>Ga0181534_10001250_pt1 | contig 16723 bp, 6 predicted proteins | sample PEATcosm2014_Bin_37_FD_119758 | JGI IMG/M metagenome (GOLD analysis project Ga0181534, IMG submission 119758) | Peatland microbial communities from MTU Mesocosm Facility, Houghton, MI, USA - PEATcosm2014_Bin17_10_metaG | ecosystem: Environmental > Terrestrial > Soil > Wetlands > Peat | place... | reverse complement strand
GCCGTTTCGGTGAACCTTACGGGCCTGGCTGCAGGAACGACCTATTACTTCCAGGCCGCCGCTACCAATAGCTCGGGCACCACCTACGGCGCGGTGCTGTCGTTCACGACGACGTCTGCTGGCACCGTTCCGAGTGTGACGTCGCTGCCACCTTCAGGCTTGACGCCCACCGGTGGCACGCTTAATGGTTCGGTGAACCCGAACGGTGCGCCGACGACGACGGGCTTCTGCTACACGACTGCCTCAACGCTCTCGAACTGTGCGGGCGCGACAATCGTGACGGGCACACCTTCGCCGGTCAGTGGTAACTCGCCGACCAGTGTCACGGCGCCGGTTACGGGCCTGACGCCGGGAACGAACTACTGCTTCCAGGCATTTGCCACGAATGCTTCGGGAACGACCTACGGTGCAGTGACCTGCTTCACGTCACCCGCTACACCCAGTGTTGCGACCAACGCCGCCACCAGCATCACTTCCAGTGCGGCCACGCTCAACGGTACGGTGAACCCGAATGGTGACCCCAACACGAGCGCAGGCTTCTGTTACTCGACGTCTTCGAGCTTGACGAACTGTGGTGCTGCGACCAACGTTGTGGCCAGTCCGGCCTCACCCTCGGGTACGACGACAACGTCAGAAACGTACGCGCTGAGTGGACTTGCTGCCGGTACGACGTACTACTTCCAAGCCTTCGCTACGAACTCGGTAGGAACCACAACGTACGCTGCGGTCTACTCGTTCACGACGACTTCAGCGGGTAGCGCTCCGACGGTAATTACCAACGCCGCGACCAGTGTCACTACATCCAGTGCGACACTCAATGGTTCCGTAAACGCCAATGGTGCGACAACCACCAACACGTTCTGCTTCTCAACTTCTTCTAGTCTCACGAACTGTGGTGGTGCTAACACCGTGACGGCGTCGCCTTCTGCTTCATCGGGTTCGAGCGCCGGTTCAGTTTCGGTCAACTTGAGCGGTCTCGCTGCGGGCACGACGTACTACTACCAAGCGAAGGCCGTGAATTCGGTCGGTACCTCCTACGGTGCGGTGTTGTCGTTCACCACCACGTCGACGGCTTCGGCGCCGACCGCTGTGACCAACGCCGCGACGAGTGTGAACTCTTCGGGTGCGACCATTAATGGTTCGGTCAACCCGAACGGTGGCGCGACGTCGGTGAGCTTCTGCTACTCCACGTCTTCGAATCTCACGAACTGCGCCTCGTCGATTTCTATTGGTGCATCGCCGGCGTCGCTGAGTGGATCGTCTGCCACGCCAGTGTCGGCGGTACTGACGGGTCTCGCCACTGGTACGACCTTCTACTATCAGGTCGTCGCAACGAATGCTGCGGGTACGTCGTACGGTGCCGTGCTGTCGTTCAACACGACCGGTGCCTCAAGTGCGCCGACGGTTACAACGACGGCCGCGACGTCACTGACGTCTTCCACGGCCACCCTTAACGGTACGGTAAACGCCAACGGCGCCTCGTCCTCAGTGACCTTCTGCTACTCCACGTCGTCGAGTTTGGCGAACTGTGGTGGCGCGAACTCGCTGAACGCCACGCCGGCCACCGTCAGTGGATCTTCGGCGACGACGGTGTCGGCACCAATTAGCGGTCTCGCTTCCAATACGACCTACTACTTCCAGGTCGTATCGACGAACGCATCGGGTACGTCGTACGGTGCGGTGCTGTCCTTTACAACGTCGGGCACAGCGAGTTTGCCGATTGCTATAACGTTGCCGGCCACGAACGTCCAGGACCCGAGCGCAACGCTCAATGGCGTCATCAACCCGAACGGTTCGTCCACGAACGTGTTCTTCTGCTTCTCCACCTCGTCGAGTCTGTCGAGCTGTGCCGGTGCGAGCACCGTTGCGGCCACGCCGTCGACGGCGAGCGGTACGAGCAACGTCAATGTTTCGGCCACCGTGACTGGTCTCGCTGCTGGCGTGACGTACTACTTCGAGGTTGAAGGCGTGAACAGCGCCGGTACGAGCTATGGCGCGAACCAGACCTTCACGACGCCCGCAAACTTGACGGTCGTGACGCTAAGCGCCACGAACGCCAACTCGAGTTCGGCGACGCTCAACGGTACGGTTAACGCCAACAACGACCCGGCGGCTACCGCCAGCTTCTGCTACTCGACGTCGTCGAGTCTCACGAACTGCGCGGGCGCCACGTTGGTAAGTGCCAATCCGTCTAGCGTTTCTGGTTCGAACGCAACGCCCGAGACGTACGCACTTAGTGGCCTCACGGCGGGTACGACGTACTACTACCAGCTCGAAGGCACCAACTCGGTTGGACAGTTGTTCTACGGCTCCGTCTTCTCGTTCACTACGAGTCTCAACGCCTCGCTGCCCATCGTCACGACGACGGCGGCCACGAGTGTCGGATCGACGTCAGCCACCTTGAACGGATCAGTGAACCCCAACGGTGCGACGACGACATCAACGTTCTGCTACTCCACTTCGTCAACAATGAACAACTGCAACGGTGGAACGACCGTCTCAGCATCGCCGTCGGGTCTTAGTGGTACGACCGCCGGTGCCGTTTCGGCGAACCTTACGGGTCTCGCTACTGGTACGACCTTCTACTACCGCGTCGTTGCTAGCAACGCGGTCGGTACGGCTTACGGCGCACTGTTGTCCTTCACCACCGCGGGCACGCCCACAGTGGTAACGAATCCAGCGACGAGTGTTGGAAGTAGTTCGGCGACGCTCAATGGTTCGGTGAACCCGAACAACGACCCGAACACAACGGTCTCGATCTGTTATTCAACTTCGTCCAGTTTGGCTAACTGTGCCGGTGCGATCGTTGTGACGCCAGTCCCGTCGACGCTGTCGGGCTCAAGCGCTACGGCGGTTAGCGCGAGCGTTAGCGGACTCGCGAATAACACCACCTTCTACTTCCAAGTGAAGGCTGTGAACTCCGTTGGTGTTATTACGTACGGTGCGGTGCTCTCGTTCCAGACCATCTCGTCGCCCGTGGTTACGACCACGGCCGCGACCAGCGTGTCCACGACCGGCGCCACACTTAACGGAACCGTGAACCCGAATGGTTCGTCCGCTACCACGACCTTCTGCTACTCAACTTCGTCTACGTTGACGAATTGTGGAAGTGCGTATTCGGTCTCGGCCAGTCCGTCAACCCTTGGTGGCACGACGAATAGTGCTATCGCCGCGACGCTCTCGGGTCTCGCTGCAAACACGACGTATTACTTCCAGGCCGTCGCTACAAACTCTGCGGGCACGACCTACGGTGCGGTGCTCAGCTTCTACACGAGTGCCGGCATCACCGTGGTTACGACCCCGGCGACGAACATCACCAGCAGTTCGGCGTCGCTAAACGGAACGGTGAATCCGAACGGCAGTACGTCAACCTCAGTGAACTTCTGCTACTCGATTCTCTCGACGCTCTCAAACTGTGTCAACGCCACGTCGGTGTCGGCCAGTCCGCCAACTGCCGGTGGCACGAGTGTGGTTTCTGAGACGTACGCGCTGAGTGGTCTCGCGTCGAGCACCACCTACTACTACGAGATTGTGGGCGCGAGCTCATCGTCGACAAGCTACGGATCCGTGCTTTCGTTCACGACATCGGCCAGTTCCGGTGGCGGTGGCGGTGGTGGCGGTGGTGGTGGTGGCGGCGGTGGCGGTCCGACCAACACGGCTCCGCAGATTCTCAATACGTCACTGAATGACGGCTACGTTGGTTCGCCGTACTCGGATCTGTTGAACGCGACCGGTGGACAGTCACCGTACGTGTGGAGTGCGACGGGTCTTCCCGCGGGCATCACTGTGAACCCATCGACCGGACTCGTTGGCACGCCGACGGTTGCTGGCACTTACTCGGTGACCATCACGGTGACGGACTCGCAGAGCCCGAATCAGCAGGCCACGAAGACGCTGACACTCAACGTCAACGACGCGATTGCCATCACCACGCCAACACTGAACTCGGGTGTCGTTGGATCGCCGTACAACCAAATCTTGACTGGCAACGGTGGCACGTCGTGCACCTACAGTTGGAGTGCGAACGGGCTGACGGCGGGTCTGGCGATCTCGACGAACGGTGTCATCACTGGTACGCCCATCGTTGTTGGTAACTACACGGTCGTTGTTACGTTGAACTGTGGTTCGCTTACGACGAATCGCACGTACTTGCTGGCCATCGTTGGCGGCACGTTGACCATCACGACGCCGTCTCTCTTGCCGGCGCAGTGGAGTGTTGCGTACTCGTCACCCGTCGTGGGTACGGGCGGTACGGCTCCGTATTCGTGGACATCATCGGGTTTGCCAATTGGTTTGTTCATCTCGCCGACCACAGGTGTGATTAGCGGTGTACCGACCCAGACCGGTACGTTCACGGTGACCGTGCGTCTCTACGACAGTTCAGGACTCACGACGTATCGGAACTACTCGTTGACGGTAAGCGTGGGCTCAGCGAATATCTTGCCGGCGAATCCAGGTTTGATTTACAACTTCGCGGAAGGTTCATCAGCGAATAACCCGTTCGTGAACGCACGCGTGTTGGCCGCAGCCAAGTACATCAAAGCGCACGGCGACAAGCACGTCCTGCTCATTGGTTACTGTGACCCGAACGGACACTTTATTTACAACCTTGGTCTCGGCTTGCGCCGTGCCCAGACGGTGGAGACCTTGCTACGTCACGATCTTGCTCTGATGCACTACGGCGGAGTGCAGTACATGATTTCAACAGGCGGTAAGTCGATTCTCGTAACCACGAACCGAGCGCTGTACGGTCAAGACCGTCGCGTAACGCTCGGCGCTTACTAAGTCCTAAACACAACGCCCCGGTTGTCTCCAAGCGAGACAACCGGGGCGTTGTGCATTGATTACGCCGAGCGAGCATTCGTAAGCTTCATTTCCTATTTTGGCCTGGCGTCTTTTGTGTCTCGCGAGCACGATTGAGGACAATTTTTCCGAACTCGTAATTCGGGTCGAAGGACCTAATCTGCTCCACCATTTTGCCGGATGTACGAGCACGTTCGGACGTTTTGCCCCTGATCGCAAGGTTTCGTCCCATTTTCGATCGAATTCTCCATCAGAACTTCGAGACTTCAAAAGGTTGGTGCAAGGGTTGTCTGGCGAATTCTGTTAATTTTTGTGGACACGCGACCTTCTTTGTAATCAGAATCACTTTGATTCTCAGGAGCAGGGGACGTCGCATACTTCGAACATTGGAATCCAGACGAAATGAAGCATCAGCTGAAGAAATTCATCGTCGTCGCGATTGGCGCCACGTTGTTGAGCGGTGTTTGGAGTTCACTCGGTTCCGCAACGTCGCCAAGTTTTCCTTCTGTCGCCGTCGCAACTAACCCCGGAACGATTATTAATCCCGTTGTCGTGAAATCAATCACGGTTGGCTCCACACCACTTGGCGTGTCGTCTGATGGCACGAACGTCTGGGTGGCCAATGAGTTGAGTGGCACGGTGTCGAAAATTAGCGCCGCGACGGGCACCGTTTCTTCTAGCGTTACACCAGGCAGCGAACCAAACGCCGTTTCCTCCGACGGCACGCACGTCTGGATTACTAACGCCAACCTCAATGAAGTGAGTGAGTACTCGTCGTCAGGAGCGTTCGTACAGAATTTCACGGGCATTTCCGCACCGCAAGGCGTTTCTTCGGACGGTACCGACGTATGGGTGACGAGCGGTACGAACACAGTGTATGAAATCAACATCTCGACGAGTGTCGTGAGCACCATCACCTTGCCCACAGGATCGTCGCCATTAGGTATTTCATCCGACGGAGCTAACGTCTGGGTCGCCGATAGTGGAACGGGAAAAGTGACGCAGATTAATGCAGCGTCGGGACAAATCGTGAATTCGATTACCGTTGGCACAACACCTACGGGCGTTTCATCGGACGGATCTGACGTCTGGGTGACCAATAACGGTTCGGGCAGCGTTTCAGAAATCAGCACGACGAGCGCCACGGTCGTGCACACCATAACGGTGGGTTCCAATCCCACAGGGATTTCTTCGGACGCAACGGACGTTTGGGTCGCGAACTACACACCGGGTACCGTTTCGGAAATTCAATCTTCCACATCGAGCGTTGTTGCCACGTTGACCTTGCCTACTGGCGCACACCCTGAAGGTGTTTCTGCCGACGGCACCCAAGTCTGGGTGGCGGACTCATCACTGACATCGGTGTCAGAAATTGCGAGTGCTCTTTCGATAACGACGTCTGCGTTACTCAACGCTTCGACGACGTCGGCTTACTCGCAAACAATCGTCGCAACGGGCGGTGTTGGTGCGTACACCTGGTCGGCCACGGGACTACCGAGCGCGTTGAGCATCAATGCGTCGACCGGCGTCATCTCCGGTACTGATCCTGCGTCAGGTAATTACGTGGTTACCGTGACGGTGACCGATCCAATTGGACAATCGGCCACCCTGTATTCATCCATTTACGCGAGTACGTTCCCCACGATCGACGTTCCGTATTATCCGGGCAACATCCCCAATCCCGTCGTGGCCTTCAACTCGTCCACCTTTTACGAAGGTGCCGACGCCAACGCCATTTCCGTTGACGGAACTGACGCCTGGTACGCCAACCTCATTGGTTACAACAGTGGTTCGGCACCGGGAGGAACGTGTTCGCAGAACAATGGTTGTGGATCCGTCACCGAAGTAAATCTCACCACCGGCGCAATTGTTCAAACATTGCTTGGTGGGCCAACCAGTCAACCATCGGGATTTCCCTCAATTTCGTCTTGTGAAACCGCCACTGGCGGCACGTGCAGTGATCCCGGAGTCTTCACGTATCCCGCGGCGATTTATTCCGACGGAACGTACGTGTGGATACCCAGTTTCGCGAGCGGCACACTTTCGCAGTACGACATCGCCACGAGTTCCTTTGTGGGCAGCAACATCACCGTCGGTACCCTGCCGTCCGGCGTGTATTCCGACGGCACCGACGTGTGGGTGGCGAACGATCTCAGTGACAGCGTCTCCGAAATCCAGATTTCCCCCACACAGAGTACGGTGATCCACACAATTAGCTTGCCCGCTGGTCCTCGTGGAATCTCGGGCGACGGCCAGTATGTTTTTGCGGCCGAAGGCTCCGGCAAAGTCTCGGTAATTGACAAAGCAACGCACTCGGTGGTCACGACAACGTCAGTTGGGCTATCAACCGACAACATCTACGGTGTCTCCGCCGATGGTACCCACGTTTGGGCGACTGACCAGGCGAGCAGTACGCTCTACGAACTCGATGAATCTGGCATCAGTTACACCCCAGCTTCGACGAGCGCGAACGCCACGTCGACGTGGACCGTTGCCATGACGGCTTCGCCAACCGGAGCGCTGAGCTCGGGTGGATCATTTACCGTGAGTTTCCCTGATTCGGTGACGATTCCGGCCAACCCAACCGTGACGCTCGGTAGTGGTTTCACCGGCACGTGCACGGGTGCCACCGCATCGTCGTCGGGTGAAACCGTGACGGTGACGCTCAGTGGGTCGTGTGCGCTAGCAGCGAACACGGCAGCCAGTTTGACGATAGCGGGCATCACGAATCCGAACAGCGTCACGACGGGCCAGGCGGCTTTTGGAGTGATTCAAGCGATTACGAACGCCACCTACCTCTACAAGCCCGGCTCGGTGTCCGCCGACGGCACTGACGTGTGGGTGGCCAATGATCAAAACCCCTCAAGCGGAACGGACCAAACACCGACGGTGACTGAGTTTTCGAGTACTACTGGCACCTTTGTCCAGGCGTATACGAACCTTGGTGGTACGACGAACGGTACGACCGAAGTTGTGGGTGGCGTTGGATCAACGGGTCAGGATGTTTGGGTTGCCGTAGGCGAAAGCGGGAGTTCGGCCACGAACTCAGAAACGGTCGAAATTAAGCCCGCCCCGTCACTCGCCAGTACGACGCTGACTGAAGTGAATTCGAACACCGGTACACCAACGCAGGTAATTACGGCGACCGGGGGTCAAGGTCCCTTTACGTACGGCGCCACGGGTCTTCCCACGGGACTCAGCATCAACCCTTCAACGGGTGCCATCACGGGTTCGGACACGACACCGAACGGCGATTCGCCATCCACGGTGACCATAACGGCGACCGACGCTCGAGGTAACGCAACGTCAATTACGCAACCTTTATACGTAGATCCACCGCCGACGCTCACGACACCCGCTGTCGGTGTTACACCGGCGGGAAGTTTTCCCGAGGCCGGAGCGGGCCAGAGTTACAGCGCCTCGTTAATTGGGGGAGGAGGAACCGGCACCGGCACGTACACGTACACGGCATCCAACTTGCCGCCTGGTTTGAGTATTAATGCTTCAACCGGTGTCATATCGGGAACACCCACGGCAGGTGGTACCTATCCTGTTACCGTCACCTTGACGGACGCTGGAGGGGCCACTGCCACATTGACGTCAAATATCGTCGTGGTGTCGCCCCCGTACATCACGACCGCGTCGCCATTGGCCGCGACGGTAGGTAACGCCTATACGTCAGGTTCGCCGCTGGTGACGGTCCAGGGCGCCGGCGGAACGGGCCCGTATTCGTGGTCGGCGACGGGTCTTCCCACGGGACTCAGTATCGATCCCTCAACGGGTGCCGTTACGGGAACGCCAACGGTGGGGGGAACCTATACGCCCACGATCACCATTACTGATGCTGGCGGCCTGACCTCGACCAAGGTGCTAACAATGAACGTGACGGCTTCGCCGAGTGCGTCAATGGTCAGTGCCACGTCGGGCGGCAATACAACGACCGCAACTTTCACCGGCTCGGTCAATCCAAACGCCCTTTCAACGGCCGTTAGTTTTTGTTACTCCACGGTCCAAGCGAATTTGGCCACGGACTGTCCCGCCAGCGCCGGCGGTACCGCGTCATCGGGCGCCACCTCAGTAAACGCCTCGACGACACCAGTTTCTGGTTCGAGCACACTGTCGCCTACGGCGAACGTCAGCGGGCTGACGCCGGGAACCACGTACTACGTCGAAGAACAGGCCACCAATGCCGACGGCACTACCACAACTTCGAACTTGAACTTCACGACGTCGGTCGCTGCGCCGACCGTGACGGACACGGCAGCTTCGAGCGTTTTGGCAGCGTCCGCGGGTCTTAACGCCACGGTAAATCCCGGTGGTTCGTCCACGACGGTCGCCTTTTGTTACGCATTGTCGTCGGCAGCGCTTTCCAACTGCCCTTCAACGGCGTCGGGAACAGCCGGAGTGGGGGCAACGGTGGTCGCCGCGAGTACTCCTACGGTGACCGGTACGTCGCCCGTGGCATCAACGATCGGTATTTCAGGTCTCTCACCGAACACCACGTACTACTACGAAGCCATTGGCACGAACTCCGTGGCAAGCACGACTGGTTCGCCAGTGCAGAATTTCACGACGTCTTCGGTGACGCCCTTGGTGACGGCCTCAGCGGCGAGTAGCGTCGCACCCACGTCGGCATCGCTCAACGGCACGATAAATCCCGAAGGGGCATCGACGAGCGTGGCATTTTGTTATGCGGCGTCTTTGGGGGCGCTGGCCAATTGCCCCACGTCGGCGACGGGTTCGCCCGGCGCTGGTGCGACCCTCGTGGCGGCTTCGACACCCACGGTTTCCGGTTCAAGTCTCTTAAACGCAACCGCACCGGTGACGGGACTCCTTCCTGGCGCGACGTACTACTACGAAGAAATAGCCTCTAACTCTGGCGCCAACGCCACCAGTACGCCGGTGCAGAGTTTCACGACCACCACGGCCGTACCCGTCGCTACGACGACGTCCGCCACGCCAACAACGACCACGGCAACGGTACAGGGCACTGTGAACCCGGGCGGGGCTTCCACCAATGTTGCGTTCTGTTACGCGCTTACTTCGCCAGCATTGGCGAACTGTCCTGGTACCGCTACGGGTACCGCGGGCACGGGAACGACGGTCGTCGCCGCGACCACGCCAACCGTGAGTGGCAATACAACGATTGGTACGACCGGATCGCTCACGGGCTTGCTCCCTGGGACGACCTATTACGTGCAAGAAATCGCGACGAACTCGGCGGGATCGGCGAATGGATCACCCGTTAGCTTTACAACGCAGGTCGCGCTTCCTATGTCCACGACGGCTGCACCCACCAGCGTTGGACCCTCTGTTGCCACCTTGAATGGTTCCGTAAATCCCGAAGGTGGCTCAACGGCGGTGACCTTCTGTTATATCCAAGCAACCACGCTTTCAAACTGCTCGGGTGCCACGACCGTGCCAATTTCAGCCTCGCCAATTCTCGGTACGTCAACGACGCCGCTCGATGCTTCGTTGAGCGGACTTGTTCCGAACACGTCCTACTGCTACCAAGAAGTTTCGACAAATTCCGCTGGCACCACGTACGGTACGCCCGTTTGCTTTCTAACAGTGAGTAATGGGCCAACGCTCACCACGACGTCATTGCCTTCGGGTGCGCCAGGAAATGCGTACACGACGACACTTACGACAACGGGAGGGACAACGCCCATTACGTTCACCGCGTCGGGCCTCCCGCCGGGATTAAGCATCAATACCATGACGGGCGTCATCAGCGGTACACCAACGACTGATGGTAATTATCCGGTCATCCTTACGGCAACCGACGCGAACAATCAGGTCTCCCAAAAGACTCTGTATATAACAATTTCTGCAACGCCGACCATTGTGACGACGTCGTTGCCGGACGCTCCAGGCAATGGTGGCCCTTATATTTTTGCGTTGCAGGGTGGCGGCGGTACGGCGCCCGATACGTGGTCGCAAACCGGTCTTCCTTCGGGACTCACGCTTAATCCCATCACTGGCTTGATCTCGGGAGTCGTCACCGCTGGGCCAGGCGCCTATCCCGTGACCATTACGTTGACCGACGCGAACGGGCTAAAGACTATGGCAACGTTCACGTTGGTTGTTGCCGGTCCGCCGACAATTACGACAACTTCGCTCACTTCGAGCACCGCTGGCGCACCGTACAGTTCCACCGTCGCCGGAAGCGGTTCAGGCCCGTTTACGTGGCAAGCAACTGGACTGCCGGCGGGACTGAGCATTAATCCAACGACCGGTGTCATTAGTGGCACGTCGCCAGCAGCGGGGACGTATCCAATTTCGGTAACGCTAACGGATGCCGCGGGTCAAGTTTCAATGAAGACGTTCTTTATCACTATTGGCCTAAAGCCGCTTGTGTTGCCACCATTCATTAGCTCGGTTGTTCACTTCGCCGAAAACTCCACCGTTTTGACGCATGTGGACCTCGTGAAAATTGAGGCAGTAGCTCTGTTTATGAGACAGCACGCGGGCTACGCCAACGTCGTCTTGACTGGTTACGCCGACCCTCGCGCCTCTCGCGCTTACAACTTGGCACTCGGTAAGCGGCGTGCGGTTGTCGTGAGGGCCCAATTGAACCGAGATTTGGCAGCGCTGAGGGTGAAGGGAATCGCCATCGCCGTTGTGACCAAGGGTGCCAGTGATTTTGTAGAGCCGGGACTTTCGGACTCCGCTCGTGCGGCGGACCGTCGAGTCGTCGTGGTGGTTGACTAGTTCAATTGAGACTTAAGTCCTAAAGTCGCGAGATTACCGTGGCGTTAGGGTTGAGCATTGAGAGGAATCGTATGCCAGACCCAAATAAACCCGTTCACCTTAATAATCATCACCGTGACACGCTGGTGTCGATTTTCCAGCATCCGGTTAGTCACAACATTGATTGGAAGGCCGTTGTCTCACTTTTGGGCGTCGTAGGCACTATTGATGAAGTGCATGACGGGAAGTTCAATGTGACCGTCGGCGATGAGACCGAAGTTTTTGAGAGACCTCGTCACAAGGATCTTGATACGCAACTCGTGGTTGATCTTCGACGGATGTTGAAGAATGCGGGTTACGCACCAGTGGCGTCGGAAGTCACCAACGAAGGAAAAGAAGTCTGACTGTAACGACAGTTACGACGGGTTAAGCGAACTCGTCGCTTCGCGAGCACCAGTAATCGTACGTCGAAACTGAGCCGATGTGTTTTCTTTTGAAGAGCGTAGATAGACCGGCGTTCGTTCGGTGTGCGTGTAATTCTTCACGTGCTCTTCAAATTCAATGAAAAACGAACCTTCGGTATCGAAGGGTCGCTCGAGTGAGCGCATGGCAATTTTCTTGTCAAGTGCATCAAGACGAAGTAACGCTTCGGGATCACCGAGATCACGAATATCAAACGCGGATCGAACTTGGTCAAAGGCCAGCAGACCACGCTCTGAACGAATAAGTACCGAAGTCCATCCGTCGCTCGATCCAACGGATCCAACGGATATGTCGGCGGCTCGACCTAGAAAGTCTGCGCATTCGTCACAACCCTTCAAAGCAGCGCCATGGAAATCCTTGATGGGCTCGTCCAGAGCCACAGCGCCGTCAACGTACTCAACAATTAGGCGACCTCGCGTCACGTCTACTTTCGCTACTCGTCGAAGGTCGATATCTCGTTGACGTTCCAGTTCTTGGAGAATGAGTTTTTCGTAATCGAAGCTCTTCGTGCACAGGAGACCAATCGTGAGCACGACGGCATCAACACGGTGGTTGCCGGTGGGCCAACGTCGTGACTGCATTGCGCGCAGTCCCTCAACTTCACAGGGCGTACCCACCAGTGCGATGCGGGGCTTCGCCGGCAACTTGTACTTGGTGAGATCAAGTTCCGCGAGTGCCATGGTTTGGTTGTAGAACGAACCAGACGCCGCACGCACTTCAGCGGGCGTGGTGGCAATTGTCGCTTCACCCTTCCAGGGTGTTAATGGATTTGACGACGGCTTGGAAACCAGCGCACCGTCAATGGCGCCGGTCGTGAGCAGGGCAATTAAGAGTGCCGTGACGGCACCTCCGTCTTGTGCGTCGTCGTTTCGCTTGGCGCTGCGCACCGAATGGCTGGAGAGAACGCGGCCGAGATCGGCCGCTGGGTCAACGCCCGTTAACTTCCAGTATGGATCACTCGCGTCGGGCTTGGTGATTAGCGACACCGGTTGCGCGTCGGCGGGTGGCGTGGCCGGAGGCCAGGTGGCCTCGTAGCGGAGCCCCGCTCGAGGACAAAAGTCCCAGCAAAGTGAGCAACCCGTGCACATTTTTACGAGTTCGGGCAGATTCGTGAGGTCATTGACGCCAATGGAATTAGAGGGGCACACGGCGACGCAGGTACCGCATTGAATACAGCGATCGGCATCGATAACACCAGCGGCGAGTTCCCAGAACCACGTTTTTCGCGGCGCTTCGACGATGTCGTTCATCTCTTCACGAAGTGCGTTTCCCTTCATCACACTCGTCCGTTCACGATGTGGCGCAGTTCATTGACGTTCGTTCGACGCGTCCAGGCCGTAAAGGTTTCGCCATCGCGGTGTTGGGCGTCGTAGGCGAGAGCAGTATGCAAAATGGCGTCTTCCAAGTCGCGAGCCGGCACGGCCCCTTCGACCCAGTTGATGAAGCCAGCTTCGGGACCAAGCGCGCCTCCTAAACCAACGTCGTACGCCTCTTCGAGAGAGGACTCGGCCTTAAAGACCGCCCCGCGAAGTCCAACGTCGGCAATCTGTGGCTGTGCACACGACGCTGAACAACCTGACAAGTGGATACGGAGGGGCGCCTTTCGAAGAGGACTTTCGGGTGAAAGTTCGCCCAGACGTTCGTCGAGTTTCTTCGCGAGTTGCACGGCTCGTTGTTTGGTCTCGGTAATGGCGTAACGACAGAATTCATTGCCGGTGCAGGCAACGACGCCTCGGGTAAATGGACCGGCATTCGGCGAATATTTCTGAATCAGTTCTTCAGACAACAAGGCGCCGACCCGTTCGTTCGCGACGCCGGACAGTACGAAGTTCTGATCGACGCCCAAACGCACCGTGGCATCGCCATAGGTTTCAGCAAGGCGAGCAGCTTCAACGAGCTCTAGCCCGTTCATTCTTCCGGCGGGCACAACGCAGCCAACGTAGGAGAGACCCTCTTGGCGCTGGGCGTGCACACCAACGTGGTCACGTCGAAAACCCGTCGATAGTGAGGTGGCGCCACGCTGCGGTTCGAATTTCAAACGCTCAACTAATTCTTCGCGGAAACCTTCAGGGCCGAGTTCTTGAACGAGGTATCGCATGCGGGCAGTGCCACGGTGTTCGCGATTGCCCAGCTCAGAAAAGAGTTGCGCCACAGCTCGAGCGAGTTCGACGGCTTGTTCGGGAAGGACAAAAAGGTCCAAATCAGATCCGAGACGTTCGCCATCAGAGAGCCCTCCGCCGGCTAAGACGTTGAAACCCGTAATGCCATCGAGGGTGGCCGGCCAGAGTCCAACATCATTGATTTCAACACGAGAGCAATTTTCCGAACAACCGCTCACGGATATCTTGAACTTTCGCGGCAGATTGGCATAGGTGCGATTACCCGTAAAGAAATCGGAGATTTCTGTGGCTGCCCGCAAGGAATCGACATGCTCGTGAGCGTCAACGCCACTTACGGGACAGCTCGTGACGTTTCGGGCGCAGTCGCCGCACGCTTGCACGCTCGTGAGACCCACGCGTGCAAAGCGCTCCCAAATTTTTGGTATGTCGGACATGTGCAACCAATGCAACTGAATGGTTTGGCGCGTCGTGATATCGCAGTAGTGATTGCCAAAAAACGGGTGATCAATGGGTCCGGTACCAAAGGCTTCGGCAGCAAGTCCGATTTCGCGGGCCTGTGCTGCCGTGAGAACGCCGCCGGGTACTTTCACGCGCATCATGAAGGCGTCGCCACCTTGGCGTTGTGGGTACACGCCCACCCACTTCAGGCGTTCAATTTCACCGGGCACAGCGTTAAGAGCATCAACGCCATCTTTCGCGTAGGTATTGATGATTGCGCCAGCCACTTCAAACGGGTGACGTCGAAGCTTCATCAATTCGGTGTCATTCAATTCGCCGATTGTGCGATACGGATTGATGAAGGGAAGCCCTTGCTTGTTCGGACTGTCCAGACCCAGACCGTAGGGATCGTCATGAAGATCGCGGCGAGGGCTCATGAGGTCTACCTAGCGACTCTCACGTGCACGTGACGCGCCCCGAAAGTTCCGCACAGACAATTGCCCGCATTTTCAAGGTAGGGACCGCGTTTCGGCATGAATTGCACTATACATGATTAAATAGGTCAGAATTACAGTTAGATTACGAAATGACCAAAAGCCCGGAGGAGCCCGCTATCGCCACACTTCCCAGCGTCTTGCCAGTCGCCCTCAAAATCGAGGGACGGCCGTGCCTGGTGGTTGGAGCTGGCAACGTCGGTGCTCGAAAATCCCGGGATCTGTTGTCGGCCGGTGGCGTCGTTACCATTGTCTCGCCCAACGTCTCTGACTACGTTCGAGAACTTCTTCGTGACGAACCTCAGGTGACGTTGATTGAGAGAAGTTTTCGGCCGTCTGATCTTGATGGCGTTTTTCTCGTCATTACAACGACGGGTGATATTTCGGTGGACGAACTTGTGGCAAAAGAGTCGGAGCAGCGAAACATTCTCTACAACAGCGCCGACGATCCGGAGCGTTGCAATTTCTACTTGACTGCCCTAGTGCGCCGAGACCCGGTGGTTGTCAGTATCTCAACAGCCGGTGCATCACCAGCTCTGGCGTCGTACCTTCGACGACGACTCGACGCCGCGTTAGAACCTGCGTTGGCCGAGACGGCACTGATCTTGCATTCCGTACGCGTGCAACTGCACGATGAAGGAGTGCGAACGGAATTTCTTCCCTGGGCCAATGTCGTGAATGATGATCTCGTGTCTTTGGTCGCCAGCGGCGACCACGCAGGAGCGCGCGACCACGTGCTTCGAACGGTGCGACCCACGTGAGCGTGTACCTCGTTGGAGCTGGTCCGGGTGATCCCGATCTACTGACGCGAAAGGGTGCGCGACTACTCGCCGCGGCCGACGTCATTGTGGTTGATCGACTCGTTAATCCTCGACTCTTGGAAGAGGTCCGTGACGACGCCATTGTCTTGCACGTTGGTAAACACGCTCGCGACGGCAATCCTACGGTCGAACAAGCCACCATCAATGACCTGCTTATTCGCTACGGCGCATCGCACGACATCGTGGTTCGTTTAAAAGGCGGTGATCCGTATCTGTTCGGTCGCGGTGGCGAAGAGATGCTCGCTCTTCGCGATGCGGGCATCAACGTTGAGGTCGTTCCCGGTGTGAGTTCGGCGTTTTCAGTGCCGGCGCTGGCTGGTATCCCCGTGACGTTTCGACAGATGTCGACGGCCGTGACGGTGGTGTCCGGCCACGACGTCGAAAGTGGCTCGCTCGATTGGCACGCGCTGGCCAAGTTTGGTGGCACAATCGTGGCGCTCATGGCCGTTGCCAATCGAAAGGCGCTTGCGACCGCGTTGCAAGAAGGCGGCCTGAGCCGTGGGACTCCTGTTGCCACCATCGAATCGGGCTCGACGCCTCGAGAACGTCGTGTGGCGACCACGCTTGGCGCACTGGGCGACATTGCGCTTGTGGCACCCGCAATAATTGTGATTGGTGACGTGGCGTTGTTTCTTGCGAATGCCCACAACGACGCGGAGTACGCCGGGGTCTATGACGCCCTACATCTCAGCAAGCACGTCATCGACTGAGCAAGCCATAAACGGCTTTGTTATCGATTTACACTCTGTCGATGAGCGAAAACGAGAACCTATCTAGCGAGCGTGAAGGTACGGCGACCACAGAAGCAAACACCAAGGGCATTGATCCACATCGTCTCGAAGCATTCAGCGATGGGATTATGGCGGTCATC
>Ga0181534_10001248_pt1 | contig 16729 bp, 15 predicted proteins | sample PEATcosm2014_Bin_37_FD_119758 | JGI IMG/M metagenome (GOLD analysis project Ga0181534, IMG submission 119758) | Peatland microbial communities from MTU Mesocosm Facility, Houghton, MI, USA - PEATcosm2014_Bin17_10_metaG | ecosystem: Environmental > Terrestrial > Soil > Wetlands > Peat | place... | reverse complement strand
GCACGCTGCGCAAGCACGCGGAGGGTTCCCATGCCGTGGTCGCGTGAACAGATGGCCGCGCGCGCGGCCCAGGAATTACAGGACGGTTTCTACGTGAACTTGGGGATCGGCATCCCGACCCACGTGGCCAATCACATCGCGCCCGGGCTCAAAGTGGTGCTGCAGTCCGAGAACGGCATGCTCGGCATCGGCCCCTTCCCCTACGAGGGCGAGGAGGATCCGGATCTGATCAACGCCGGCAAGCAGACCGTGACCGCGCTGCCGATGAGCTCGTATTTTTCCTCGGCCGACAGCTTCGGGATGATCCGCGGCGGACACATCGACATGGCCGTCCTGGGCGCCATGGAAGTCGCCGAGAATGGGGATCTTGCCAACTGGATGGTGCCGGGCAAGATGGTCAAGGGCATGGGCGGGGCCATGGATCTGGTCGCCGGGGTCAAGCGCATCGTGGTCGTGATGGAGCACAACTCCAAGGACGGCGAGTCGAAATTCAAGCCGCGCTGCGAGCTGCCGCTGACCGGCGTCAACGTGGTCGATATGATCATCACGGATCTCGCGGTGTTTTCGCGCCCCACCCGCAAGGATCGGTTCAAGCTGATCGAGGTCGCGCCCGGCGTGACGCGGGATGAAGTGCGGCAGAAGACCACCGCCGGCTACGTGGAATAGACCGGTTTCCCGGGTCGAGGCTTAAAACGGTTCCTTGTCGGCCGCCGGCGTTGCGGCGGCTTGCGCCTTTGCGCACAAGTCGGCCGCATGCATCAGCGCCTTGGCAAAATGGGTTGCGGTGTCCTCATCCGCAAACACGAAGTTGCCGTCGTGACCGTCCGGTTTGGTGACGTGCACGACGAATAGACCGGGAGCAACCTTGGCGCTCCACGTATCGTGTTTGGATTTCGCCGACTCGGTCAAATATTGATCCATGTTGAGCACGTCCGCGGTCGCGCCGCCGGCAAGGTCCAGATAGGTTTCCTTGTCCGTGACCGCCGCGCCGCTGCGTGTTTGCTTCCAGTGATACCCGATCTGACAGGTGGCGGGGTTCGCGTAGGTGCCGCTCATTTTGTCGGTGAACTCGTACGACCAATCCTTGCCGGTCGCGCTGTCCTGCAGGGCCACCGTGTACGTCAAGACGCCCCGGCTGATGAGCTTGTCCTGGATGTATTCCATGGTGAATTCGAGGGTCGGGCCGGTGGATTTGGCGGCCGTTGGCGGTTTGCCGGCGGCCACGCTCACTGCGGAACACAACATGAGTGCGATCGCGACACCGTGTCTTTTTGTCATGTCCTTCCTTGGGCAGGCGAAAATCACTCGCAAAGATTATGCAGCCTCGGCCGGCTGTCGTCCAAATTTGCGTGAGTTGCGCGGATCGCCGATTGAATTTATCTTAACGAACGCACCGCCCAATCGACACAGGAGTGAATATGAGAGCAAGGATGCTGCGTGTACTCGTGGCTATCGGAGCCGCCGCGGTGGGCGGCTGCAGCCACACCGGTTATGAGCAGGCGTTCTCCGCCCAGTCGTCCCTGGTCGGCAATTCCCGCGAGTTCGATGCCGCCGCGGACCAAACTTTCCGCACGGTCAAGGTCACCCTGGTGCAGCAGGGCTTTACCATCGAACAGGTCGATCTGGCCACCGGGCTGATCAAGGCGGTGCGCAGTCTGCAGGACCCCAATAAATCCGCGTACGCCTATCTGATCACCGTGAGCGTCGATGTCACCGCTCAACCCTCGGGCAAAGCAACGACCGTGAGCGTGGCGGCGAGTCAACAGACGGTCCTGCACAAGGACAGCGAAAAGTACTTTCATTTGCTCGGCTTGGTGCCCATTCCCACCGGCCGCGAGCATCAGACCGTGGTGACCAAGGAGGGCAACATCGACAAGGCGGCGTTCTACAACGACTTCTTCACGTCGATCCAAAAGAATTTGCACTCGGCGGCATTGGCCGCGGCCGCGCCGGCCACCGGGGCGGATCCAGTGCGAACCTTCCCGGCCGAGAGCAAAGTTACACCGGATTCAGCCGCGGCGGTCGAACCGGCTGTGACCCCCGCGGCAGCGCCGTCGCGGGCGGCGGTTGTCGACGCCGCGCCGGTACCCAAGGCAAGTGTGGATTCCAACACGCTGGCGCCGCTGGATCCGTAGCGGTGAGTTAGGCGCCGACTCGCGGCGCCGGCAGGCTGTCCCGGTCGATCAGGTCGCGGTCGCGGCGGCCGTGGCGGCGGCACGCAGTGCCGCACGGCGCTGCTGTTCGTCGCGCACTTCCCCTTCGCTCAAACCGGTATTGGTCGCGATGATCGCCACCAGCCGATGCGCCGTATCGCGCGGCAGGGTGACCTCGTGGATGCGCTCCCAGATTCGGATGCGCTCCTCGGCGGTTTTCAGGCGCGAGGACTGCTCGGCGAGATCGAGCCGGCGCCGCTCGGCGTGCTCGGCTTGCTGGTGCACCAGTCGAGCCCGAAAGTCCATCATCGGGTCGTCCCCGGCCGGCGCAGTGGAGGGGCGTCCCATGCTCGAGGTAGGCTTGAATTGGTTCACGAATACTCCTTGGATGAGCCCTCCAGCCTAGCACTCTTTTGAGATGTCCGGTTCGGCGATTCGCCAGCTCAACTTCAAATTCAGCCAGAAATTCCAGCCGGTCACCGCGGCGATGGCGATGGCATTGGCGAGATAGCGGTTCATGCCGAGGAGGTTGAATTGCAGGTTGAGCAGGATGGTGTTGAGCGCCACGCCCGCGAGGCAGATCAGCTGGAATTTACCCAGCCGCCGCAGCCGGGCTTTCAGGCCGCGCTGATGGGCCGAGACGTCGCGAAAGGTCCACAGGTCATTCCAGAGGAAGTTGTTGAGGATGGCCATTTCCGCGGCGATGAGCTTGCTGCGCGTAAGCCCCCAGCCGAGCATGCTCGGATCGCTCAACAGAAACAAAAGGCCCATGTCGACGACGACGCCGCTCAGGCCCACCACCGCAAAGCGTAAAAAGCGGTTCACCGGCAGGCTCGACAAGCGCAGCCGCAGCAAATGGCGCAGATAATCCAGGTATACGCGGGCGGTCGCCTTGCTGCCGCCGTGCAGGCGCTCGGTGAACACATAGGGCACTTCGCCCACCCACGGGAACCGACCGCGCGCCAGCACTTCGATCAGGATCTTGTACCCCAGGGGATTCAAGGTGATCCCTTCGATGGCGCTGCGGCGGATCATGAAGTAGCCGCTCATCGGATCGCTCACCCGGCCGACCACGCCGGGCAGTACCAAGAGGCCGATGAGTTGGGCGGTGCGCGAGACGATGCGGCGAAACACGCTCCAGTCGCTCACCCCGCCGCCCTCGATGTGCCGGCTCGCCACCGCCATGTCGGCGCCGCGCAGCATGAGCCGGTGGAGCCCGACGATGACGGAGGGCGGATGCTGCAGATCGGCATCGATCACGCACAGAAACTCGCCGCGCGCCGCCTGCCAGCCGCGGATCACGGCGGTGGAGAGGCCCTTTTCCTGCTCGCGGCGCATCACCCGCAATTGCGGGCACTCAAGGGTGAGCGCCTGCGCCAGCTCCCAGGTCCGATCCGGGCTGTCGTCGTCGACCACGATGATTTCGTAACCATCCCCCAATTCCGCGTCGAGCAGGCGGGTGAGCTGGGTGATGAGCTCGCGGATGTTCAGCGCCTCGTTGAAGGTCGGCACGATGACCGACAGGCGCTTCGAGGGCGCCTCCCCGGCGGGCAGCGGCGGGACGGTAAAGGCGCCCGCCGGCACCGCCAGCAGACTCATTCCTGTCCGGGTGCGCCAATCAGGCGCAGTTTCGGCCAGCGCCGGATGTAATCGGCCTGCTCGGCGGTTTGCGGCACCTGAGGCCAGCTGTCCGAGCGGGCGCTCTGGCGCCAGAGCCGGTTCAGGTGCTTCAAGGCCGCCTTGCCGTCGGGCTCCGGCTCCTGTTCCGCCAGAAAGCAGCCGATGACCAGGCCGGTGCGGCCGATGCCGGCGCGGCAGTGGACGTACACCCGCCGATCGCGGGCCAGCGCCGCACGGATGGCGCCGAGCAGCCCCCGGGTCTGGGAGAGGTTCATGGGTACGCCGGTATCGGCGATCCCGGAGCGCAGGTACTCGGCACCGGCCGGCAGCCACTGCCGGTACTCGGGCAGTTCGCCCTCTTCGGTCAGGTCGACGAAGGAATCGATGCCCGCGGCGCTCAGGCGCGCGAGCCGGGCCGCGGTTTGCGCCTCCGCGGCGCCCAGGGGATGCTCGCCCGCCAGCAGCCGGCCGGGCAGCACCCAATAGGTGTTGGGCAGGGGGCGATCCAGGGGCGATTCCGGCGCGGCGTGGGCGTTCACGCGCGCCATGTTAACAGCGAACTTGACCTTAGATGGTTTTGCTGGCGACGTCGGACAGGGCGCTCTCGGTACCCTGCGCGGTATAGGCCGACACGGCGAAATAATAGGTGCCGGCGGCGAGATTGCTGATCACGTAGGTGGTGGTCGAGGTGCCGGATACGTCGATCGATTGGGTGAGCGCATTGGCGCTCGTGCCGTAATGAATGTGATAACCCGCAAGCTGGTTGAGGAGGGTGCCGTTGGTATTGTCGATTGGCGCCACCCAGGAGAGCGAGGCGCTGCCCGTCGGCGGGGGCGGGTCAACCACCGCGGCCGTCACATCGATGCTGAACGGGCCGATGGACGCCGTGGTGCCGCTGTCGTCGGCGACGATGGTAATGGCGGCGCTTTGACCTAAATCGGCGCTGGTGGGCGTGCCGCTGAGCTCGCCCGTGGCGGCATTGAAAGTTGCCCAGCTGGGCTGACCGGTGATGGAAAAGGTCACCGTACCGGCGTTCTCGCTCGCGCTCGGCTGGAATACATAGGCGCTGCCGGCGACCACGTGCGTGGCGGGCGAGCCCGACAGCGTGAGCTTGATGTTCTGCGGGGTCGAGGTGGGCGGCGTGGTCGTTCCCGTGGCCGCCGAGGTCCCCGAGTTTCCGACGATGGGGGCGCCGCCGCCACCGCAACCCGCCAAAAGGGCGGCAACGGTGATGAGAAAAGCCAGGGTTCGTGCAGCGTGAGGCTGTCTTTTTGCGAGCATGACTTATTACAATTGGATCTGCGCAGCAATTCAAACTGTCGGCAAATGGGGACGGCCTCAGGGCTCAAGTGCGAACTGGTCGAGGTGGGCGAGTTGATCGCAGCGACTAAACTGCTTTTGGCGATTTAGCCGTCATCGTCCAGCTGCGGCGAGGTAAGATTACTCCTGTGGCTATTTCCAACTCCTTGAATAGACGAGGCTTCCGCCTGTCACCGAAAAGCCTGTGGTGCGCGCTCGCGGGCGTATTGCTCTCAGCGCATGCCTTCGGTGCCGAGCTCACCCCTGAAACCGCCCCGGCGGCGGTGGCGCCGGACTACCGGATAGGCCCCGGCGACAGCCTGCACGTGTTCGTGTTCGAGAACGATCAGCTTTCGGTCACCGTCCCGGTGCGCCCCGACGGCAAGATCTCCACGCCGCTGGTCGAGGACATGGTCGCGGTGGGCAAAACGCCGTCGCAGCTTGCGCGCGACATCGAAACCTCGCTCAGCAAATATGTCAAATCCCCCAAGGTCAACGTGGTGGTTTTGGTGGCCTTGAGCGTCTACAGCCAGGTCAAGGTGATCGGGCAGGTCAAGGAGCCGCAGGCTCTGCCTTACCACGAGGGCATGACGGTGCTCGAGGCGCTCCTGAGCGTGAAAGGTCTGACGCAATTCGCCGCCGGCAATCGGGCGCGCATCGTGCGTACCGTCGACGGCAAGCAGCAGGACATCAAGGTCAAGCTCGAATCGCTGGTGAATAGCGGCGATCTGACCCAGAACCTGCCGCTCCTGCCCGGCGACGTGCTGGTCGTCCCCGAAACCCGGTTTTAGCGTGACCCCGGAACTCAGTCAGTTTTTCGATGAAGTGCGCGGCGCCTGGCGGTTCCGCTGGATCGGGCTTGCCGCGGCGTTCGCCGTGGCGTTGGTGGGCTGGACGGTGGTGTTCGCGCTGCCGGATCGCTACGAGGCCGATGCCCGGGTGTTCGTCGACACACGCACCGCGCTCAAGCCCGCGCTGCAGGGACTCACCACCGATCAGAACGTCGATGCGCAGATCAACTTCGTGCGCCAGTCGCTGCTCGAAGGGCCGCAGCTCGAGAAGATCGCCCGGGATACCGGCGTTCTCCTGCCCACGGTCACCGACGAGCGCGCCCGCGAGCGGCTATTGGATCGCTTCAGCAATCGCATTGCCCTCACCGTGGTCAATGCCGGCGCCCAGGGCGACGAGCGCAGCACCGCCGGCACCGTCTATGGTTTTCACTACGAGGACATGACCCGCGAACGCTCGCTCAAGGTGGTTGACGCGCTGCTCAGCACCTTCGTCGAGCAGACCCTGGGCGGCAAGCGCGAGGGTTCGGAAAATGCGCAAAAATTCCTGGGCACCCAGATCGCCGACTACGAGCAGCGTCTGCGCGACGCCGAGGCCAAGCTCGCGGCCTTCAAGAAAAAGAACGTCGGTCTGATGCCGAGCGAGCAGGGCGGTTATTTCGCCCAGCTGCAAAAGGAAACCGACGATGCCAAGAAGGCGGAGATCGACTTGTCGATCGCCATGAGCCGGCGCGAAGAACTCGCCAAACAGCTGCACAGCGACGAGGCGATTTCGGCGGCGGGCAGCACCTTGAACGCGGGCGGCCGCGGCACGGGCGGCGGGGATACCTTGAGCCGCATCCAGGAAACGCAGGCCAAGCTCGACGAACTGCTGCTCAAGTACACCGACCAGCACCCCGACGTCATCGCCACGCGTGCCACGCTCGAAGAGCTCAAGAAACGCCGCGCAACCGAGCTCGAAAACCTGCGCCACGGCGATGCCGCCGCGGTGGCCGCGAGCGGCGCCGGCAATAATCCCGTCTATCAGAGCATGCAGCTCGAGCTCAACAAGGTCGACGTCGAGATCGCGGCTCTGCGCCGCGAGCTTGCGCAGCATCAAGGCACGGTGGCGGATCTGCGCCAGCGGCTCAACAGCGCCCCTCAAGTCGAAGCCGAGTACCAGCAGCTGAACCGCGACTACGATGTGAACAAGGCGCAGTACACCGCGCTGCTCGAGAGCTACCAGAAGGCGCGGCTCGGCGAACGCGCCGATACCGCGGGTTCGGTGCGTTTCGAGGTGGTGCTGCCCCCGACGGCCCCGGCGGTGCCGGTGTGGCCAAAACGCACCCTGTGGCTGATGGGCATTTGGATTGCCGCGCTCGCCGTGGGCTGCGGCGTCGCCTACGGGTTGCATCTCTTGAAGCCGATCGTGGTTTCCGTGCGTGCGCTCAACGAATTGACCAAATTCCCCGTGCTCGGGGTGGTGAGCGTCGCCTTCCCGACCCGCAAGCAGGGAGAAGCGCGGATCAACTTGTGGAGATTTTCCGCGGCAAGTGCCGGCTTGGTCATCGCATTCCTGGCGGTTCTGGCCCTGAATTCGATGGGCGCGCGCCTGAGCCTGCAAGCCATCAAATCCCTGGTGCAGACATGAGCCTGGTCGAGCAGACCATCGCCCGCTTGAAGAAGCAGGGGATCAAGGTCCCGTCTGCCCCCGTCAGCGACCGCTCGCCGCACGGCATCGGGCACGGGCCCGCGCATGACCGGCTCGAGGATACGGCAAGCCTCGCCAAGCACATCACGGTCGACAACGCAGCCTTGCGCGCGCGTGGTTACTTTCCGGAACAGGACCGGGACCGGCAGTTCGCCGATCAATACCGGCGCATCAAGCGGCCACTCATCGACAAGGCATTGACGGGCAGCGCGACCATCGGCGATCCGCGCACCATCATGGTGACGAGTGCATTGCCCGGCGACGGCAAGACCTTCACCAGCATCAATCTCGCCTTAAGCATGGCGCTCGAACGGGACGTGTCGGTGCTTTTGATCGACGCCGATGTGGCCAAGCGACACGTGAGCCAGATATTCGGACTCGGCGAGCAGGCCGGGCTGCTCGATGCGCTCCTCGATGAGAGCCTGGACCCCGAATCACTGGTCGTGCCGACGACCACGCGGGGTCTTTCGATCCTGCCCGCGGGGCGCCACGTGGCAGGCACGGCGGAGCTCCTGAGCAGCAATCAGATGGGCAAGATCATCTCGGGTTTGAGCGCGCGCAACCCGCGCCGGATTCTGCTCCTGGACTCCTCGCCGCTGCTCGTGACCAACGAGGGCCGATCGCTGGTCAAGGTCTCCGGACAGGTGGTGCTGGTGGTGCGGGCCGAAGGCACGCCGCGCCAGGCCGTTCAGGCGGCAGTGGAGCTCTTCGATGCGGCCCAAGCGGGCGGGGTGGTGCTCAACCAAGTCCAGCAAAGTTCCACGGAAGGATATTACGGATATGGATCGTACGGAACCTATGGAGCGGACGGCGATCAGCCCTAGCGTCCGCTCGCTCGCTCTGCCGATCGCGCTCGTCTCGTTTCTATCGCTGACGCCGATCGCGCGTGCGCAAGTCACAACGAACGGCGCCGATTCGACCGCGGCCCCGCGCACGCCGGCGCTCACCTATGGGGTGGATGCGGGCATCGGCGAATCGGACAACGTCACGCTCTCGCCCACCAACAAGGTGAGCCAGACCATCGCGATCGCGGATGCCGATTTCACGGTCGACGAAAAAAGCCGTCTGCTCGATGTGAACGCGAAGGGTAATTTTTCCTATCTCGATTATCTGCAAAACGCCTACAACAGCCAGCTGATCGGCCGCTTCGACGGGGTCGGCACGGTGGCGATCGTGCCCGACCGGCTGACGTGGACGTTGAGCGATGATTTCGGGCAGGCGGCGCTCGATCCGTTCACGCCGGTGACGCCCACCAACATCGAAAGCATCAATTACTTCAGCACCGGTCCGGATCTTTCCACACGATTCGGCGGCGTCAATTACGCAAGCTTAAGCGCCCGCTATGCGCGGACGGAGTATGAAACGAGTCCGTTCAACAGCAACCGCCTGATCGGCAGCGCAGCGCTCGGGCGCGACCTGTCGGCCGGAGCCACGGTTTCGCTGCATGCGGATACCAACCGCGTCATGTTCGAAAACACCGTGCTCAACACCGATTTCAATCGCACCAGCGCTTTCGGACGATATGAATTTCATGGCGCGCGCACCGAGTTTTCCGGCGACGCGGGTGCCACCAACATCAGCCAGGCCGGAGTGTCCACCACCGGCGCGTTGTTCAAGGTCAAGGCGAGCCGCGAACTGTCGGCGGCGGCCACACTCACGCTGACGGCCGGACGCGAACTCACCGATGCCGCGGCGAGCTTCAGCACCCTGCAGAGCGGGGCCATTGGCACCATCGGCACGGCGGGATCCACGCTCACTTCGGACAGCTATACGAATAATTACGCCACGCTCGGCTGGTCGTATGTACGTAATCGCACCACCATTCGCGTGACCGGCCGGTGGGAAAAAGATACTTATGCCGGCCAGGATACTTACGATCTCAAGCGGCCGGGTGCCGAGTTCAGCGTGGAGCGACAGTTGACCCACGCATTGAGTGCCCAGGTGATCGGTCGCTGGTACAAGACCGATTATTTCAATGCAGTGGTGACGACTGCGGATGCGAGTTCGAATTACGACGACGGGCTCATCGGCGCTTCGTTGAGCTGGCGGCACGGACGGGGTCTCGAGATTCGGCTGCGGGCCGATCATGACGCGCACGAGGTATCCGCCGGTGGTGGCGGCTATCACGAGAATCGGGTGTTTTTGACGGTGGGGTATCGGCCCAAAGTGGGCACGGGCCTAACGGAGCCCCAATAGCTTCTCTCTTACAGGGAGCGCCCAGGGCTCGTAGCTATCGATATCGGAACCGGAGCCGATAGGTTGCCGGAGCTGGTCACTTTTTGGCTCGACCCGGGGTGATTCGATTTCCGAACCCGTAACTCGATCCGCCAGAGCAGGAGAAAGATCCTGGGCCCACGAACCAGGTAACGCTTCCACATTCGCCTGGGGTTCATGGAGAGTCGATATAGCCACTCGAGACCGGCCTCCTGCATCCAGACCGGTGCCCGAGTTTGGATGTCGGTGAGAAAGTCGATGGCCGCCCCGATGCACAACGCCAAGCCTTTGACCTTGCCGCGTTCCTTCAGCTTCTGCGCGATGATCTCCTGCTGAGGAGAACCGACCGCCAAGAAGCAAAATCTGAAATGGCCGATGGCCTCGATTTGTTGAACACATTCCGCGATGGCCGCCGGATTGCGGATCAAATTCATGGGAGGTTCGATATGGTGAAGGGCATCGAGTCCATATCGCTCCCGTAGGATCCGCGCCTGATCGGCGCTACCGCCCACGAGAACCGCCACATCGGAAGATTTGATGACCGAGGTCAAAACCGCGGTCGTGAGGTCACTCCCCAGACAAACACGAAGAATTTGGCGTTTGACGAGCCCGACCGTGTGCGCAAGGAATCGGCTGTCGAGCAATACGTAGGCGGCCTGTGCGTACAGGCTGCGGAAGTGGCTGTCCTGATAATGGCGGATGACGTGATCGACGTTCGGCGTGACGATGTATCCAAAGCGATCGCTACCGAACGTTGAGACGAGCTTTAGCGCTTCCTCTAGGTTGTAGTCATCGATATCTAAGACATTGGTCATCGTAGCCCTGGCGCGGTCATCCCTGTTCCCCCACTAAATCCATTGCGCAGGGTAGCCATCCCCTTATATGCGCGATGTGCATTGTGTCTCACTTTGGCGACATCCCCAAGACCTTTTGCGCCCGTCATTTGCATTATTTATCAGCGGCAAATTTCGACGTGATGACAGGCCATAAGGGACCGATGCGGTCGCAATACGACGCCATGACTAACTCGAAATTCGTTCATAAACCGGACTTATGAATCAACACGTTAGAAGATAATCTTAACGAAACTATCCGCTCCAAGAATTTACCGTCCCGATAGGCGCGATTGCCACCCTCGCCCGGGTTGTCGTGCGACGAGATGCAGGTATACGACTTATTGCTAATTGCAGGGCCAGTCCCGTCGTGCATTGTTGAAGGCATCGCGCAAGCCCGCCACGTGCTCCGGCTCGAATAGTGTGTGGTGCCCGCCGCGCACTTCCAGGATCCGGATGGCCGGGCAGCGGCGCTGCCAGGCTGCGTCATCGCCCGCAGTCAGCACCGAGCGCAGCAGAGCGACCGGCACGGCGAGAGGTCTGGGATCTCGATCTAGGGAGGCGATCCACGGGGCCGTTTCGCGTAGCAGCAGTCGCATGCTGATCTCGGACTCCAGCACCGGATCGGTCACGGCACCAGACCGCCGACGGAGTACGCCGGCCAGGCGGGCACCCGCGAGGCGCAGGAACGCGCGATAGACCTTGGAAAGAAGATGCCGCAGAAACTCGCGGACCTTGCCCCTACGCAGCAGGTCGAGTGCATCCTCAACAGCCCGCCCTATCCATCCCTTGCCCGGCCCGGCGGAGTGAACCATGAACGAATCGATCAGGCAGACGCCGGCGACCTCACGACGCCGGGCCAGCAGTTCAAGTGCAATCGCGTAACAGAAATGCCCGCCGAGCGACATGCCAAGGAGCACGATGGGCCCGACGGGGACGCGCCTCACGACCTCGTCCGTCAATTCCGTCACCAGCGCCGACGCGGAGAAATCCTTGGCAACGTAGCGCCTCCAGCCCGGATAACCGACCGTCTGGAACTCTAGTGCATCGTCAGGCGCCAAGCGCAGTACGGAAAGATCCGGACCTGCACCGCCGGCGCCCGGCAGGAATATCACCGGGCAGCGAGAGCCCATGACGCAGCGGCCTTCATGTTGTCGCTGAGGCAGCCGGCAATGGTCAGTGCCGTGAATTCTGCGCCGACGACGAAGCGGAACAGCGGGCCGAAGCTCATCGCGGTCGCGGGTCCCACGATGCGCAGCGCAGGAACGGTGGTCTGGAAAGTGCTGTCGAGACGCGGGGTCTGCCCGATGCGTCGGATTCCGGCACGCAACGACCCGTCGAGTACCGTCATGCGATCGACATCGACGAGGTAGCCGCTGCCGGCGATCACGCGATCGACCTTGAGCGCCTCGACGCGGCCCGACAACGTCGCTCGCAGCTGCAGTTCGACCCTTCCGTCGCACTCGCGCGCGCCGATCACGGTGTTCGACAGACGCATGGGCACGATGCCCTCGACCCGCTCCCGAAGCCACCACGCGCCCTCGGCCGACAGGTGGCTGCGCACGAAGCGCGTGCGCAGGTTTTCGGGGACCCGATGCATCGCGCCAGGGAACCTCGTCAGGGCCCAGGCCTTGGGTCCCGTGCCCAGCCCGGTGATCGGCGAGCGCAACCTGCGCCACAGGCTGCGTTCCCGCATGACTCGTTGATGCCAGTAGACTTGGTCCTCTCGGATCAGCACCTGCGGCCTGGCGCCGGCTTCATGCAGCAGAGCCGCTGCCTCCAGTGCGGACTGGCCTGCACCCACGACCGCCACGTCAAGTCCCGCATAGGCACTGAACGACATGACTTCTGATGTATGCGAACACAATTTCGGCGGTAACGCCGCCAGCACGTCAGGCACGTTTGCAAAGCCAGTGAGCCCCGTGGCCAGCACGACCTGCGATGCCAGGACCTGCTCGCCATTGGCGAGCGTCAGCCGAAAGCCGCTGCGTTCCGGCGCGATATGGCGCACATCGATGGACTCGCACCACGGGACGTTGTGCTGCTGGAACCACTGTCCATAATCGGCGAAATTGCCGATCGAGCACGGCTCGAAGGTCTCCAGGCCGCGCGGTTCATTGTAGTCGGCGAATGAATATCCCGCTCCAGGTGCCGACAGGTTCGTGCCAAAACAGTAGGACTTCAGATAGCGCCGGCTGCCCGCGGCGGCTATGTTCGACCAGAACGACATCGGTTGCCCGAATATCCGATTCTCGATTCCGCGTTCCGCGAGATGCGCCGCAATCGACAGGCCATAGGGTCCCGCACCAATGATTGCCACCGGGGTGACCTTCACAACACCACCCCACGGGCCGGCGCGCCCGCGTGATCGGTTCGCGGCGTCAGGCGCAGGAAGCGGCGAAACGCGAGCAGGCCCAACAATATCTCTGACAACACATGAACAATCCGTGGCAGCGGGTCGCCTGGGGCCGCCGCGACATCAACGCAGTCCGACGCATGGCACCTAAGCCATCGACGCCAGCGCGTAAGTTCGTCGCGGGATATCCTGCGAGTCAGCACACGTGCCAACAGGATCGCTTGCAGCGTGAAGCGATCACAAAAAACCGTGGCAAGCCTATCCGCACCCGGTTCCTGCGCCGCACCGATCGCAGTGCGCAGCGCCTCCCGGTCACCCAGGGCCTCGAGACAGGCGAAATAGGGCAGCGGCATCCCGCGATGGACATCCATGCCGATCTGGTTGAATGTCCGCGGATTGAAATCAATCACAGCCCACGCCCCATCGCAACGGAGGAACTCAACCTCGAATATGCCGAAATACTTCAATTCCCGGCAAAGCCTGCGCACGGAGTCCGACAGACCCTGATCCGGCGGCAGGGATTCGAAGCATAGCCCCACCCCAATTGGCTGCGTGCGCTGCAGGATCTTGGTTGAGCGGCGCGTCACGAAAAGTTCCCCACTGCGATCGATATACCCCGTCACAGAGCACACGCCTTCAGCTGCCAGGCGGACATACTGCTGCAAGATCGGCACCGACGCATCAGGCAATAACGGATTACTCGCGGTAGCACCCCGCTCACGAGCAAGAAAGCGCGGATATTCCGCCAGCAATTCATCGGGAGAGGCAACCAGCACACCCTTGTCGTTGCGGATCCGGTTCACGTGTGTGCGCGGCTTGATCAGAATCGGATAGGGAAGCTTCGGGGCCAACGCGGCGAGCTCGGCCTGGCTGCGCGCTTCCCAACTCGGCACAACCCGCACGCCCGCTGCAAGCGCTGCGAGCGCGAACTGGTGCTTGTCCAGAATCCTCTGGATCGTCGCGAGCGGCGGCTCGACGAGATGAAAATAGCGGCTGAGCGCGGCCGCATTGACCGTGTACATCCACGCCGTCTCGTCAGATGTAGCCAGCAACACCTGGCCCGGGTGCATCTCCCCGACGCGCAGCAGTTGTGCAATGAACGCGGCATTTTCGCGTTCGAGAGGAGCCCTATGGCTGCGACTCGCGTATCGGGACCACGCGGCGGCGGAAACCCGCGGAGACCGGGCAGCGGGTAGTCGCGGACTCGACATCACGCTGACGGTGAATCCCCGGGCACCGAGATCACGCACCGTCGCGAGCGTACCGGCGTACGCGGCGGAGGCCACGACAACGGATAATGGGAGAGGTGAGGTCAAGGTAATGTATTTCGGCCAAACGGTGATAAAGATAGCTGAGAAAGCTACACGGTAAAACGACGAATTACACGCTATGCGGCGCAGCACCTACCCGAAAGCAGAATCGTGCGTTCAAGCCAACTCCCACAAGGATTAAGTCAAACGAAGCCGTGCCACCAGTGCGTCGATCACAGCCGGACCCCCGGTGGCGAGCGAGCGGTTGGCGCTCACGGCATCCGCTCGGCAGTGACGCCGGCGCATCGGGGCGGCGGTGCGGCGAAAGGCGCCAGTGCCGGGCGCTGATCCGGCCAAGCCGTCCCCGCCACGGCATGCGGCGATGAGCTGGGCACGACGGCTGAAGTGGGTGTTCAGATTCAGGGCTGTACGGGCTGTGGTTGAGAGCTTACGATCATCGCCAGCATCGAGGAACCGCAGCTTATTGCGAACCGGATCCAGCGCAAGGCAGGGCGCGGCACGCGTGGTCGGCGCCCTGCCATCGGCCTGGAGGGCTCTGCTTAGCTCCAACCAGCTGGATTGGAATGAAGACGGGAGTGGAACTGTATCTACGCAAGAACGTCTTATTTAAATTCCACTGTTATTACAGATTACGTTCTTAAGCGGCCGTTGGTCGGCTGTTGGGCAACGTTGGTGAAACAAGTTGATCCATCACATTTCAGGCCATTTCGTCCGATTAGGGGTCGGTTATCGGCGACATATTGCGCATGACAGTCACCTGGGCTTCAATCACGATCCCTGGCATCCGCACTGGAGATACTAGCAAATGAATCGGTACCTAAACCGAGGTGCCTTGGCGGCACTGGCGTTATCCATCTGGGGTGGCGCACACGCTGCTGGCAACTGGCAAGACCTCAAGGTCGGAGGGGGCGGATGGGTCCGGGGCCTCATCGTGCACGCTGATGGGACCATGGTCGGGCGTACGGATACGGCCGGGGCCTATTTGTGGAATGGCTCCTCGTGGGTGCAGCTCGTCACGAATACCAGCATGCCGGCCTCGTATCTCGCGACCGATCCTACCGGTATCGGGGAAGCGTCCGGCGGCTTTGGTGTGTACGAAATCGCGATAGCGCCGCTAAGTTCCAGCGTCATGTACATGAATTTCGGCGGCTACGTGTTCAAGACCACCAACAAGGGGGCTACGTGGACGCAGACGGGGTTCCCCGCGCAGGCCACCGGCTGTAACCCTAACGACAATAATGCGCACACCGGTCAGAAGATGGCCGTCGATCCCAATAATTCCAACATCGTCTACGCGGGGACCGAAACGAACGGAATGTTCGTCACAACTAACGGGGGTACGTCCTGGACTCAAGTGAGCGGTGTTCCCACCGGCACGGGCGCCGGCATCACGGGCATCTTTTTCTATCCCGGCGGCGGTCAGGTTGGAGGAGTGACCCAGGTCATCTACGCGTCCAGCAACGGCCACGGCGTCTATAAGACCACCAACGGAGGTGCAACGTGGACGTTGCTTTCCGGCGGTCCGATCGATGTCGAGTATGCTGCGATCTCAAGCTCCGGCACCTATTACGCGGTCGGCGACAGCAACGCGAATGTGTGGAGTTATAAAGGCACCCAGTGGACGAAACTCATCAACGGCGGCGGTTGGCAAGGGATTGCGATCAATCCCCTTAATCAGAACGAATTGGCGGTTACGTTACAGGGAGGACAGGTCAATATCAGTTACAACGCGGGTGCCACCTGGACGGGTGAAAACACGAACACGAGTCTTTCCACCAACGATATTCCGTGGCTGCTGGCGGGAAATTCGCTGCACGGCGTGCCCAGCCCTTATTTCTATCTTTCGGCCGGCGGCCTTCAGTTCTCGCCGGTAAACAATGGTCAGCTGATCATCTCCGCCGGAACAGGTATGTGGAGCATGAACGTCCCGGCCTCGGGTGCCACCGCCTCCACAGCGCTCACCTGGACCGATTTCAGCGTTGGCATCGAGAATCTGGTCGCTAACGCGATCCTAGTGCCCCCGGTGGCGGGAAGCTTTCCCATACTCGCCTCCTGGGATCGGCCATTCTTCAGGATCACTAATCCGAATGTCTTCCCTGCGACGTATGGCTCCGTCAATTCAGGCACCATCCAGATGGGTTGGTCGCTCGACTATGCATCCTCGAACCCGGGTACCGTCGTTGCACTGTCGAACTGGAGTAGCTCGCAGTCCGGATATTCGACCGATGGAGCCGCCACTTGGACATATTTTCCTTCCGTGCCCGCAGGATCGGGCGGCGAGATTGCTGCGACAACCCCGCAGAACATCATCATCGCTCCCCAGGGATCAGTTCCTTACCGCACGATCAATCAGGGCGCGAGCTGGACTGCTATCAGTGTGCCGGGCATCTCCAACTGGAGTAATTTTCATCACTCGTACCAATACAAGAAGCGTGGAATAACTGCCGATCGTGTACTTCCCAACACGTACTACCTCTATTACGGTGGCTACGGAGTATTCAAGAG
>Ga0181534_10001244_pt1 | contig 16814 bp, 16 predicted proteins | sample PEATcosm2014_Bin_37_FD_119758 | JGI IMG/M metagenome (GOLD analysis project Ga0181534, IMG submission 119758) | Peatland microbial communities from MTU Mesocosm Facility, Houghton, MI, USA - PEATcosm2014_Bin17_10_metaG | ecosystem: Environmental > Terrestrial > Soil > Wetlands > Peat | place... | reverse complement strand
AGTATTCGGGCGTCATGACATCGCCGGGCGCCCCCGTCTTCGAAAGCAGATGAAGGCCGGGAATCGCATAGCTCCCCCAGGCCAGGTGGATTCGCATCAGCCAGGAGAGAACCATGCCTACCAGAGCCGCGACCAGCGCCAGGGCGTAATACTGCTTGCCAATCACTTTGTGGTCGAGACTGAAGATGTGCTTTCGAATGAAGCTGGTCGGGGCTCCATGTTGCACTGCGTGTGCCGTCATGTCGTGCATTGCGCTCACCTGAAAAAATAAATGCTTGAGAGTGGACTCAAACCCCTTTGCAAACTCTGTTTTTAACTATTGCAGCGCCGCTTGCTGCTTGATCCAGGCGTCGTAATCTTCCGGCGACTTCACTTCCAGATAAGCCTTCATATTGTAATGTCCGAGGCCGCAAAGCTGGGTGCAGACGATTTCATATCTGCCGATCTGGGTAGCCGTGAAGTGCACGGAAACGTCGAGGCCGGGAACGAAGTCCTGCTGGATACGCAACTGCGGAACATAGAAAGAGTGGCCCACATCTTTCGAGTGCATCAAAAGATGAATCTCGCGATTCACCGGGATGGCCAACTCGGCGGTTACGATATCGTCCTTCGCGTCCTGGTCATGGGTTTGGTCAATTCCAAAGAAGTTGGCGCTGCTTTCGCTGATCTGGTCGGGGTGGATGGGACCAAACTTTCTATCCGGACCGGGGTAGCGGAAATAGAAGGCAAACTGCCCAGCCTGCGCTTGCACCGTGATCGCATCCGCCGCCGGGGGCGTCAGGTAGACGCTGGCCCAGGCCTTGGCTCCGAAAACTCCCAGCGCCAACACCTCCGTACCCACCAGCAAGAAGGCGGCGATCACCAATCCCAACGCTCCGCCGGGAAAGCGCTTGATCTTCGCCCCCGGCTGCGGGTTGGAAAATTTCCAGATGAAGAACGCCAGCAGGAACTGCGAGACTAGAAAGGAAACCCCCGCCTCGATCATGGTATCCGAGAACTGCTCGTCGATCAGGTGGCCGTGGGTCGAGATGTCCGGCGGCAAAGGCCACATGTGCATCACGATGGGAATCGCCGAAGCGATTGCAATCACTACAATGGTCACAGCCAGTAATTTCGCCATATCCACGCCTCAGAGCATGATCAACTGCCAACAGCGCCAATCGCCGCAGGCAATGCTGCGGCGATTGCATAATTTATATAAGAACAAAACGGTGTGGCAACCTATTTAAAGGTGAAGTTCGCTGAACCCGCGCCGCCAGCCGCAACCGTCACCTTCTGCGCTTGGGTGCCATACTTCTCCTGCCAGGCCGTCACCGTGTAGCTTCCCGGCGGAACGTTGTTGATGGTGTAGTTTCCGCTGGCGTCAGTTGTGGCATAAGGGCCTTTCACAACCGCAAACCAACCATGCATCCAGGGGTGGATATTGCACTGTACCGGGATAAACTCAGTGGCCTTCCAGCTCTTCACCACCGGAGCGGCTCCCGGCGGTTGGGACTGATTCCAGGGAATATTGCCCGTCATCGGATTGGGATTAGGGTGAACATTGTGCGCCGTCTGGTCGCTGGTGACCACTTGAAATTTCTGGCTTACATCCATGGGCAGGACGTGCGGCATGTAGACGCACCCTTTCTGGTCGAAAACCGGAACCGTACTGGGGACTTCGCCCAGCACCGCAGCCGGCAAGCCTTCGGAGATATACAGCACGACGTTTTCCAGGCCGCCACCTGAACCCACTACTACCTCCTCGAGGTGTGCGGGATCGGTGGCGTGGGCCTTCGAGCAAAAAGGGTCTTTCGACATGTCGATACCCTTCATGTGAGGCGCGGGGCCGTCCAGCTTCACCATACCCGTGATCTTACCCTCGCCTGCTGCGCTAACATTGTGGCTCAAGATCAGACTGCCGCAACCTACCAAAGCTGCGGCGGACAACAGACCGGCAAACCTGAATCGCTTCTTCATTTCCAATTTCTCCTTGGCAATCAAAACCCAAACTGCTACTCGTAAGATCGTATTATTCTTGCTTTTCCCACTACGGCCTACTGCGCGGCCGGAGGCGGGGCATTGGGATCGACCGGCTTGAGGTCGAGCTTCTTGGCCATTTCCTTCTCCACGCTCTTTTGTGACATTAGCGTGCGGAGATAAAATACCAGATTCCAACCCTCATCGGGCTTGATGATGTCAGCATAGGATGGCATGGGAGTGCCGTCCAGACCTGTCATGAAGATCCGGTAAATATCGCGGTCCGTCGATCCGCATTTGGGACGGGCACCTTCGGTGAAGTTAAAGGGCGCGATCGGCCGCCCCAGATCGTCGGTGAGGGTTGAGGCGGAAGGACCATTAGCTTGCCCGGTTACCCCGTGACACTTCCAGCACTGCACTTTGGCGAACACTTCGCGCCCCGCCTTGATGCGCTCCGGAGTCACCGCCGGCTCGTCGGGAATCTTGATGGCATCGCCAGGCTTCTCGCCGGCCCAACGCGGGGAGAAATGCTTGACCCAGGCCACAAGGTCGACCTTCTCCTGATTGGTAAGAGTATTCCAGGGCGGCATCATGGACCGGTCAAAGCCGCGGCCAATGCTGTCGTAAAGGTCGGAATCCAGGGGCAAAGTACCGCTGGGCGTCGAGCGGCACTTGAACACGCCCAACTGGAAGTTGCGCGGCTTGGGAAACAAAGGCGGCTCCATCCACTCCGCGTTTTCCCCATTGCCGTCTCCCAGCTCTCCATGGCAACCCACGCAATAGCGACGGTAGGCGGCAGCGCCATCTTTGGCGTGACCGGTCAAGTTCCCCACGTGGGCCTGGGTCGTATCCAGAGTCTTATGCAGATCCTCCACGGTGAGCTGCGCCCACGAGGTCAGCGGGAGCGCGAAGAAGGCAGCCACTCCCACCCACAGCGACCACTTTCCGAGTTTCTTCCCCATAGTCATTTCCTCTTAGAGTCGGAGCTTAGAAGTCAAAGTCAAAGCCAAGCAAGAGTTCGCTCACCGTCAAGTTGGTCGGGAGGCCGGTAGCGGGATTCACTGGCCCAGTGCCGGTCTGCTTGAATACGTTAAACTCGTTGTGATAGGCCCATCCCGCCCGACTAGTCATGAAGGGGTTGTAACGGAAGCCGATCACGTAGTTGTCAATGTTTCCCAAGTTGGAAGCCGTACCCACCGTCGCCTGCTGCGAGACGCGCTCAAATTCATAGCGTCCAATAAAGATCAACTGCGGGCTGTAAACGTAGTGCGCTTCAAACGTAGCGCCGTTCCAGGTGGGATTGCGCGCGTTCGAGGGAAGCGTGGTCCCCGGCGTGTTGTCCACCGGACAGCCGTTCGTACCCGGGTTACCCACGCAAGTTGTCCCGCCGTTTCCGTCGGTAGCCACGGCGTTGCCGTAGCCCTGACCGAACCAGGCGCTGTCCGAACCATGCTGGGTCACAACTTGCAGGTCAAAGTGCTGGCCCAAGTAGAACTGGCCAACAAACCCCTCGCGGCTAAAGCCCTTGTTATCGATGCCGGAGCCAGGAATCGGTATGCCGCCACTGGTCCGGTAATACGTCGCCGCCTCTCCGGCCATCACGTAGAAGCCCAGGCGCTGCACTCCCAGTTTGCCGGCGTCAAAAGCCTGGCTTCCGGCGAAAAACCCGTTATAGGAGTTTGCCCCTAGCGTGAGGCCCACATTGCCGTCATTCGAACTCAGGAGGGACGCGGAAATGCGGGTCCGGTCATCCGCGGAATGGCCCATATACTCCAAGCCGAACTGATTATCTCCGATCTGCCCGAAGATGTTGGCGTCCCCCACGGGGATGAAATGATAAGTCTGATAGACACCGCCGTTTCCGGTCAGCGTGAGAATGCGCTTTTCGGAAAGCAGGTTGTCCAGTTCGAAGCGGCCCAGCTTGATATTCAGCCAGGAACTCCCGAGGACGTTGTCGAGGCGCCCGAAAACCTGCTCGAAGTGGAAAGCCCCTGTGGGATCCGAGGAAGGCAAAACATAAAAAGACACGTTCTTGTTCAGCGTGCCGCCAGTATGGAAGTCGAGACCACTCAGGTCAAATCCTGTGCTCGTAATGCGCTGGATGCTGTTGCCCGTCACGGTCGAAACCCCATTCACTGTGGAATAGACGTCCACGTTCTCGTTCGTGCTCAACCGGTGCCAGATGGGTGTGATACGGAAGGTGACCGGCCAGTAGCTGGGATTCTGCCAGACCGGCGAATCGCGGTCGTTCATCAGTTGGTAGCCGTTGTCCTTGAACTTCTGCCCGAAGTAATTCAGCATAGGCCAGGACTCATGGCAGGCCGAGCACCGCAACCCGTACTTACGGGCGAAGGCGGGAAGGGCGTTCGCCGGACGGCTGGCGCTGAGAATAATGGAGAGCAGCAAGACGAAAAGTGCTGCGGAAGACGACGAAAAACGCACTACTTTGCGAAGCAACCAGCGCCTCGAAACCCACATGGCCGAGCTCCTCAGACTGCAAGGTCTGAAATTAAAAACCTGAATCACCAAAACAACTCTTGAAAGTTCCAAGCCAGAAAAAACCGATACACTCGTGATAACGGAGGATTTCGCCAGTTCAACGAATGCACCGCTGGCGAATCTACTACGGACCATAGTTCAACTGCAAGTGGGAACGCAATTTTTTTCAAGAATTTTCTAACCGTCCTTGACTTTTGCATCTCCAGTCAAAACCCTGCCTTGGAGTTGACAGTTCCCCAAGCTTCATACGAGACTCAGGAAAGAGCACGCGGGGGTGGGTTGAAGCCATGCCCATCTCGGTTGCCTGCGGGATTTGTAGGCCATGCAACGTCTGCTTGTCAATGCCAGCCGTCATCTTCGTACTTGCGCCACCGCCCCGTTGGCCCGCCGCTCACTCTGGCTTGTTCTCCTGACGCTCGCTTTCATCGCCCAGCCCGCGCATGCCAGAAACAAGGACAAGGTTGACTATGGCGAGGGCCTGATTGTCAACATCCCGCTGCCCGAATCCGAAGTCGAGCAAGTGGTCCGGGATGTGGCACAGAACGGCATCATCCGGGGAACCAAGGAATACAACAAGGATCAGTTCGTGGCCGGCGCCATATCAGCCGATTCTTCCGAAGTGTTTCCCTCGTGGACCGAAGGCGGCAAGGTCATCTACAAAGTTCGCATGCACGCGCTTGACCCGGTTAATTTCAAGGACAGCAACGACGTCGGCACCCTGGTGGTCCGTTATGTGGTGCAGCCCCAGGGGGAGAAAAACACCCTGCTGCGCATCGACGCGCTGTTTCAGGAAGACTTTCGCAGGTCGCTTCACGCCTCCAACGGATCGGTGGAAACCAGCGAGTACAAGGACATTAACGAGCATCTCGAATCCATCGAGTTGATGAAGAGACAAACCGCCGAGGCCCAGAAAGAGCGGCAGGAGACTCTGGCCCGCCGCCAGAGCAAGGCCAGCGACGGCAACTCAGCCCCCGGCTTCCAGCCTTCTTCTTCCCGCAGTACCCAGGAGAGCGAAAGCCCAGATCCCGGTCCCGGCTTGAATTCCGCTACCCCGATGCCGGCGGCTCAGTTTTCCCCCGGCTCGCCTTCCGATGCCCAGTCTTCCGAAGATGGCCAGAACCCGGCTGACCAAAGCTCCGCTAGCCAAACCTTGGTGGGCCAAACCTTGGAGCAGCGATTGCAAGACCTGCGCAAGCAGGTGCAACGCATCGTGAAGTCGCCCGGCGCGCCCCTGAAGACCGCGCCCTTTCATACCGCCAGCACCCTTGTGTTGTTGAATCCGGGGGCCGAGGTTCTCGTCGTCATTAACACGCCCTACTGGTACGGCGTGGAAACCCACGACGGCCAGCACGGCTGGATCATGCGCGAGCAACTGGAGCAGCCATGAGCCGGTTTGCCGGGAACTCGCTCGCCGTACTTTCCCGACTAGCCGCGCTGGCCGCCTTGCCGGCCCTAATCTGTTTCGGGGCGGCCGCTCAGCCGCAAGAAAGCGCCAATGAGCGCAGCTTTCCGCAATCCAAGGCCGCCATCGAAAAGGTTTTGCAGCATATGCAAGCCGCCTCCTCGGGACGACTCCCCGTACTCGACGGCTTCGCTACACCCATCGGACACTCCCTCGACCGCTATCAGCGAGGCTACTACCAGGCTAAATTTCAAGCCACCCCCTCCCCCGCCGGGGGCACAGTTGTGCGCGTAAACGTACAAGTCACGGCATATTATGTCGATCCCTCAGGCGCCAAGTCGGGATATCAGTTGCTGCCCTCAAACGGCCGACTGGAGCAGGACTTGCTCGATCAGCTTGGCGAGCAACTGGCTGGCTCTGAGCAACGCGCGTCGCGGCCCGAAGGCGCCGCTCCCAAGGCCGCCAACCAGGCTTCGTCCTCGGCATCTTCCTCTCTTTCTCCTTCAACTACGGTGCCTTCCGCCGAGACCGAGCCTACGCTCTCCGCGCCGATGCCCAGGCTGCCCGACCTGCGCGGAGAATACTCTTCCAATTTGGCTGGCAGCCTGGCCGAGCAACAGAAATCCCGCACGCAATCCGGAGCGCAGCCCAGCGCGAAAAAGATCGAAGAGGATGCCGGTCCACTCCAGGCCGAAATCAATAGCTTGCAGGAAGTCCTGAAGAATCAGGCGCATCCCAAGAATCTGGTCGCCGTGAAGAATTCAGGAACCCCGGTGGTCTCCTCCGCCAGCCTGAATGCCAAAACTCTCTTTCTGGCCACCGCCCATGACGAGTTTGAGATGTTGGATTTCAACCGGGATTGGGTGCACGTCAAAATATCCGGACTTTCCCGGGGCTGGATCTGGCGAAATAATCTGGAAATGCCGGGCGACATTCCCGAGAGCGACATCCCTCCGCCCCCGGGTTCTCCCGGCACCGCACTTTTTCATGTGACCCGGGAAGAGATCGCGCCTTTTCCCGGAGATTGGGCTCCGCTGCGCGACAAGAAGGTAAAAATCGTTTCGCTGGAGCCCACCGACGATAACGCCAAAGATCCCGACCCGAAACTCCGGCTTGAGTTCGCCAAAACCGTGCTCGACAAGAACTACGCGGAACTCGCCAAGAAATCCCAGGAACTGGCAGGCATAGTGTTGATCTTCGACTCCGCCGATGGCGGCATGATCGCGGCGACCCTGACCACCTTGCAGCGCTGGAAGGCGGGGGCAATCTCCGACGCCGCCCTTTGGCACCAGTGTTTTTTCGATCCACCGGAAACCTTCACGCCCGTGCCAGCCGCCGCAGCCGCCAGTCGCTGAAGGGGCCTGGATTCCTGGGTCCGAGATCGGGATCGTCGGCTTGGGCTTTTTGCTTGACTTTGATAAATGTTCGGAGTACCTATGCAATGCTTGGAGTATAGTTTGTAACAGTACGAGTTCCGCCTCGATCTGTCCATGAGTCCGCTGACCCAATGAGCACGCTGACCCAATCTTCCATTGTGCTTCGCCCGCACCCTGCTTCCTTGGTGCGCGATTATGCCGAACTTATGAAAGCTCGGGTCACCTCGCTGATTGTCATGACCGCGTGGTGCGGCTACTACTTCGGCGCTCAGAAAGCCGGCGTCTCTTCCCTCTCCTGGGGTCTTTTTCATGCCTTGCTGGGAATTGGCCTGGTTTCAAGCGGGACCGCCGCGCTCAATGAAGTAATGGAGTACAAAGTCGACCGCAACATGCGGCGCACTGCTCTACGCCCCCTGCCCACCGGCAGAATGAGCTTGTTGCACGCCACTCTGGCCGGTTTGATTGCCACCCTTGGGGGGTCGATCTATCTGGCTTACTTCAGCAATCCGCTCACCGGCCTGCTGACCCTCCTTACCTCCTTGGTTTACCTCGCAGCTTACACGCCCCTGAAACGGATCTCCCCGATCTGCACCTTCGTGGGCGCTTTTCCCGGAGCTATGCCGGGAGTTCTCGGTTGGACCGCCGTGCGCGGCCGCCTCGAATGGGGCACCCTGATCCTGTTTGCCATCCTCTTCGTGTGGCAGTTCCCGCACTTTTTTTCTATCGCCTGGCTCTATCGCGAGGATTATGCCGCGGGTGGAATCCGCATGTTGCCGGTGGTGGAAGAGGACGGAAGCTCGACTGCCCGCCGCATTCTGGCTTACTCTTTGATCTTGATTCCGCTAAGCCTCCTGCCCGGCATTTTCGGTATGGCAGGCAGGATTTATCTGGTGGGCGCGTTGCTGCTGGGAATCGCTCTTTTGTATTTCGGCGCCCGGCTTGCCTTTCTGAATCTTCCCCTGAATAATCCTCGGTCCAAGATGTCTGCCCGCCACCTTTTGCAGGCGACGGTCATCTATCTCCCACTGCTGTTCGCTCTGATGATGGGCAATTCGCTGAAGCCTTAGGCGAGCTGCGCGGATCGGCGATCGCGCAGGGTCGGCAAATCTGGCCGTTGGTCAGGTCGAGGCCACTGTGAGCCCCAGCCTCCAAAGTTTTTGTCTTACTGAATTACGCTGCTCGCCGAGGAGAACACGTTCCCGGCGTTGGCCGCGATCAGCCGAATGGTGCTGGTCACAATCACCAGAACCACCGCCAGCATCATGGCGTACTCCGCCACGTCCTGCCCCTCTTCCTCGTACCAAAGCCGCTGGGACCAGAGCCGGCTTAAGGCCAATTTGTTGCCACGGTGGTTCACGTTTTCTCCTTACAATCTCTATGCCGCCTGGGATGCCGTCCTTCTCCCCGCCATGGGATGATCCTCGTTCAATCCCCACGGATCGTAATCCCTGGCCAGCGCCTGCACCCCAACTTGGTACTCGCGCGCATCCAGCAAACGCGTCCAGATCACCGTGAACTCGATGCGCCGCTGCCGAAACAACACCACCAGGGTGTCGTGCGCTTTCAACCGGTGCCGGATCGCCCCCAGTCGGGCTCCCGTGGCCGTAAGGTCGAGGGTGTGCGCCAGCCCTTCAAACACCTCGCCGGACGCGTCTTTCCCACGAACCCGCACGGGCAGCACCCCCTTCTGCCGGTTTTGTTGACGCCGGTTCGTCTTCGATTTGGCGATTGACATGGAAGGCATACACTGATTGTCAGGGTGGTTCCCGCAAACCGGAATGGCTCCGTCGAGTGAGGCACAAAGGTAACTTGCCTTCATGGCCCTCCATGCGCCCAAAGACTTGAAGGGCGTGGCCTCCCGCCTCGCTGTAGAAGGCTCGTAGCTGCGGTAGATCAGGCGTCATCTTGAAGTCCCGCGCTCTTTACCGGGACGAGGGATCTGCTCCACCATACAGACGCATCGAGCTCACAACCTCCGCTGTTAACCTTCAACTCATAATTTTTGGGCGCATATTTTTGGCTCATGACGATCCCGGTCAGATAAAGTGGCTTAAGCTCTGATCTTCGAAGCAAATTCGGCCGGTAAAAACCCAGCGAGGTATTGAATCGTGAACTGGCTCCTCCAATCCCCGTGCTCCCGCCCCATCCTCTCCCTGCTTCGGTTCGCCACTTTCGCCGCCTGGTTGCACTCCAGCGCGGTCGCTCAAACCGGAGCCTGGCTGACTCACTCCCATGACGAACAGCACTCCGCTCTATCCACGGTGGAGGCTCAGCCGCTCACCACCATCCACTGGCACACCCCAGTGGATCTATCTCCTCCGGCGGGCGACATTCTCATTCATTACGGCTCGCCGCTGGTTACGCAGGCGAACACCGTAATCGTCCCCGTCAAGACCGGGCCCGACAGTTTTCGCGTCGAGGCCCACAATGGCGCCACCGGCCAGGAAATCTGGCAGGAGAACACGGGATGGCGGCCGCCAGAGGCAGGTTTCGTACCAGGTTTGGGGCCAACCATTTCCGGCAACGAACTCTTCGTTCCAGACGTTGCCGGTGGGGTCCTGAGGCGGCAGAATCCCGATGATGCCCGGGGCAAGCAGACCACACTTTATTTCTATGGAGTGAAGAACTACCGGGACGATCCCGCCATCTACCAGCAGAACGTGCAGATCGATACGCCGCTCACCGCGGACGCCAGCGGCAATCTCTACTTCGGATTCATCGTCCTTGGTTCCACTCCCCTCAACCTGCGAGGTGGCATCGCCCGCATCGCCGCCGATGGCGCCGGAAGCTGGGTTTCGGCCGCAGCCGCCAGCGGCGATCAGGCGATGACTCGGGCCGCCATCAGTGCCGCCCCAGCCCTGTCCCCGGATGGCAGCCTTCTCTATGTGGTGGTGGACAACAGCACCTACGGCTATCTGCTGGCTCTGAACAGCGCCACGCTCGATCTCACCAACCGTGTCCGCCTGACCGATGCCGCTTCGGGGTTGGACGCGGCTCTCTGCGATTGCAGTTCCGCCGCTCCCACGGTTGGGCCCGACGGCGACGTTTACTTCGGGGTGCTGGAAAATCCGGCACGCAGCCACAATGATCGCGGCTGGCTGCTCCACTTCAACAGTGATCTGTCGCAGACCAAGATTCCCGGCAGCTTCGGCTGGGATGACACCGCCTCCATCGTTCCCGCCTCCCTGGTCGCCCGCTATCACGGCAAGTCGAGCTACCTGGTCATGACCAAATACAACAACTATGCGGGCGTCGGCACCGGGAACGGGAAAAACCGCGTTGCCGTTCTCGACCCCAACGCCACCGAGCACGATCCCATCCTCCACTCCACCCTGGTGATGCGGGAGGTAATCACCAAACTGGGAGTTACGCCGGATCCTGAATGGCCGGGAAGCGTAAAAGAGTGGTGCATCAACACTGCCGCGGTCGATCCCTTCACCAAATCGATTCTCGTGAACAGCGAAGACGGCAACCTCTACCGCTGGGATCTGACCACCAACACTTTTTCCCAGAAGATCAAACTTTCAACCGGCATCGGCGAAGCTTACACTCCAACCCTCATCGGCAGCGATGGCACCGCCTACGCCATCAATGACGCCGTACTGGACGCAATCGGAAAGTAAAGCCCATAAACGTCCACGCAGGGGACGGCCGCTCCCGGCTGTCCCTGGCGAGCGAAGCTCGAACGTTCCCTTTCCGTCAGCGCCCCTTAACTCGAATCGCCGCCTCAACTGCATCCCGGATACGTTGACTTCACCGTTTCAACCCGCGCGCGCCGTCCGCGCGTACATCATCGCGCGTATCCCATGGTGTATAAAAGATGAAGAATGTCACAGGCAGCGCCAGCCATTACGCGAAGCCCCGCGGATGTCGTCCGCATGACGCCGGTATCGCAGGCGGGCAACGGCGTGTGCTATGCCATGGCTGGTGAGGCTGCCCTGATCCCGGGTGATTTGGAGCGCATGATTGCCGCGGTACCGACCAAGGCGGCCGGCGCCTTGAAGCGCAAGGCGTATTATTTTGTGCCGCTTACCGTGAGCCAGGGAGAGGAAATTCTGATCGCCGACCGCTACGACGTGGCCCTCAGCGACCAGGCGGTATGCCATCGCAACCTGAATCTGGGCGATTCGCAGTGCGTGTTTATCTCCACCCGGCTCATGGATGACAAATTTTCCGTGGCCTTTGAGTTTTACATCAACGTGGGCCATGCGCTGGTGGAAGCGGCGGGCGTGTCGGAAGAGTTCAGCCAGCTGGCCTGGAAGCAGGTGGATGCGGGGATTCGCGGCGAAACCTCGATGGATGCCTGGGAAGCCCGCAAGCTGGCGACCGCGGGCGGCCCGGATGCGGAGCGCATCAAGAACGAATATTTCGAAGCGACCTTTGCCGATACCATTTCGATTTATTTGTTGTCCTTGTACTTGGACATCGATTACTACGATCTGCGGGAGCGGGATTATCCCTTGCTGGCGCCCTCCGCGCTGGCCGAGCGCTTGCGGAAAGTGGCCGAGCTGTTTCCGGCGAATCCCGGCTTTGAGTTCGCCGTGCTGTACAAGCGGCGCCCGTGAGGTAGTCCGTCGTCCCGCCTGAAAAACGGCTGCTCTCAGCAGGATGACTCCGCACCAGGGCCCGAAAATCCAACTCGAGCCTCTAACCTGCTAGACGGAGGTAGTGTTGCAGTTTGGCCATTACACGACTTCGTTATCCTGAGCGTAGCCGTTTTTCAGGCGTAGCGAAGGATCCCCCGCTTAACCGGCCCAACGGGTAAGCTAAACTGCACCACTGCCTGGATGGAGCTGACTTTGCCCTGATGGGGCTTCGTCATTTATACTTGTCGTTTGCCTTTATCCTGTTAACCGAAAGTTGACCGAACCAGGAGTCAGTATTTTTCATGCCCAAACGAACATTCCAACCGAACCGGCGCAAGCGAGTCAAGAAGCACGGATTCCTTACGCGCATGAAGACGCAGGGCGGCCAGAAGGTGATCTCACGCCGCCGCGCCAAAGGGCGGAAGCGGGTTAGCGTAAAGCCCGGATTCCGCGAGTAGCTTTTCCAGTGCTGCCAGCCACTACAGCCGAGACTGAGGTTGAGCGCCAGCGTTCCGCTTCCGCCTGAGAACTTGAGGGCCGGGGATCCGGACGCGACCGGAGTGCATGCACCAGAATAAGACAACACAATTTCCGCGACCGGCACGGCTCCTGCGGCACGCGGACTTCGAGCGCGTGTATAAGCGTGGGCGCAGGCATTTCTCGGCGACCATTACGGTTTTTTATTGGCCGCGAACGCCGGCGGAGGCCGGAGCTGAGATGCGGGGGGGAACACGGGCAAAGGTGCCCGCGCAGCAGAAAATGACGCCATCCGGATTACGCATCGGATTCACGGTGGGCCGGGCGCTGGGCGGCGCGGTCGAGCGGAATCGCATGAAGCGCCGACTGCGGGAAGCGGTTCGGATAAAGCGCCCGCTGGGCGGGGTAGCGGCGGATGTGGTCATCAATCCCAAGAAGGCGATATTGGCGACAGCGTTTGCCGATGTGGTGAAGGAAGTGGAAAAGGCGTTCGGAGTAATTGAGCAAAGGTTGGCAAAGGAATTGGCGCGGGAAGAGAGCAAGGGCTCCGCCACGAAGGCTTGAAGGGCTCTACTGGGAGAGAAGGTTGAAGGCTGGTGCGCCGCAGTCTCCTCCTCCCGCAAATTTCATGATAGGCTTCGCTCGATCCGTTTTGCTGCAATTGTTGCGCGGGTATAAGTGGTCGGTTTCGCCGGTGCTCCCCGCGGCGTGCCGGTTTGTGCCCACCTGCTCGGAGTATGCGATGGAGGCGGTGGAACGCTACGGGGCGGTGCGAGGTTCGGCGATGGCGTTGGGGCGGGTGTTGCGTTGCCATCCCCTGGCGAGGGCGGGATACGATCCGGTAGTGCGGGTGGCTCGGCTGGAAGGAAAGTCCTTGGAGAAGTGCGGCGCGCGTGCGTCCGGAAATTGAGGCGGTAAGTCAGACTTTGCCCGAATATCAAAATCCCCAACAAGAGCCCGGCGCCGAGCGGCGGCTGATGCTGGTATTTTTGTTGACCTTCGTCGTGCTGATTATTTTTCAGCCGCTGCTGAAGAAACCCCTGCCGCAAGCGCCGGTGGCGCCGCCGAAGCAATCCGCCAGCCCGCAGCCGGGCGCGGAACCCTCCCCCGCATCGCTTTCCACTTCAGCCCTTAAGTCTACCGCGGGCGGGCTTTCCCCCAGCACCGCTTCCTCGATGCCCCCGGGCGCGCCGCAGAGCAAGCAAGCGGCCGCAGAAACTGAGACCGTGATCGAGAGCGACCTCTACAAGATCACGTTCAGCAACCGCGGGGCGCAGGTCAAGTCGTGGATCCTCAAAAAATACAATAACGACGCGCAGACTGGCCCCTTGGATCTGGTGAATGCGGCGGCGGCACAGAAGTATGGTTACCCGCTTTCGCTCTATACCTACGATGAAGGGCTGCGCAACAAGCTGAGTTCGGCCCTCTATGTGGCTTCCAGCGAGGGCGCGCAGAGCGCTCCAGCGCAGATCAGCTTTGAATACGCCGATGCCGACGTAACCGTACGGAAGAAGTTTCGTTTCGATCAGAGCTACGTGCTGGAGATCGAAACCTCGGTGATTTCCAAAGGGACGCCGGTTTTTGCGGCACCGTCCTGGCCGGCGGGATTTGGCGATGAACTGACGCCGGCATCGTTTGCGCCGGCGCGCATCGATTATCACAACGATTCGTCGACCGAACGCAGCACTTTCATTTTTCCAAGCTACATCACCCGGCTGCCGGTCAAGAGTGTGAGCGGCGGGAATACCTTAAGAGGCGAGTTCGAGTGGGCAGGGACCGGGGACCAGTATTTTACAGCAGTATTTATTCCTGACGCCCCCCGGGAGGTAGCGCTGGTGACCTTGCGCTATCCCATTGAGGTGCCGCAGAAGGCCGGGGCGAATGAAACCGTTAAGGTGGATGTGCTGGGCGCGGCAGTGGGCGGGCTGAATGGACCGACGGACGAGAGGATGTACGTGGGGCCGAAAGAACTGGCGGCGCTGGATGCGGTAACGGTACCGACCATTCACACCGAAAATTCCAATCTCCGCGGCATCGTGGATTTCGGGCGGCTGGAGTTGATCGCGCGGCCTTTGTTTGTGTGGCTGAGGTGGACGTATAACCACGTGGTGCCCAATTGGGGATGGGCGATCGTCATTCAGACCCTGATCATCGCGCTGGCGCTGCTCCCGCTGCGCATTACCCAGATGAAGTCGATGCTGAAGATGCAGCGCGTGGCGCCGCAGATCAAATCCATCCAGGAGAAATATAAGAAATACAGCTTAAAAGATCCGCGCAAGGCGGCGATGAATGAAGAGATCAGCGCGCTCTATAAGAAAGAAGGAGTGAATCCGGCGGGCGGATGCCTGCCGCTGTTGATTCAGATGCCGTTTTTGTTCGCCTACTATAGCATGCTGCGGGACGCGCTCGATTTGCGCCATGCGCACTGGCTGTGGATTCACGATCTCTCGGCCCGCGATCCTTATTTTATTTTGCCCATCCTGATGGTCATAAGCATGTTCGCCATGCAGAAGATGACCCCGCAGGCAGGGGTGGATCCGGCGCAACAGAAGATGTTGACCGTGATGATGCCCTTGATGATGGGCTTCATCTTCTTTAATCTCGCGGCGGGTTTGAATCTGTATTATGCCGAGAGCAATTTGATTCAAATGGCGCAGCAAGCGGTGATGAATCGAACCAGCCTGGGGCGCGAGATGAGAGAGATGATGGAGAAGCGGGCGAGAAAGAAGGAGAAGTAGGCCCCCACCCTTAACCTTTGAGCACAAAGAGTTCCAGGCGAAAAAGCGCCGTGATTGTAAAACAGATTAGTTTCAAGCTGATGGCTGAGAGCTAAGCGCTAAGAGCTAAGAGCTTACTTATGGATAAGGTTGCTGCCGCGAATCGCGTCAATGAATTTTTGCAGTCCGTGGTAAATCTGGGCGGGCTGCACATTAAATATCGGATTGTGGTGGACCCTCCAGCGCTAAGCGAATGGGAGAAGCCGGAGATTTTCGTGGATCTCTCCGGGCCGGATTCGGCCCTGCTGCTGGATCGCGGCGGCGAGTTGCTGCGCGCCCTCGAACTGCTGGCCTTCGAAATTTTGCGGCTGCCTCCCGGCGAGCACGAAAAGCTGGCCTTCGATTGCAAGAGTCAGCGGTCGCTGCGCTTGCAGGAGTTGCGCACATCGGCGAGCGTGGCGGCGGAAAAAGTGCGGCGTACGGGCGCGCCGTTTCACTTTGCCCCCATGTCGTCACGAGAGCGGCGCATGATCCACCTGGTGCTGCGTGATGAAAGCGATCTGCGGACTGAGAGCGATGGCGAAGGCCGCGACCGCTGCGTCGTGCTGTATCCGGCGGACTACAAGACTGCGGCCAGCAGACCGGCCCGGCGTACCATCAGTTAGCGTGACTTCTTGGTTCCCTCAGCCTGCGATTGTCAGGGTTTTCCTGCGCGTGTCCTTGCTGGCGTTGGCCGCTACCCTCCAGATCGTGCAGTTGACCTGCCCTTGAGCGCATTCCTGTAACATTGAAGAGGTGATTTTGCGGATGCGCGGCGTTGTCATTGGGATGGGATTGATAGGGCTGGCTGCGCTGAGTCGCGGCCAAACCATCTTACAGGCGCAAGCGAATCCTTCCAGCAGCTCCTCTTCTTCCTCCTCTTCCACGCGCCCTCCACGGAAGACTGCTCCTGCGGCTAGGTTCGGGCCGGATTCCGGTGCCGTGAGCAACGGAGTCTACCGCAACTCCAGCTTCGGATTTTCCTGCAAAATTCCGGCGGGATGGGTCCTCCGTACCGTGGAAATGAACGAGCACCCGGTGGATGCTTCGAGGAGTGAAGCCGGACGCGTTCTGCTGGCAGCCTTTGCCCGGCCTCCGCTGGCGCACGGCGAGGAGGTGAATTCTTCCATTCTGATTGCGGCGGAGAGTGCATCGACCTATCCCGGGCTTAAAGAGCCCGGGCAGTATTTTGGTCCGGTGAAGGAGATCGCGGAAGCGGAAGGGCTTGAGACGGTAAATCCGCCGTATGAGATTGCTGTGGGCGCGAAGGCTTTGGTGCGCGGCGACTTTCAGAAGGATGTTGCGTCCCGGGTGATGCGGCAATCGACTTTAGTGATGCTCGCGCGGGGCTATGCGGTTTCGTTCACGTTCATTGGCGGCGACGAAGGTGAAGTGGAGGAGTTGATCGATGGCTTGACCTTTACCGGCAGCGCGAAGGCTGGCGGGAATCCGTCGAAGTAGCAAAGGGGGAACATTATGAAGGATTTGAACCTCGGCGCATGAAACTGAAGGTTCCCGAAGGCAATTTTCAAGCGTATCTATTCGACTGCGATGGCACCATCGCGGATTCCATGCCGCTGCACTACCGCGCCTGGAAGAAGGCGCTGGCGGAGTGGAATTGCGGGTTCGAAGAGAAACTTTTTTATGCCCTGGGCGGGATGCCGGTTGCGGAGATTATTTCCACCCTGAATCGCAGGCATGGTTTGCAGATGCCCGCGGAGTTGGTGGAGCGGCGGAAAGAAGAGTTTTATTTTCAGCT
>Ga0181534_10001243_pt1 | contig 16816 bp, 19 predicted proteins | sample PEATcosm2014_Bin_37_FD_119758 | JGI IMG/M metagenome (GOLD analysis project Ga0181534, IMG submission 119758) | Peatland microbial communities from MTU Mesocosm Facility, Houghton, MI, USA - PEATcosm2014_Bin17_10_metaG | ecosystem: Environmental > Terrestrial > Soil > Wetlands > Peat | place... | reverse complement strand
CCCGAGCTCCTCGCCGCGATCCGCCACCTCCTGCCGCAGCTTTCGAGGACGGCTCCGCCTCCCGAGGCCAGCGACCTCGAGACGATCGTGACCGCCCCGGGGACGACGCTGTTCGTCGCCCGCGACGAGACGGGGATCCTGGGCGTGCTCACGCTGGTCACCTTCCGCATCCCGACCGGCGTCAGGGCGTGGGTCGAGGACGTCGTCGTCGACGAGCGCGCCCGGGGGCTCGGCGTGGGCCGCCTGCTGGTCGACGCGGCCTTCGAACGGGCGGTCGAGGCTGGTGCCAAGACGGTGGACCTGACCTCACGACCCGAGCGCGAGTCCGCGCACCGGCTCTACGAGTCGATGGGCTTCGTCCAGCGCGACACGACCGTGTACCGCAAGACGTTCTGAGCAGCAGCAGCCGCAGCCGCGCTGCGTGCCGGGCTGCGTCAGGGGCGCCTGCAGAGCACCTCGGCGTTGGGAACGCTGAACCACCCGTCATGGTGCGCTCCCCAGCGCCGCCAGCCCTCGGCGAGTTCGGAGAGCTCATCGCGCGATGCGATCCCGAGCTCGACGGCCCGCTCGGCGAGTGGGGTCTGCGTGATGCGCTCGGCCCACAGCCCGCTCCACCAGGCGCGCTCGTCGGGCGTCGCGAAGCACCACGACGACGCGGTCGCCGCGACGTCCTCGAGCCCCGCGGCATGGGCCCACGCGAGAAGGTGGCGTCCCGCGTCGGGCTCGCCGCCGTTGGCCCTCGCCACCGCCGAGTAGACCTCGAGCCACCGGCGAAGCGCGGGCTCGTCGGGGTACCAGGCCATCGCGGCGAAGTCGGCGTCGCGGCATGCGACGAGGCCGCCGCGCTTCGCGACCCCGGCCATCTCGCGGAGGGCCGCCACCGGGTCCGCGAGATGCTGGAGCACCTGGTGGGCGTGGACCACGTCGAACGACCCGGGGGGATGGGCGAGGGCGTAGACGTCGCCCGCCGCCCACGCCACCGAGACGTCCTCGGAGAGGGAGTGGTCCCTCGCCTGCTCCAGCACCTGCTCGGACCTGTCGATCCCGATGACCGACCCCGGCGCGACCCTTCGGGCGAGGTCGACGGTGATCGTGCCGGGGCCGCAGCCGACGTCAAGGACGGACATGCCTGCGTGCAACGCACCGAGCAGGTAGCCAGCGGAGTTCTCAGCGGTCCGCCATCGGTGCGAGCGCAGGACGCTGTCGGCGTGCCCATGGGTGTAGCGGGCGTCACCGGCGGTCATCGGACGATCGTTGCACAGCGCCCATGGCCCGAGGTCGACCGCGCACCGGGCCCGGACCCATGATGGACGCATGGACCCAGCGCTGCGGCCCGCCACGTCAGAGGACTACGGCTGGATCATCGCCGGGGTGGACGAATGGTGGGGGAGGCCGGTCGCGGCGAGCCTGCCGAGGCTGTACCTCGACCACTTCTCCGCGACGAGCCTCGTCGCGGAGTGCGACGCCAGCCATGTCGCATTCCTCATCGGGTTCCACTCCCCGTCGGACTGCCGGGCGTCGTACATCCACTTTGCCGGCGTGGACCCACGGTGGCGCCGCCTCGCGATCGGCAGGCTCCTGTACGAGCGGTTCTTCGAGGCGGCTCGCGCGGCCGGACGATCCGAGGTTCGGGCGATCACGAGTCCCCTCAACGCCGCGTCGATCGGGTTCCACCGGGCGCTCGGGTTCGAGGTCTCGGATCCCATCGATGGCTACAACGGCCCCGGCACCAGCGTCGTCACCTTCCGTCGCACGCTCTGAGGAACCGCGCGCCGCGCGAGGGCGACGGCGCGTGCACCTGTCACCCTTCGGGTGCCGACCGGGTTCGGAGCTGGAACACGTTGCCCTCGGGATCATGGCCGTCGCAGATGCGGAATCCCCGGAATGCCCACTCACGCGACGAAGCGTCCACGATGCCGCCAAACGTGGGGGCGATGCCGCGGGCGGCATCGATGCTCGGGACCGTGAACGAGAGCTTGATGGGGGTGTCCTCGCGCCGGGTTGGTGGCGTCGATATGGCGATCGAAGCGGCGATCTCCTGGGGGATCTCGATGACGACGAGCTCGAGCTCGCGCGACCGCACGGTCACGAAGCCGTGCTCCTGACCCGTTCGCTCGAGGCCGACCACCGCCTCGTAGAAGCGCGCGACGAGCTCGGCGCTCTTCGCGTACAGCACGGCGTGGGCCACCTCGTCGTGCGTCGGGCGCGCGTCGTCCATGCGCGGATCCTAGGATCGGGTACCGACCGCGGCCCCGCGCGCCTGCCCCGTGGCCCGCCAGACGGTGCCTCGAAGTCGAGAACGCTATGGTCCGGGCAGTGGACGCGACGCCAACCTCGGACAAGGAGCAGCTCGCCGCGGACACGGCGATCCGGTGGCTGATCCTCGCCATCGAGTACGCCATCGTGATCAGCCTGCTGCTCGTCGCGGGCGTCGTCCTCGTCCGCACCGTCGTCGATTTCTTCAACCACTGGAACGCCTTCCCGCAGACGGTCGTCGGGGCGATCGACGGGATCCTCGTGGTCATCATCCTGCTGGACATCGCCCACACCGTGTTCGGCCACCTGCGGGCGACCGTGTTCCCCGTGCGGCCGTTCCTCGTGATCGGCATCCTCGCCGGCGTGCGGGACATCCTGAGCGCGTCCGCGCACCTCACGCTGAGCGGCTCGCTCACGCAGCAGGACTTCTACAACACCCTGATCTCCCTCGGCGTCGGGGTGGGCGTGGTGGTGTTCCTTCTCGGCGGCCTCCTCATCCTCCACTACAGCGGGCACAGCGACGAGGAGGGCGGGAACTGACGGCACCCGCTCGGGTGCCGTCGGCGTGGGGAGGTCCCCCAGCCGTCGCCCTCGCCGTCGTCGGGGTGCTCGGCATCGCTGTCTCGTTCCTCGCGCGCCCGGACGCTGCGCGAGCGGCCGCCGCCCAGGTCTGGTCGCCATTCGTGCTCGTCACCGGCCTCCTGCTGATCGGGCTCGTCGCCGACGACGACGGCCTGTTCGCGGCGGCGGGCCATCTGCTCGGCCGCACCGCGCGCAGCGGCTGGACCCTGTTCATCGGAGCGACGCTCATGATCGCCCTGGTCACCGCCGTGCTGAACCTCGACACCTCCGTCGCGTTCCTCGCCCCGGTGCTCGTCTACACGGCGCGCAGCCGCGGAGGCGGAGAGGCGCCCCTCCTCTACGGATGCCTGCTGCTCTCGAACGCCGGCTCGCTCTTCCTGCCCGGCTCGAACCTGACGAACCTCATCGTCCTCGGCCATCTCCACCTCACCGGCACGGCCTTCCTCGCCCGGATGTGGGCGCCGGCCCTCGCGGCCCTGGTCGTCACCGCCGTCGTCATCGCCGTCTTCGAGCGCCGCGCGCTTCGGCTCGCCCCCGAGGCACCCTCCGAGCCGACGCGCCCGGCATTCGGGCTGGGTGCCGCCGCGGTCGTCACGGCGACGATCCTGGTGCTCGCCCTGCCGGCCCCCGCTCTCGCGGTCGCGACGGTCGGCGTGGCAGCCATCGGCGTCCGGCTGCTCGGGAGGAGGGACGAGCCGAGACACGTCCTCGGCGTCCTCGGGATACCGGTGCTCGTGGGGCTGTTCGGCGTCGCGGTCGCGCTCGGGACGCTCGGCCGGGTGTGGACGGGTCCGGCGACGCTCCTCGCGCATCTGGACCCCTCAGGGACCGCCGGGGTCGCGGCGGTCAGCTCGATCCTCGTGAACAACCTCCCCGCGGCGTCCCTGCTCGCAGCGCACGCCCCGCCCAATCCCTTCGCGCTGCTGATCGGCCTCAACCTCGGGCCGAACCTGCTCGTGACGGGCTCCCTCGCATGGATCCTGTGGCTGCGCGCCGCGAGGAACGCAGGCGCGTCGCCGTCGCTCGCGTCGGCGAGCAGGATCGGCGTGGTCGCCGTCCCGCTCTCGATGGCTGCGGCGCTCGCGGTGCTCGCCTTGACCGGCGTGCGCTAGGCACCTCGGGGGTCGGCGCCGATCAGTGGTGTTCGAGCACCCCTGCGAGCCACTGCAGCGCCACCTGGTACCGCTCGCGCGTCCGGCCGCCGTGGTTGCCCGCGTTCTCGGTCGACTCGTGCGCGATGCCCGCAGCGGCGAGCTTGTGGCTGAGCAGCCGATGCCCCCACTGCAGGTGGTGCTCGTCGCTGTACCCGACGTCGAGGAGGATCCCGCGAAGGGCGCGCAGGTTGTCCTGGCGGTCAGCCCAGTTGACGACCGGGTCGAAGGCGAGCCACCGCGCCCAGACCGACTCGTCCAGCTCGCCGCTCGGGAACGACACCGGCAGGTCGACGAACCACGGGGGGTTCTCGGGGTTCGGGGAGAAGTCCGCGGCGTTCGCGTACATGACCTCGGAGACCCGGTTCCCATCGACAGGACCGTGCGGTGCATCCGGCCAGATGCTCTCGAGGAAGTCGTAGGCGAGCGGCCGGTAGGTGAGCTCGAAGAGCGAGTCGCCCGACAGCATCGCGAGCGCGCCGAACGTCCCGGGGTTGCGAGAGGCGATGTGCCAGGCCCCGAACCCACCTGACGAGAAGCCGAGGACCCCCCTGCTCGCAGCCGACGGGATCGTCCGAAAGTGCGCATCGACGTGGTCCACGACGTCTCGGGCGACGTAGCGCTCGAAGTTCCCCGAGACGGGGGAGTCGACCCACTGCCCGCAGCCGTAGCGGGTTGTGCCGTCGGGGATGACCACGATCATGGGCTCGGTCCCGAGGCGGGTGAAGACCGGGTCGAGCACGTCATGCATGGGTGGGGACCAACGGGGTTCGTCCAGCGGCGGATGGACCAGCGTCTCGGCGCTCCTGCCCGCCGCGTGCAGCAGGTAGGCGACGGCGTACCGGCGGCTCGAGTCCTCGTAGCCGGGCGGGAGGTAGACGAAGAGGTCCCGTTCGCTCGGGTCCCCGAGCAGGTTGTGCGCGAGGCTCGGGCCGTCGAAGCGCGTCTGGACGATCACATGCGGCTCCAGTCCCGGTGCGACGCCGTTCGCTGCACCGGTCACCACGGTACCGATCCGCGCGCGGCCCGTCGTGACGAGACGGACAGCCGGGCGCTGAGCCCCCGGGTGTCTCCGTCGCCGTCCTCCAAGGCGGCGACCTCGTCGAATCGCGCCTGCGCCAGCACGGGGCGGAGCGACTCGACCTGATCGCCGCCGGCCTCGAGGAGCAGCCATCCGCCCGGGCGGAGCCACCGTGGGCTGCGCTCGATGGCGACCGAGAGCAGGTCAAGGCCGTCGGGTCCGCCGTCCAGGGCGCCGCGGGGCTCGAACTGCTGGACATCGCGCGGCAGGAGCCGGATCGCACCAGACGGCACGTAGGGGAGCACGCCGGTCACGACGTCGACACTGGACTCGAGCTCCACGGGAAGGGGGTCGAAGAGGTCGCCCTCGAAGACGTCGACCCCGTTCGCGCGGGCGCATGCCACGGCGATCGGGTCGCGCTCGGTCCCGACAACCCGGGCGCGTCGGTGCGCCGTCTGCAGGACCATCGCGATGGCACCCGAGCCCGTGCAGAGGTCGACGGCGGTGCCGGTGTCGCGAAGGAGGCGTGCGCCGAGCCGGGCAAGCGGCTCGGACTGCCATCGCGGCACGTAGACACCCGGCTCGATCGCGACGTCGATCCCGCAGAAGCGCGCGCTCCGGGTGATCCACGCCAGCGGCTCACCGGTGAGCCGGCGTGCGAGCATGGCCGCCAGCTCGTCTGTGCTGCCGGCGGCAGCCAGGAGCTCGGCCGCCTCCTCGTCGGCAGCGACGCATCCGGCGCCCGCGAGCGCCCTCGTGACCGCGTCGATCCCGAGGTCGGGGCTCACGCCGGACCGCGCGGCGGTGCGCGGCGTCGGCGCCACGCGGGCTGCACCCGAGCCGCCGTCAGGAGCAGCTGGCGCACCGGCCGAGCATCGCGAAGTGGTGGGGGTCGATCGAGAAGCCCAGCGTGGCCTTGGTCATCCGGGCGAGCCCCCGGAACAGCTCGTCGGGGGCCTCGACTGTCGTGCCGCACACCTCGCAGATCAGGTGCGCATGGGCCATCGACGCGAGCTGGTAGGTGGCTGGTCCGTGGCCCAGGTGGGTGTGCACCACGACCCCGAGTCGCTCGAGGTCCTCGACGTTCCGGTAGATCGTCGAAAGGTGCACGCGAGGGTCGCGGGCCTGCACCGCGTTCGTGAGCTCCTCCGCGCTCAGGTGGCCGCGGGATTCGAAGAGCACCTCGAGCAGGGCCCGGCGCGAGGGGGTGGCCCGCCCGCCCCGGGCGCGGACCTCGGCGATCACGTCGTCGACCGAGGAGAACGACACGCCTCGCGCGTCGGCGTCCGCAAGGGGCCTCGTCATGGGGGCAGGTTAGATCGCCGTGCCCGGGGTGTCGCAGATCAATTGCGAAGACTTCGCAGTTGCGTTACCGTCGCCGCGTGGCGCCTCCCACCTCCGCCGGCCCGTCGGCGGCGCGGGGCCCGGCCGGCACCGGACGCCTGCACGTTCGGCTCCGGCGCTCGCTGAGTCCCGGCGAGTGGCGCCGTGTGCGGTGGATGGTGGGCTCGATCGCGCTTTTGCACGTGCTCGGCTTCGGGATCTTCATCGCGTTCGTCGTGCCGGCGCACTACAAGGGCCTCGGGATCGGCGTGAGCATCCTCGCGTACACGCTCGGCCTTCGGCACGCGTTCGACGCGGACCACATCGCGGCGATCGACAACACGACGCGCAAGCTCATGGCCGACCGGGTCGACGTGCCAGGCGCCCGTCGGCCGCTCAGCATCGGCTACTACTTCTCGCTCGGCCATTCCTCGGTCGTCGTCGCGATCGGCGCGGGGATCGTGATCGCCGAGCGGGCCGTCTACGGCGCGGTCGCGAACGGCCACTCGACCCTCGAGCGGTTCGGCGGCATCTTCGGGACCGCGGTGTCGGCCACATTCCTCTTCCTGATCGCGGCGCTGAACATCGTGATCCTCCTCGGCATCCTGCGGGTGTGGAGCGCGATGCGTCACGGCGACTACGACGAGGACGAGCTCGAGCGCCAGCTGCAGAACCGCGGCTTCATGAACCGGTTCTTCGGGAGGTGGATGCGCTCGATCCGCCACGAGTGGCAGATGTACCCCGTGGGCGTGGTCTTCGGGCTGGGCTTCGACACGGCGACCGAGGTGGCGCTGCTCGCGACGACGGCGCTGCTCGCGACGCAGCACCTCCCGTGGTACGCGCTCATGTGCCTGCCGATCCTGTTCACCGCGGGCATGGCGCTCATGGACACCCTCGACGGATGCTTCATGAACGTCGCGTACGGCTGGGCATTCTTCAACCCGGTCCGACGCGTGTACTACAACCTCGCCATCACGGGCCTCTCGGTCGCCATCTGCCTGTTCATCGGCACCGTCGAGGTGCTCGGCCTCCTGCCCGCGGAGCTCCACCTCCACGGCGCCTTCTGGGACCGGGTGTCGGGCTTCAACATCAACACGGCCGGGTTCGTCATCGTGGGCATGTTCCTGCTCGCATGGCTTGCCGCGCTCGGGATCTGGCGGTTCGGGAACATCGAGGAGAAGTGGAGCGCGACGCTCGCCACCGCCGACGAGGTCGTCGCGGCGTGAGGGCGCGCGCGGACCCGATGACCGCTCGCGTCGAGCGGATCGCCGACACGGTGCGTCGGCCGATGCGGCCGTGGTCACCGAGCGTGCACGATCTGCTGCGCCACCTCGAGGCGGTGGGGTTCCCCGCCCCGAGGCTGCTCGGGGTCGACGGCGACTGCGAAGTCCTCACGTGGATCGATGGCGAGTCAGGCGCCGACGGCTGGCGCATGGTGGTCCCTGAGGACGGGCTCGCACGGTGGGGCCGGTTCCTGCGCGAGTACCACGACGCCGTCGCGGACTACGTCCCCGCCCGCGGAACGGCGTGGTCGAGCGGCACGAGGCCCATCGCGCCGGGCGAGATCGTCTGCCACGGCGACTTCGGGCCGTGGAACGCGGTGTGGCGCGACGGCGAGGTGGCGGCCCTCCTCGACTGGGACCACGCGCGGCTTGCGGCACCGCTCTTCGACATCGCGTACGCGCTCGAGTACGCGGTGCCGTTCCGCGACGACGAGGAGTGCGTCCATCGGCTCGCCTACGCGGCGCCGCCCGACCGCCGCCGGCGCATCGAGGTCTTCTGCGACGCATACGGCACGGCGGTCCCCGACGACGTCGTCGGGTGCGTCGCCCGCCAGCAGCAGGAGACCCTCGCGACGTTCGAGGCGCTGGCCCTGCGCGGGCTCGAGCCCCAGGCGTCGTGCATGCGCGACGGCGGCTTCGAGGGGATCCGCGCGAGGATCCGCTGGACCGAGTCGCTCGCGCTGTAGCGCCGCGCTACACGAGCCTGTCGCGCATGGCCCAGAGGCCGAGGGCGGGGTTCGCGATGTGGAGGAAGGACGCGCCCGCCGTGTCCGCTCGCCGGCCCGTCGGCGTCGCTGCCGAGACGCCGAGGCGCTCGAGCTCCGTCGCGAGCGGACGCCAGTCGTACCCGGCGCCGACGACCTCCTCGCGCGAGAGGCCGCCGGTGGAGGGGTCCGTGCAGTAGGTGATCGAGAAGCGCCCCTCGCTGCTCGAGTGGATGAGGTGGGCCGCCGCACCCAGGTTGTCGGCCAGCTCCGGGTCGCTCGCGAGGGCGTCGAGCGTGGCGGCAGTGCCGTGGTAGCCGTGGCGGCGGATGAGCGCGTCGAGCGACGGGTCATCCCCGAACCGGCTGACGCCGGGGGCGAGCACGACCAGCTCGCCGCCGTCCGCGATCGCCATCCTCGTGCGGTAGATGGCCTTGTTCGCCAGCCACGTCGATCGGAACTCGACGGGATCGAGCCAGCAGGCGACCCGGCCGACCGGCTCGTCCACGATGTCGATGTTGCACGCGGCGGCGAGCGCCGCCGCAGCGCGATAGGCGGCGCCTCCCGACGCGCCTGAGCCACCGCGTCCGACGAAGAGCCCGCGCTGGACGGTGCCATCGGGCGCATCCTCGACGACGGTGAGGATCCAGAGCACCTCGACGCGACGGGCCACGAACCGGTCGAACGCCGCGTCCACGACATCGCGCACCGGCCCCAGGGGTCTGCCCATGATCCGCTCCATGCCGCACACGGCGCCGAGGAAGTGGCTGCGGTTGATCGTGGCTGCGCCGCCGAGCCCGATCACGAGGTTCTTCGAGTAGTTCGCCATCCCGATCACCTCGTGGGGCACCACCTGGCCGACGGACACCACGAGATCCCACTCCTGAAGGAGCACCTCGGAGACCTCGACGGGGATGGGCGCGGTGATCGCACCACCCGAGAGCGCCGACACCTCGGCCGCACTGATCTCGCCGAGATGGGCGAGCCCGTCGCGCCACCGGTGCACCGCGACGCGTTCGAAAGGGACGCGCCCGACGAAGAGCTGCTCGACGTCGTCACGGTCCATCGCGGCGTGGGTCCCCAGGGCCGGGAGCACCGTGACGTCGCACCCTGCGCGGACGAGGTCCTCGTAGAGGAGGCCTGTGATCTCGCCGCCCCGCGAGTGGAGCCGGGTGCGATCCGGCGGCACGAGCAGCACGCGCCGGGCACCGGCGCCGACCACGTCGCGCTCGGCCACCGCGGCGACCAGGTCCCGCAGCTCGGCGTGGGAGATCTCGTTGCCGGCGTCGCCGACACTGCGCAGGGGCATGATCGCGGTGCCGACCTCGAGCGTGGCGAGTGACGCGAGCGCGGCGGCGATCACGGCGTCGGCGTCACCGGCGGCGTCGATCGCCGCCACGTCGACCTCGGTTGCGTCGGGGGCCTCCAGGGTCTCGAACTGGCTGTCGACCATCGCGGCGCCCATGAAGTGGCCTGGCCGGTCCGCGACCCGTCGGTGGGCCTCGGCGCGGTCGACGTCGAGGTAGCAGAAGCGGACACCGCCCGCGGCGCGCAGGGCGTCGCGGTAGGAGCGGCGCAGCGCGGAGCAGGCGACGACCACGTCGTGCTCGGCACGCATCGCCCGGCGGATGGACGCCAGCCATGGCCACCGGTCGTGGTCGGTCAGCGCGATGCCCGCCGCCATCTTCTCGACGTTCGAGGCGGCGTGGTGGTCGTCGGCCTCGATGAACGACGCGCCCAGGCGGTCCGCGAGTGCTGCGGCGACGGTCGACTTGCCGCAGCCGGCGACGCCCATCACGACGACGCGGTCGGGAGGGCTCACCCGACCCATGCGCCCGGCAGCCCGAAGTACGCCACGGCGTTCGCGAGACAGAGGTCCGAGACGACGGTCGAGAGCCACGCGAGGTCCCTCGGGATCCGTCCCACCTCCACGTCGCGGCCGACGACGTCGCAGAGCACGCGGCGGAAGAGCTCGTGGCGGGTCATCGACAGGAGCGACCGCGAGTCGGTCAGCATGCCCACGAACCCGGCGAGCTGGCCGATCCCCGACAGGACGTCCAGGTGGTGGCGAAGGCCCTCCTCGTGGTCATTGAACCACCACGGTGGTCCCCACTGCACCAGCGAGCGCACGCCGTGGCGCGAGAAGGCGCCCGCCACGGTCGCGAACAGGGCGTTGTCCGAGGGGTTGGCGTTGTACAGGATGGTGCGCGGCAGCGAGCCGTCGCGTTCGAGGTCCCCGAGGAACCGGACGAGGCCAGGTGCCTGCGGCCAGTCGCCCATGGCGTCGGCGCCGGCGTCGGGGCTGACTAGGTCGCGCACGCGGGGCGATGCGTCGCGCAGCGCCCCGAGATGCAGCTGCAGCACGGACTCGCGGGCGAAGGCCGACTCGGCAGCGAGCGCCACGACCTCGAGCAGCAGGGCATCGCGCTCGGACGCCGCCGGCACGCCGCCGGAGCGGGCCCGACGGACGGCATCGGCCGCGAGCGACCGATCGCGCGGGACATCGGGCACGTGCGTGAGCCCGTGGTCGCTCGCCCGGCACCCGAGCTCGGCGAAGCGCCCCTCGCACTCGGCGAGGGCGGCTCGCAGCGAGTCGAGGTCGGTGACCTCGACGCCCGACGTCGCGCCCAGCCGGTCCGCCCACGCGTTCCACGAGGGCGGATCGCCGAGCAGCGCGTGGGCCGCGTCGGGGCGGAACGTCGGGAGCACGCGCCGGCCCTCAGCCAGCGGCCCGGGGTCGCTCGCCAGCCTGCGGTGCGCGTCGAGGTCGTCGGCCGGGTCGTCTGTGGTGGCGAGGGCGATGACGTCGAACCGGTCGAGCAGCGCGCGCGTCGAGAGCGCCGGCAGCCGCAGGGAGGCTTCCTCCCAGATCTCGCGGGCCGTCGCCGTGCTGAGGGTGAGGTCGATGCCGAACACGCGGCGCAGCTCGAGGTGGGTCCAGACGTAGAGGGGGCTGCGGATGAGGCTCGGGACGGTCGCCGCCCACGCGGCGAACCGGTCCCATGGGTCGGCATCCCCTGTGATCAGGGTCTCGTCGATGCCGGCGAGGCGCATCGCACGCCACTTGTAGTGGTCGTCCTCGAGCCACAGATCGGTCAGCGTCGCGTAGATGCGGTCGTTCGCCAGGTCCGTCGCGTTGAGGTGGCCGTGCATGTCGACGATGGAGAGGTGCTCGGCGACGTCGTGGAACAGCGTGCGCGCGGTGGCCGTCGAGAGCAGGAAGTCGTCGTCGAGGAAGCTCGTGCCCACCGTGCTCAGATCGTCATCGCGCTGAAGCCGCCGTCGACCACGAGCTCCGAGCCGGTGATGAAGCGCCCCGCGTCGGCCGCGAGCAGGAGGACCGCCCCTTCGAGGTCGCGGGGGTCGCCGAAGCGGCCCATCGGCGTGTGGCTCAGGATCGACTCGGTCCGCTGTGAGGAGAGGATGGCCCTGTTCTGCTCCGCGGGGAAGAACCCCGGGACGAGGACGTTGCAGCGGATCCCGAGCGGGCCCCACTCGCGCGCCAGGTTCCTCGTGAGGTTGTGCACCGCCGCCTTCGTCATCGAGTACGTGAACACCTGGGAGAGCGGCGTCAGGCCCGATTCGCTGCCGATGTTGATGATGCTCGCGCCTGTGCCCTCGGACGTCGCGCGCCCGACGAGGTGCCGTCCGAACTCCTGGCACGACCGCACGACGGAGAGCAGGTTGGTCGCGACGACCCGATCAAGCTCCTCGTCCGAGATGTCGAGGAAGGGCGTCGCGGAGTTGACGCCCGCCCCGTTCACGAGGACGTCGACGTGGCCGTGGGAGGCGAGCACCCGATCCGCGAGGTCGCGCAGCTCGCTGCGGTTCGAGGCGTCACAGGGCTCGAAGGAGCACCTGGCGTCGGTCCCCGGGATCGCGGCGAGCGTGTCGAGCGCCTGCTGCCCCTTCGCGACGGTGCGCCCGACGACGACGACGTGGGCTCCTGCGGCCGCCAGCGCTGCCGAGAGGCGGGTACCCAGCGCGCCGGTGCCGCCGATGACGACAGCGACCCGACCGTGCAATCCGAAGAGCGCCGGGGAGACCGCGGGCTGGCTCACCGGCCGAGCCTACGAGATGCGTGTCGGTGCAGCCGTGGCGCCCGGTCGGCGACGGCCGGCGGGCGGAGACCTGCGGCGTCGCTACCCGTCGCCCTGATGGCGACCCCACTGCCCGCGATGGATGACCTGCCCGGCGCCCTTGCGCATCGCCTCGACCCTCGCGCCCTGCGCCGGCACGTCGTCGGACCGGTAGCCGACGGTGATCCCGCCGATCGGCGCGTACTCGACCGGGATGCCGAACTCCTCGCGGAACGGTCCCAGGTGCTCGGGCATGATGCCGAAGAAGCACGCGCCGAGGCCCTCGTCGACCGCGGTCAGGAGGATCAAGAGCGCCGCCATCCCGGTGTCGATGAACCAGTAGGGGGCGGGCCACCTCGATTCGGCGCGGTCCTCCCATCCCTTGTCCGGTTCGGCGTACCGCTCGAGGTAGGCGCTCTTGTGCGCCAGCGGCACGACGACGAGGGGGGCATCGAGCATGGTGGGGGTCTGCTCGACACGTGTCGGCACGAAGGGCCAGAACCTCGCGCGATCCTCGGGTTCCGTGAGCGCGAGGAACGCCCAGCCCTGCGAGAACCCGGCCGACGGGGCGCGCAGCGCGCTGGCGAGGACGCGCTCCACGGTCTCCTCGTCGAGCGGCCGGTCCGTGTAGTGGCGGATCATGCGCCGCCGCCGGACGACCTCGGAGAACTCCATGGCGGCATCGTACCGAGGGGTGCCGCGCCCTACGTGTGGACCTGCGGCCCGCGCTATGGGAGCATGCCGCCATGATTCTCGAACAGGCACAGCTGGACGTGCGACCGGGCGAGGAGCTCGAGTTCGAGTCCACCTTCGCGACCGCGAAGCACATCATCAGCGCGTCGCCGGGCTTTCTGAGCCTGCGCCTCTCGCGGTGCGTCGAGGAGCCCTCCAAGTACCTGCTCCTGGTCGAGTGGGAGTCGCTCGAGAGCCACACCGAGGGGTTCCGCGGGTCCCCCGCCTTCCAGGAGTGGCGCAGGCTGCTGCACCACTACTACGACCCCGCCCCCACCGTCCTGCACTTCGAGGAAGTGAACGCCGTCCTCGCCTCAGCCACCTAGTGGAGTCCGCGGTGAACCAGGTCGCGTCGGCGTTGGTGTGTGCGGGCCCCGCCGCCGCGTCGCCCGCAGGTGCGTGCTGAATGGGCGTCCACCGGCTGGAACCCGCCGAGTGGGAGCGCCTCCGCGCGATCCGTCTCGAGGCGCTGTCCGACGCCCCCGGGGCGTTCGGGTCCAGCGTCGAGCGCGAGCAGGCCTACGACGAGGTCCGCTGGCGCGAGCTGCTCGCCTGGGGCCCGTGGTGGGTCGCCGAGGAGGACGGGTCCGACGTCGGCCTGGTCGCCGGCGAGGCGCCCGCAGACCGCTCACCGGTTGTGTACTCCATGTGGGTCCGCGCCGAGTTCCGCGGCACCGGGGCGGCCGCGGCCATGCTCGACGCGGTCGTCGCATGGGCCGTTGCGGACGGGGCGGACTCGCTGTGGCTGACCGTGACGGACCGCGCGCCGCGCGCCCGCGCGTTCTACGAGCGCTTCGGCTTCGTCACCTGGGGCACGCCCGAACCGCTCGATCGAGACCCCGCGATCTCGACATCCAAGATGGTGCTCGACCTCACCCGTCGCCGGGCGTAGGGGGCGCTGCCACGACCTCTGCGATTCGCTCGAGCGTCTTCTCCATCGCCGTGCGGTTCCGCTCGGGGTACCCGAGCGGGATGATCGTCACCCCCCAGGGCACGGAGTAGTCGAACGTCTCGGTCACCTTCGTGCCGCCGTCGACCGGCTCGAGCTCGTAGCGCCAGATGAACTGCGCGAAGTGGTGCCATGCGATCCGGCGGTCCTCCTCGAACTCGACCACCCGGTTCTTCGTGAAGTAGGGCAGCCCCTCGCGCATGTCCATCGAGAACGTCGACCCGAGCGCGAGGCGCTGCGAAGGCCCGCGCGAGGCCTGCACGTGGCCCGAGCCGTCGATGAGCGGGTGCTTCGCGGGATCCGCCAGGAGGTCGAAGATCACCGAGGGTGCGGCATCGATCACCCGGGTTGCCGAGACGCTGCGGTGTGCCATCCGGCGACCCTACGTGGTGGCGCTGCACCGCGCTCGTGTCAGCGCATGGTGTCGAGCACCTCGGACACCATCGCCATCGTGGTGTCGGGGTGCAGGAACGCGAACCGAGCGGCAGTCGATCCCTCCCACTTGGTGGGGGTCACCAGTGCGATCTGGTCCGCGAGCAGGCGGCGCGACCACTCGTTGTAGTCGTCCTCCGTCCAGCCGGTCCGCCGGAACACCACGATCGAGAGCGTGGGGTCCCGGCACAGCTCGACGTGGTCCAGGCTGCGGATGTGGGCGGCGGTCTCGTCGGCGGTCTGGATCGAGCGGTCGACGGCGTCGGCGTAGAGGTCGGTGCCGTGGACGGCGAGCGAGTACCACATGGGCAGGCCCCGCGCGCGCCGTGAGAGGTGCACCGCGTAGTCCGACGGGTTCCACTCGACCTCGCCGGACTCGTCGGGGACGTGGAGCACGTCGAGGTAGCTCGCCTGCTGGGTGTGCGTGGCGCGCGCGAGGCGCGGCTCGCGGTAGATGAGCGCGCAGCAGTCGAGCGGGGCGAACAGCCACTTGTGCGGGTCCACGATGAACGAGTCGGCGTGGCGGATCCCGGCAAAGAGGTCCCGGCGGAGGTTCCCCAGCATGGCCGCCCCGCCGTAGGCGGCATCGACGTGGAACCAGAGCTTGCGGTCGGTGGCGATCTGCCCGATGCCCTCGAGGTCATCGACGATCCCGGCGTTGGTGGTCCCCGCCGTGGCGGCGACCGCGACGATCGAGTCCGGATCGTCGTCGGAGTCGAGGACGTCGCGCAGCGCGTCGGCCGTCATCACGTGGTCGATCGTCGGCACGTACACGGGGTCGACGCCGAGCAGGTGCAGCGCCGAGCCGATCGAGGAGTGCGCCTCCTCGCTGAGCGCGACGCGCAGGTGGCGGGGGTCCGCCTCGGGGTGGTTGCGCCGCCCGTCGTCGCGCGCCACCGCGAGCGCGGAGAGGTTGCCCAGCGAGCCCCCCGAGACGAACGCGCCGCCGCTGGTCGCGGGCATCCCGGCGCGCTCGGCGAGGAACGCGAGCAGCTGGTTCTCGGCGACGACCACGCCCGCGGACTCGAGGAAGCTCGTGCCGTTGAGCGAGGAGCAGCTCACGATCATGTCCATGAGCAGCGACGCCTTGGTCGGGGCGTTCGGGATGAAGGCGAGGAACCGCGGGCTGTCGATCGAGATGACGGCGGTGGCGAGGTGGTGGGCGAAGATCTCGAGGACCTTGCCGGCGTCGTTGCCCTCCGGCGTGAGGATGCCCTGGATCGACTCCTCGGGGTACACGGCGAGCCCGCCATAGTCGAGCGGGACCGGGTCGAGGCTCATGCGGTTCCGGCAGTACTCGAAGATGACCTCGCCCATGCCAGGGTCGTACGTGAACATCGGATGCCCCATCAGGCTCCTCCTTGCCGGGCGTCAGATGCCCGGCTCGTGGTCGGTCGGTACGCTCGCTGCGTGGAGTTCACGGCAGATTCCGTTCACCACGGCGTGCGCGAGCGTGCGGCGCTCATCCTAGGTAGCGCCGGTGCCGTCCCGCTCGCACTGTGGACCCCCGAGCTGGGCGAGCCCGCCGGGATCGTGCTCGTCGGGCACGGGGGGAGCGGGCACAAGCGCGAGGACTACGTGATCGCGCTCGCCAGGCGCCTGGTGCGGACCCACGGCTTCGCGGTCGCGGCGATCGACGGGCCGCTGCACGGCGACCGCCGCGAGGGAGGCGCGTCCGTGCCGACGCTCGTCCTCCTGGAGTTCGCCCAGGCGTGGGCGGCCGACGCCGGGCTGACCGACTCGATGATCCGCGACTGGACCGCGACGCTCGACGAGCTGCGGGCGACGCCGGGGTGGGCGGACCTGCCCGTCGGCTACTGGGGCATCTCGATGGGCACGCTGCTCGGGCTCCCGTACGTCGCCTCGGACGACCGCGTGGACGCGTGCGTCCTCGGACTCGCGGGTGCGACCGGCCCGACGGCGGAGCGGCTCGCTGCCGACGCGCAGCGGATCTCGGTCCCGACGCTCTTCTTGATGCAGCTCGACGACGAGCTGTTCGCGACGGACTCGTCGATCGCGCTGTTCCGCGGGATCGGGACGCGGGACAAGCGGCTCTTCGCCTCCCCGGGGCGCCATCGGGACGTGACCGCCGAGGCGTTCCAGCTCTCGATCGACTTCCTCGGCACGAAGCTCGCCGCCGCCGCGGCGGATCGCGCCGAGGCGGGCTGACCGCGGTGGAGGGGGATCCTGCGCCGACGCCGGAGGCTCCCTGCGACGTCCCCGACGACGTGCTCGCGTCCCAGCTCGCGTACTACCGCGCCCGGGCGCCCGAGTACGACGACTGGTTCGCGAGGCGGGGCCGGT
>Ga0181534_10001242_pt1 | contig 16819 bp, 31 predicted proteins | sample PEATcosm2014_Bin_37_FD_119758 | JGI IMG/M metagenome (GOLD analysis project Ga0181534, IMG submission 119758) | Peatland microbial communities from MTU Mesocosm Facility, Houghton, MI, USA - PEATcosm2014_Bin17_10_metaG | ecosystem: Environmental > Terrestrial > Soil > Wetlands > Peat | place... | reverse complement strand
AGAAGTCAGCAAAGCTGGCTTGGGAAAATTGTCCCCGCGGCGATTGGCTGCTGTGGATTGCCGGTAAAGTCGCGATCGACCGCAAGCTACTGGTTATGGTGGCGTGCGACTGTGCCGCGCTCGCTGGACGATTCGTTAAGAAAGGTGAATTGCGGCCACGCAAGGCAATCGCCATGGCGCGGGCATGGTGCCGAGGAAAGGCGACCATTGAGCAGGTGCGCTCTGCTTATGATGCTGCTGCTGCTTATGATACTGTTGCTTATGCTGCTGCTGCTGCTGCTTTTGCTGCTGATGCTGCTGCTTATGCTGCTGCTGCTGCTTTTGCTGCTTTTGCTGCTGATGCTGCTGCTTATGCTGCTGCTTATGCTGCTGCTTATGCTGCTGCTGCTGCTGCTGCTTATGATGCTGCTGCTGCGCGGAACAAAATGGAACTTCGTTGCGCCGTCAAGGTGCGAGCGCGAATCTCACTGTCAGTCGTGTTGCGAGCGGCAAAAAGGAGTGTTTCTTGACCCCATCCGAACAGGCGAAACTCGAAGAGGCGATAGGGACCACGGCCATGCCACACCACAACCGACGATCACGCCCGGGCCTTGATGCCCATTGGAGCGAACGTCTGCAAGTCTATTCGCCCTGCATTGCGGCAATGGAGTGGGCGAAGTCGCAGCAGTCAGAAAAGCTGGCTTGGGAAAATTGTCCCCGCGGCGATTGGCTGCTGTGGATTGCCGGTAAAGTCGCGATCGACCGTAAGTTACTGGTCGAGGCCGCGTGTGATTGCGCGCACCTCGCTCTGCGATTTATCAAGAAAGGTGAGTTGCGACCACGCCAAGCAATCGCGACCGCGCGGGCATGGTGCCGGGGCAAGGCGACCATTGAGCAGGTGCGCTCTGCTTATGCTGCTGCTGCTGCTTATGCTGCTGCTCATGCTTATGATACTGCTGCTCATGCTGCTGCTGATGCTGCTTTTGCTGCTGATGCTTATGATGCTGATGCTGCTGCTTTTGCTGCTGCTGCTGCTGCTTATGCTGCTGCTCATGCTTATGATACTGCTGCTGATGCTGCTTTTGCTGCTGATGCTTTTGCTGCTGCTGCTGCTGCTTATGCTGCTGCTGCTGCTTTTACTGCTGCTGCTGATGCTGCTGATGCTGCTACTTATGATGCTGCTGCTGCTTATGATGCTGCTGCTTATGATGCTGTTGCTGCGCGGGCCAAAATGGAACTTCGTTGCGCCGTCAAGGTGCGAGCGCGAATCTCACTGTCAGTCGTGTTGCGAGCGGCAAAAAGGAGTGTTTCTTGACCCCATCCGAACAGGCGAAACTCGAAGAGGCGATGGTGCTGGTGGGTGCCGTGCGCTACTCCCACATGCAGACTCGAATCCTAATTCAGCAGATCAAAGGCAGTGACAACAATATCACAGGATCTGAGTTGGCTCGCTACAACGTAGAGGAGGCTGGCGACTTGGTGAAGCTCCGCGAACTGCTGATCTCCATGTCGGGAGGTGTGTGATGGCCGACCAAGACAGAGAAGACTTTCCGGGGCAGGGCGAGCTTGTGGTCCACCAGCCGGCTGAGCCGACACCGATGGCCATGATCGGAAGCATCGTGGACCTGGCCAAGTCGGGGCAATTGACGCCAGAAGCGCTTGCGGCGATGCAGAAGGTCATCGAGATGAAGGAGCACATGGAGGACCGGCAGGCCGAAAAGGACTTCGCGGTAGCCTTCGCGGCCCTACAGTCGGAATTGACAACTTTCCGGGCAACTAAAGTGGTACCCGGTAAGAATGACGCGGTGCGGTACACCTACTTACCATACGAGGAGATTATGGCCAAGGTCCGGCCGCTCCTCGATAAATTCGGGTTCTCTGTGTCGTTTTCCACGGAGTTTAAGGATTCCAGGATCTTGCAAACCTGCACCCTTCAGCACCGGGGAGGCTACCACAGGGACTACAAGGCTTACGTCAGGGCTGGGTCTGGACCCTACGGTGCAACTGAGACCCAGGCCGATGGAGCGGCGATGACCTACGCCAAGCGGTACGCACTGGCAAACGCGCTCAACATCACCGTCGAGCACGATACCGATGCCCGAGCGGAAGGCGGCCCGATCAGCGACGTCCAGGTGCAAACGCTCAAGGACTTGGTTGTGGCAGCCCGTGCCGACGAGGCGAAGTTCCTCAAGTTTGCCGGCGCCGCGACCTACGAGGAAATCGGGGCCAAGCGATTCAGTGAGTTGGTAGCCACCCTCAACAAGAAGATGAACAGGTTCGACGGATGAAAATCTTCCAGATGCAGCAAGGCACCCCCGAGTGGGATCGCGTCCGGCGCGGGGTGGTAACGGCCTCCGAAATCGAATGCCTCATAACCCCGCTGTGGAAGCCGCGAACCGGCGGGGGGGCCGAGACCTACCTGAACCAGAAGTTGGCCGAGAAGCTGATCGTGCCCGATGAAGCGGACGACGAGATTGGCGGCTCCCCGTCCTACGCGGCCGATCAAGGCACCATCCTGGAAACCCTGGCTCTGCCCTGGTTCGCCTTCGAGACCGGGTTGGACGTACAGCGGGTGGGCTTCTGTCTCAGCGATGATGGCCGGATCGGCTGTTCACCGGACGGGCTGATCGGCGAGGATGCCGGAATCGAGGTCAAGAGCCCCCAGGCAAAGAAGCATATCGCGTACCTCCGGGCCGGCGGTCTGCCGAAAGAGTATGCGGCCCAGGTGCATTTTTCGATGCTGGTGACCGGCAGGGCTTCGTGGTGGTTCGTCTCATATTCCCAGAGCTTGCCAAAGCTGGTCGTCGAGGTCAAACGCGACGAGTCGATCCAAGAGAAGTTGCGAGACGTGGTTGACGACTTCCTGGCGATGTTCGACCGGGAGTTTTCAAAACTTCAGGAGATGGCGCCATGAAGATCATCAGCGACACCCTCAGCGCGTTGGTCGAAACTTGGGACGATCCAGGCGACTACCCGAACGCCATCGCGGCTGGACCGCTGCCCAGCTACGATTACTTGGCCGGCGTCGAGGGCGAGTTGGTCGTCGAGGCAGACGCCAAAGAAATGTCGGATATTGTCGTCTGGGGATGGGGCGAGTTCCTTTCCCAGAACTCAGGAATCAAGCTGCCCGATGGCATCCTGAGCGTCGAGTGGCAGTTGGATGAGATCGTGGCGTTGCAACACGGGAAGCTCGGTTGCCGCCTGACGTTCTCTTGCGTCGAAGCCAATGCGGACCCCGATTACCGCGGCCCCGAGCCGCCAGACCACGAGGAGGACTGACATGGGCGAAATGGCTGAGGACAACATTCTTGGGCACTCCTGCTGCCTCTGCGGCGCCTTTTTCGACAGTGGCACCGATGAACTGTACGAGCACGGGTATCCGGCTGTGTGCTGGGATTGCTGGAAGGATCTTTCGAAGAAGGAACGGAAGCAATATCAACGCGCGGAGGTCGATACGCTATGAAACGCTCTGAAGACAGGCAGACGGCCGTGTGGAGGTCCGACGCCGGATCCTCGATGCTGAAGATGGACTTGACCGCCAAGCCGGCCGACCAGTTCCTGGTGATGACGGCGGCTTGTTCACCCGAGGAGCTTGCCGAGTTGGGCGAGGCGATCGCGGACGCTCTGAAGCTGGTGGCGGCGAACCAGCAGAAACCCGAGGTGACCGATGGACAGTGAAACCAAATCCGTAGTCCAGAAACAGCGTGTGTTAGTTACCCCACGCTGCGTTCTCTGCGGCTACGCCCACCCGCAGACGACCGATGATCCGCGGATTTTCTACTGCCCCGATTGCAAGCGGCAGTTCGACCCCGAGGACGACGGCACCGTGGGCAAGTCGAAAGACCCGGCCGTGGTGGCCGAGCGGCGGGAGGAGTTCCGGCTGAGGCAGATGGCGCGAAGGAGACGATGATGGGCGAGAAAACCGATCCACCAGCACTGGGCCACACCATCGACGATCTGTTGGCGGTGATGCCTGACGCCAGCGAAGAGGAAGTCCTGGAGCGGTTTTTCGAACTACAAAGACAGGATGAGGTGCATGATGCCGAAACCCTATCCCCCTGAATCGCTGGCGTTCCTCGAGTCCCTGTGCCGCGTGGCGCCGGGCATGGGTCGGCCGTGCTCGCACGAGGGCCGGATGTTGCTCCAGACCATGATCGACGATGGCCTGGTGGAGATCCTCGGCAAGACCAACTGCGGCGGCTGGTTCGCCCGAGCGACCGAGGCCGGGCGGCGGTACGACAGCGAAACCAAGTCCCCCCTGCCGGGCTAAGAAAACGGCTGGCCAATTGGCCGGAAATCCCCTTGACGGACGCAGGAAAGTTGCTGTAATGGGATGTTCAACCGCGAAGAGATACCGAACATGAGCAAGCGCCGCCCCGCCCCCCCGTTGATGCGATTCTGACTCTTCGCGGTTTCAATCTCGCGTCCGGGGGTGGCGGCCGGCCTTTGAACGGATACCCCACGATGGCGGCAAAATTCCGTAAAGTGGATCCCCGTTTTTGGCATGACGAAAAAGTGAAGCTTCTGGGGATGGATGACAAACTTCTGGCCCTTTACATGCTCACGAACCCCCAAGTCAACCGAATCGGCATTTTCTTCTTCTCGCCAGCAGTCGCATCAGCCCAGATTCGATACCCATCGGATACCCATGCCATGGGTATAGGTATGGGTATCCAGCGCGTGTGCGACACCCTTAATTGGTGCTTCGATTCGGCTTCTGAAGTGCTTTTTTTCCCTACCTGGTGGAAGTACAACGGCAAGTGCGGACCAAAAACCATGCTTGGAAACATGGACGACCTACACGATGTTCCGCAAACTGAACTGATACAACGGTTTGCGTCTGAGCGTCGATACCTAACGGATGCCGAGTTTTCTGTGCTGGCAAGGGTATGCCATACCCATGCCATACCCATGCCATACCCATCTGCGTTTGGCGCGCAGGAGAAAGAGCAGGAGAAAGAGCAAGAACAAGAGAAAGATATACGCCGCAAGCGTGTGTTCGTACCTCCTACGGTCGAAGAAATCCAAGCCTACTGCTTGGACCGCAAGAACAGCATCGACCCCCAACAGTTCCATGACCACTACGCCACCAGGGGGTGGATACCGAAGGGGTATACGCGGCAGATGAAGGACTGGCGGGCGGCGGTTCGGACCTGGGAGAAAAACAACTTCCGGTCGAACGGCCATGCAGCGGCTGAGGCTGAGGAGGATCCCACGAACTACCCCCACCCCCTCCAGGCCAAGCTGGACCGGGCTTTGGGCACCCGGCCGGCGGGCATGACGGTCGAGGAATGCACGGCGAAATTCAAGGCGGAACATGGGTGGGGTGGAAAATGAATGAGCTACCCTCGGAAATTCTTGACAGAATGCCCCCCCAGAGCCTTGAGGCTGAGCAGGGCGTGGTGGGCTCGATCATCCTTGACCCGCGTGTGGTGGACGACGTGGCGGCGGTGGTTGCCGTCCAGGACTTCTACGCCCAGGCCAACCGCCGGCTGTACGGCCACCTGCTGGCACTGCATGAAGAGCGGAAGCCGATCGACGTCGGGCTGCTGGTCGAGCGGCTGAAGGCGTCGGGGGACTTCGAGACGACCGGCGGCGCGGCATATCTGGCCGAAGTGGTCCAGGCGGTCCCCGTCGCGGCCCACGCGGTCTACTACGCCGAGACGGTTCATTCCAAGGCGATTCTGCGGGAAGTGATCCAGGCGGCCCAGGACATGCTCCGGGCGGCCTGGGAGCCGGGCGCCGAGGCGCGGGCTGTGTTGGATCTGGCCGAGGCACGGTTGGCTGAGATCCACGCGGGCACGGTGAGCACTGAGGCGGTGCCCGTGCGAACGTCCGTTGTCGAAGGCTTGGCCCTGGTCGATGAGATCATTTCCAAGCAGAAGGGGTCGGGGGTGCTGACGGGGCTGACGGACTTCGACGTTCAGGTGGGCGGATTCTTCGGCTCGGAGTTGTCGATCGTGGCGGCCCGTCCGGGGCAGGGTAAGACGGCCTTCGCTTACCAGGTGGCACACTGGATGGGCTCACACGGGCATCGGGTGCTGTTCACGTCGATCGAAATGGCGGCTGCCCAGTTGGCGCTACGGCAAGTGTGCTCCTTGTCCGGGGTGCCGTTGCGACGGGTCCGGCTGGGGACCATCACGGCCAATGATTCCCGCGCGATGATGCGGGGCGGCGAGGAGACGGCCGCGGCGACGATCTGGATCCAGGACTGTTCGCGGATGACGCCCTACGACATTCGCCGGACGGCGCGGCATGTCCACGCCGATGTCGTGTTTGTGGACTACCTCCAGTTGGTCAAGCCGATCAACGAACGGCTGAAGCGCCACGAGCAGGTGGGGGAAATGACCCGGGCGCTGCGGCAGTTGGCCCGGGAAATGAAAATCCCTGTAATCGTGCTGGCCCAACTGAATCGTCGGGTGGACGATAACAACCGGCCGCGGCGACCTCGGCTGAGCGACCTGAAGGAATCAGGCGACATTGAGCAGGACGCGGACGTGGTGGTGTTCATCCATCGTCCCGGAACCCAGATCAAGGGAACTATAGCCAACGGCCGGATGGGGCAAACCTGGGACGCGGACTTGATCGTCGAGAAAAACAGGCAGGGACCGACTTGCAACCTGCCGGTGAACTGGAATGGGGAGCGGACGCGGTTCGTTGACCTGGACGGGGGGATGTTCTAATGCCAGCCTTGTACTCTGTTTACAGCCGCCGTGAATCGCCGGACGGGCAGCGGCCGTTGGCCCGGCGGGAGTTTGGGCCGACCGACCAACGTGGCCTGGCGGTCACTGTGATGATGGAGCGGCCGGGTTCGTGGGTCGAATGCTCCTACAACGGGCCGCCGCGACCCGATCCGATGTTCTTTCGGGAGGAGGCGACGTGAAAGAACGACCGATCTTGTTTTCTTCGCCGATGGTGCAGGGGATTTTGGCAGGCCGCAAGAATATGACGCGGAGGGTCATTTGTTGCGCCTGCAATACCGTACATCCTGATTCGTCGAATCCCGGCAAGCTGCTGGGTGCGTGGGCGCTTTCTGATCCGCCTTACCGCTGGGATGGGTCATCGCGGCTATATCGCTTGCGTGGTCCCAGGCCGAAGGCCGGCGACTGGATCGAAGAATACCAAACGGACGTGGATGACAACGCGACCGCGCGCGTAATATGCCCCTACGGCGAACCCGGCGACCGGCTATGGGTGCGCGAGACGTGGGCGCAAGGCAAGCCATTGAGCGACGGCAGCCCCAGCTGTCAGGTCGCCTACAAGGCCGATGGGATTGCGGGTGCGTGGGATGGCGGCCGATTATTCATCCATCACGGTTACATTCAGGGATTCGCCGACACGTCGCTTAGCGGTTGCTGGATGGGACTCGGGCGTTACGGCGGCAAGTGGCGACCGTCGATCTTCATGCCTCGATGGGCATCGCGGATCACGCTGGAGGTTACCGGGGTTCGCGTCGAGCGGGTTCAGGAAATAACTGAGGCAGATGCAATGGGTGAGGGGTTCGCGCCCTGGACGCATCGAACGGAAGGTGAGATTACTGGACGGCGACAATTCCTCGAACTATGGGACAAGATCAACGGCAAACGGTCTGGGTGCGACTGGGGCACCAACCCGTGGGTTTGGTGCGTTTCTTTTCAGCGGATCGAAGCATGAACAAGTCCCCCTGCGGAACCTATGTTGCGGTTGCCGAGCTGAAGGGAGAAAACTGGCCTCATGTCGCGTAAACTCAGTCCCATCCCGGCAGAAATGAAGCCCGAAAACATCACCGCGATCATCGACACGCGGGAGTGGGCCTGCCACCAAAACGACCCTGACTATTTGCCGTTGGAACTCTCGTTGCCCTGGGAGAAAGGTACGTTGGAGTGCGGGGACTATTCGATTGTCGGGTTGGAGCACGAGTTGACCATCGAGCGTAAGGCGTTCGGGGACTTTTTGGCTTGCGTGGGCGCTGAACGCGATCGATTCGAGAAATGCGTCCAGCGGATGAAGGCGTATCCGTTTCGGTGTATCCTGATCGAAACCACCATGCCGCTGATCGAGCAGGGGCTCGACCCGCGCACGAGGTGCCCGTGGCGAAGCAAGGTCACACCGGCCGCTGCTGTTGCTGCGGTGCGTGCCTGGGGCTTGAAAGTCGGCGTGTGTCTGTGTGGCAACCACCAGCGGGCAGGCGTCGAGGCGTCGGAAATGCTGCGTCTGGCGGCGCAAAATCGGTGGAAGATGTCGCGAAGAATGTTCTCGCGGCTGGATGCGGCGGAGGTCAAAGTTGATGGGTGAGCCGCATATTACCGGCCGGGGTTGGGTGACAAACTGAGGGCAGAGTTGGATAGAGCGATGGGAGGGGCTGTTTGTGTTTCAGAACCCAAGCTGAAGGAGGAAAGTGCGATGGCGAAAGAGAAAGAAGAAGCGGAAGAAAAGAAAACGCAAACCACGATGGGCGACATTGTTCCCAAGGTGCCCAAGGCGGTGCAAGAGAATGCCGATGCGTATGCGTCGGCCCTGCGAAGTCTGGGTAGGTCCAAGGGCAAGCTGAACACGGCCAAGGACGTGTTGATCCTGGCCATGAAGGATGCCGACGTGTCGGAGGTTCAGATCGATTCCGGCAACAAGCGCATCACGCTCACGGCCAAAGATCAGTTGAAAATCAAGAAGGTCAAGTCGCGCGACGCCAGCGGCGATGACGACGATGGTGACGACGAGTAACCGGGCCAGGGTCGGCCCGAGCAAACAGGCCCCGGCTGCTGACGGAGCGGCGGCCGGGGAGGACGGAAGGGGAAAGGACATGAGCGCTATTCCAAGAGAACGAGACAATCCGACTGGGCTTCATGCTCGGTACAAGATCAGCCACGTGAACGGCGAACCGATCGATCCGATGGCGACATACTTCGTGTTACGGCTCGATTAGTTCTGCCCGGACGGCCTCCATGTCCAAGCCTGTCGTGCTGCTGCGCGGGCCTATGCTGATTTCGTCCAGTCAGGGGAAGATCCACACTTAGCACAGGTCGGCGTAGACCTTCGAACAGTGGTTAAAAACTTCGACGCGATGGGCGGTTAGGGAGGCAACCGAGCGATGACCCCCCTATACCATCACCCCGAGGGCCTGACGCGCATGTATTCGCGCGGACGGGTTCACGGGTACAGGAATGAGCCGGCGGCGTGCAGCTCGTGCAGAACACGCCTGGCCACCTGGCTTGCCAAATGCCGATTTTACCAGCGGTACTTTTGCGAGGAGTGCGTGCGGCGGACACGGGAATGGCAAGAACGTTTCGGAGGCCAGCCATGATGCCTCTCTCCTCCATCGGCACCTGGGACATGGAGAAACAAGCGTACACGCCGCAAGCCGGCGTCGAGAAGTCATTTAACCTGACGGCCGGTGAGTTGCGGGCCGCGATGAAGCGGCTGCGGGAGTTGGGCTACAGCGTCCACCGCCGCGGCAACGTGCGGGACGGGCACGACGATAACGACTGCTACGTGTTGATCGAACGGACGGACGGGAAACCCGAGGCGGAAATCCTGGAAGGCTGGAAGCGTTAGGCAGTCGCGTTCTTGAGCATCTTGGCCACGGCCCGGTAGCCGAACTGGCTCCAGGACCGCCCCCGGCAGGTTCGCCCCATCCGGTCCAGGTATCGGCAAATGTCGGGGATTCGGTCGTCTGGGTGCTCGGCGCGGTAGGCGACGGCCAGCCGGATGTTCTCTTGCTCCTCGGCGCATTGGACGATCAGGGCGCCGTCCAGCGGGTCCAGGCAGTAGCCGTAGGGGATTCGATCGCTCCTGCTCATACGTCTCCCTGCGGACTGGTGAGCCTGCATAGCTCTGGCCGTCGCGATCTTAATTTTCCATCGCTCGTATTCCGCCACGGCGGCTAGCATCTGCTGCAGTAACCGGCCCTCGGGTGTGTTGTCGTTAGGCTCGGCTGTTGCTTCCCACGACGCACCCTTGGCCACAAGCTCCATCCTCACCACGGCCTGCGCGTACTGGGACCTGGCCACACGGTCGCGGTTGCGGACCACCAGAACCATGCCGCGGTGGCAACGCTCGATCGCGCGGAAGAGTACCGGCCGGCTCCGGTAGAATTCCATCGGGTCCGGCTTCTCTTCCTTGTAGCCCCCGGACGTCGAGGGCTCCATCATCACGTCCAGGAGGTTGTAACCGCGCTGCTGGCAATAGGCGATGATGGCCTGGCGCTGCTGCTCGTTGCTCTGGCATTCGTCTTCGCCCGGGCGCGGACTGAAACGACAGTAGCCGATCGCGTTGGCGGCCTGGTTTTCGTGGTCGTCGTGGTTCACGGCTGCCGGCCCTCCGCTTTGGCTTTTGCCAAGTTGTATCCAGCCTCGAACGCTTGCTCGGGCGTCGGTGCACCTTTCTCGGCGATGCTCCCGAAGACGGGATGAGCGCAGGCAAACAGCCGCTCGACACGTTCGCGGACCTCGTCGGTGTAGCAGCCGGCGTAGTAGCCGAGGTTCGATCGGGCGATGCGTTCGGCCTCGGCACGTTCGCGGCTGCTCGGGAAGGTCATCAGGTGTTCGACGATCTCGGCAAAGTAGCCGTCGGCCTCAGCCTGGTCGGTAATTATCATGGCAGGGCCGTACACTTCGCGGATGGTAGAGGTGGGAGTAAATCGCACGATAGGTCTCCTTGTGTTGGTGGTGCTGTTGTCGGAATCCGCCCCTCGCGCCGTTGCCTGGTTGCCCAGGTCGGCGCGGTGGGCCGTCTCCGCACGGCTCTACTTCGTCACGTCGGCCATCAGCTTGCCGGCTTTGGTTTCCAGGTCAACCCGCGCATCGGTGTGGCCAACCGACCGGGCATAGGCGGTAATCCCGTTTACGATGTCCCACACGCTGCGGGCGCGGCCTTCCTCGGCCACAGCGGCGTCATAGCTGCCGGTGGCCTGGGCCTTGGTGAAGCCCCGCGACTGCAACCAGGACTTGACCGAATCGTCCGCCTTCTCGCCCTCCTTGATCGGCAGCGCGGCGTTCTTGGCGGCCGTGATGCCGTCGATAACCTTTTGGCTGCTCTCCTCGGCATACCGGCGCAGGTAGCGGGCGCCTTCATAGGCGAACCGATCCGGAGCGCCGCCGGTGTGGCGGATACGCAACTCCTTGATGTCGGTGGCACCCCAGATGATCCGGTTATCGCAAACGGTGCGGTACAAGAACGTGGTGAGGCCGAAGACCGCGCTCCCCACCTCGGAATTCCAGCAGTAGAAGCCCCGGAACAACGGCGCTTCTTCTCCCGGCAGTTCGATGGGGTTGTTCGGATCAACCAGGAAGATAAACACGTCACGGTCGGAAGCGTAGAGGGTCGTGGCCCGCAGTGGTGCCCGCTCGCTGTACGTGCTGGCGGGGATCTGCCACCGTCCATCGACGTTCACGCGCTCCACAGCTTCCACAACCTGATGGTCCCAGATTCGCCCGTAGCTGGTCGAGGTCATCGCCCGCAATTCGTGCGAACCGTTCGACCGGGCGAGAACCAGGGAGTCATCACGCAACGGGGAGCGCTCAAGGCCCCATTGCAGGTTGATCGCCGCCAGTTCGGCCGGCAGCTTGCGGAGGTAGGCGGCCGGTGCCTGCGCGTACTGACTGAGTTGCGAGAACGCCCAGTTCGTCGGCACCAATGCCCGGCGCTCTCCCTTGGTTGGGTCGAATACCTCGATTTCGACCCCATTGTTCGGCGCCGGCACCACCCGCATGTCTGCCGTTTGTGGAGTGGCCGTCCAGCTTTCCCGGCGCCGGCTCAACACGTTCGCCTGGAGATCCCCCAGCGACAAGAACCGCTGATCGTCCGGGCGAGAAGCCCATTGGCGGGAAGCATCGTGCAATTGCGTACCCATGATAACACCTTTCTGGCCCGTACAATGCCCTGGCCCGGCTAAAAACAACCCTAACAGGTTACATCCTCAGCGGCAGTCACTCTGCTAATTCGACAAACTGCCCATTTTTGAGCCGATAGAAGACGTCGGCCTTGATGGCACTGATCCATTTGACTCACCAAACCTCTAAACCGAGAACCGACCGATGACCGGCCCCCGATTTTACTTGCGCCCCTTTCGGCGCTTCCGCTTTTTCTCCGCGCGTTCGGCCTCCGATTTCGGAACCGCCACCAGCTTGCGAGCCAGGGCGTCGAACGCCTTCCATCCCTTGGGTTTCTTCGCCTTCGCCATCGTGATTCCTTTCTTACTCGATCCCCATGAAACCAGCATCGCCCAAGGCGGCCAGCTTGCGGTACGTCAACCGTTTGCCGACCACGCTGGACAATGCCAACCAGAACCGGCCGAAGTCCGACGCCAATCGGTGGTTGAATCGAAACGCCTGCTCGTGGGCGTAGCGAAAGACGTGGAACGGCGCAACCTTGACGTAGGTCCCCTTGCCGTCTTTCCCCAGAAACTTCACTTGCGTTTGACCACGCCCGTCGCACCACTCGATTTGAATTGCGTACATGGTTATTGGTCCTAGCTCAATTCCACGTTGCATCCGTCCTCAGAACAAATTGCGATTCCACTCTTAACAATGAACCCCATCGTCGAAAACGAGTGGACGTTGCGCCCGTTAATGTCCACTCCCCAACGGGCAAGATCCATCAGGCGATAGGCTGGAGAGCGGTTCTCCCAAATATCCTCGGGGTGTACGGTAGCATGAAAGTATTCGCTGAGCATCTTCGCGAGCTTCCGCCGCGTTCTTCCCGGCCCGGTCATGGATCGCTTTGTCCATGTGCCAGGGCCACGCCTCCGTCTGTAAACTTGAACCATCACTACACGCACACCTATGGAATGGGAAATCTATGCGTGGTGAGTTAAATGGATCAGTGCCCGGGAGAATCTAGTCACTCGGGCACGCAGTAGCTGTAGTGGCCCCATCCGCCCTTGTCTTCGTCGAGCCAAGCGGAGCCGCAGCCGCAAGTGCCGGTGCGCGAATTGGCCACGCCGGGCGAATGCGTCTCAATATGGCCCCACTCGATCTTGTCCTCGCAGACGTGACACCGCTCGAAATTCTCCGTTTGGCGCGCGCAAATCACGTCTCCGTCCTCAGTGACCGTGGCGGACTCGCAATCGCCGCAAACAGGGCAACCGCTGTCGTCGGCGGTAACGGCCGGCTGGCCGCACTCACAGAGGCACTCACAAGTCGGCCAGCCGGCCATCATGCCGCAGGATGCGTTGGCCTTGCGCCGATCGTCAACATTTTCCCAAGCATAGCGTCCGAGATCCTTGCCGGCCTCGACAACTTCCGCGGGCTCTGTGCCGCGGCAGAGGGCGGCCACCGTGGCCGCCTCCGTAAGGGTAATCGTGTGGCTGATTTTCGTAGCTTTCATGTCAATTTTCCTTGTGCTCCAACTTTCCCAGTTGGCGGGCCGGCAAGTCACTCGCTTGCCTCAGTCATTTTTTCACTCTACTGGTTCTTGCAATGGTCCTGCCCACTGGCCGGTTAGGTCATCTACCTCCACCCAGTTCCCTTGTGGCAGTGGATCAAAAAATTCAGCGTGAAGAGGATGGGTGGTATACATTGGATCGGCCTTTACCCGCACGATGGCAGAGACGGTCCCTTGCCTATACCAGTACCATCCTTCTGTCGTTGGTTTACAGTTGGACCACATCATTTGTCCACTCCCTCCGCCCGCAATCGGACAAGCCCCGCGGATTCCAGATTATCCCACTCACGAACAATCCGCACAGTGCGCAGGGATTCCCGGGCGGAGTAACCCGCCTTGCGTGCTTGCGCATACTCACGTTGCAGTGTTAGCGTCATTGTTGCTCTCCTCATAAGTCGGCAATTGTTCGCAGTAGGTCGCGCCTAGAACTCCGTCGGCGCGCAGCGCTTCGCAGCGCTCTTGCGCTTCCGATTCTTCGCGGTACTCTTCCCTAACCTCTCCCGTATCGACGTAGGAAACCACCCACAGAATCCGATACCCCAGCCCGTCCAGCGCTTCGGCTATTTCTGCTTTGCTGGCATAGCCCCCGTTTCCATCCCGGTTTTCAACGGCGCTTTGGTTGTGGTCCCACAGCCAAGAGAAGACTTCGGTTTCCCAATTGTCGGGAGGGGCGAAGAAGTCACTATCGAAACCCTCACTGCGAAGATTCTCTAGCGTTGCGTCATATTCGCGCCGACTGAAGTCTTCTTCGTCCAATACGGGATAGTCGGCAAGCCGCGCCGCTAGCTCATGGTAGGCGCGAAATGCTTCGGTAATCTGGCCGTTGCGGTAGACGCGAATGGCGTAACCGTCGATCCATCCGCAAGCCCAATGTCCGTGATGTTCGGCCCGGACATCGGGCCCTTCCAGAAACGGCGCTAGCGCCTTGTCGATCGCATCGGCGTTGCTTTGGTCCAATAGGTCGGAATCCCGGTTGTGAGTGTAGATAATCGCCCACTCCGCGGAGTCTTCCGGCCTATCGTGCCAAGCAAAGCAGTCAAACTTCTGCCAATTGCCCCGCGCCTCCCTTGCTGCCGTTTCCAGGTCCATTTCCAGGTCCATTTCCCTTAGTTGCATGGTGGTTGCTCCCGATAAAGCGCGCTGGTCAAGTCACCCCGTAAGGATTCCCACCCCGATGTGCCGATGCGATTGACCGGCCGGTCAAGGTAGAACCCGAAAAGGAATTCGCATTGCCTTGCCTCTTGGCGCGCTTCCCGCATGAGGGCGCGCCAATTGTTCCCGTCTTTACTCCAGACCGGGGTATAGACCCCGTAACTATGCAGCGCTTCCACAAGCGCCGTATCGCGCTGGCCGTTGTCGGTTGCCGTAGCAAGCATTTCCTCCGTAATGCCGCAACACTCCAGCGCGTGGGGGATTTCCTTTTCGGCTTGCTGGGGTGAAACGACCGACAGCGAAACGTTGTACGTTTCCGGCGGAGGTTCCCGTTCCCCTACGGTTTCCCGCCAATTGAGCAATTCGATTACAAAGTAGTAATCGAACTCCCCGTTACTCTGGCGGGGCGAAATCCACTTGCCCCCGTAGGTTGTGTAATTCACGTCGCCCGTGAGAAAAGAGAATCGCATGGTGGTTGCTCCTAGTTGCTTTCGTTCCACTTAATGCCAACGTGGAAGTAACACCCTTCCCCGCTTTCGTCGATTTCCTCCCGTTCCTTCTCCGTCAACCCCAGTTCATCCGCAACCGTAGTTGTGTCGCACGGGCCGTAGGCTTCCCGTATGCGTTGCTCCGCCCGTTCGTCCAAATCGAACCCGGCCGATTGTGCCATCATTTCCAGACAATCGGCCAGCGCTTCCTCCTCAGTGTCCCCAATGCCGTACGCGCAGTAGCGGAACCCGGAAAACGCGCAACCGTACCCCTGGAAGTAATCGGGCCACTCCACCCCCAACGATTCGACCTGGAAATCCGCCAAGGTTGCTTTTGCCATTATCGTGTCCTTTTTCGTTGCATGTGCCATTGTCCGTCTTCCTTTGCCTCCCGGCCCCACTCTGCCGGGCGAGTTGGCGAGTCACTCGCTTGCCTCAATCTGCTTGTTTTCCCTTTCTTCACCCGGTAGCGCCGGGGGCGCGTGCTGTCCTTGCTCACGATCACAACTCCTCTATGTCTGCCCCACCATCTGCCGTGGCGATGAGCGCGATCCGCGTGCCATCAGCCAAGCGCTGCACGCCGCGTGTGCCCGCGATCCCACCGCAAGTGCAACCGTCGATCCCGCACAGAGCGCGGCGAGCCTTTGCGACTTGCCCAGCGCTCAGGCGGTGCGTGGTGGATCTGAGCGAAATCGCACTGTTGTGGAAGTCGTTCGTGAGGGTAATCGTGTGGCTGATTTTCGTTTTCATTTCACTTTTCCTTTTTTTAAGCGGTCCGAATTATTTTTGAGTCCCTCTACTATATAGGTCCAGAAACCACTGTTATCGGTGTTTTAAGTCCCAAATTCTTTTCGGATTGAGTCATAAGTGCAATAGCAGCAAGCGGATAAAATTTTACGTAAGTACGCACCACCCGACACTACAGCCCCCATTCGTATGCGATCAATTCCGAGCGCGCTGTTCGGTTTTTGGGCTTGCTCCTCGGCGCAAGTGCGTTTCATCGTTCATTCCCTCCAAATAGGTTACATCCTCAAAACAGGCCCTAGCAGGCACTCCCGGCCCTCGCAACCGCAATCGGTCCGAGGGGCGGGAAGGTCCGTTGCATGACCCGGAGGTTTTTCCCGCCGCACTCGATAGTTCGCATGGCTTATCCTCTTCGTTAAACGTCGATGACGGCGGCAGCTTGCAAAAGCCATGCGGCCAATTCACGGCATTGCTTGGCGTTCAGGGGCACATCGCAATGCTTGTCGAACACGACTGTTTGGGGTCCGAACAGCGGGGTGGTTGTCTCTGCTTGAATCCAGGCTTCCCCGTTTTCATACCCGATCTCCGTTTCATCGCTCATGTAACGCCGCGTGCGGGGCTTCGCTTTGGTTCCGATCATCGTATTCTCCTTTTAGTGTTGACGACTTGCAACAACGTGCCTTCCGTTTCCATCCTCCAAGTGTCCCACCTGGACATCAAACACCAGCCACGTTCCGCCCATGCACTTGAGCACCAAAACGGTTTCGCGGCCGACACGGCGAGTCTTGCAGTCCACGATTCGCCGGCAGATTTCGCCGATGGAGTAGTACACGCCGCTCCTGGCGACATTCGCGTGAATCTCGCGGGCCAAGCGGCGAAGATAGGTTGGGGATTCGGTTGTGAGCAGTGCGGTTGCCATGACTTGTCTCCTTGTGGTTCTTGTCCTCTTGCCCCGCGCTTCCCTTGCTGCCGTTTCCAGTTCCATTTCCCTTAGTTGCATGGTGGTCATGTTCTCCTGCCGGAATCACCCGGCCGCTGGTGAGTCGTGGTTCGGTCGTTTGCCTCCCTCACGCTCAATTTCAAGGGTATTGCACTTT
>Ga0181534_10001241_pt1 | contig 16835 bp, 15 predicted proteins | sample PEATcosm2014_Bin_37_FD_119758 | JGI IMG/M metagenome (GOLD analysis project Ga0181534, IMG submission 119758) | Peatland microbial communities from MTU Mesocosm Facility, Houghton, MI, USA - PEATcosm2014_Bin17_10_metaG | ecosystem: Environmental > Terrestrial > Soil > Wetlands > Peat | place... | reverse complement strand
CGACCGATGCGCCGACCCGCTGGATGGCAACCATGACGAGCATGACGGGCAGCACCGTACACACTGTAGCGTTGAGCACGGACAACCAGATAACTTGCGGGTCGACGAGCATCGCGGATGGTGGCCGGAGGATAAAGAATTGCGCGATGCAGAACGCGCAGGCGATGCTCGACGCCACTCCTGTTATGCGAATCGGACCGAGGCGTTTGAGTGCTTGCCCGCTGTAAACCAGATACAGCGCGTAACTGACGGCGCTTGCCAGAACGAGTGCCGAGCCGAGTGCGACGTGAGGCCCGACAACGGTCACGTCGTGTCCGAACACTACACAGACACCCAGATAACTCACGAGCAGCGCGATGCACTGTTTCGCCGTGACCGGTGTATGAAACTTCAGCGCGCCGATCGCCAACACGATCGTCGGATTCAAGTAGAGGATCAGGCGCTCGAGATTGGCGCTGATGTACTGCAGGCCGGAGAAGTCGAGAAAACTCGCGAGGTAGTAACCGCTGAACCCCAGTCCCGTGAGCAATCTGAGGTCAGCGCCCGTGAGTGGCGGTTTATCGCGCCCCGCCCACCACGACATGGCGAGGAAGAGCGGAAGCGCGAACAGCATCCGGTACATGATCAGGGTTACGGCATCCACGCCGTGGCGATAGGCCAACTTGACGATGATGGCCTTGCCGGAGAAGGCAATCGCCCCCGCGCTGGCGAGCAGAATGCCGTCGAGCCGAATTGCTGGGACCGCGCGGATGGTCAATTAACGCCGTACTTTTGCGCGGCGGCCCGCGCCATTTACCCTGGGAATAACTTTTGAGCCGTCTGCGCGATCAGCTTACCCTGAAACTTCGCACCCTCGAGCTCATTTGCGCTCGGCTGGCGTTGTCCCTGACTCCCGGCAATGGTCGTAGCGCCGTACGGACTGCCGCCGGTGATCTCATCGATCTTCATCTGACCCTGGAAGCTGTAGGGCAGGCCGACGATGGTCATGCCCAAATGCAGCAGGTTGGTGATGATCGAGAACAGCGTCGTCTCCTGGCCGCCATGTTGGGTCGCTGTTGAACTGAATGCGCCCCCGACCTTGCCGTTCAGCGCGCCCTTGGCCCACAAGCCGCCGGCCTGATCGAGGAACGCTGCCATCTGCGATACCACGCGTCCAAAACGAGTCGGCGCGCCGACGATGATTGCATCGTAGTTCGCGAGTTCGTCGATAGTGGCCACCGGAGCCTTTTGGTCGAGCTTGAAGTGGTTGGCCTTGGCCACATCGGCCGGCACCGTCTCGGGTACCCGCTTGATGTCGACGGTGGCACCGGCGGAACGCGCGCCTTCAGCGACCGCATTCGCCATCGTTTCGATGTGACCGTAGGAGGAATAGTAGAGAACGAGGACTTTGGCCATGGCGTTTTCCTTTCTGCAAAACAGCTGAAGCAGCATAGGCCATGCCGGGATTCCTCGAGAACACGGCATAATAGGGCGAATGAAATCCAAAAGCCGAAGTAATCCGGCCCTCGATCTGAACCACGTCTTTCTGTTCGTTGAAGTGGTGCGGGCCAACAGTTTTGCTGCGGCGGCGCGGCGCTTGGGAATGCCGGCGAACTCGGTGAGCCGCAAGATACAGGAGCTGGAGGCCCAGGTGGGCACGCGGCTGATTCATCGCTCCACCCGTAAGCTCACCTTAACCGCGGCGGGGCGTACTTTCTTTGACCGCTGTGCGGGTCCTGTGTCCGAGCTGGCGCAGGCAGGGCAATCCTCGGTTGACGAGACACAACTACCGGGCGGCGTCGTTCGCGTCGCGGCTCCGGCCGACTTCTTCGATCTGTTTCCGATCGAATGGGTCGCTGAGTTCATGGAGCACCATCCACGGGTGCGCATGGAGTTTGTGCTGTCCGATGCCAAGGCGGACCTCGTCGGCGAGGGCATCGATGTCGCCCTGCGCGCCGCCCACTTCGTGGACGACAATCTCATCGGTCACAAGATCGTGACCACCCAGTTCGATCTGGTTGCCAGTCCTCTCTATCTGCAGACTCGGGGTGTCCCGAAGACCCTGCTGGAGTTGGGCGATCACGACTGTCTGCCGCAGTCGAACAGCACGGGACCGGTGACCTGGCATCTGGTCGGTCCGCAAGGCGCGATCGAGATCCAAGTCTCCAGCCGCTTCCGAGCCAACACGGCGCGCGCCGTGTTACGGGCCGCGGTGGCCGGGCTCGGTATCGCATTGTTGCCAAATCCGGTCAGCGCGACCGACATCGCGGCCGGGCGGCTGTTGAGAGTGTTACCTGAATATCGGCGCGACGGTGCTGACTTCTACGCGGTGTATGTCAGTCGCCGTCACATTCCGCGCGCCGTCTCCGCTTTCATCGAGTTCGCGGTCGAGCGATTGCGCCGCGCCATGGCGGTGACCTCCTCATTGGAAGTGAAGTAGATCGCCTGATCGCGAACCGCAAAAAACATCCTGAGCTTGCCGACGACATCCAGCCCCAACGTCAGCGGGGTTCCCCCCGACAGACAGTCATTGAACCCGGCGGCGCCCGTGGGCCGCTCGTCAGTCAACGCCTTGCAATACGTCATCTTGTGGGATGTTTGCGCCAACCGAATATGTGTGTCTGAGAGTGACAGCGGTCCGGCCACCAGGCGGCTGACAGCGAGCTCAGAAGCATCGATGTCGGTCCCGAACAATTGGTGAGCGACATCCGCCCTCAGATACGTCCATTGCGTAGCCACAGAGATACGCGCATCGACGGACTTCCCGTTGATTTCCGCTGCAAAAAAGAAGTCGCCCATCGCCTCGACTTGAACATCCAGACGCTGCACCGTGCCTGGCCAATACACGGCACGCACGCCACAGTGATTGGGTGCGTAAAAGATCATCTTGTCGTGCGCAGGATCCAGCTCAAAATCGTAATGCCACAGAGCATCCAGGCTGAGTGCGCCCAGCAGCGTGCGACCCTCGATCACCTGGAGTGCCTCCGACTCTTTCGTAGGATCGACCCACGCATATTGCTTCTTCAGCCGCAGCGCGCCGATGTTGAATGAGTGAATTGACGCCGTGGCTTTGACCCGCTGCTCGCTCTGCAGCGCATCGACTCCATGCGGAACCGTTTCAGTTGGCAGGCCGAGCGCCTGCACTGCTGCTGGATAAAACCGCGTGATCCCATTCTCAACCTGCAGAATCAGCCAAACAGGGTGGCCGTCGACGCTGGCCGGTATCAGGGGTCCCGCCTCGCGCATCGTGATATCCACGTCAGCGAGTGTCTCGAGCTTGCATTGCCCGGTCGCAGCAGTCGCTCGTACCCAGCACAGCGCCAGACTCAAAACCCAAAGCCATCGCGACGAGTCGCGCAGGATCCGCTTCATTTTCCGACCGGCGCTCCCATCTCGGCCAGGGACTCGTGAATGACGCTGTCGACGGATTGGGGCGGCGTCGCACCGCTCGCCAGTTGATCCGCATATTCAAACAGCTTCTTGAACAACCCCGCCTGATCCACCTGCGCACGCAGAGTCACCGTCGGGTGGGATTGGAACAACTCGTGCCAGTCGGTCAGCACGCTCGTCCAGAAAGACCGGGTGCGTTGGTAGTACTCGTCGGCTGCCTGGAAATCGCCTCCCCGCATGCGCGAGTAGCGCGCGACCCCGTACTCCCGGGCGTGGTAGGGCAGTGCCGAGTCCGCCTGGCCGTTTGCCCCGAGCGCCATTTTCAGGTTGTTTTCTTCCTGCAGCCAACCGGTCGCGGTGATGGTGTGACGGTTCGTTCCCAGGAGCACCTGATAGTCGGACCTGACCGTCCACTCACGACGGGGTAACGGTCGCCAGGTGTCACCACTGATCCAGGTTGAAAAGCTGCTGCTGTGATTCCAACGACCCACGCTTGCGTAGCGCGGCGATTCATCAACCTGATAAACGGTTTGGGCCCACTGGCCGCGGCTTTCCGCCGGGCTCAGCTTGCGCCGCTCCCAGCGGTTCTGACCTTTGTACTCTACGAGGTCGCGGGGCTCATACTGCCAGGACTGGCGCCAATGTTTGGTGACGATCGGCTCACTCAGGGTGCCGTCGTCCTGCAAAATGCGCATGTCGAGGATATGAACGAGGCTGATGTAGGTGCCCTTGTCGGCATCAACATAGACACGCTCGGTGCCCCAGGACTGATAGGGCTTGTCGCGCGCCTTGTCCGGTTGGAACGTGTCGATTTCGAGGAAGTCGAAGTTGACCTGGTAGTCGCCCGCCATGGCGAGAATGGCGCGCCGGTCGTGCTCCAATGCCGATAGATGCGGTTCCTGCAGAGCCTTCCAGCTCGCAGCGGGTTCCGTTTCGAGATCGACCTGCGGGCCGCGCGTCGTGCCTCCGCGCGGAGCGGGCGCATTGGCTTGTCCGAGCTGCCACGAGAATGTGTAGCGGGCACTGTTTGGTTGATCAGCCCACGCAGTGGCAACGAACAGCGCGAGAACGAAAATCAGCGGGGTCTTCATACTCGCCATTGTGGACGGGTACGAAGCGTCAGTGAAGCAGGAGAGGACGAAGAACCCGGCCGTCCCCAGTTCGCTGAGCTGCTGGGGGGGAGTATCCGTGCGGCGGGCGACCTGTGAACAGACCGAGCTCCTCGTCAATCTCGATACAGAGCCTACCGAACCGAGAATGCAAATGCAAATCATTCGCAAATAGGCCGAATGCCCAGCGGAGCGCGCAGGTGAATGCAACCAACTCCAAGTTTGGTGCGCAGTGGGTCACGTCCTATATTGATCCCGTTCCAGAAGCTGCATAGCTCGAGAGCATACTGCGGTTTCGTGCGTTAATGTGCCCATGGAAGGAACATGGAATTTGCGCAGGTGCCGGATTTGGGCGGTCAGATCGCTGGGAGGCGTGGCCGCGCTCGTTGTTGTCCTGTTGGCGGTACTCCTGCTCGTGCAGGACCACCTGAAGGGGCCCATCGTCCGATACGTTGCCGGCCAGTCCCAACGTGAGATCCGCGTAGACGGAGCTTTCAAGGCGAGCCTTCTTTCCCTGCATCCCCGCATCGTCGCCGATGGGGTCGTCATCGGAAATCCTGCTTGGATGCCCCCCGGCCAGACAGCGGAAATAGGCCACCTGGAGCTGGGGTACGACCTCTTTCCGGATTTCCGTCTACACACGGTTGTCATGGAGCGCGCGACGCTCCATCTGATGCGGCTGGACAATGGGCATTCCAACTGGCAAGTCCGGCCACCGGGATCGGGGCGGGGGACGGGGCCGCCTCTGATTCACAGCCTGCGGATGCCGAAGGCGCGTGTGTTCTACGATGACGCGCGCCGCCGGCTCAAATTTGACGGCATCCTGACTGCACAGGATCTGCCGCAAGGGGGCCCGACTCCGCCGTTGCGAATCGAAGGAGCGGGGCAGCTCAACGGGCGGCCGACCAACTTCGCGCTCAACTGTGACCCGTTGGCTACGGTGACCCGCGGTAAACCGTATCGCTTCGATTTTCTCGAAGCCTCCAGTGACACGCTGCTGACCGGCCGGGGCCAGGTGCCGCAGCCCTTTGATTTTCATTATCTGGACCTGGTGTTTGAGTCGACCGGTGCGGATATGAAAGACCTGTATTTCCTGACAGGGCTCAGCCTGCCGGAAACCGGCGGGTATCACTTCACCGGGCGGTTCGAGCTCCGGGACCGGCATTTGGAATTCAACGACCTGCAGGCGCACTCCGGGGCCAGCGACATGCACGGCACGATTGTTGTTGAAACCCAGCGGGGCGGTGCACCTTCCCACACCCGCATGGATCTGCGCTCGAAACTGTTGCGCCTGGCGGATCTCGGCGCGCAGGCGGCAGGCAGGGCCGCGGACCCGGACAACCAGGGCCGGTTGTTTTCCAACACGCCATTCCAGCTGCAAGGCACACGCAAAGCCATTGCGGAAATTGGATTTCACGCCGACACGCTACAGATTGGCCGCACTCCCGTCGCTGACCTCGCTGCGAAAGTGAATATCAATCTCGGCACCATCGAGGTGGCGCCGCTGTCTGCCACCGTACGCGATGGGAAGGTGACGGGTGGATTCAAGATTGATGCGACCCACGACGTGCCGCGCGCGAATGTTGATCTGAGAGTGGTGCATATGAAGTTGGCCACCTCCATTGAGGGCCCTCTGCAGGGCCGTCTGACGGTGGAGGGAAAAGGCAATTCGCTGCACGACCTGGCTGCAGATGCCGCGGGCACCGTCACCGCCGTGTTGCCGCACGGTGAAATGCGTTCTTCGCTCGCGGAGCTTGCCGGATTGGACCTGCGTGGCCTGGGGATGATGGCGACGGGCAATGAGGAGAACACCGGCATCCGGTGTGGTGTTGCCAGCTTTGAGGTCAAGAAGGGGACCCTGACCGCACAGCGTTTGCTCTTGGATACCGATCCAGTGCTCATCACCGGGGAAGGCACCATCGATATGGATTCCGAAGCACTGGATCTGCGCCTGGTCGGTCGTCCGAAACATCCGCGCCTGCGCGTGCGCGCGCCGCTGTTGGTCCATGGCACTCTCCGGCATCCGACTTTCAGTACCGATGCGAGGAAGCCCATGGCCCAGGCGGCCGGCGCAATCGCACTGGGTGTGCTACTCACGCCGGTTGCGGCTATGCTGGCCTTCGTGGATCCGGGGCTTGCCAGGGACAGTAACTGCGGGGCATTGCTTGCGGAGGTGCGGAAGGGGGAGAAGTGAATCCAACCGAATCGTTTCGTCAGGCGCGCGACTTCCTGGTGGCGCATCGGACTGACTATGAGGGCGCCTGCCGCGGCTTTCAGTGGCCCCGGCCGCCGGCCTTCAACTGGGCCATCGACTGGTTCGACAGCATCGCGCGGGGCAACACGCGGACGGCGCTCCGAATTGTCGGTGACGGGGGCCTCGACGCGCAGTTGTCGTTCGACGATCTGCGCCGCCGTTCCAACTTTCTGGCGGACGAGCTTCGCTCTGCGGGCGTGGTGCGGGGTGATCGGGTCCTGCTGATGCTCGGCAACGTTCCCGCGTTATGGGAACTGACTCTCGCCTGTATGAAGTTGGGTTGCCCGATCATTCCGACGACCACGCTGCTGATGCCGGCTGATCTGCATGATCGAGTTGCACGGGGCGTTGCCCGGATCGTGATCACCGATCCGGTATTTGCGGAGCGATTTGATGGTGTTGCGGACGGCGTGCTGCGTGTGTTGATCCGCGACTCGCGCGCGGGTTGGCAGACTCTCTCCAGCACCGGCTTCCGGGACACTTTTGATCCGGGTGCCGACACGCTCGCGACGGACCCGTTGTTTCTGTATTTCACCTCCGGAACCACCGCGAAACCCAAACTCGTCGTGCATACGCACGTCAGTTATCCGATCGGCCATCTGTCAACGATGTACTGGCTCGGCCTGCGCCCGGGGGATAAGCATCTCAATCTCAGCAGCCCCGGATGGGCCAAGCACGCCTGGAGCTCGTTTTTTGCGCCCTGGAACGCTGAGGCGACCATGGTGATGGTGAACCACGCGCGCTTTGATGCCGCCGCCCTCGTACGTGAATTGGCACTTTGTGAAGTCACATCGTTCTGTGCTCCGCCCACTGTGTGGCGCTCGATCATTCAACTGCCCTTGGATGCAATCAAAACCAGTCTGCGCGAGTTGGCCAGTGCCGGAGAGCCTCTGAATCCGGAAGTCATCGCTCGGGTGCAGGCCGCCTGGGGACTGACCATCCGGGATGGTTACGGACAAACGGAGACCACCGCCCAGATCGGCAACTGCCCCGGGCAGCCGGTGGTGCCGGGCTCCATGGGACGGGCCCTGCCTGGCTATCACATCGAGTTGTTGGATAGCGAAGGCAACGTGTCTGATGAGGGCGAGATCTGTGTGTCTCTGCCGGAGCGGCCCGTGCCGGTCATGCCCGGCTATCTCGGTGATGTTGCCAACACGGCAACCGTCATGGCCGGCGGCTTCTATCATGCGGGAGATATTGCCCGGCGCGACAGTCGCGGCTATTTCACCTACGTGGGCCGCAACGACGATGTGTTCAAGTGTTCGGACTACAAGATCAGTCCGTTCGAGCTCGAGAGCTTGTTGATTGAGCACGAGGCGGTGGTCGAGGCGGCCGTGGTGCCGAGTCCGGATGCGCAACGCCTGTCAGTGCCCAAGGCGTTTGTCATTCTGGCGGCGGGCCACTTGCCCTCGCTCGCGACCGCCGCCGCCATCCTGAAGTTCGTGCGCGACCGAACCTCGCCCTTCAAACGGATTCGGCGCATCGAGTTTGCCGATCTGCCGAAAACCGTATCCGGAAAAATCCGGCGCGTCGATCTGCGCCGCGCGGAGTTGGCCCGTGACCTGACTCCTCACTCGCGCAACAGCGGCGAGTTCTGGGAAGAGGACTGTTAGACCTCGTCTAGACCTCGTCGGTCCAGACTTTGAACTTTGTGAGCATGGTCGGCCCGAAGGTCATGCTGATAGCCACATCCGCGGCATCCCGTCCGCGGGCGATCAACACCCGCCCGATGCGCGGCACGTTGTGTCGTGCATCGAAGGTGTACCAGGTGCCTCCCACGTACGCTTCAAACCAGCCGGAGAAGTCCATCGGGGCGTCAACGGGCGGAACGCCGATATCCCCCAGGTATCCGGTGCAGTACCGTGCCGGGATGTTCAAACAGCGGCAGAACGTTACGGCGAGATGCGCAAAGTCGCGGCATACCCCCAGGCGCTCGTTGTAGGCCTCGGAAGCCGTGCGCGTTGCCCGGGCAAATTGGTAGCCAAACTGCAGATGCCGATGCACGAAGTCGCACACTGCCTGTACCCGCGGCCATCCCGGCGTGGTATTGCCAAACAACTGCCACGCAATCTGCGACAAATTGTCCGTGTCGCAGTAACGACTGCCGAGCAGGTAAACGAGTGTCTCTTCCGGGAGGATTTCAACACTGAGCTGGGGCGCGTTCGGTACCACCGGGTCCGGCGTGCCGCGGTCGGCGATGAGAGCATCGGAAGTGATGCGGATCTGTCCGGCCGGCGCTACCAGCCGCGTGCACCAATTTCCGAATCCATCCCGGTACAGGGTCAGTGGCACCCACGGGTCCGTCATCATGTGATCCGCGCGCACGAGATCTGCCGCCCGCGTGTAGTGGACGTTCAGATTCAGAATCATGGGCGTGGGTTGTGCTGACTGGTAGATCAGCTCGTAGCCGAGTCGAATTTGCACCAGAAATCTCCGCTGTCAGCAATTAAAACGAGTGCGCGTGCCAATCGTTCCGCCCACTCCGTCTGACCCGCCGCGGTGGCGACGAGATCCTGTCGCAACTCGATTCCGACATGGAGGAGACCCCGCTGCTCACCATGGACCGGGATCGTGTAGTCAGTGTCATCACTGACTGCATAAGGCTCATTGTCGCCGATGACTAATCCATGTTCGGTTCGCAGACGCTGCAGCAACTCTGTGGCGAGGCGCGCGTCTCTGTTATACAACAATCCCGCATGCCATGGACGCGTGACGCCGTGGAAGACGGGTGTGAAGCTATGCACCGAAATGAGGATCGTGGGCCGTTGTTGTGCACGACGCAGGTCCAATTCGGTGCAAATTCGATCGTGATAGGGATGGAACAGCTCCCGGGCGCGCGCTTCGGCTTCTTCTACGGTAACAACTTCATTGCCGGGAATCCGGGTTGCCTCGCTCTTGCGGACGATCGAGTCGGGAATACCGGGCCGACGGTTACAGTCGATCACCAACCGCGAGTAACCGGACAGAATGGCGAACGAGTCGAGCCGTTCGGCAAGCTTGACGGCAACGCCCGCCGCGCCAATATCCGACGCAATATGCCGTTGCAGATCCTCTTCGGAGACACCTAACGACCCCAACTTCCTCGGTACGCGGGCGCTGGCGTGATCGCAAGTGAGGAAGAAGGGGGATTGGCCGTTGGGTCTTTCTACCCGGAACGCGGCCGGCTCATCCGCTTCCAGCAGTGTCACTTGGCGGACTCGCCGGGCGGCGGTACGGTCGGCAAGCTGCGAAATACCGAGCGAACGCCTTCACTCCAGGCCTTGCTCAGGGACGTGAAATAAGCATCGCCTGGGGCGAAGCGGTGTCGAATGCTGATGCACAGGGCGTCGCGCTCATAACACACCAGGTCGATGGGCATCCCGACTGAGAGGTTGCTGCGCATGGTGGAGTCAAACGACACGAGCACGCATTTCATGGCGTCGCCCAGGTTGGTCGCCGGACCGATTACGCGGTCAATGATGGGCTTGCCGTATTTGGCTTCACCCGTTTGAAAAAACGGCGTGTCGGTGCCGGCTTCGATGAAGTTGCCTTCGGCGAAGGTCCGGAACAGGCGCGGCGACTCGCCTTTGATCTGACCGCCGATGATGAATGAGGCGTTGAACGGAGTAGGGCCGGCTGCCAGATGCTCGCCGTCGCGGCGCTCGACCGCCCTGACGGAATCCGAGACGACCGTGGCCACATCGAACATCGTTCGCGCGGTCCAGAGGTTCGCCCTCTCGTTGTCTTTGGACTCGCCGCGCTGTTTGAGCAGACTGACGACGGCTTGGGTACCGGCGAGATTTCCCGAGCTCAGCAGGATGATCACCCGATCGCCGGGCCGCTCGAAGACGGTCATTTTGCAGAACGTCGCAAAATTATCGACCCCCGCGTTGGTGCGCGAGTCCGACGCAAAGACGACGCCTTCGTTGAGCAGTATACCGACGCAGTAAGTCATGCCGCCGATGATACTAGATCAGGCGCGTCCGACCCTCGAGTCGCTTCAAAGTTGCGCTGCGGCGAATGTGTCGCAGGAATCGATTTGTCCGCCGTCGACGCCTTTCTTGAACCAGGCGACGCGCTGGGCGCTGGTGCCGTGAGTGAAGGACTCCGGCACTACGGTGCCACGCGATTTGCGCTGCAGCGTGTCGTCGCCGATCTGAGAAGCGGCGTTCAGCGCTGTCTCGATATCTCCATTCTCCAGGCGCCAGCCTTTCTCTTTTTGCGAGCGCGTGGCCCAGACACCCGCCAGGCAATCTGCTTGCAGTTCCAGCCGGACGCTCAGCGCATTGGACTGAGCTTCACTGCCCCTGGCGCGCTGCGCGTCGACCTTGTCGATGATGCCGAGGAGGTTTTGCACGTGGTGGCCGACTTCATGACCGATAACGTAGGCGTGCGCAAACTGGCCAGGAGCGCCCAGTTGTTGGGTCATGATGTCGAAGAACCCCAGGTCCAGGTAAACGATGTGATCGCGCGGGCAATAAAACGGTCCTGCCGCAGCTTCTCCCTGTCCGCACGCTGTCGGATAACTATCGCGGAACAACCGCAACTTCGGCTCTTCATAGGTCGCGCCGCGCTCCTGGAAAGCAGCGGTCCAAACCTGCTCGGTGCTGCGTAAAACCTGCGATACGAATTTCGCTTGGGCATCGCCCATCGGAGGCGCTTGCCCGGGTTCGGCAGGAGCCTGCACGCTGCTGGTGGTGCCGCCACCGCTCAACAGCCCGAGGATCTGCAGGGGATTGATCCCGAAGATCCAGCCTCCGATCAACGCTACGGCCACTGTGCCGAGGCTGATGCCATGAATAGGCCTAAAGCCGCCGCTGGAGCCGCGTACGTCTTCGACGTTCTGGCTCTCGCCCTGATCATCCATCCGCATAATGAATCTCCCCCGGGGACTGCACGCAGGTTATCCCGACTTGGCCTGCGCCGCAGCTTTCATGCCCGGAGGTTTTTCAGAACTTAACGTTTAGTGTGCAGATGTGCCTCTAAGAACCACAAATCCTTATCAATTTCCCTAGAGATGCCCGTGAAGAGATCCGAGGTGTCGGCGTCGCCGGCTTTGGCGGCCTCGTCGATCCCCTTGCGCACCTTGGCTCCGAAGCTGGCGACCGCGCTGGAGAGCGCATCGACGTGCTGGATGCCGTCGGTGATGTCGGCCGGGTACGGGGGCAGGCTGGTCGTGCGGGAGACTGCGGTGATCGTTCCATTGGCCGTCCCGCCAAGGGCCGTGATCCGCTCGGCGAGCGTGTCCACGTGATCTTCGATGTGCTCGGCGATCTGGTCGAACAACTCGTGGAGTGCAATGAAGTGGGGGCCCTTCACATTCCAATGGGCCTGTTTGGCCTGCGTCCCCAGGTCGATTGCATCGGCCAGGCGGCTGTTCAGCAGGCTCACGATCGAGGTCCGGACCGCAACCGGTAAATCGTTTCGGGTGTCGTACATGGTGCTCACTCCAACTTTTTCCGTATGGAGGGCAGTCTCCGCCAACCCGGCGCCGGGGGCCAATGAGCTGTTTGAATGACGGCGATAGGTGCCGTCTATGGAGTCTTTTTCAGACACTGTTGGAAGCGGCCATCGACGCGATGCGCATACCAGTCAGTGGTCAGTGTGCGGGACAGCTTCGGGCCTTCGAGTTTGATTTTCGGTACCACTGCCTGCGGCGCCGGCTTCTTCTGTGCACGCTCTGCCAACGAAAATACCCGCTTGTAGACCGTCGTACGTTCGAAATCGGCGCTCTTGGCTTCCTCCAGGGCGCTGTGGATGTCGTCGTTGCTGACATTGAGCCGATCGCCCAGTCCTCGCACGGCCGACTCGGTTTCCCCCTCCAGCGCCCCGTCCGGAGTCACAGGTCTTCCTGACGCTGTGGCCAACGCACTCTGGAAGGCTGCGTTGCGACTCGCATACTGACCGGCGTTGAAATCAGCGAAACGATACAGAAACCGTGGGTAGGGTGGGTTGTAGCCCAAAAGATGCGCCACCCCGAAATACACGCTGCCGCGGCGCGTGAACAACTCATCCGGCAGGCTGGTCTTCACCGGATAGGGATAGTTGCGCGTGGCGGGGGTCTGCTTCAGAAATGCAACATTGACCTGCATGGGGCCGCGGGTGCGGATCGGATTGTGAGATTCGAACAGCGTGTGTCCCAGGGGCACGGAGTCAATGAAGTCCTCGTAGATGTCACTGAGATCCTTCTCCGTCCGGGCGTGATCGATCCGGTCGCTGTAGGTGCGGCCGCTCGGCGACTTCAGATCCAGCGCGGCTTTCACCACCATCCACGGCACCAGCGTGTGATCGGCGCGGGTGTGAATTTCCTTCCAGGCAATCTGCGACATGCCCGGTACCACCGGGTTCACCTGGAAGTTCGATTCCTGGGCAATGATCGCCGCCACGGCGCAGGCGTTCTCCCGTGTCGTCTCGATCTGCTGCGCCTGGAATGCCGCGTAGATGTCATCGGCCCAACCCGATTTGTCCGACACGGTGGCCGGCAGAGCCGCCTCTATGAGGGTATGGGCGTCAGCTTCACTGATCCGGGGATTGTTGGCACGCTCGCTCGCACAGCTGGCCAGCAACGTCGCCAGCATCGACAGAGCGAACGTCAGGCCCATCGGGCGTGGCGCGGCAGTTTGAACGTTCGAACGGTGCATCTTTGCTTAATGATACCGGGATTGGCACCATATCTGGATGGATGACACGCCGGAACCCGAAGCTTTTCCGCAGCAAGGCCGCGAGCGGATGATTTTGCCTCAGCCCATCAGTGCGTTGGGCACAGGGGAGCCGAACATGGAGGCGCCGATGCTGGCGCGTATGTCGCCCGAGCGTGTCTTCATGATGGGTGACAATCCGGCGCTGCCGCGCATGCCCAAGGCGCCGAGGCTGCTCGACTTCTTCCGGTTGCGATTTTCGGACATTACCTATCGCCACCTGCTGCAGAGTGCGAAGAATGCCCTGGACGCAGGCCAGGACGAGAAGGTGGTCATCGCTTGCCTGCTGCACGACATTTCCAACGGCGCGTTCTTACGCACCGAGCACGGTTACTGGAGCGCACAAATCGTCGCTCCCTATGTCAGTGAAGAGGTCGCCTGGGCGATCCAGTATCACCAGGCGCTCCGTTATTTCGCCGATGAATCCGTGGGCTTCAAATACCCCGATGCCTACAACCGTTTCTTCGGTGCCGACTACGAGCCTCCGGAATATATCCAACAGGCTCACCGCGACGCACGCGCGCACCGTTGGTACATGACTTCGCGGCTGATCACGATCTACGATCTGTATTCATTTCAGACGGACGTCACCATCGACCCCGAAATCTTCACTGACCTCATCGGGCGCAATTTCAAGGAACCCCGGGAAGGGCTCGGGTTCGACAATTCCCCCACCGCGCACATGTGGCGCACGATGATCTGGCCCAACAATTTTCTATAGCCCGGTCATTCCTTCAGGTTGCTCGTACGCTTGATGAAGCCGGCCACGTTGTCGTGGAGCATCTTCAGGGATGTCTCCTTCGCATACACCATGTGGCCGGATTCGTAGAACTTGTATTCAATGTTGGCCTGCAGGCTGTTGGGCATCGGCAGGTGATGCATCTCGTAGATGCCCTGGTAGAAGGGCGTCGCGAGGTCGAAGTAGCCGGCATTCAGCTGCACTTTCAGGTTGGGATTGATCTTCATCGCATTGGCCAGGTCGGGCATGACATTGCCGCCCTGCCGACCGGTTCCGGCACGGTCCTGACCGGGCTGTTGGTGTGAGAAATTCCACGTGGCGAAGGTCCGGATGCTGGGCTTGAATGACTTGCCCTCACCGTAATGCAGTTGCTGGCGAGCATAGTCATTGAAGGCGGACACGTAGGCGGACCCGAGGGCCGATGCCTGTGGATCGTAGTCTGCGCGTTGTGCCAGCGGGTCCAGCTCCGGACCTGAAAAGCGGGTGTCGAGTCGCCCGGTGGACAGGCCTTCAGCCCCCTGCAGAGTCTGTCTGAACTCACCGCCGTCGATGCGCAGATCCGCCTTCAGAATGTAATCCACCGGCAGCCCGGTGTATTGATGGAGCTTCTCAGCCACGGCCGCCTTGTCGGTCGCCGCCAGGTCGGATCCGGCGGCCAGGGCTCGGGCATAGTCGCCCATGGCAAACTGCTCGACCTCCGTCAGGAACGCCTCGATGCTCGGGTGCTCCGCGGGCAACTTCTTGTGATACCAGGCGGTGGCCGCATAAGTCGGCAACACTGTCTGGTAGGGCACGTCGATACCGGGATTCCCCGTCGGGCGATCCGGGCTCAGATCGAAGTTGAGAACCTGCGACAGCAGAATCACCCCATTGAAATCGATCGAGCGGTCGGCCTCCAGCATGTTGATCAACACCGCCGCGCGCGGTGTTCCGTAGCTTTCACCGAACAGGTACTTCGGCGCGTTCCAGCGTGAATACTTCGACAGGAACTGCGCGATGAATTCAGAAAATGCGTACGCGTCGGCATCGACGCCATAGAACGCTTTTTCCTTGTCCTTGCCCGCTATGCGGCTGAATCCCGTACCCGGTGCATCGATAAATACCAGGTCCGAGGCATCGAGCAGGCTCGATCCGTTGTTGACAAGGGAATAGGGCGCGGCCGGCGTGTGAGCGTCCGTGGAGGTTACGATCCGGCGCGGGCCGAAAGCACCCATGTGCAACCAGAACGAGGCTGAGCCGGGACCGCCGTTGAAAATGAAGGTGACAGGACGGGTCCCTTTGACGCCGTCTTTGAAGTAGGCGACATAAAACATGGACGCTTCTGCGGTCGGATTCTTGCCTTCCCCCGCCTCGGAACCCGGCTTCTCGTCGGCCGGGTCACGCGGCACATCGTCCCAGTCCTTGGGGTGGACGACGAGCGTACCGGCAATGGCCTGATAGGAAATGCTCTTGCCGTCGATGGTGACGGAGCTGTTGCTCGAGGTTGCTTCAGGTTTGAACGGCTCGAAGCGATGGGGTTCCGGCTTGTCGCCCGCGGGTGGCCCTGCGGGCGGCGGCGGCGCTGCCACGACGATCGGCGCGGACGACAAAGCCAGCAAGCAGGCACCCAACACGAATCGATTCATCGAGACGCCCTCCCAGGCAAACAGGTTGTCATTCCGTCCAGTGTAATGTTTGGGACCATTGCCCGATAGGCATACATGGGGGGAACCCCTGAGACTAAAGGGCAGGCGAGGGAGCAACATGTCACTCAAGCTGCTGGTGGTAGACGATCATCCGCTGTTTCGCGAAGGGATCAGCGCGGCCCTGAGGACTTCCGGACGGGATTTTGACATCGTGCAGGCCTCGGATGCCCGGGAGGGCATCGAGTTGGCGGAGGGCAGTGGCGACTTTGACGCCGTGTTGCTGGATGTGGCGCTGCCGGGAATGAATGGGTTCGTGGCGATCCGCGAGTTCCGTTTGCGATGCCCGTTGCTGCCGGTGGTCATCATTTCAGCGCTCGACAACGCCTCCAATGCACGCCGCGCGCTGTCCGCGGGGGCCGCGGGATTCATTCCCAAGTCCACGCCAACTCCGCAGGTCATTGAAGCCCTCCACCAGGTGCTCTCCGGCGGCGTATATCTGCCGGCGACCGGCCGTGACAGCCTGGCCGCCGATGTTGAAACGCGCATCTACCCGAAGGTACCGGCGCTGGAACCGGAAGCGGGCTCGCTCACCGTGCGTCAGATCGAAGTGCTCGGCTTTCTGTGCCAGGGCAAAGGCAACAAGGAGATCGCCGCCGACTTCGGCCTGTCGGAAAAGACGGTCAAAACCCACTTGAGCGCCATATTCAAGGTGCTGCGGGTCGTCAACCGGACCCAGGCCGTGTTGGCGGCCCGGCGTCTGGGGTTATTCGTCGGCTGAGAACCTCAGGCTCGCAATGAGCGCCCGCAGCCGCGCGGGATTCAGCGGCTTGTGGAGGATGTGCAGCCCGCTTGCCCGGGCCTCGCGGAGCCGGTCCGGCCCGGTGTCACCTGTGACTATCAACGCCGGAATCTCCGCGTTGAATTCCTCGCGCAGTCGGGCAACCAGCCGGATCCCGTTCTCATCGCCCCGCAGCCGGTAGTCCGACACGATGAGGTCGGGAAGCCGCTCGAGGTGCGCCGTCCTGGCAATGATTTCAGCACCGGAGCCGGCGCTGATCACCT
>Ga0181534_10001240_pt1 | contig 16839 bp, 14 predicted proteins | sample PEATcosm2014_Bin_37_FD_119758 | JGI IMG/M metagenome (GOLD analysis project Ga0181534, IMG submission 119758) | Peatland microbial communities from MTU Mesocosm Facility, Houghton, MI, USA - PEATcosm2014_Bin17_10_metaG | ecosystem: Environmental > Terrestrial > Soil > Wetlands > Peat | place... | reverse complement strand
CGCCGTCCAGATTGGTCACGGTGAAAACGTGGAGCGGGTCGTTGTTTTTGCCGACGGGCTGTGTGTAATTGCCATTCGCGTCGCGCTGGAGTCCCGGCACATCCCACTTCGGGTCGGGAAGAATCATCATTTCCGTGTCCCAGCCGGCGAGATCCTTGCCGTTGAACAACGGCTGCCACGATTCATCCGCAGCCGGGGCAACGATTGCCGATAATAAAAATCCAGAGAGCAAAGGAATTAGGAAACGCATAGTTGAGCATTAGCAAAACCGAAGTGCCAGTTCAACCTTTGATTTTCAATAACCGCCGACTGGAAATAGTGTGATTTTGACTGGATTTTTTCCTGTCGGTTTGTCACAAGCCACGTAAGCTGTCGGCAAATGAAATCCAAAATAATTCTTCAAATTAGCAGGATGCTTCATGCCCGTGTTCTCGCGTTTCTGGCTGTGTTGGCCATGACTTCCTGTTCCACCGCCCCACAACCCACCGAGAAGAACACTGCAACCGGTTCGACCTACGCCAATCCGAATGAACGCATCGAAGGTTTCACCGACACACCAATGCTGCCGGGCGGCAAATGGCACCAGCATGATCCGAACCGTCCGCAACCGCCGGTCGTCACTCCGGGGACGACCTTCGGTCAGGGCACTCCCCCGCCGTCGGATGCAGAAGTGCTGTTTGACGGCAAAGACCTCACGAAATGGCAGGGTGGATTGGAAAAAAACCCTAATTGGAAGGATCAGCCAGCCTCTTGGAAAGTTCAGGATGGTTATGTGGAAGTCAGCCCGCCGGACGGCACGGACATCCGCACCCGTGGCAAGTGGTCTGATTTTCAATTGCACATTGAATGGGCCACGCCTAATCCGCCCACGGGTCACGGACAGGCGCGCGGCAACAGCGGGATTGAGATCAACGGCATGTATGAGATTCAAGTGCTGGATTCCTACAACGACAAAACCTATCCCGACGGCCAGGCCGGCGCGCTTTATGGGCAGATGCCGCCGTTGGTCAATCCCGCGAAACCGCCGGGCGAATGGCAGACTTACGACATCATCTGGGAATCGCCGCGCTGGGACGACAAGGGTGAAATGACCCAGAAACCAAAGTTGACGGTCATTTACAACGGGGTTGTGGTGCAGCATGGAACGGAGCCAATTGGCCGCACGGAGGGAATTGGAGCCGGCGTGGAATACAAGGCGAAGCCGTTTTTCAAGCCGCATGATCCGGCGGTCTTCATTCAATTGCAGAACCACCACAGCAACCCGGTGCGTTTCCGCAACATCTGGATCCGCGATTTGAACGTGAAGCAGCGGGAGTAGCCGGCGGTCAGACTGCAAACTTGCAATCCAAACGATTCGGCCAACAACAACATCAACTAATCGTCACCATGCCAAGACCTGTCACCTTGTTCACCGGCCAGTGGGCCGACCTTTCGCTCGCCAACCTCGCGCCCAAAGTCAAAGCTATGGGCTACGACGGCGTGGAACTCGCCTGCTGGGGCGATCACTTCGAAGTGGACCGTGCGCTCGCCGAACCCGATTACGTCAAAAGGAAATGGGCGCTGCTTGCGAAACACAACCTGAAATGTTTTGCGATCTCGACGCATCTCGTGGGTCAAGCCGTGTGCGATTTGATTGACGAGCGGCACAAGGCAATACTGCCCGCCGACGTTTGGGGCGATGGCAAACCCGAAGGCGTCCGCCAGCGCGCCGCCGAAAAAATGAAAGCCACCGCCCGCGCCGCGCGAATATTTTTCAACGCCAGGCCCGGACATATAGGCGGTGACGATTTACCCGCCGTCGTCAACGGCTTCACCGGCTCAAGCATCTGGCACGCGCTTTACGCTTTTCCGCCGACAAGCCAGGATTTTCTCAACAAAGGATTCGCCGACTTTGCCAGGCGCTGGCTGCCGATCCTCGAGGTGTTTGAAACGGAGAACGTCAACTTCGCGCTTGAAGTGCATCCGACGGAAATCGCCTTCGACATCGCCTCGGCGAAACGCGCGCTCGAAGCCGTGAAGCGGCATCCGCGTTTTGGTTTCAATTACGATCCGTCGCACCTCGGCTATCAAGGCGTGGATTATGTGAAGTTCATCCGCGAATTTTCGGATCGAATTTTCCACGCGCACATGAAAGATGTCTGGTGGGGGCATGGCGACGGCACGGTCGGCGTGTTCGGCGGCCATACGGATTTCACGGACGCGCGCCGCTTTTGGGATTTCCGCTCGCTCGGCCACGGCGACATCAAATTCGAGGACATCATCGTCGCGCTGAACGACGTCGGCTATCGCGGCCCGCTCTCCGTGGAATGGGAGGACGGCCGGATGGATCGCGTCCATGGCGCGACGGAGAGCTGCGCCTTCGTCCGCAAACTCGATTTCACCCCGAACGCCGCCGCCTTCGATGCGGCGTTTTCAAAACAAAAATGATTTATGTCCAACAAACGCAAACTTCGTTATGGCATGGTCGGCGGCGGCCAGGGCGCTTTCATCGGCGCAGTCCATCGCATGGCCGCGAATCTCGACGGCCAGATTGAACTGGTCGCCGGCTGTTTTTCCTCCGACCCGAAAAATTCCAGGACGACCGGCGAACAACTTTTCCTGAATCCAAAACGCGTCTATGCCAGCTACACGGAAATGGCCGACCGCGAAGCAGCGCTGCCGGCGGGCGAACGGATTGATTTTGTCTCCATCGTCACGCCGAACGATTTGCACGCGCCGGTCGCGACCGCGTTTCTCAAAAAGGGCTTTCATGTCGTGTGCGACAAGCCGCTGACGCTGACGCTCAAAGAGGCGAAGGCGTTGCGCGCCGTGGTGCGCAAGTTGGGAAAAGTGTTTGCGCTCACGCACAATTACACCGGCTATCCGATGGTGAAGGAGGCGCGGGAACTCGTTCGCTCCGGCAAGCTGGGAAAAATTCTTAAAATCGTCGCCGAATATCCACAGGGCTGGCTGCTGGACCGCCTCGAAACCACGGGCCACAAACAGGCCGCCTGGCGCGCCGATCCCAAACGCGCCGGCGCGGCCTGCTGCGTGGGCGACATCGGCACCCACGCGGAAAATCTTGGACGCTACATCACCGGCCTGAAGATTGATTCGCTCTGCGCGGAATTCACGACATTTCTTCTGGGCCGCAAGCTTGAGGACGACGCAAGCCTGCTCATCCGCTACCACGGCGGTGCGCGCGGGATTCTTCATGCCTCACAAATTTCCTGCGGCGAGGAAAATAATCTGAACATCCGCATTTACGGCACGAAAGGCTCGCTCGCGTGGCAGCAGGAGCATCCAAATGAATTGAAGTTCCAAGCAAAGGGTGAGCCGGCAAAAATTCTTCGGCGGGGAAATAATTACGTCAGCGACGCCGCGAAAAAATTCACGCGGCTGCCGTTCGGTCATCCCGAAGCGTTCATCGAGGCGTTTGCGAACATTTACCTTGAGGCCGTGGCAGCCATTCGTGACCAGATTGAAGGCAAGCGCGGCGGCGTGTATGATTTCCCGACGATTGACGACGGCGTTTACGGCATGGCCTTCATCGAAACCGCCGTGAAGTCCGCTCGTTCCAATGCGAAGTGGACAAGTTTTATGAGTGTAGCGCCGACAAAATAACAATCTTTCCGATGCAAAGATCGAAGCGCGAAATTGCAGACCGAGGCGGTATGGCAGTGCTCGTCAACGTAGGAACAGGCAGGGCGCGACCCTCCGTGCGCGCCCTGCCTCTGCCATTCTTGTATGAAACTGCTATAAAACCAATCGAACGGGAACAAATGTCAGGAAGGACGTTTCAACACCTCAATCATCTGCCGGACAAGCCAGTCGGCCTCGGGCTTGTGGTTTAAGTTTTTGGCGAGCGTGAATTCCTTTCCATCGCGCGCGTGAACTTTCAAATCATGGTAGGCGGCATGACCGACGTTCGCACCCACATCCGAACTGATGCTGATGATTTCACTGGTCGGAAGGCGGTGTTCTTTTTTGAAGCCAAGCCAAGCCCTTTGAACGGTCACACCTTTTGGATTCACCATCACCCGACTGCGCCGGAACCAGAGATCAAACACAAACGCGCACATCAACAAATCCATCGCGCTGAACACCAGCAAAAAAAGCGGTGGCCCTTGCTGCCAAACCATCAGCGCGATGACACCCGTCCAAATCAGGCAGATGACGGTCGCGCCGGACGCGAAGCCGGGGTTGCGCGCAGCGGGGAAAATAAATTCCCGGCTGCCGGCCGCCAGATCGTTGACTTGAATGTTCGAGCGGATTTGTCTCCGGACTTCGTCGAGCGACATTTGATACTGCACCGTCAAGTCGTCGGAAATTTGCGGCGGTTCCGGCGATTTGAAAACAGGGACTTCAAACACGGCGTGAAAATTCGGCCCGCGCAAGGCGGCCGATGCTTCGAGTTTCCAATGAATTCCGTCGCCGGTGCCGGGAGTGGATTCCGGCATATTATCGGGCAACTTGAAAAAAACCGGAATGCCGGTGGCGTTCGAACCGGTTTGCGGCAGATCGGCGCGCAGCCATTTTTCATCCTGCCAGAGAATTTTTTCACTCGTTTGGCGGTTGTTTGACTTGCCGGTCGTCGTGCGGCGGACGCAGATCAAGCGCAAATGCAAACCGTGCTGCGGCTCCAATCTGGTTTGGACTTGAATCCGGCCTTGGAGCGTGCCACCGGCGGATGCGGGAACGGCGGCCATTTCGAAAATGCTCCGGCTGAATTTTCGCCACGCACGAGTCGTGTTCAGCGCGAAAAAAATCATGGCCACGCCGATGAGCGGAAGGATCAGCGCGATCAGCGCGGCGTGATTGCCCTGATGCAATTGTCCCGGCACGATAAAAAGAGAAATCAAGCCGGATGCGGCGCACCAAAAGGCGACGAAAATCCAGAGCAGCCAGCCGGCCTTGCGCACGGACGAAATGATCCGTCGAGCCGCCCAGTCCTTTCGTTTGAGCCAGGGTTTTTCATCCTCAATCTTCGCAACACCGACATTCTGCGCCTGTTTTTTTGCGCTGATTCCAAAAATGAGCGCGATAAGGCCACCACAAACGACTGCCGCGCTCAAAAGCCCCATGGCTTTCTGGCGGTTCAGGCCGCCGAGCAGACCATCATGCGCCAAAAGCACGAGCGCGAAAATGCCCATGAACGCGAACGGCAGAGAAAGCAGAATGGTTCGCGTGCGCGTCGCCTTGGGATCAATCGGTTTGTTGTCCGGGTCTTTGAAAATGAGTCCCATAAATTTTGAAGATCCGAATTAAACAGTCTTTTGCGGTGTTATTCTTTTTTTTCACGCCACTTCTCCATTATTTTTGCGTCAAGGGCTGTTTGCTATCTGGAAGAGTTTGCATAACTGTTCAGAGTTTTCCATGCGCCGAGAATACAGAGGTTGGGAGCCTTAAGCGAGAATTTTGGAGTTGAATTTTGTTTCGTCGAATTTGCCGACTCCAATTATTCCATAATTTCAGTTTTGTTTATTTCATCCCGTTGAAAACGAAAACGGCGGGCAACTTGCGCTGCCCGCCGTGTGATTATCTTCGGAGCGAATCTCAGCTGTGATAGCCTTCTTCGCCGTGTTCGGCAAGGTCAAGGCCGGACATTTCGACTTCCTCGGTCGGACGCAGGCCGACGAGCGCCTTGGTCACATAGGCGCAGAAGATTGTGCCCACGAGCACCAAGACGAGCGTCACGCCGACGGTTTTCAACTGCTCGATCAATTGCGGTTGAAACCAATGGTCGGTCACAGTTTTGCTCAAGTTGGTCGCCAAGTTTGGATTTGCGGCCTGACGGGCCAGCATGCCGGTCATGATGGCACCGCACATACCGCCGATGCCGTGAACGCTCCACGCATCCAGCGCGTCATCCATGCCGAGCCAGCCTTTGACTTTGTAGCAGAAGAACCACGGAATGGTGCCGGCGGCGATTCCAATCCACATTGCGCCGGAAGGCAAAACATAACCGCAGGCCGGAGTGATGAGCACCAAGCCCGCCACCGCGCCGGAGCAAAAACCGAGCACGCTCGGCTTGCCTTTGACGATCCACTCCCACATCGGCCATACGAATGAGCCGACCGCCGTGGCAAGGGTCGTGGTGGTGAAGGCATTGGCCGAGATGATGTCACCGGCCACCGCGCTGCCGGAGTTGAAACCATACCAGCCAACCCAGAGCATCGAAGCACCAATATAAGTCAGCACGATGCTGTGCGGGGGCATGGGTTCCTTCGGGAAGCCAAGGCGTTTGCCGAGGATGATGCACAGGATCAAACCAGTCCAACCCGACGTCATATGCACAACTGTGCCACCGGCGAAGTCCAAGCCCTTAATCGTTGCAGCAGCGTTCCAGCAGCCGTTCATATAACCATTAACACCCCAGACCATGTGACCCTGCGTGTTATAGACAATCAGTATCCACAAGGTCATGAACACAAGAATCGCCTTGAACTTCATGCGTTCGGCAATCGAACCGACAATGAGCGCCGGAGTGATGATGGCGAACATCAATTGGAACATGGAATAGACGTTTTCCGACACCCAATAAGAATAGCCAGGATTCGGCGCGGAAGTAACGCCCTTGAACATCCAACATACACCAGGATTGCCGACTATGCCTTTAATCCAGTCATGAGTCATACCCAGCGGGCCGGTGGGTGTGCCATCGCCGCCAAAAATCATTCCGTAACTACAGATATACCACAATATCGTAGTCAAACCGGTAATCAGGAAGCATTGGGCAAGCACGGAGAGAACGTTCTTTTTACGGACGAGACCGCCATAGAACAGTGCCAGACCGGGCAATGTCATGAACAATACCAGTGCCGTGCTGGCCAGCAGCCATGCGTTGTGACCGGCACCGGGATAAGACACGTAGTTGCCCTGGCTGTTAATCAGGTTGGTGTTGATAATGGATGCACCAAGCCCAAAATTCACCGTCCAGTTGCCGTTGGTGTCCTTGTAAGTAGCCGTCGGATCAGTATTTGCGAAATACGCTTCGACCGATTCAAGACGTTGTTCGGATGTCGGCGCATTGGTAGTCCAAGCGGCCACGGGCGCATTCGTTGTTGCGGCGGCAGCGGGAGCATTATTCGTGGCCGTTTGCGCGCGCAGCGCGCAGGCACTCAATGCGGTGATTGCAACCAGGGCGAGTGATAAAATAATTCTTTTCATGATTTTTATTTGAGTGGGGTTCAAGTTGTTTGGGTTTGCTTAAACAGCCGAATCGCCTTTCTCTTCGGTGCGAATGCGGATGGCGGTCTCGACGGGCGAGACGAAAACTTTTCCGTCACCGATCTTGCCGGTCTTGGCGGCCTTGATGATCGCGCCAACGGCGGCGTCCACCTGGCCGTCCGCCACGACGATTTCCAGTTTGATCTTCGGCAGGAAATCCACGGTGTATTCGCTGCCGCGATAGATTTCGGTGTGGCCCTTCTGGCGGCCAAACCCCTTGACCTCGCTCACGGTCATGCCTTCAATGCCGAGTTCGCTGAGGGCGTCCTTCACTTCTTCGAGTTTGAATGGTTTGATGATTGCGTCTATTTTCTTCATAGTTGTTTCATTGTTTTGAGCTGCGCCTGTCCCGGCCAATCCTTGCGCCCGGTTTCCCGGCGCAGTTCAATCTCCACCCGACACTCGCGAGCGGTGTATAGCATGCAACCATGCATGGCTATGATTGGCCCGCGAACATTTAGCAATGGCGATGCCAACCGGAAAAATCATCGGAAAGAAACGACGATCTCCTTTGTTCACAATGGTTTTAAATGGGCTGGAAATTTCTGAACACTTCTCAAAAATGGTTTTTCTGTCCTCTTTTGCCCACGCTATGAAATTTTCACCAGCTTTGAAACGGAGTGAAAAAAGTGAATAAGCCCGTGCATAACCGCTGCGAAGAATTTTGAAATGCGGCGTAAAGAAAATGGTCGGAGCGACAGGATTCGAACCTGCGACTTCGTGGACCCAAACCACGCGCTCTAGCCAGGCTGAGCTACGCTCCGATTCGTGAACATCATCCCATGAATTATTACAGATGCAATTTTAATCTGAACCGGCTTTCGGCTGCGATTAAGTGCTCGACGCTCGCCCACGCCATGTTAATTTGTTTCCGTCATGTCAACGGAATCTCCGGCAGTGCAAAAAAAAATCAACCTCCGACGCCCCGACATCATGGAAGCGGTGTCGGCGCAAGTTCTCTCGCATTACCGCAGCGAACTCGTCGAGCGCATCCGCGCCGGCGGCGGCGTGCTCTCCGCCGACGGCCTGACGGTGAAGCTCGCGAAGGAATTCGGCTTCTGCTATGGCGTCGAGCGCGCGATTGACCTGGCTTACGCCGCGCGAAAATATTTTTCCGACGTTGCGCCACACACGCCGATTTATCTGCTTGGCGAAATCATCCACAACCCCGAAGTCAACGACCAGATTCGCGCCATGGGCATCCAGATCATTGCGCCCAAGCCGACGGACGAGGATTTGTCAAATCTGCAATCCGGGGACGCCGTCATCATTCCGGCATTCGGCACCGAAGTCAGCACGCGCAAAAAGCTGGAAGCAAAGGGCTGCGTGCTCATTGACACGACCTGCGGCGACGTGATGAGCGTCTGGAAGCGCGTCCGCCAATATTCAAAAGAGCACGTCACCAGCATCATTCATGGCAAGGCCAAGCACGAGGAAACCAAGGCCACCACTTCACAGGCGCGCGCCTACGGCAGCGGTCATTATCTTGTGGTATTCAACCTCGCCGAGACAGATTACGTCTGCAATTTCATTTTGCACGGCGGCGACAAACACGAATTCCTCAAAAAATTTGAAGGCGCATATTCCGCCGGCTTCGATCCCGACTTGCATTTGCAGGCCGTCGGCGTGGCAAACCAGACAACCATGCTCCGCGGTGAAACCGAGGAAGTCCAGCGACGCTTTAAGCAGGCGATGATCAAAAAATATGGCGCGGACGCGATTGAAAAACACTTCCGCTTCTTCGACACGATTTGCGGCGCGACGCAGGATCGCCAGGACGCGCTGCAGAAACTTTTGGTCGAGCCGATGAACCTGCTCATTGTCATTGGCGGTTATAATTCGTCCAACACCTCGCACCTCGCCGAAATGGGCGAGGCCAAGCTGCCAACTTACTTCATCAAGAACGCGGGCAAGATGGCTTCGGACAAACTCATCGTTCATTACAACCAGCATCTGCTCAAGGAGGTCGAGACGCGCGACTGGCTGCCATCCGGCAAAATCACCGTCGGAGTCACGGCAGGCGCAAGCTGTCCGAACAACTTGATTGAAGACACCATCCGGCGGCTGTTTGAATTGCGCGGCATCTCCGTGCAGGCATTGTTGGGCAACTGACTTTTGCCCTTCGTTCGCCATTCTTCATTCTGCGTTTGAAATATGCCACGCACCCGACAGGAGCTGGAACAAATCGAGCGCCAAATCCTCGCGCCTTACGCGCAATTCAGCGGTGACACGCGTGGTCGCGAATACAAGGAAACCCCGCCGGCATGGCGCACGCACTATCAGCGTGATCGCGACCGCGTCATTCATTCGCGCGCCTTCCGCCGCCTGGAATACAAGACGCAGGTATTTCTCAACGGCACGGGCGACCATCTCCGCACGCGTCTCACACACACGATTGAGGTCGCCGCCGTCGCGCGTAACATTGCCAGCGCGTTGAAGCTCAATACGGATTTGGCCGAAACCATCGCGCTCGCGCACGACCTCGGCCATTCGCCATTTGGACACAAGGGCGAAACCGTCCTCGCCCGCCTGATGAAAGGTCACGGCGGTTTCGAGCATAATCAGCAGAGCCTCCGCATCGTCGAGCAATTGGAGCAAAAATATCCAAATTTCCCCGGCTTGAATCTTTCCTGGGAAGTCCGCGAAGGTCTGGCCAAACATCACACGGCCTACGACCATCCCGGTCGCCGCCAGGGGTTCGCCGCCAAATATTCCTCGCTTGAAGCACAGATCGCCAACCTCGCCGACGAAATCACTTATTACAGCCACGATCTGGACGACGGCCTGGATTCCGGGCTGCTTTCCGAAAAAAATCTGATCCGCAACGTTCACATTTTCGCGCACGCTTCAAAACTCGTCAAAAAGGAATTCGGCAATCTGCCCGACGAATCGCGCCGCTACTTCATCATCCGCACAATCATTGACATGCAAATCCACGACGTGGTTGACAACAGCGAACGGCTCATCCAAAAAGCCGGCGTCCAATCCGCCGATGACGTGCGGCTTTGCGCCAGACCGCTCATCGCTTACAGCCCCAAACGCCGAGTTCTGAATTTGGAACTGCGACACTATCTTTACAAAAATTTGTATTACAACCCCGTCGTGCATAGGCCAAACCAGCGCGCGGTGAAAATGCTGGGGGAACTTTTCAAATACTTTCTGGCACACCCAAAAGAAATCGGTGAAAGCTCGCGCAAGCGCGTTATTCAGATCGGCCCGCACCGTGCCGTCTGCGATTATCTCGCCGGCATGACCGACCGCTACGTCATGCTGGAACACCAGCGCATCTTCGGTGAAACCTTCAAAGTCGTGTGACAGTTTCTTCGGAAGAAATTTCCGCGAGCAATTGCAAAACAGCTTTTCCCTGCCCCGGCAAAATCAATTCCGGCGCGATTTCACCCAACGGCTGAAGCACAAACCGCCGCAAATGCACGCGCGGATGCGGCAAAATCAATTCCGGCGAATTGCGAATTTCATTCCCAAACGCAATCAAATCCAAATCCAGCGGACGCGGCTCGTTCAAAACTGTTTTCGGAGCGCGGCCAAATTTAATTTCCAGTTCGCACAGCTTTTTCAACAACGATTCGGGCGTTTCATTTTCCCTTGGAATTAAACCGACGATTGCGTTCACAAATTTTGGCGAGTCCGGCGGACAATCCACCGGCGACGTTTGCCACAAGGAAGATTTTAGAATTGGCGCGTCGGAAAATTCTCGCAGCCGCGCCATCGCGTCCAAAATTATTTTCCGCGAATCGCCAAGATTTGAGCCGAGCGCAACAAATGCCATTTCAGCTTTCATTGTCATTCAAACCATTTTAAGCCGTTGGGCAGTTCGACGGTCGCGTATTCAACGTGCAAGACGCGGCGATGCAACGGATTTTTTGCGGGTGACGAAGAGTGCAACAGCAATGGTCGCATCCACAATGCACCGCCTTTGGGAACTTCGCAAACAACTGCTTTCCTTTTTGTCCATTCATCAATTTCCGTCGCGTCGAGTTTGCCGTCCACGTGAGAACCGGGAATTACTTTCAATGCACCGTTGTCTGTGTCGCATTTGTCGAGATGCAAACGGACGGTCGTCATGCTTTCCAGAATTTCACGCGGTGGCTGCACATGAGAAATTCCATCTTTGATTGACCAAGCCGTAAAACCCGGCGTATCAATTTGTTTCGCAACGGCAATGCTCAAATCCTGATGCCAAGGAACTCGCCAATTGGATTTAGATGTTTTGTCAAAGAAAATTGCGCGCACAGGAAAAACTTTTCCACCAAGCAAACTTTCCAAAAGAAAAACCAGATTTGCGGAAGTCGCCGTTCTATTTACGCGCAGGTTGTTCCACAAAAGATTTCGTATACCGCCAATTTTACTCTTGGCCAAATTCTGCTGGCGTTCAAACAATGCCGAAAGTTCTGACGCAAGCAAGTCACACTCTAAATCCGAAATCAGGCCGGTAACAATTTGAAACCCATCATCCGTGAAGCGGTTGGAGCCATTTCTTCCTGACTTCTGACTTCTGACTTCTGACTTCATTTCAACCCCAGCACGTCCTGCATGTCGTAAAGGCCGGGGCTTTGTTTCACGACCCAAAGCGCCGCGCGCAACGCGCCGTTCGCGAATGTTTCGCGGCTCGATGCCTTGTGCGTGAGTTCCAACCGCTCGCCGGTGTTCGCAAAAATTACCGTGTGATCACCCACGACATCGCCGCCGCGAACGGAATGAATCCCGATTTCAGCCGCCGGGCGCTCGCCGACGATGCCGACGCGACCGTGTCGCGCGACTTTTTCAAGCTGCTGCTGGCGGACTGCGGCGAGAATTTCCGCCAATGATTTCGCCGTGCCGCTCGGCGCGTCTTTTTTCAGGCGATGGTGCATCTCGACGATTTCCAGGTCAAAATCCGTCCCCAGAATTTCCGCCGCCTTGCGCGTGAGCCAGAACAGCGTGTTGACGCCGGTCGAAAAGTTGGACGCCCAAACCATCGGGATTTGCGATCTGCGATTTAGGATTTGTGATTTCTCTTTTTCCGTATGGCCGGTGGTGCCAATCACAATCGCTTTTTTGTTTTTCGCGCACAGTTCAACGATGCCGGGCGTCGCGTCGTGCGAACTGAAATCTATCACCGCGTCGGTTTTGGAAATGACGGCGCTCAAATCACCGCCAGCATCAATCTGGCCGACGACTTTCAAATCGCGAAAGTTTTTGGCGCACGAGACAAGCGCCTGTCCCATGCGGCCTTTCGCGCCGGTGATGATTATTCTAATCATGGCAGATTGGAGTTGGCAGATGGCAGATGGGTTTCGGATTCGGTTGCTTTCCTAACTTCCATCTTCAATCTGCTATCTCCTAAATTTTCATTCCAAAACGCCGCACCGCTTCATCGTCGTGCGCAGCGCATCCCAGTTTTTCGGGTTCATCGGCACAAGCGGCAGGCGGTATTCTTCCTCGATCAATTTCATCATCGCCAGCGCGGCTTTCACCGGCGTCGGGTTCGTCTCGATGAACAAATCCTTGAACAACGGATAAAATTTCTCGTGCAGCCTCAAAGCGGCGGCGGATTTGCCCGCGGCGAACAATTTCACCATCTGCGAAACCTCCTTGGGAATCACATTGGACGCGACGCTGATGACGCCGTTCGCGCCAACGGCCATGAACGGCAGCGTCAGCGAATCGTCGCCGGACATGATTTCAAATTTCAGGCCGGTCGCCGCGCGCAACTGCGAAACACGGTCGCAGCTTCCGCCCGCCTCTTTGATGCCGACGATGTTTTTGCAATCCGTCACGAGGCGTTTCACGGTCTCAATTCCAATCTCAATTCCGCAGCGCCCCGGAATGCTGTAAAGCACGATTGGCAGCTTCGTCGCGCGTGCAATGGCCTTGAAATGCTGATACAAGCCTTCCTGCGTCGGCTTGTTGTAATATGGAGCGACCTGCAACGAGCCGTCCGCGCCCGCTTTCTCGGCGGCCTGCGTGAGTTCGATGGCCTCGCGAGTCGCGTTCGCGCCCGTGCCGGCGAGCACCTTGATTTTGCCCGCCGCAAATTTTACGGAAAGTTCGATGACGCGGATGTGTTCCTCGCAATTCACCGTGGGCGATTCGCCGGTGGTGCCGACGGGCACGATGCCATCCACGCCACCCTTGATCTGGAATCTGATCAGGCGTTCGAGCACGTCCTCGTCAATCGCACCGCTGCTGAACGGCGTGACAATGGCGGTGTAAGTTCCAGTGAACATATCTTGCCAACAGCATCAGAAAATTAATGCGTTTTGGCGAGCAGGAAATTAGGCACTGTCCTAATCCGGCTGTAGCGGCGGTCTGTGACCGCCGAAAACGGCGCTCACAGAGCGCCGCTACAATTCGTTATTATGAAATTGGACACTGTGCCGGAAATTGCCTGTGCTTGCCACGCGGCGGCGGGTCGCTTAATGTTCCCGCGCTTGAAAAAGAACGGTCGCCCCGAAATTCCGCGCAAGACGATTTATCGCCTTTCGATTTACCTGCGCTGCCTCGTGCGGCTGCACGAGAACGGCATCAGCACGGTTTCCAGTGACTCGCTCGCGAAGGCCGCCGGCGTCAAGCCCACGCAACTGCGCAAAGACCTCGCGTATTTCGGCACGTTCGGCACGCGCGGCCTCGGCTATGATGTCTCGGAACTTTTTCAAAAGATTTCCGAGGAGCTCGGCACGTCGCGGTTGCAACCGGTCATCCTCGTCGGTGTCGGGCATCTGGGGCTTGCGCTGTTGTTGTATCGCGGGTTTGAGAAGGAAGGATTTGAAATCACCGCCGCGTTCGACGCCGACCCGCTCCGCGAGCGCGACGCGGAAATCAAGCAGCCAATCCATGGCATGGCCGAGCTGCCGGAACTGGTCAAAAGCCAGCACGTCAAAATGGCCATTCTCGCCGTGCCCGCGACCAGCGCGCAGGAAGTCGCAAACCAGCTCACCCAGGCCGGCATCACCGGCATCCTCAATTTCTCCCCGATCGTGCTTTCCGTGCCGGAAGAAGTGATGGTCAACAACGTCAACGTCGCCATCGAGCTGGAAAATTTGAGCTACTTCACGCAGGAATAAACCGGCATATAAATTCAGGCAGGGCGTTTATTCCCTGGCCGCCGGGTTTTGCCGCCAGAACAAAAACACCTGCTCCCACCAGCCCGGTGGCTGTGATTCGATGTCGTTGTGATGCGCCCCGGCGAAGACCTGCAAGTCTTTTATCCCGCCGTAGCTGTCATACAAACGGAGGCCGGAGGCCGGACCGACAACTTCATCCGACCCGGCCACAACAAATTTCACCGGGCCGTGGTAGCTCTTCAAGCATTCCTCCGGATTGAAACGGTCGAGCAGCAAAAAGTAGGTCGGCAGAAACCAGATGTGCCGCTGCGCCACCGACGCAAGATTGTGGTAGGGCGCCAGCAAAGCCATGCCGGCGACTTCCTGCGGGTGATTTTTCGCGAGTTCGCAAGCCACGCCCGTGCCGATGGATTCGCTCACGATATATTTCGGCAGGCCAGCCGGCATCAGTTGAAACGCCTCCTCTGCCGCCGCGATAAAACTCGCCTTGCTGGGCGACCCTTCGCGCGCGCCATAGCCGGGATATTCCAAAACAAAAACGTCCACCGGTTCCGCATCGTGAATTGGTTGTGCAAGATAATCGCGTCCGATGGCTGAACCGGCGTTGCCATGAACAATCAGCACGCTGCCAGTCGCGGTTCCGCTTGCGGGAATTTTCCAGCCGATGATCTGGCCGGACGGATTTTTCCACGGGAGGAAACCGTGTTCCGCTCCCGCCTGAATCACGGCGTCCGCCGGGATTTTGGTCGGGAAATAAAGCAGCTTCCGCTGCAACGCACAGCCGCAGGCGCAGAAAAAAAGGTAAGCGATGGCTACGGCGATCAAAATGCGTCGGCTTGATATTTTCCTGTCAGCCATGGCGGGCAGCTTTCAAGTTTTAGCTGGAACCGGCGTGACCGGCTTCACCTTCACTTCGAGATAAAGGTCGCGCAGTTGCTTCGGCTCCACGGTGCTGGGTGAATCGGTCATCAAGTCCGTGCCTTTCGCCGTTTTCGGGAAGGCAATCACATCGCGAATGCTTTGCGTGCCGCAGAGAATCGCGATGAGCCGGTCGAAGCCGAGCGCGATGCCGCCGTGCGGCGGGGCGCCATATTTGAAGGCGTCGAGCATGTAACCGAAGCGCAGCTTGGTTTCTTCCGGCGGAATGGCGAGCAGTTCCTCGAAAATGGTTTTCTGCACATCCGGCTGATGAATACGAATCGAGCCGCCGCCAAGTTCCACGCCGTTGACCACAACGTCGTAGTGCTGGCCACGGACTTTCTTCGGATCGGTCTTGAGCAGCGGAATGTCTTCCGTGACCGGCGCGGTGAACGGATGATGGCTGGAATACCAGCGGTTCTGTTCGCGGTCAAAACCGAGCAGCGGAAATTCGATGACCCAGAGAAAATTAAATTGGTGCGGATCAATTGTCAGCTTCCCCTGTCCTTTCAGAACGTCGGCGCAATACAAACGAATCTTGCCGAGGATTTCGCAGGCGTTCAGCCATTGATCGGCGGCGAAGAGAATCAAGTCGCCTTCTTCAATCTTCAATTTTGAAGTCAGCGCGGCTTTTTCGGCTTCGCTGAAAAATTTCACGATGGGCGATTTCCATTCGACGGTAGCACCGTCGGCCCCCTTTTCCACCTTGATGAACGCCAGGCCTTTCGCGCCAAAACTCTTGGCGTATTCGGTCATCGTTTCAATCTGGCCTTGCGTTGCGCCGGCCATGCCTTTTGCGTTGAGCGCCTTCACCACGCCGCCGTTGGCGATGGTGCCGGAAAAAACCTTGAACGTGCTGGCGCGAAAATCCTCCGTCATGTCCACCAGCTCCATCGCAAAACGCGTGTCGGGCTTGTCAATGCCGTAGCGGTTCAGCGCTTCCTCAAAACTGATGCGCTTGAACGGCGTCGGCACATCAATGTTCAGCGCCGTCTTCCAGACGCGTTTCAACAAACCCTCGATCAAATTATAAATGTCTTCGCGGTCAATGAAGCTCATCTCGATGTCCACCTGCGTGAACTCCGGCTGGCGGTCGGCGCGCAAATCTTCGTCGCGGTAGCAGCGGGCGAGCTGGAAATATTTTTCCACGCCGGCGACCATCAAAATCTGTTTGAACTGCTGCGGCGATTGCGGCAGCGCGTAAAAAGTCCCCGGCTCGCGGCGGTTCGGCACCAGAAATTCCCGCGCGCCTTCGGGCGTGGACTTGAACAGCGTGGGCGTCTCGACTTCGAGAAAACCTTGCTCGTCCATGAAGCTGCGCGTGGCGATGGCGACTTTGCTGCGCACTTTGAGGTTGCGCGCCATTTCGGGACGGCGCAGATCGAGGTAGCGATATTTCAGACGCAATTCCTCGTTCACCTTGTTCGCGATTTCCGGATCGTCCACCGGAAACGGCAAAACTTCCGCCATGTTCAACACTTCGAGCGCGGTCACGCCGACTTCAATTTCGCCGGTGGCAATTTTTGCGTTGTTCGTGCCAGCGGGGCGCGCCCGCACTTTGCCGGTGATGCTGACGACGCATTCGCTGCGGAGCGCGGCGGCCTGCGTGAACAGTTCCGGCGTCAGATCGCTCGGATCAAACACCGTT
>Ga0181534_10001239_pt1 | contig 16843 bp, 16 predicted proteins | sample PEATcosm2014_Bin_37_FD_119758 | JGI IMG/M metagenome (GOLD analysis project Ga0181534, IMG submission 119758) | Peatland microbial communities from MTU Mesocosm Facility, Houghton, MI, USA - PEATcosm2014_Bin17_10_metaG | ecosystem: Environmental > Terrestrial > Soil > Wetlands > Peat | place... | reverse complement strand
TCTCTCCTATGACATCCCTCGGTACCTACGACGTCTTCGTAATACCGCGTTGTTCTCAACGTAAGGGCGCGGTAATGAAATAACCTCGCAGCGCGATGGATTGTCATGACACCGTCACGCAGCTCACAGGGAACTCAAAAACGTCGAGAAAACGAAACGAACCCTGGGTTCGTGATCAATGTCAGCGCTTACATGTCGAATGATGACGCTGGCCGCGGGTAAGTGATGACATCTTCTAAGCCATTCCCGAGGATGCAGTGACCAGCCCCACTGGTCACGTGAGTGCACAACTCGCTGACCATGAAGACTTTTTGAGGCGTGATTTGGAGCGACCGACGTTCCCGTACGCTGAACGAGCAACGGAGGTCGCCGCGTCTAGGGCTGACGTCCGACGAACAACTCCCACGACACGAAGGGCCGACATGTCTGACAGCGCGCTACCTGGTGGAACGTACACACTCGCCGAAGGACTGACCGTGACCCGCATGGGTTACGGCGCCATGCAGTTGGCCGGGCCCCGCGTCTTTGGTCCGCCGGCGGATCGCAACGAAGCCATTGCCGTCCTTCGCGAAGTCGTGGAGATGGGCATCACCCACATCGATACCAGTGACTACTACGGCCCGTTCGTCACCAATGAGATCATCAAAGAAGCCCTCTTTCCCTACCCCGACTCACTGCACATCGTGACGAAAGTGGGAGCGTTACGCGATGCCCAAGGCGGATGGCCGCACGCGCGGTCCCCGGAGCAGTTGCGTCAGGCCGTCCACGACAACCTGGACCGCCTCGGTCTCGACGTGCTCGATGTCGTCAACCTGCGCGTCGGTGGTATCGAGCGCCCGGACGAGGAGTCACTCGCCGAACCCTTCAGCGCTCTCGCGCAGCTTCAAGAGGAGGGGCTCATTAGGCACCTCGGGGTCAGTACCGTGTCGGCCACGCAGATCGCCGAAGCCCAGTCCATCGCCCCGGTCGTGTGCGTGCAGAACTTCTATAACTTGGCCCATCGAGTCGATGACGAGCTGATTGACTCGCTCGCGACCGAGGGCATCGCCTACGTTCCCTACTTTCCGCTCGGCGGCTTTTCGCCCCTGCAGTCCGAGGAGCTGTTCTCGGTCGCGAAGGATCTCGGCACTTCCGCCATGTCCGTCGCGCTCGCGTGGCTGTTGCAACGATCGCCGAACATCTTGCTCATCCCGGGAACTTCATCGCGCGAACACTTGCGCGAAAACGTAACCGGCGCCGCGCTGGTGCTCTCATCGGACGACCTCGACGTGCTGAACGCCATCGCGGCGAGTTAGTCGCCCCGCTTGGTGGTGAGTTTCGCCAGAATTGCCTCCAGGGTCGTCAGGTCATCTGGCGGCAACGATGCGAGGGCGTCGGGGGGTCTCGCGTAGACGCGATTGGCTAGACGTGCGGCCTCTCGGCCCGCGAGCGTAAGTTGTACGAGTTTTCGTCGGTGGTCGTCGGGGTGCGCGATGCGTTCCACGAGTCCGACGTCCTTGAGCTTGTTGACAATCACGGTGGCGTAGGGAGCGTCGACGCCGAGGAACTCGGCGATCTCGCGAAGCGTGGCCGGTCCGCTCGTCAACAGAAGAATGGTTTTGACTCGCCCGAGTCCTCGCCCGAGTCCGAGAATCTCTTGCAGCTCCCTTCGAGGGTGATGGCCGTCGACAAAATCACGCAAGTCGGCCCACGCCCGAGCGGCCGTCTCACGCGGGTTAGTCCTAGTCACGAGATGGACTGTTTCGCGCGCTGGGTCAATCGTGCCCCGTTTCGCTCCGCCGTGCCGCGAGCCCACAGGCCCGTCGAGAGGAAGCCGAGCACGATGATTACCGCACCACACCCGGCAATCACGGCCCAGGCCACGTGGCTCGAGGGGACGAAGGCCGAGCCCAACGCGCCCGCCACGATCGAACCCGTCACCGCGACGCCCAGCGCCGAGCCCACCTGACGACTCGTAGAGGCGATGGCGCCCGCCACTCCCGCTTGGTCCAACGGCATACCCGCGACGGCCGTCGCGCTAATGGGTGCGTTCACCAGACCGCAGCCGACGCCAATGATGAGATAGGCGACGATCAAGAAGTAAATCGACGTGTGCAGAGAGAGTTGAGTCAGCAACCCCGCACCCACGGCGAGTGGGACTCCGGCCAGCACCAGTGGCAGTCGCGGCCCGCGGCTGCCGACCAACGATCCGGAGATTCGAGCGAACACGAACAGCATGGCCGCCATCGGGAGAGTGAGGAGCCCGGACTGTAGCGCGCTGTAGTGGCGAACGTCTTGAAGGTAGAGGGTGTTGAGGAACAAGAATCCGCCCAACACAAAGAAGGAAAAGATGGCAATCAAGCTGGCCCCGGCGAAGGGTGCACTGCGAAAGAAGCGCACGTCCATCAATGGTTCGCGTCGGCGCAGTTCGATGGTCGCGAGGGCGGCGGCGCCCACCGCCGTGACAACGAAGAGACCGAGTATGAGAGGCGACGACCAGCCGCGCCGAGGGCCTTCGATGATGGCGTAGGTCAAGGATCCCAACACCACCACGACGAGTGCCTGGCCCCAGGGATCCACTCGGCGAACCTTGGCGGCTTTTGACTCGGGCACGAACAACTGGGTGAGAACAATCACCGCGACACCAATGGGCACGTTGATCCAAAAGATGGAACGCCAGCCAACGCCCGAGACCAGCAGTCCGCCGAGCACGGGCCCGAGCGCCAAGCTCAACCCGAAGACTGAGCCCCACACGCCCATGGCCTTGCCGCGTTCCTTGGGATCAGTGAAGGTGTTGGCGATGATTGACAGCGCCACCGGATTCAGCATCGATCCCCCCACCGCCTGCAGTCCGCGAAAGGCCACGAGCCAACCCAGGCCCGGCGCCAGACTGCAGAGCAGCGAGCCGAGCACGAAGAGAACGAGTCCAATCTGAAACACCCGGCGGCGACCAAAACGATCGGCCATCGATCCCGAGAGCATCAAGAGACACGCGAGAACCAGTGAGTAGACGTCGATCGTCCACTGCAAATCACTGACCGACGCGTGAAAGTCGTGTTGGATGGAGGGAAGCGCGATGTTGACGATCGTGACGTCGAGTCCCACGATGAAGAGACTCATGCAGCAGATCCACAGCACGAGACGGCGCCGACGGTACGTCATTTCGGGCATTTGACTACTCCAGTGCGCGGACTCTCGGACAATTATATTGTGCTAACACAATTGTGAAACCCGGGCAATAGGCTGTGGTCCATGGAACTTCGAGTCTTTTGTGAGCCCCAGCAAGGCGCCTCCTACGATCAGATACTCGCGTTGGCGCTCGTCGCGGAGGAGGGCGGCTTTGGCGCGTTCTTCCGCTCCGATCACTATCTCAGGATGGGGGCGGGGGCCGGACTTCCCGGTCCCAGCGACGCGTGGATCACGCTGGCCGGCCTGGCCCGCGACACGAGACGGATTCGCTTGGGCACCTTGCTCACCTCGGCGACGTTTCGTCTGCCCGGACCACTGGCCATCAGCGTCGCCGAGGTCGACGCCATGAGCGCTGGCCGCGTCGAGCTGGGACTCGGAGCCGGGTGGTTCGGCGACGAACACTCGGCGTACGGGATCGAGTTTCCTCCTCTGGCCGATCGATTCGAGAGGTTGGAGGAGCAACTGGCGATCATCACCGGCCTCTGGGACACCAGCGTGGGCGACACGTTTAATTTCTCGGGCAAGCACTACTTACTGAAGGACAGCCCCGCGTTGCCCAAGACCTTTCAGTCTCCGCGCCCCCCGATCATCGTCGGCGGTCACGGCGCCCGGCGCACGCCCCGACTCGCGGCCACCTACGCCGACGAGTTCAACGTTCCGTTCTCACCGTGGGAGGTGAGCAAGGCCCAGTTCGAGCGGGCCGACATGGCGTGCGCCGTCATTGAGCGCGACCCCGCGTCACTCCTTCGCTCACTGGCCGTGGTCGTCTGCTGTGGGGAGAACGACGCGGAGGTGAAACGTCGCGCCGCCAACATCGGTCGCGACGTTGACGAGATGTCACGCGACGGACTCGTCGGAACACCGGCCCAGCTCGTCGAGACGATCGAAACCTATCGGGAGATGGGCGTCGCACGGGTATACCTGCAAGTGCTGGACTTTGACGATCTGGATCACGTCCGCCTCATTGCGTCAGAGGTAGTGACGGCGGTGAAATAACGGCGTGCCACGATTGAGCGCTGGCCTCCTCCTCTATCGCTGGAGCGATGAGGCGCAGATCGAGATACTTCTCGTCCATCCGGGAGGACCATTCTGGGCGAGGAAGGATGACGGTGTCTGGTCGATCCCGAAGGGCGAGTACGACGCCGACGAAGAGCCGCTGGACGCGGCGGAGCGTGAGTTCGAAGAAGAACTTGGCCAGCCCGCTCCTCTCGGGACGAGACTCGATCTCGGTGAACTAGATCAATCCAGTGCCAAACGCGTGCACGCCTGGGCGATCGAGGCCGACTTCGACGCGGAACACATCACGAGCAACACCTTCGAGTTGGAGTGGCCCCCGAAGTCCGGGACGCTGACTGAGTTTCCCGAAGTCGATCGGGCCGCGTGGTTCGGCCTCGTCGACGCCCAAACGAAACTCCTGCCTGGTCAAGTCGGGTTCCTGGACCGACTGGGCGCCGCGCTCGGTGCTAACTGAAGGCGGGGAGGACCCGCTAGCGCGCCACGGGGTCACTGCGCCGAGCGGGACTGGTACGTTCAGAGTGATGTCCCTGGGACGAGCGCGACTCACTCACTGGCGCAGCCGCAGAATCAGCGCGAGCGGCCCTGCGGGGATCCCCACGCGGCGCTCAGGCTCTGCGGGGCGGGCGGTGATGGCGGTGGTCGCGATCGTTGTCACCGCGATCGCCCTCAACGCTCCCGGCGCGCTCGCCGCCACCAAGTCGCCTCGCGAGTTCGTGCCCGCGGGTGCTCACGTCTTGATCTGGAGTTCGACCTCGGTCGTGGACGGCAGCACCAACACCACGATTGTCGTACGGAACCTGACCGTCATTGACGAAGTTCGCGCGCTGATCAACGCGTTGCCGCTGACGAACAATCTGCACCACGCTTGTCCCCAGGACATGATGCTGCCGATCACCCTTAGTTTCGCCGCGTCACCGGGATCGACACCCTTTACCAGAGTCATCTTTCAACTTGGCGGCTGCCCGAGCGCCGAGGTCGTCCAGCACGGATCGATCGTCTTGCCCACCCTGGGCGGGCCCACTCTGTCGAGTACCTACGCCAAGATCAGGAAACTCATCGGCTAAGGGACCCGCGCAGTTTCCCCTTTCTCCAGCATCGCGACGTAGGGCTCGCCGACGTGAGTGGCGAAGACCCGGGCCACGTGCCAGCCCGTACCACGAACGATCTCACGCATCTCGCTACGACCAACGAAGAGCCACGTAAACCATTGGCCGACCGAGTCCTCGTAGCGGTAGCGAGCGCGAAGCTCGCCCGGGGGCCGGCCGTGGGCGCGATTGCGCCGGTAGTAGGTCCGATCGAACCCGGGCGCTCCCCCTCCGTACGCGCTCGTGCTCTCCACGAAAATGCGCGCGTCAGGTGGGGTGAGTCGTGCCCACTGCTTCAAGCGCTCGTGTGCGCCGTCGGGGGTCTCGAACAAACCAAAGTTGTTGCCGAACAAGATGAGAGAGTCAAAAACCTTGAGGCGTGCTCCCAGTTTCTCGAGCGACGTGCACCACACCATATCGACCCCGCGAAGGCGCGCGGCGCGCACCGCGAGGGGTGACGCGTCGAGACCCACCACCTCGAAGGACCGCTGTTGAAGTTCCAGGGTCACGCGTCCCGCGCCACATCCGACGTCGAGGACGCGGCCGCGAACGGAGCGAAGCGCCTGACGCTCGGCCCTCGGCCAACCCGCCATCGGGCTCAGGTACACCCCGGGTCCCGCGCCCTCTTCCATGTAGCCGTCGTCGCGTTCGACGATCTCGGGTACCGTCCCGCCGCGCGCCCAGTCCCACACCGCGCGACCGAAGGCGTCAGGGTTGGGCGCTCGGGTTTCGCTCACGTCGTGGCGGGACCGTTCGACCCCGAGGGGTCGAACGAACCGTAGAGATCGGGCCGTTGCAGCGACCAGACGTCAATGTGCGATCGCCGACGAGCCACCTCCTCGACGGTGATGGTCGCGTAGATGACGTCCTCGCCCTCCGCCTCCGACGCGGCGAGCACCTCACCCCAGGGGCCGATGATCAGCGAGTGTCCGTAGGAGGAGACGCCTTCATCGGTGGTGCCGGCCTGGGCGGCGGCAATCACGTACGCGTGATTCTCGATGGCGCGAGCGCGCAGCAGTACCTCCCAGTGAACGTGTCCCGTGGCCACGGCGAAGGAGGACGGAACGGCGAGGACCGTCGCGCCGTGCAGAGCCAGTTGTCGATACAGTTCGGCGAAGCGCAGGTCGAAACAGATCGACAGTCCGAGGCGGAGACCGTACACGTCCACGACGGACAGTTGATCGCCGGCGGCGATATGTCGCGACTCTTCGTGAACGATCTCTCCGGGCACGTTGACGTCAAAGAGATGTCCCTTTCGATAGGTGGCGAGAATCTCCCCGTCCCGGTCGATGACCACACTGGTGTTGAAAGACTTATCGGGATGAGACGAGCGTTCGAACATGCTGCCGAGGTGAATGACCACGGCGAGTTCCTTCGCGAGGGCGGCGAAGATCGCGGTGGTGGGCCCGGGAATCGTCTCGGCGACGGACGAGTAGCGCGACGCGGGACCACGAAAGTTGAAGTACTCGGGCAGTTGTATGTACTGCGCGCCCTCGCTCGCGGCGCGACGCACCAACTCACGAGCGCGCTCCACGTTGGTGGCCGGGTGAGCGCCCGAGGAGAGCTGCACCGCGGCGACACGAATCTGATCGGGGAACACTTTCACCTCCTCGTCCATGATCGCACGGCCGCAGTAATATCGAGACCTCGTGAAGAGAACGACGCCCACGCCCACCGTTTCGACGGCCATCTTTGGCGCGTCGGATGGACTGGTCGCCACGATGGCGCTCATTCTCGCCACGGAGTCACACGGACGAAAGGTGGTCCTCGCCGCCGCGATCGGTCTGCTCATCGCCGAGGGCTTTGGCATGGCCGCCAGTCAGTATCTCGCGGACGTGAAGCGGGACCTTCGACTGGCCCTCATTATGGGCATTGCCACGTCACTGGCCATCATCGTGCCCGCCGTCCCGTGGACCTTCACGGCCGGCGCCGCCGCGGTCGTGTCGTCGTGCGCGATCGGACTGGTGCTCGCCGGGGTCATCGCGTACCTGCGACCGGGTGGTTGGACCGAGTGGGTTCAAACGTATGGAATACTCATCGCCGTCGGAGCGATTGCCACCCTGGCCGGTCGACTGACGTGAGCAGCGTGGCGGGCATCAGCCGCCGCGAGCCAACTGACGCACGCTCGGTGAAATCGATCGCCCTCTCCGTCCTCGTCGGACTACGCCGACGTTAACGAGGGAATCAACACGATTTTGCCGTGAGCGTGTCCGGCCTTGAGTGCCCGGTGCGCGGTGGCCACCTCGGCCAACGGATACGTCGAGTCCACGATGACGCGTAGCGAACCGGCCTCAACCCGTCGTACCAAATCGAGGCGAGCCGCCGCGCGAAGTTCGGTGCCGGGATCGGCGCCCGGCCCGCCGCCGATCACTTGAACTCCCAGCGTGCCAGCCCGGCTGGATCCCACGATCGTCACGATTCGCGAACGGTCACCCACCAGTTCGAGCGAGACCTCCGCCGCCTCATCGCTCCCCACCAGGTCCAGGGCAGCGTCGACCCCGTGAGGCGCCAAGGCCCGCACCCGTTCGAGCAGTCCCTCGCCGTACGTCACTGGTTCGGCACCGAGCTGGCGCAGCAGTTCGTGCGAGCCTTCACTGCCCGTCGCGATCACGCGAGCCCCATCGGCCACGGCCAACTGGATAGCCATGAGACCCACCCCGCCTGCGCCGCCGTGAATGAGAACCGTGTTGCCACTCGCGACGGACACCTTGCTCAAAGCGTGCACCGCGGTCACTCCGGTCAACATAAGTCCACTCGCCTCTTCAAAGGACTGCGACGATGGCTTCGCCAACACCCGGTCACCGGGCGTCACGATGGCGTCCGCGTAGGCACCCGAGGCGACGTAGACAATGACCTCATCACCGACGCCAATGGGCCCGCTGGGGCCGACCGGTTCTCCCTCGACCCGTCGCACCACTCCCGCCGCTTCCAGGCCGAGGCGCATGGGCAGCTTCGACGGATCGTTGCCGTACGCCCCGGCTCCGCTGTAGAGCTTGTAGTCAATGGGGTTGATGGCGGCGGCGCGAACGTCGACGAGGACATCTCCGGGTTGAAGTTCCTTTAGTTCGGCGGTGGTTACGACGAGGACCTCGGGCCCCCCAAAGGCGGTGGCGACAACGACGGTGGTTTCCATGAAACGGACCTTATCGGCGAGTTTCCCATTCCTTTCGCACCGGTTACCGCGTTGTCGGGCGTCGACGGGACCAGGCCTTGTCGCGTTTGTAGAGGCTCTTGATGTCGTCGGCTGGCCCGTGAGTTCTTCGCTCCTCGCTGGAGGGCCGGAACACCGTGGCCTTCGGCAACGGGACCTGTGAGAAGGAATGATGACCGAGCGCCGGACCGGCGAGCAGGGCCGCTCCGCGCAGCTGAGCCAGCAACGGCTGGTCAATCTGGTGCACTTCGCGACTCAGCGTGTCCGCGAAGATCTGACACCACAGCGGCGACTGCGCGCCGCCGCCGACCATGCGAATTGGCGACAGCGTTCGACCGGCGAACTTCTCGACGTAACCGAGCAACCACGAGCTGTTCGCGGCGACGCCTTCCATGACCGAGCGCACGAGGTCCGCGCTCGTGGTCGTGATCGACAGGTTGGTAAATCCCGCACGAATGTGTTTGTTACTGATGGGAGAGCGCTCGCCCGCGAGCCACGGGGTGAAACGCACGCCGTTGGCGCCCGGAGGAGACGTGCCCGCGAGGGCCCCGAGCTCCTCGAAGCTGAGTTTGGTGCCGGAACCCGCCATAACTCCTTGCAGCCACTCGAGCGCTTTGGCCGCCGTCTCTTGGTTGTCAATGATGACGTAGGAGTCGTTGGACAGTCCGGGCACCGCGGCGATGTTGTGACTCACGTCCGTCTTTTTCTTGGGCACGGGACAACTGATCCACGACGTCGTGGACAACGCCAGGTGGGTCTCATAGAGGGAGGTGGCGCCCGCTCCCAGGGCAGCCGCGTGCAAATCGGGAATGGCCGTCACGACCACGACGTCCTTCGATAGGCCCAGCTCATCGGCGACCCGTTCGCTCAGCGTGCCCACGACCGAGCCGAACGCCTGTAACGGGGGCAGGTACCTCTCGTCGAGCCCGACCAGTGAGAGAAGTTGGGCGTCGTAGCGATAGTCACTGAGGCGGCGATTGTCGGTCAGCCACATGGCGAGACGTGACGCGTGGGTGGCGCTCGCGACTCCCGTAAAGCGCATCGTCAAATAGTCAATGGGTTCCATGTACCACCGCGTGGCCGCGGCGATCTCGGGCTGAGTGCGCTGAATGTAGTGAATCTGCCCGATGGGATCAGCGCCGACGGTCGAGGGTGCACCGCCGGTCTTTCGCACAAAGGGCAAAACCTTTCGCGGGTTGTAGCCCTGGAACCAACCGCCTACGGCGTCGCGGGTGTAGCGACCGCCTCGGGTGTCGAGCCACGTCACACAGGGGCCGGTGGGCTCGCCGTTCGCGTCCACGGGCACCGTCGAGGCGTACTGACCCGTCACGGCGACGGCCCGGACGTTCCGCGGCGCGTTCTCTACCGCGGAGAGAAGTCTCTTCGTCGCCGCGACAATGATCGTCCACCACTCATCGGCGTCTTGGATCGCCCCGCCGTCCGGGCTGAAGTGGGTCGTGACCGCGTGCACTTCGTGGGCGACGATCTCGCCCCCCAGCGTCACTAGTCCGACCTTCGGTCCTCCCGTACCGAGATCAATGCTGAGACAGAGCTCGCTCGTCACGAAAGAATGGCGGACTGCTTATCCATCATGTCGGCCATGAAGAACTTGATGATCGCGTCGGACTCTTCGCTCGGTCCTCCCGCCACTCCCCCGTAGATTGCCCCCGACTGCGGCAACGCGTCCTTATTGTCTTCGGCGTACGCCACGGCGTCGGCGAGGTCTTCTCGCCATCGCTCCACCACGCCCGGCTGAGTTTGCGGTCGGGTCACGGCCATATGCAGCGCGTTGGGATACTGCTGTCCGTTCAACCGCCAGCCGCGCGTGCGCAAGAAGTCGTTGACCAAGTAGATATCAAACTCGTCGGAGGTGAACGAAAAGAGAAAGCTGGGCTTGCCCAAGATTCGTAGGGCCGAGTGCTCCTTGACCGCGTCCTGCATCGCGGCCGAGGTGGCAAAGATCGCCTCGGCGTACTTGCGATACCCCGCTCGACCGAGGTGCACCATGGCGGCCCACGTCGCGGCCAGCAGTCCGCCCGAACGGGATCCGTCCATGCCCGGCGAACAGTACTTTCCGCCGGACCAGTCGGTCAGATAGAAGTACTGGTCGTTGCGCAGCGCTTTGTCGGCGAAGCAGAGGACGCTGGTGCCTTTGAGCGCGTAGCCGTACTTATGGGTGTCGGCCGAGATCGTCGTCACGCCGGGCACCGAAAAATCGAAGGGTTCGATGTCGTAACCCAGTTCGCGACCAAAGGGGAGAATCCATCCGCCGAGACAGCCGTCCACGTGAAGCCCTATTTCATGCTCGAGCGCGAGAGCGCCGAGCTCGCGAATCGGATCAATCGTCCCGTAGCCGTAGTTACACGCGGAGCCGATCAGCGCGATGGTGTTCTCGTCGATGTGCTCGCGCACCCAGTCGAGATCAACTTGCGTGGTCGAAGGATCGACCGGCGCGATTCTCATCTCGACGCCAAAGAGATGCCCCGCTTTGGAGAAAGCCGGGTGAGCCGTCTCGGGCTTGATGATGTTGGGCCGACCCGGAGTCGGGTAGTGCTCGCGGTACGCGAGGACCGCGTGAGCGATTGACCCCGAGCCGCCGGAGGTCACGAGTCCGACGGGGGTGGTGTCGATGACGCTCGACGCGCCCAGCAAGTCGAGGGTCATCGCGATGATCTCCGCCTCGAACTTCGTGTTGGAGGGGCACATATCGCGTTGCAGTGAGTTCACGTAGGAGAAGTAGGAGAAGGCCTCATTTAGGAAGTCGTAGTGATCGTGGTCACCGCAGTACATGGTGCCCGAACACTGTCCCGTCTCCCACGTGGGATTCTCGGCCTGGGACATAACCGCCAACGTGGCCAGTACGGCGTCCTTGTCCATCCCGTTTTCGGGAAGAGTCCGATGAACCTCGAACTGATCTTCGTAGGGAAACCCGGCCATCATTGCCTCCTCGCTCCTCGTAGAGCGTAAGCCACCCGCGAGCGCCTCTACGACACGACGAGAACTACGCTCAGGCACAGGTGGTCCGTGCGAGCGCTCTCGTCAATCATGGAAAAGAGGACTCATGGAACTGAAAGATCTCCTCGGCAAGATCGGTGAGCACCTCTCGGTGGGTCGCGCGTTCGGTGCCGCGTACGAAAAGGATGGAACGCTCATTATTCCCGTGGCCTTCGTCGCGGGGGGCGGCGGGGGCGGGGGCACCGACTTTGCGCCCGCGCACGCGGCGCATCGCCTCGTCGACATTGACGATGACGATGACGATGACGATGACGACCTTGACGATGACGAGCAGTTCGGCTCGACCAGCGGAGAGCACTGTCAGTCGCCGCTTGGGGGTTCCGGCAGTGGCTTTGGCGGCGTCGTCTTGCCCGTGGGCGTCTACGTGGTGAAGGACGATCAAGTTCGTTGGGTGCCGGCCCTGAACGTGACGTTCATCGCGATGGCGGCGCTCGGTGTCGTACGGGTACTCGCTCGCGCCGCATCAAAGAGACATTGACGACACCACTGACGCTCTTCGAGCGAGGTGCGCCGCGCGGCCCTACGAGTTGGCCGAGTGCGCGCCCTGACCCTCGATGGCTTTGCGCAACAAGTGCGCAAGCTCCGAACGGTCTTCCCCGCTGAGGGCTCCGAGAATCTCATCTTCGAGCGTCTGCTGCGCGGCCTCCGCCTGGTGCAGCGCCTTACGACCTTGTTCGGTCATCGTCACGATGTGTCGACGTCGATCGGAGGGGTCGCGTCGACGTTCTACGAGACCCGACGCTTCCAGATCGTTCAACAACATGACGCAGTAGTTCGTGTCGATGCAGAGACCTTCAGTAAGTTGCTGCTGCGTGGGTTCACGGTAATCGCGCAGGTACGAAAGAGTTGCCAGTTCCTTCAACGTCTGGCCGAGAAGTTCCGGGGTGCTCTTGCGACTGATAAGTCGTGACAGTTGGGTCAGCAGAAGGATGGGTCCCGTGGACGAATTTTCCTCCATGGAAATTAATGGTAGCGAGGCGTCGATATTCATGCTATAGTGATTATATCATTTTCTAGATGATACCGCTGCATTATTTCTCCTGCTTTCTATTTTATCCCCAAAGGACTCCCTTTATGGCACTTTCTCCTACCATCTCACCAGGAACAACTGCAAATCGTCGCCGCTGGATAGCGCTGATTGTGGTGTGCCTGGCCATGCTCATGAACGCCCTCGATTCCTCGATCGTCAACGTGGCGCTGCCCTCGATCCAGCACGACCTCCACTTTTCTCAGGCCAACTTGACCTGGGTCGTCGACGCGTATCTCATCGCCTTTGGCAGCTTCCTGCTCCTCGCCGGACGCCTGGGTGACTTGCTCGGACGAAAGAAAGTGTTCTTAGGCGGGGTCGCGCTCTTTACGGCGTCCTCGTTCGTCTGCTCGCTCGCCGTCAACCAAGCGATGCTCATTACCGCGCGCTTCTTCCAAGGTATGGGCGGAGCGATCTCGACGTCGGTGATCGTGGCCATCATCGTCACGGAGTTCTCTGGTGCGAACGAGCGCGCGAAGGCCATGAGCGCGTACATGTTCGTCGCCGTCGGCGGTGGATCGATCGGTCTGCTGGTGGGCGGGATCTTGACCCAGGCCGTGAACTGGCACTGGATCTTCGTGATCAACGTGCCGATCGGCATCGTTACTTTCGTTCTTGGATCGATCTTGATCAAGGAGAACGTCGGACTCGGCGTCCGCGAGGGTATCGACCTCAAGGGCTCCCTGCTCATGACCGTGTCACTGATCGTGGGTATCTACGCCATCGTGACCGCCTCCACCTACGGCTGGCTCTCGGCGCACACGCTCGGCTTTGGAGCCGTGTCCGTCGTCTTGATGGGGGCCTTCGTGCTGCTGGAATCGCGCATCGCCAAGCCCATCATGCCCCTTCGCATCGTGAAGTTGCGTAGCCTCACCACGTCGAGCGTCGTGCGAGGCCTCTCGTTCTCGGCGATGTTCGCGGTCTTCTTCTTCGGCGCCCTCTACCTGGAACGCGTGCTCCACTACGACCCCGTGCGCACTGGGGTGGCGTTCTTGCCACTCACCCTCGCCATGGCGATCATGTCGCTCGGCGTCACCAGTCGACTGCTCGCGCGCTACGGCCCCATGAAGCTCCTGATCCCCGGGATGACGGCCGCCGTGGTCGGACTGCTCTGGCTGTCGCGCTCGGGCGTGCACGCGAACTACGCCGTGGCGATCCTGCCGGCGTTCTTGTTGCTCGGGGTCGGCATGAGTGTGTCCGCCGTGCCGCTCTTAACCATCGCGATGGCTGACGTGCCGCGTGAGGACGCCGGACTGGCGTCGGGCATCGTGAACGTTTCGATGTGGCTCGCTTCGAGCGCCGGACTCGCCGTCTTTGGCACCCTCGCCGCGAGCAAGAGCAAGGTACTTCTCGCCCAGGGCTACTCCAGCAGTCAGTCCCTCGTGGCGGGATATCACGAAGCTTTCTTTATCGGGGCCATCTTGGCCGCGCTGGCCTTGCTCGTCATCGTCGCCGTCTTGCGCGCACCCGCGAAAGAAGCCATCGAGAACCGCGAAAGCCTCGAGGAGGAGATGAGCCACTTCGAGATCGTCGCGGAGTACTGATTCACAACGCTGCCCACTGTTCCTCACAACGGGGTGAGCAGTGGGTAGCGTTGTTCTTTATGAAACTCGACGTGTATCGAAGTTGCTCGCGGCTCGAGAAGCGCCAAGTACTCGAAGCCTTTTGGCACTCCCACGTCGAGTCGTCCGCTCGTATTCGCGGTGCGGCCATCCAGTACGGTCCCTACGCCGTCGCGTGCCTGGTGGCAGTGGCCGCCGAACTCGTGGTCGTGATTGTCGCCTCCGCGCATCGAGCCATGGTGATCAGTTGGATCGCCGTCGTCGTGGAGATCGTCGTGGTGCTCTCTCTCTGGTGGGCCGTCGTGCGCTCGCGGGCCTTAAAGCGCGAACTCGTCTAACCGAGGGACCTCGGGGGCCACGCGGCGCTCGTTCTCGCTGATCCTCCTTGGCCGGTGACCACACCTACGATGCAGTCATGGCCGTGCATCCACCAGCGATGAAGGTTGCGGGCCGGACCCTCTGGACCGTGCTCATCGGGCGACCCCTGCGATCCAGTGAAGCGTCCAAGGAACAGATCAATCCCTACGAAGGGCTTTCGGCACTGTCACTCGACGCCCTGACCTCGGTCGCCTATGGTCCCGAGGCGATCATCGTGGTGCTGGCGATCGCCGGGGCCGGGGCGCTCCACCTGATCTTGCCCATCACCATCGCCATCATCCTCTTGCTGGCGATTCTCGTGGTGTCCTATCGCCACGTCATCGACGCCTACCCCGGCGGCGGGGGCGCGTACGCGGTCTCGAGAGCCAATCTCGGGGCCAACGCGAGTCTGGTGGCCGGCGCGTCGCTCATTGTCGACTACACCCTGACCGTCGCCGTGTCGATCGCCGCGGGCGTGGCCAGCCTGACGTCGGCCTTTCCCAGTTTGAGCCCCTACACCGTGGCGATCTGTCTCGGGATCCTGGCCGTCATTACGCTGTTGAACCTTCGCGGCCTCGGCGACAGCGCCCGGGCGTTCTTGCTACCGACGTTCATGTTCATCATTGGCCTGCTCGCCATCATCGCGGTGGGACTCATCCACCCGCTCGGGCTTCACCAAGCCCAGCCCGGACGTTCGCTGCTGTCCACGCACGGCCTCCAAGTCGTCTCCGTCCTCTTGATCCTGAAGGCCTTCTCCGCCGGATGCAGCGCTCTGACCGGGGTCGAGGCGATCGCCAACGGCGTACCGCTCTTTAAAGAGCCACGCGTGGCTCGGGCGAAGCGTACCGAGTTGATGCTGGGCGTCATTCTCGGCGCGATGCTCCTCGGCCTCGCGGTCCTCGCCCACCGCTGGCACGTCGGCCCCCGGTCCGACGAGACCGTCCTCAGTCAGATCATGGGCCTCGCCGTCGGACGCCACTGGGCCTACTACGTGGTCTCTCTCGCCATCACGGTGGTCTTAGCCCTGGCCGCCAATACCTCCTTTGGCGGACTGCCCATTCTCGCGAGTCTGCTGGCGCGCGACAACTACCTGCCCCACATCTTTGGCCTGCGCGGTGATCGACAGGTCTTCAACAAGGGCATCTGGGTTCTCGCGTCGCTGTCGGCGGTTCTCTTGATCGCGGTCGGTGGCAGCACCAATGAGATGATTCCCCTCTTCGCCATCGGCGTCTTTACCGGCTTCACCCTTTCTCAGTCGGGTCTCGTGGTGCACTGGTGGCGCGAGCGACCGCCTCGCTGGCGCTACCGCGCGGGGGTCAACGGCGCCGGGGCGATTGTCACGGGCGCCGCGACCATCATCTTCCTCATCTCGAAGTTCGCCCAAGGCGCGTGGATCGTCGTGATCGCCGTTCCCCTCTTCATCGTCTTGTTCAAGCGAATCCACGCGTACTACGGCCGCGTCGACGTCTCGCTCGGCATCAACAAGGTTCCGCCCACGCCCGAGGGTCGCGACACGATCGTCATCGTGCCCGTCATCAATGTCTCAGTTCTCACCAGTTACGCCCTATCCGAGGCCCTCTCCCTCGGCCAGGAGGTCGTCGCCATCACCGTCGTCACGGACGACCACGACGTGGGTGAGCAACGATGTAAGGAGCTCGTTGAGACGTGGGACGCGTGGAACCCCGGCGTGGCGCTCAAGGTCCTTCACACCGACTTCACGTCCGTCGTCGCCCCGATCTGTACGTTCATCGACAAGGAACGAAGCAAGAGCGATCGACAGGTGGTCGTGCTCATTCCCGTTGGTGCCGGCCAAATTTCGTTATCGCGTACTGCACAATCAACTCGATCTCACGCTGACGCGGGCACTGCGCAAGCGCACCGACATCGTCGTGGCCCGGGTGCAAATGCCGTTTCCTCCGCTGCCTCGGCCACGTCGCCGTCACGGCGCCACCAAGAAGTAACGCCGAGCCCTCACCGTTGCCGGATCGACAGGCCCTTCGCTACGATTTTGATCATGTCGACCTACCGTCCCGCCCCTGATCGCTACGACGCCATGAAATACCGACGAAGCGGCCGCAGCGGCATTCTTCTGCCGGCGATTTCCCTCGGGCTCTGGCACAACTTCGGCGACGACCGACCCATCGACGGCCAGCGCGCTACTTTGCGGCGCGCCTTCGATCGGGGTGTGACGCACTTCGACCTCGCCAACAACTACGGACCCCCCTACGGCAGCGCCGAGATCAACTTCGGCCGTATTCTGCGCGAAGACTTCTCTCACGTGCGCGACGAGCTCATAATCTCGACGAAGGCGGGTTGGGACATGTGGCCGGGCCCCTACGGTGACCTCGGGTCGCGCAAGTACCTACTCGCCAGCCTCGATCAGAGCCTGGGCCGCTTGGGACTCGACTACGTCGATATCTTCTATCACCACCACTTCGACGCCACCACCCCCCTGGAAGAG
>Ga0181534_10001238_pt1 | contig 16849 bp, 14 predicted proteins | sample PEATcosm2014_Bin_37_FD_119758 | JGI IMG/M metagenome (GOLD analysis project Ga0181534, IMG submission 119758) | Peatland microbial communities from MTU Mesocosm Facility, Houghton, MI, USA - PEATcosm2014_Bin17_10_metaG | ecosystem: Environmental > Terrestrial > Soil > Wetlands > Peat | place... | reverse complement strand
TCTTTCGATTGGCACGGTCATTGAAATAAAACTACAGATGTTTGTTAAAGTGCGAGATGATTTCATTGAACGGCGGCATCCGCCCGGCGAGATACCACACGGTGACAAAGCGTTCCAAACCCGTCACCATGGCGAACAGCACCGAACACATGATATACAGCCCGAAGGCTTGCGAGGGATCGGGTTGCATCACGCGCGGCACGCCGTGATAAAGTGTCGTGGCGCAGAGCAGGATGCCGACGCCCCACGTCAACCACGGATTGACCGCCGGAAAGACATCGAGCAGCCGCAGCAGAAACACCGGGCTTAATCCGCAGACCGCCACGGTGAATCCCTGGCTGTAAGTGTGACGCGGGTAAGATGCGTTGCACAGCGCCTTGACGATCTGCGCGCAGATGAAGACCATCGCCAGCGTCAGCAGCGATTGCACAATTTCGTAGATCACCATTTCACCGGCGGCGAAAATTTTTACCTGGCCGCTGTCCCACTGCCGCCGTCCCCATTCCACCAGGCTGAAACCTTCCAAGGCCGACAATATCAAGACCATCGGCGACAAATAAAACACCAGGAGAAACACTAGCCCGCGCCGGGACTGAACCACACGCTCCCAAGCCGCCACCGGCTCAAAAATCAAAAACAACGCCTTAATCATGCGCGCGAAGTGATACCCGTAAAATTGACTGCTGACAACAAAATCCGCTTTCGTCCGCACTCCAACCGTGCTTAACTTGCCGCTATGAGTGTCAACCTCGGCATCTGGAGCGCGCTGACAAAAGTTGTCGTCGCGCTGGTTGTGCTTGCCGTTTTGCTGCTGATTGGAATGTGTTATCTGCCCCTCATTCAGGAAAACTATCGGATGCAGACGGAAAATCTTCGGCTGGAACGAGAATTGAAAAATGAAGCCAAAAAATCCAAAGAACTCCAAGTCCAGATTGACGCCTTGCGGAACGATCCGAAAACCGTCGAGCGTTTGACACGCGAAAAACTTGGATATGCCAAGCCGGATGAAACGGTGGTGCGGTTTGAACCAGCGGCGACAAATGCGGTGGCGCAATGACTCAAAAATAAAATCAGGTCCGATGATTTACCCCGCCGGTCTTACCGTGAGAACTTCCTTGCCGAGCGGCTTTTGAAAACCTGGTCGGCCAGCACGCCAATCAGCACGACCGCGCCCATGACGGCGAAGTTGAGCGAGCTGTCAATGCCCAGCAGGTTCACCAAATTTTCCAGAACCAACAGCAAGGTCGTGCCGATGAGGATGCCGATGATTGAACCTTCACCGCCGCGCAGACTGCAACCGCCCAGCACCGCCGCCGCGATGCCATAGAGCTCAAAAAAATTTCCGTAGTTCGATGGCGCGATGGAATTCGTATAAAATGCGAACAGGATCGCTGACACGCCCGTCAGCAATCCCGCGATGACATAAGTGCTGCCGATTACCATTTTCGTGCTCACGCCGGAAAAGCGCGCCGCCTCCTCATTGCGGCCGACCGCAAAGAGATACCGGCCATAAACCGAGCGATGCAGCACAAACCACATGATGACGGCGATCACAACGAGGAAAACAAACGGCATGGGAATGCCCGTGAAAATATCCCTGCCGGTTTCCGGATCAACCTTCTGGAACAAGCGCCCGGAAGCCAGAAACTTCAATGCGCCAAAATCCTTCGCATCGCCAAAGCCCTTGGTGGAATCGCCAGCGATGTAACGGGCGATTCCGCGATACAGCAGCAGCCCGCAGACCGTCACGATGAACGGCTGCATCTTGAACCGCGTGATGAGAAAACCGTGAGCCAGTCCCAGCAGCATCGCCACCGCGAGCACAAACGCCGACGCCAGCGGCCACGCCCAATGCCATTCCGTCAGCGCCATCACCAGCAGCACGCCGGTGAGCGCGATCATTGATCCGATGGACAAATCAATGCCGCCCGTGATGATGACCAGCCCGACGCCGATGCTGAAAATGCCGCGCAGACCGATGAGGTTGGCGATGTTGGCCAGATTCGCCTCTGAGAAAAAGGCGTGGTTCTTTATGCCGGTGACGGCGCAAAGGACGACCAGCAGGAGAAAAATTCCGAGTTCCTTTTTCATTTCAATTGTCAAATGCCGGTTTCGCGGCGGAAATTTTCTTGCCGACGGCCAGTTGCATGATGTTTCCCTCGTTGCAGTCCGCGCGTTCGAGCACGCCGGCGATTTCGCCTTCGTGCATCACGGCCACGCGGTCGCTCATGTTCAAAATCTCCTCCATGTCGCTGCTGATCATCAAAATCACCGTGCCCCGTTCCGCCAGGCCGCGCATCAGCTTGTAAATCTCCGCCTTTGCGCCGACATCAATCCCGCGCGTCGGCTCGTCCATGATCATCACCTTCGGCTCCATCGAAAGCCATTTGCCGAGGACGACCTTTTGCTGGTTGCCGCCGCTCAAGTTCAACACGAAGGTTTCACAGCCGGGCGTCTTGATTTTCAGCGATTCAATCTGTTCGTTCGCAACCTTCCGCTCACGGTCACGGCGGATGAGATTGAACGGGGCAAACCGCTTCAGCGAAGGCAGCGTGACGTTTTCGCGGACGCTCATCTGCGTGACCAGGCCTTCGCCGCGACGGTCTTCCGGCACGAGATAAATGCCCCGGTCAATCGCCGCGCGTGACGAGCGGATGGGAATTTTTTCCGAGCCAAGTTCGATTTCGCCTTCGCCGGCGGGGTCAAGCCCGACAATGGACTTGGCAATTTCAGAACGGCCCGCGCCGACCAGCCCGGCGAACCCAAGAATCTCGCCCCTGCCTGCGTCGAACGAAACCTGCCGAGACGGATATCGGCTGGAACGCAGGTTGCGCACCTTCAAAAAAGCAGGCGACTGCGTTGCCTGGGATGCGACATAAAAACTTTTGATTTCGCGCCCAACCATGAGTCCCACTATGTTGTCGTGCCTGGCGTCGGCATCGGAAAGTTCACCGGCGTTTTTGCCGTCGCGCAACACAACGACACGGTCGGCGCAATGCTCGATTTCACCCAGCCGGTGGGAAATGTAAATGACGCTCACGCCCTGTTCGCTCAACTCGCAAACCAGTTTGAGCAGGCATTCAGTTTCAGTAAGCGTAAGGCTGGAAGTCGGCTCGTCCATGATGATGATGCGCGCGTTGAGCGAGAGCGCCTTGGCGATCTCAACCATCTGCTGCTGCGCGATGGACAACTGGTCGAGCCGCGTGCGGCTGGAAATGTTCAGGCCGAGACGCTTGAGATAAGGCTCGGTGTCGGCGTAGATTTTTTTGCTGTTGATCAGGTAAAATGGGCGGAGCAGGGGTTCGCGCCCGAGAAAAACATTCGCCGCCACGTCGAGATTGTCGAGGACGTTTAATTCCTGGTGGATGAACGCGATGCCGAGCTTCATGGCATCGGTGACGTTGTTGAGACTGACCGGCTTGCCGTCCACGAAAATTTCGCCGGAGTCAGGAACATAGACGCCGCCGAGGATTTTCATCAAGGTGGATTTACCGGCACCATTCTCACCACAGAGCGCGACCACTTCGCCCCGCCTCACCTTAAGGCTCACGTTATCAAGCGCAACAACGCCGGGAAACCCCTTGGAAATCCCGCGCATTTCAAGCAATGGCGAATCGCTCATTTTTATAGTGAATCAAAAATCGGCGTGAGCGGCCACAAAATTTCCAACGCATCATGCGCCAGCTTTTTCATCGCCACGCCCGTATAAAAGAAGCGCAATCAATCCTGGATTCAGCCCGTCGGCGGTTTTTTGCCGCCGCGCACCGCACCGAGAAGCATCAGCACGCCAAAGATGAGGAGGACGATGCCCCAGATGAGATTGATGTTGATGCCCACTGAATTTTCGCTGGCACCGCCGACCGCACCCTCAATGAGCAGCAGCACGCCGATGAGCGAAAACATCAGGCCGATTGGCCAGCGTATGTCGAGTCCCATAAAATCACTTCCTTTCGTTGTTTCAATTTACCAGAATATGATGTTCAAAATGATGCAGGCGATGATTAGCACAGTGCCGACGACGGCGGGCCGCTGCCAGACCGGCTGGTTGTGATCCACAATCCTCGGCGTGAGCGAATAGACAAGGCCTTTCAGTTCCTCGTCGGTCTTCGTGCGCCGCGTCGCCAGCGAGATAAACAGGGTGACGAGGAAGCAGACGGTGAAGGCGAAAATGGCGAGCCAGAAGTTTTGGGCCATTTCACTCGGGAAGGTGGCCATCACGCCGAGATAGCCGCCTTTCATGTGGTTGATGACATGGCCGACGGCATCCACGTTGCCGGTGGTGGTGGTGAACGCATGAAAAATCGTCGAGCCGGCGATGCCGCCGAAAAGTCCGAGAAATGCGCCGACGCCGGTGGCCCGTTTCCAGAACATCCCCAGCAGGAACGTGGCGAACAACGGGGCGTTCACGAAGCCGAACACCAGTTGGATGATGTCCATGGCGTTGTTGTATTGCTTGGAAACATATGCGCACATGATGCTCAACACGATGCCGACGACGGTGATGCATTTGCCCATCCAAAAATAGTGGGCATCGGTTTTTTTGGGTGCCAGATAAGCCTGATAGAGGTCATAGGTCCAGATGGTGTTGAATGCGGTGACATTGCCGGCCATGCCGGACATGAACGACGCAAGCAGCGCCGTGAGTGCGAGGCCGAGCAGACCGGGCGGACAGTATTTTTTCAGCAAAGAAAGAATGACGCTGTTGTAATCGTTGTCGGCGATGCTGTTGTAAAGGCCGTTCTGGATCTGGTCGTCGGTCAGCTTGGTTGCCGTGTTGTCGGCAATCAATTTGTTTACCTTCCCGGCATCCACGTTCTCGCCGAGCGCAACGCTGATGGCCGTGACAGCGGCGGCATCGGACGGGCTGGCGGTTTTCACCACGTTAGCCGCCTTGTCATAATTTTCCTGTGAAACGATCGGCGGGGGAATGCGGTATCCTTTGTCTGGCATTGAGGCCAGGGCGATGGCGATCATGCCGGGAAGAATGACCAGAAAGGGGAAAAACATCTTGGGCACGGCGGCGATGAGCGGGGTGTTGCGGGCGGCGGTCATGTTCCGGGCCGCCATCGCGCGCTGCACCACCAGGAAGTTGGTGCACCAGTAACCAAACGAAAGCACGAACCCCAGGCCAAAGAGGACGGCAAACCAGTCCACACCCAGCGGATTGGCGGCGGGACCGGCCAGCACCGGCTTCCACACGCTCGTCCAGGCATCGGGCGCGTAATGAGTGCCGGCGGGCTGGAGATAGAAAGTGGAAGGATTGGTGGCCACGCCCTGTAGCGCGGTTTTCACCGAATGCCATCCGCCGGCGTCGCGCAGTCCGAGATAAACCACCGGCGCAAAGCCGAGGACGATCATGAAAAACTGCAGCACCTCGGTATAGATTGCCGAGGTCAAACCGCCTTTCAAAACGTAGAGCAGCACGACGCCTGAGCAAATCCACAGATAAACATCATAGCTGCCGAAGCTCATGCCCAAAAAGTGCGCGTTCAATTTCCACGGCAGCAGGTTGGTGAGCAGCCGGGACAACGCGTCCATGGAAATGCCGGAGGCGAACACGGTCATCACGGCGAACGAAAGCGCATTGAGCGCGCGAACAGGTTCGTTGAAGCGCATCTTCAGATATTCCGGCACTGAGCGCGCCTTGGAACCGTAGTAAAACGGCATCATGAACACGGCCAGAAAGACCATCGCGGGAATTGCACCCACCCAGTAAAAGTGCGCCTGGGCGATGCCGTATTTTGCGCCGCTGGCGGCCATGCCGACCAGTTCCAACGCGCCAAGATTGGCGGCCATGAAAGCCAGGCCCGTCACCCAGGTGGGAATGGAACGGCCGGACGTGAGAAAGTCCGACGATGTTTTTACATAGCGCGCGAGCACCCAGCCAATGCCGAGCACAAAGGCGACGTAAGCGAGCAGAATGGTGTAGTCTATCCAGGCGAGATGAATCGGTTGCATAGGTGTTGGAGATTTTTTATCCGGTTGCCAGCGGATTGTCAAGCGGGTCTGTTCAGCGGTAGTGGGGTCATTTGCTTTTTCAGGGGTTTGCGCTCTTGCTTTTCAGCAGCTTGGCCTGAAATTGCGGGATCCGCATACAGGGGCAGCATATTTGCCCGTTGATTCTTGCCCGCAACTCGCAATATCCAAGCAAGCGTTGAAATTCTTTTTTGGTCAAAGAATTTTAGGAGCAGTTTGCTGATTTGCTGGAAACTTTCCTTTCGCGGTGTGAACAATTTAGTCCAGTTGTTCAGCACGCAGAACGCAGACGGAATTTGACGTGCTTGTGACACGGATGGACAGCAACGATACCTTTTGAAAAGTTTGAACTTGTTAGCAGCAAGGCGTTTTGAAACTGTTAAAACTCACAATCGCATTGATTCTATTGACTAAAATTGAAGTGGAGCGGGTGAAGGGAATCGAACCCTCGTCTCAGGCTTGGGAAGCCCACGTTCTACCATTGAACCACACCCGCACATATCCAAGTTTCAAGTGTCAGCTTTCAAGTGTCAAGTTGAAGCGCGGACAATTTGACCCGGAATTTTTTCCGCCACGACTTCCAGTCGTTTGATCACTTCAAGCAGTCTGCTTTCAATCAAAATTTGCCGCGCCGGTGATGTTATTTTGCCGCCGTCGAGTTCGCGCACGTAAAAAGCGTCTATCGCCGCGCCGCGCTCGGTCACGATGCGCGCACCGGCGATGTCCACCGCCAGCTCGGCGAATGTTTGTGATATCGCGTAAAGCAAGCCAAGCCTGTCCTCGGTCTCGACCTCGATGAGCGTGCGGGTCTCGGAGATTTCGTTGTCGAAACTGATTTGAGTCGGCATCTGTTCGCCGGCATAAGGCTGGTAGAACGTCTGTGAAAGAATTTGTTTTTTAATGAGCGCGCGCAGATCAACTTCCTCGCCGACCAGCACTTTTTCGAGCAACCCGGCGAACGTGTCGTGATGATCGCGAGTGGCAAGGTTGCCGGTGCGCGCGTCATTGACAAAAAAATCGTCAAGTGCGATGCCGTCGGTGCGCGTGAAGATCTGCGCGCTTAAAATGTTCAGCCCGGCGGCGCTTAACGAGCCGGCGATCTTGCCAAACAATCCGGCGCGATCCCAGGTGCAGATTTTGACGAGGTTGTAGCCCCGGTCAGGTTCGTCCAGCCACGCGGTCACGGGCGAGAGCGAGCGGGTGTTTTCAAGAATCAGCCGGTGCATGAAGCGGTGAGCCAGTTCGAGGTCGTCGAGGATTTCCTGCGCGGTGTGAATCTCAAAATAACGAGTCGGCAACGTCAGGAAATGCGCGTCCAACTCCTCTCCGCTGATTTGCTTTGAGGCGAGTTCGCGGACTTCCTGCATGAGCGCTTCTCGCTGCTTCTGCCCGGCGCGGCGGAATTCCGTGCCGCCGGACAGCAGCGGCATCGCGCGCGAATACAACTGCCAGAGGAGTGAATCCTTGAAGCCGTTCCACAATTTGTCGCTGGTGCCCTGCGAATCCGCGAATGTCAGCAGCGTCAACAAATTCAGATTCTCCGGCGTCTGGATTTGCCGCGAGAATTTTTTTATGACCGCCGTGTCGTCAAGGTCGCGCCGCTGCGACAAGCTCGCCATGAGCAGGTGGTTTTCGATGACAAGACGAAGCGCACGCGATGCCGATTCGTCGAGGTGCAGCCGTTTTGCCGCCCGCATGGCCATTTCAGCGCTCGCGCCGGGATGCCCGCCTTTTTTGTGTTGCGCGGATTTGCCGACGTCGTGCAGCAGGAGCGCGAGATAAAGCAATCCGGGACGTTCAAGGCTTTGAAACAGTGGCGCATAATTCTTATACGGCGGCTCCTTGGACTCCCAGATTTTGTCGAGTTGTTCGATGCAGACCAGCGTGTGTTCGTCGGCGGCGTATTGATGATAAAATTCGTGCTGCACCAGGCAGGTCAGCCGCCCGAATTCTGGGATATATTTGCCGAGCAGGTTCACTTCGTGCATGGCGCGCAGGATCGGCGCGACCTCGCCGCGCCGTTCGAGGATCGTCAGAAAGGTTTCGCGGACGTGCTCGTCGTTCAGGAAATCACGATCAACCAGCGAAATCTGGTTGCGGATCAATTGCGCCAGGTCGGGGTGCAACGTCAAATGCCGCTGCTGCGCGTGGAGGAAAACACGCATGAGGCGGCGTGGCGAATCGCGGAAAATCCGGCTGGACGCGGCGTGAATTTCCCCGTTGATGAATGTGAAGCCGTCCACCGGTTCGGGTTCGCGTCGTTTCGGCAGATATCTTCGCAGCGAAAGCCTTCCGTGCGCCGGCGCGACAAGCGCCATGCGCTGCTCCAGCGTGCGCGTGATGAGAAAAATATTCCTCATATGCGTGTAGAGGTCGTGCATGAATTTCTCGATGCGTTTGCTCGGTGAACGGTCGCCATAGCCGAGCGCGGTCGCGACGGAGGGCTGAAGATTTTTCCCCAGCACTTCGAGCGCGCGGATGACTTCGTAGTGCAGTTCCGTCCGCACGCGCAGCAGGAAACTGTAGGCGTCCTCAAGCTGTTTGCGCTCGGCCTTGCTTACAAACTCCTGCTGTTCCAGATCCGCCAGCGAGCGCGTGCGGTATTTGAAAAAGGTCATCCACAAGAGATTTTGAAAATCACGCAGGCCGCCGCAGCCGTTCTTGATGTTTGGTTCCTGCATGCACGCCGAGTTGCCGTATTTCGTCCGCCGCGTCGCCTGGTCATCCAGACGCATGGCGATGTATTCTTCCTCGAAGCCGAGGACGCATTTGGCGACGACCGCTTTTTGAAATTTTCCGAACAATGTCGCGTCGCCGACAATCAGTCGCGCTTCGATGAGGGAAGTTTTGGATTGCATGTCGGTGTTCGCGACTTTCACGCAGTCGTCAATGCTTCGAACCGCGTGGCCAACTTTCAGGCCGACATCCCAAAGAGGATACAACACTCCGTCAATCAATTTTGAAAGATACGGTAGCGGCTTGTTTGCCGCGATCTGGCCGTCGTGCAAAAACATGAAGTCAATGTCGCTGTGCGGATTCAATTCCGCGCGGCCATAGCCGCCGATGGCCACCAGTGCGAGCGGCGGAAATTCCTTCAACGCCTGCGGTGAAAGGCCGGTTTTCGACACCTCCCAAAGATGTCGCAGCAGCGCATCGAGCATCACCGCGCGCGCCGCGCAAATCTCGCGCCCGTCCGCGCCCGCGCGATGCTCCATTTTCAAGCGCTGCGTCTCCACCTTGAGAAAGGCCTTGTAGCGCGCGAGCTGTTGCGCCGCGTCGCCGGTCGGCGGCGACGGCAGGCGCTCCGCAGCGTCATCTTGGATTTTTCTGATTAAATCGTCCATCCGGCGCGCATAAGTTGCGGAGAAAACATTTTGAAAGCAAGCCGCGTCGGAAAAATTTCCACTGCTCATCGTCCTCAACCTCATCATCTTCATCCTCGTCCTCATCGTCATCCTCACTATCGGAAACGGTGAGAACGAGGATGCCGATGAGGATGAGAAAAAGTCGGATGATTTTGAAATCACAGCGAAACCTTGTCGCGCGTCCGGCGTTCAATAGACTCTTCAAACGATGGCTGGCCAACCCGACCCAGATGCTGTGTTAATGCTGCGCGTCAAGCGCGGCGACCGCGCGGCGTTCACCGAGTTGGTCGAGAAATACAAGCAGCCCGTGATGAATTTCGTCTGTCGTTCGCTGCGCGACGAGGCCGAGGCCGAGGATCTGGCGCAAAATGTCTTCCTGCAAGTTTTCAAATCCCGTGCGCGCTACGAGCGCACCGCCAAATTTTCCACCTGGCTATTCACCATCGCGCGGAATCTGTGCCTGAACGAAATCCGCCGCCGTTCGCGGCACCCCGCCGAATCGCTCGAGGAAACGCACGCGGAGAATGAAGACCAGCCGCAGCGGCAATATGAGGACAAAAACGTTTTTCTGCCGACGGAAAATGTCTTGCATGGCGAACTCGCAAAAAAAATCGAGATGGCGCTGGATGAACTGCCTGAAAACCAGCGCACCGCCATTTTGCTCTGCCGCCAGGACGAGTTGAGCTACGAGGAGATTGCCGAGGTTTTGGACTGCTCGCTTTCCGCCACAAAATCGCTCATCCATCGGGGACGCGAAACGCTCAAGGAAAAGCTCAAGCCATATCTGCAGACCGGGGAGTGGTGAATGGCCGCGAAATTCTGAAAAACTGCCATTGCGGAACGGACGGGATTTGCGATAGTGTTTCCAACCATTCAACAAAGGAAAAATCATGGCGCAGGCAATCATGGATCCAGAAAAAGTGCGGCGGTTTGCCGAGGAACTCCAGCGCTTCAACAGCGACGTCGAGAACCGGCTGACCCTGCTGCACGCGCGGTTCGCGGCGCTCGGCGACACCTGGCAGGATCAGGAGCACGAGAAGTTTGCCGTGGAATTCCGCCAGGCGGTCAAGGCGTTGAAAAAATTTGTCGAGCTTTCGAAGGAACACACGCCCTACTTGTTGCGCAAGGTGCAGCGCATCGAGGAATATCTCAACCAGCACTGACCAAACAAACTCGTCCTCTTCGTAATCGCGATGGGGAACGAAAGCGAAATACATGGCCGAAAATGCCCGGATTACCTCGGTTGAAGCCATAGAGTCCTTCCGCGCGAAGCTCATTGTGTTCCTTGGCCAGGCGCGTCCCGTCCTGGAGGAGGTGGGCGGTGAATTGTCCCGCACGCAAAGCTGGTTGCAGAACGATCAGCGTCATTTTTGGGAAACCGAGCTGCGCCGGCGGCAACGGCGGCTGGATGAGGCCCAGCAGGAATTGTTCAACGCCACGCTGTCCAAGCTGCAATCAGGAACCACCGCGATGCATCACATGGCGGTGCAGCGTGCGCAACGCGCCGTGCGCGAAGCCGAGGCCAAGCTGGGCATCTTGAAAAAATGGGCGGACGAACTCGAAAACCGCGCCGCCCCGCTCAAAAAACAGACGGAGCAGTTGCACGGCTTCCTCGCCACCGACATGGTGCGCGCCGTGGCTTATCTTGACCAGATGCTCGCGACTTTGGATGCTTACCGGAATGTCGCCACGTCGCGAAGTGAAAAAACCGTCGCCGCCGAGCCGGAAAAACCGGAGGAGTCAAAATGAATTTAAGCGGCAACCGGGGCAGGCTCATCGGGCTGACGCGCGACATTTCGCTCCAGTGGGACGAGGTAAAAAATTCCTGGCGCGATGCCAAGAGCGAGGAATTCGAACGCCGGTTCATGAACGAACTGGCGGCGCACACGAGCCGTGCGGTGAGTGTTCTTGAACAATTGGACAAACTTTTGCAAAAAGTGAGAAGTGACTGTGAATAGCCAGCCCGACGTCAACTCGATTCTCGGTTTGCTGGACGCGCTCAAAGGCGTCATCCGTGATTTCGTCGCGCGCGAGGAAAAGCTGGATGGCAAATACCGCGTCCGGTCCGCCGCCGAGTTGGAAGCCTTTTCAAGCCGGAACCAGGCTCAGGCGCAAGCCGCCGCCGCGCGGGCGGCAAACACGGCAGCCACGCTGGAGATGGAACGGAAACTCATCCAGTCCCGCTTTGAAAAACGCAAGGCGCGCATCAACCGAGCCAACGTCGCCGTCAACCAGTGGGTGCAGGATCAAATCGCCCAATGCGACGCCGAATGGAAAGACCGCACCCAGGAAGGCGTGCAGGCGGCGGAAGTTCATCGGAGCGAAGAACTGGCCAACGCGACGACGGTTTTCAACAATTTCCAGCAAAATCTGGTCGCCGCCGGCGAGGAACTGGCGAAGCTCGAAACGGCGGCGCTCGGCATATTCCGGGGCTACGGAAAATTCCGGCGGCTGCTTGCTCCCGAACGAAAATGGCCGGAGCCGGATTTGGCGCCGGATGAAAATGTTCTTTTTGGCGAGTTCCAAAAACTCCAGGCAAAAATCCCCGGCGACCTGGGCCGATTCGGAAAATTCCCGCTGCCGAAGATTTTCAAATTCCTTTCCGTCTGGCTTCTGTCCGCATTGCTCATGGCGGTTGCGGCGGCGCACCCGGTGCTGATCAAATTCAATCTGAACACCATCACGCAAGTTGAAGCGGGCATTGCGCTGGCGGCATTTGTTCTGGTCGTCATTATTTATTTTGTCGGTGGCCAAATCGCCGCGCCGCTGGCCAGGACCATCGCCGGTGACCTGGCCAAGATGCGCCGGCTCTTTGATGTCGGCGCCGAAAAGTCCGCCGCGCATTTGCAGTCGGAACAGGCGCGAATCGAAAACGAATTTGAAACCGCCAAAAATAATTTCAATCAGGAATGGCGGCAGGCCGTCCGCGACATCAGCGAATCGCGGAGCACCAATTCGACAGTCATCAGCGTGAAAGCCGCGCAGGTTGCGCAAAAAAATGAAAGATGGCATCGCGCGGAAATCGAGCGGATTAAACCGCGCCACACTCAAATCGTCGCGCAGTTGAAGGGGGAAGACGCCGCGCAAGTGCGGCAAATCGCCGAGGCGCACAAATCCACCCTGGCGCAGATTGAAAGCGAGCATGAACGCCTCTGGCAGGAACTGGAAACAGACTGGAAGAACAGCATCACGCCGCTGTGCGAGCAGTTGCGCACCGCCAACGACGCGGCGGAAAAGGCTTTTCCGGCCTGGGATGACGCGTCCTGGAAAAATTGGAGGCCGCCATTGGAGTTTCAAAACGCCGCCAAGTTTGCGCGACTGGAGTCAGCCGTGGAAAAATTGGCGGGCGCGCTGCCGAAAAATCCGCGCCTCAAATGGCCCGGCCCGGAAATTATTTCCGCGCCGCTCTCGCTGCTTTTTCCGTCGCAAGGCTCGATTCTTTTTGAAACCGGCAAGAGCGCCGGTGATGAGGCTTTTGGTGCGATCAACAGCGTCATTTTCCGGCTGCTGGCCACCACCCCGCCGGGGAAGTTGAGCTTCACAATTTTTGATCCGGTCGGCCTCGGCCAGAATTTTTCCGCGCTGATGCACCTCGCGGATTACGAGGAAGGCAGCATCAACAGCCGCATCTGGACGCAGTCGGCGCAGTTCGAGGAAAAGCTCGCGGAACTGAACGAGCACATGGAAAAAATCATCCAGATGTATCTGCGCAACGAATACGCAACCATCGCCGAATACAACGCGCAGGCCGGCAGCATCGCGGAAAAATATCATTTTCTCGTCATCGCGTCGTTTCCGGTGAACTTCAGCGACACGGCCGCGAAACGGCTGCGCAACATCGCCGCCAATGGTGCGCGCTGCGGCGTCTTCACGCTCATCCATTGGGATCAACGGAATGCGGTGCCGCAGGATTTTGTGCCCGACGAGTTGCGCAAGAACAGCATCTGCCTCGTCAACACCAGCCGTGGTTTTGAACTCGCCGACCGGCAGCCGCCGGGCGTGCAACTGGTGCTGGATCCGCCGCCGCCGCCGGAATTCGCCACGGAATTTCTACATCGTGTCGGCGAGGGCAGCAAGGATGCCAGCCGCGTTGAAGTGCCGTTCGAACAGATCGCCCCGGCGGAGGCGGAGATGTGGACGGAAGAAACCACCGAACTGCTGCGCGTGCCCATCGGGCGTTCGGGCGCGACCAAATTTCAATATCTTGAAATCGGCAGCGGCACGCGGCAGCACGCGCTCATCGCGGGCAAGACGGGTTCCGGCAAATCTACTTTGTTCCACGTCATCATCACGAACCTCGCGTTGCGTTGCAGCCCGGAAGAAGTGGAATTTTACCTGATTGATTTCAAAAAAGGCGTCGAGTTTAAATGCTACGGCAGCCGCCGCCTGCCGCATGCGAAAGTTGTCGCCGTCGAGAGCGACCGCGAATTTGGCTTGAGCGTTCTGCAACGGCTCGACGAGGAATTGCGGCGGCGCGGCGATTTGTTCCGCAAGGTCGGCGCGCAGGATCTGGCTGGCTACAAACGTGCCGGAGGAACTGAACCCGTTCCACGCGCACTGCTGATGATTGACGAGTTTCAGGAATTTTTCACGGAGGAAGACCGCATCTCGCAGGGCGCGGCGGTGCTGCTCGACCGCATCGTGCGCCAAGGCCGCGCGTTTGGGATTCACGTCATCCTCGGTTCGCAGACGCTCGGCGGGGCTTACACGCTGGCGCGCGCGACCATCGGGCAGATGGTCATTCGCATCGCGCTCCAGTGCAACGAGGCCGACGCCTACCTCATCATGGATCAGGATAATCCAGCGCCGCGCCTGCTCTCGCGGCCCGGCGAAGGTATTTACAACGACGCGGCGGGCGCGATTGAAGGCAACAGCCCGTTCCAAGCCGTCTGGCTGTCCGACAAATCGCGCGATAATTATCTGGCAAAAATTCGCGGGCGGGCCGATGAAAAGCCGAATCAATATCCGGGGCCGCTGGTGTTTGAAGGCAACGCGCCGTCGGACGTGCGGGAAAATCTTCCCTTGCGCGAGGTGCTGGAAAAGACGGACGTTCCAATCCCCGTGCAAGCCGGAGTCTGGCTCGGCGCGCCCAATTCCATCAAAGGCCCGACCGAGGCGGTTTTCCGCCGGCAGAGCGGCAGCAACCTGCTCGTCGTCGGCCAGAGCGAGGAGCGCACGACCACGATTGTGGCGGTGTCGCTCGTTTCGCTGGCGGCGCAGTTTCCGAAAGGCGCCGCGCGTTTTGTTCTGCTCGACAGCACGCCGCAAGGTTTTCCGCAGCGGGAATTTTTGGAGCGCATCGCCCGCGCGGTTCCGCACGAGATGGTGCAGGGCAGCAACGGCAATCTCGCTGAAGTGATGACCGCGCTGGCGGAGGAATTAAAGAACCGCGGCGAGAATGAATCCTCCGGCCCGGAAATATTTGTGCTGATCCACGGACTGCAAAATTTCAAGAAGCTGCGGGCGGAGGACGAGTTCAGTTTCTCCAGCGGCGGCGGCGATGCGCCGAATCCCGCCGCCATTTTGTCGAGCCTCATTACCGAGGGGCCGGCGCGGGGAATCCATTTCATCATCACCTGCGACACTTACAACAACATGAACCGTTTCCTGGGGCGGAAGGCTTTGGGCGAATTTGAAATGCGCGTGGTGTTCCAGATGAGCGCAAGCGACTCGGCCAGCCTGATTGACGTGCCCGCCGCCGGCACGCTCGGATTGCATCGCGCGCTGTTTTACAACGACCGCGAAGGCAGCCTCGAAACGTTCCGGCCTTATGCGCAGCCGGAAGGCGAATGGATTGAAACCGTCGCGCAGATGCCGGTGTTCGGACGTTAAAAATAACAGTCGGGACATGTCGTCCGGACGGGCAGGGGATATCAACTGAATCGCTTCTTGACAGATTCCGCTCCGAACAGAGCTTCACGGCAAAAGTCTGGGCTCGATTGCGGGAGCAGAGTGAGGCTCCGCTCCGCTTTCATGGCGCACACCGGTCAAATAACCTGCCGTTGTCACAAAGTTTTGACGCCGGCACCTTTTCAGATTAACTTTGAAACAGCAGTTAAATTTTCTAACTGTCACAATTTTACTATGAAACTGATTGTATGGAATAAAACTTTCTTTGCCTTGGGAGTTTCCAGCATTGCGACACTGGCATTGGTGTCCGGCTGTGTGGTTGAGCCAAACGGGCGGGTGGCGTTCCAACCCCTGGTCATTGCGCCGGCGCGGCGGGTGGTGGTGGTTCAATCTCCGCCTCCGCCGGCATCAGGAGTTGTGGTTGCAGCACCGGGGCCGGTCATGATTCCTGACGATTACGTCTGGGATGGTTACGAATACGTCGGTCTCATCGGTGACCAGTATTACTATCTTGGACCCGGCAATGTCTGGCTGGTCTGCGACCCGGTCCGGCTGGAGCGCTTTCATGGATGGGCAAATATCCATACTGATTGGCGGCTTCATGTCATTCGCAATGACCGTTTCAGATACGACAGCCATGGACGCTTTCAGCCAAGGCATGACGACCGGCGTTGACTGGCGTTTCCATCCGTCCTGCCAGATTAAAGCGGATGCCAGACACCGATGGTCGCACCGGACGCTTTGAGCGTGCCAAGGACATCATCCGGCACACACCCTGACAAAATCAGTCAGTTCCCGGTTGTTGGAGAACGACTTCCATTTGCCGGATTTGTCCTGGATCGCCAGACGCATTGAATTGTCACATTGAACCCATTGCGGCTGGCGTATTTCCGGAAATTGTCCGGCGGAAATCAAGCCGTCGAAACCTGAAAGTTTTTTATTCATTTCCCGGCAGTATGGCCTTTTGAAAGAATATAACCATGGGGTGTTGACCCCAGGGCCAACGCCACAGAGACATCAGGCTCTTTCGGAATTACACGCATCTAACAGAAAAATGATTCCCTGAATTAATAAACCTTCCGCAGGTTCGACGGCAGGATTCCCAGTTCGTCGCGGTATTTGGCGACGGTGCGGCGCGCGATGGTGATGCCTTTCTCGCCGAGCATTTTAACGACTTGCTGGTCGGACAGCGGCGTGGCGGAATCCTCGGCATTGAACATTTCGGCGACCATGTCCTTCACGGTCGCGTTTGAAATGTCGTCGCCGCCGTTGCTGCTGTGCAGTCCGGCCGTGAAGAAAAATTTCATCTCAAACATCCCCTGCGGCGTCTGCATGTATTTGCCGGAAACGGCGCGGCTCACCGTCGTTTCATGCACGCCGACGACCTCGGAGACTTGCGCCATCGTCATCGGCTTCAGATGCGCGATGCCCTTTTCCATGAACTCATGCTGGCGCTTCACAATCTCCTTGCCGATGTTCAAAATGGTCTGCTGCCGGGCGTGCAGGCTCTTGATGAGGAATTTCCCGGCGCGGATTTTGTCGCGGATGTATTCCTTCACCTCGGCGTTGTTTTCACCCGCCGCCATCAAATCCTTATACACGTTGCTGATGCGCAAATGCGGAATCTGCTCGTCGTTGGTCGTCACAACAAAATCATC
>Ga0181534_10001237_pt1 | contig 16861 bp, 10 predicted proteins | sample PEATcosm2014_Bin_37_FD_119758 | JGI IMG/M metagenome (GOLD analysis project Ga0181534, IMG submission 119758) | Peatland microbial communities from MTU Mesocosm Facility, Houghton, MI, USA - PEATcosm2014_Bin17_10_metaG | ecosystem: Environmental > Terrestrial > Soil > Wetlands > Peat | place... | reverse complement strand
GACTCAGATTCGCTCGCCGCACTGCGGCCCGGCGGGATTGCCTCCGAACTCCCGGTGTTGGTCGTCGGGATGCCGCGGTCCGGCACGAGCCTGACCGAGCAGATCCTCGCCTCGCACCGGCAGGTGCACGGGGCGGGCGAGCTGCTCTACTGGATCTTTGCCGCGGACGCCGAGCGCGCGGCAGCGCCGGCCCAGCGCGCCGCGACGATCGCCGAACTCGGCCGTGCGTATTTGGAGGGGCTCGCGAGGCAGGCACCCGACGCTTCGCGCGTCGTCGACAAACTGCCAGTCAACTTCAGGCACATCGGCCTCATTCACGCGGCGCTGCCGGGCGCGCGGTTCATTCATCTCGAGCGGAGCCCGCTCGACACATGCCTGTCTATCTACTTCCAGGGGTTCTCCGCCGCGCACCCCTACGCGACCGATTTCGGCGACCTCGCGCACTACTACCATGAATACCGGCGCCTGATGGCGCACTGGCGCGCCGTGCTGCCGCCTGGGACCCTGCTCGAGGTCCGATACGAGGACCTCGTCGATGATCCGGAAGGCGGCAGCCGACGGATGCTCGCGCACATCGGTCTTCCGTGGGATCCGCGATGTCTCGAGTTCCACCGCACCGACCGGCCGGTGCTGACCGCGAGTCATTGGCAGGTGCGCCAGCCCATCAGCAGGGGTTCAGTGGATAGGTGGCGTCGCTACGAGCGCTTCATCGGACCGCTGCGCGAGGCGCTCGGCGACTGTGCGAACGAGGCCTTGTGGAATCATTCACCATTGCGGCCAGTCCGGTCTTGATTGTGGACCCGGCCGGTATGGATTATTGTCGACAATCTGCAATCACGCCAGCGCGCCCCGGGCGCTTGCCGCGGCGCCATGCGGCCGAAGAGCCGCGCGCGCGGATGCACAAGGCGGCCGCCGGCACCGGCGCCGACGCGAAGTGATTAATGCACCTTCGGAGTGGAACTTGCCTACAGACATCACTGTGAACGGCCGCGCTTACCGCTGGATGGACCGGCCGCTGGTGGTCGTTTGCGTCGATGGCTGCCAGTTCGAATACATCACTGCCGCCGTGACAGCGGGCGCTGCGCCCTATCTTGGACGGCTGCTCGGCGGCGCCGGCACCTCCGTCATCGCCGACTGCGTCATGCCGAGCTTCACCAATCCCAACAATCTGTCGATCGTGACCGGTGTGCCGCCTTCGGTGCATGGGATCTGCGGCAATTATTTCTTCGACCCTGAGCGCGGCGAGGAAGTCATGATGAACGATCCGCGGCTGCTTCGAGTCGGAACCATTCTCGCGGCGTTTTCGCAGGCCGGCGCGAAAGTCGCCGTCATCACGGCGAAGGACAAGCTGCGCAAACTCCTCGGTCACCGGATGAAGGGGATTTGCTTCTCGTCCGAAAGGGCCGATCAGGTCACGCTGGCCGAAAACGGCATCGAGAACGTGGTCGGCCGCGTCGGCATGCCCGTCCCGTCCGTGTACAGCGCGGAGCTGTCGGAATTCGTCTTCGTCGCCGGCGTCAAGCTCATGGAGCGCGAGCGGCCCGATCTCATGTACCTGTCGACGACCGACTACATTCAGCACAAGGCCGCCCCGGGCACGCCTGTGGCCAACGATTTCTACGCCATGATGGACCGCAATCTCGCGCGGCTCGAGGAGCTGGGCGCGACCATCGTCATCACCGCCGATCACGGCATGAATGCGAAACACGGCGCCGACGGACAGCCCAATGTGATCTACCTGCAAGACATCCTGGATGCGCGGCTGGGCGAATCCAAGGCGCGGGTAATCTTGCCGATCACCGATCCGTATGTCGTGCACCATGGTGCGCTCGGGTCGTTCGCACTCGTGTACCTGCCCGCATCCGCGCACCTGCCCGAACCCACGGCGCAGGACGGGCTGGCCCAAAGCATCGCGGCGCTTCCGGGAATCGAAACGGTGCTGGGACGCGCCGAAGCTGCCGCACGTTTCGAACTGCCGCCGGAACGTATCGGCGATCTGGTGGTCGTATCTCGGCTGGACACGGTCATTGGTACCAGCCGCGATCGTCACGACCTGTCGGGCCTCGACGTTCCCCTGCGCTCGCACGGCGGCACCTCCGAGCAGAAGGTGCCGCTGCTCATCAATCGCCGCATCCCCGAACAGCCGGGTACCCGCCGCTGGCGCAACTTCGATGCATTCGACCTTGGGCTGAACCTCGCCGCCCGGCCCGCGTAGGAGAGAACGCATGTCAGCGAGCGCCATGTCATCCGCGCCGAGCGAACCGATCCGCGAGTCCTTGCGCATCGCGGGCGAGAAGGTGAGGCGCGACCGGGTGATCGAGGTTCGGCACCCCTACAGCGGAAAACTCATCGGTACCGTGCCCAAGGCAACGCTGGGCGATGTCAAACGGGCGCTTCAGATCGCGCGCGGCTTTCGATCCACGCTGACCCGCCACCAACGCTACACAATCCTCATGGCGGCGGGCGCCACCATCGACAGGAGGCGCGATGAGCTCGCGCACCTGATCACGCTCGAGTCGGGTCTGTGCCAGAAGGACTCGCAGTACGAGGTGGGCCGTGCCTCGGACGTCCTGCTGTTCGCGGCCAACCAGGCCCTGATCGACGACGGCGAGGTCTTCTCGTGCGATCTGACGGCGCACGGCAAGTCGCGCAAGGTGTACAGCCTGCGGGAGCCGCTGCTCGGTGTGATCACGGCCATCACGCCCTTCAATCATCCCCTCAACCAAGTGGTCCATAAGCTGGCCCCCGCGGTGGCAACCAACAACCGTGCCGTGCTCAAGCCGAGCGAGAAGACGCCGCTCAGCGCGTTCGCGTTTGCGGACATTCTCTACGAGGCGGGGCTGCCGCCTGAAATGCTCTCGGTGCTGACGGGCGATCCGGCCGAGATCGGGGACGAGCTGCTCACCAGTGCGGACGTCGATCTGGTCACTTTCACCGGCGGCGTCTCCGCCGGCAAGTACATCGCCGGCAAGGCGGTCTACAAGCGCCAGGTGCTGGAGCTCGGCGGCAACGATCCCATCATCGTGCTCGAGGATGCGGACTTGGAGGAAGCCGCCACGCTGGCCGCGAGCGGGTCTTACAGGAACTCGGGCCAACGCTGCACCGCCGTCAAGCGCATGCTCGTTCAGGAGACCGTGGCGGACCGCTTCGTCGAACTGCTGGTGGAGAAGACGCGCGCCCTTAAATATGGCGATCCCTTCGACCCCGCCATGGACATGGGCACGGTCATCGACGAGACATCGGCGCGCCGGTTCGAGGCGGTGGTGAACGAGGCAGTGGCGGGCGGCGCCCGGCTGCTCATCGGCAATATCCGGCGCGGTGCGCTGTATTCGCCCACCGTACTCGACCGGGTGACACCCACCATGGAGGTCGTGCGGCGCGAGACCTTCGGACCGGTCTCGCCCGTCATCCGCTTCAAGACGGTGGAGGAGGCGATCAGCATTGCGAACGGAACGGCCTACGGTCTGTCATCCTCGCTGTGCACCAACCGCATCGACCTGATCACCCGGTTCGTGCGCGAGCTTGAGGTCGGCAGCGTGAACGTGCGCGAAGTGCCGGGCTACCGGCTGGAGGTCACGCCCTTCGGCGGCATCAAGGACTCCGGGCTGGGCTACAAAGAGGGCGTCGCGGAGGCGATGAAGAGTTTCTGCAACACGAAGACCTATTCGCTGCCCTGGTAATCGAGAACATGCCCGATCCCATATTGCTCACACCCGGCCCTCTGACCACCTCGGCGCACACCAAGTCCGCGATGCTCTCGGACTTCGGATCGTGGGACGGCGCTTTCAACGAGCTGACCGCTTCGGTATGCCGGGATCTCGTGGCCATCGCAGATGCGCAAGCCGAACACGTTTGTGTGCCGCTGCAGGGCAGCGGGACGTTCGCCGTCGAAGCGGCGCTCGGCACGCTCGTTCCCAGGAATGCCAAGGTGCTGGTGCCCGACAACGGCAGCTATTGCAAACGCATCGTGCGCATCCTCGAGTATCTGGACCGCGAAGCCGTCGTGCTGCCGCACGGCGAGCAGGAGCGGGCCGACCCCGCGCGGATCGACGCCGCGCTGGCTCTGGATCCATCGATCACGCACGTCGCACAGGTGCACTGCGAGACCGGCACGGGGATACTGAATCCGCTGCCCGAGATTGCGGCGGTCGTCGCCAATCACCGCCGCGCTCTGATCATCGACGCGATGAGTTCCTACGGAGCCATTCCCATCGACGCGCGCATCCTGCGATTCGACGCTGTGATTGCGGCATCCGGGAAATGCCTCGAGGGCGTGCCGGGCATGGGTTTCATCATTGCCCGGCGCATCGCGCTGGAGCGCTCGGGCGGCAATACCTACTCGCTCGCCATGGACCTGCTCGACCAATGGCAGTACATGCAGAAGACCGGCCAGTGGCGCTTCACGCCCCCTACGCAAGTCCTCGCCGCCCTGCGCGCCGCGATCGACCAGTACCGGGAGCAAGGGGGGCAGCCGGCGCGGCTGGCACGCTACACCGAGAATTGCGCCGCGTTGGTGCGCGGTATGCGCGCGCTGGGCTTGCGCACTTTCTTGCCGGATTCCCTGCAGGCGCCGATCATCGTCACCTTCCACTCACCACCCGATCCCAACTATGACTTCACGCAGTTCTATCGCCGGGTGCGCGAGCGCGGATTCATCCTGTATCCGGGCAAGCTCACGGCGGTCGATACATTCCGCGTCGGCTGCATAGGCGCCATCGACGCCGGCATCCTCGAACAGGCGGTGGCCGCCGTCGCCGAGGTGCTGCGCGAAATGGGAGTGCGCCGGCTCGCCGGGGGTTGAGGGATGCCGGCGGCGCAGTCCTCCCACGGGGTGCAGATCGAGGAGCTGCGCGTCACGGGCTTCGTCGTCCTGCCCGGGTTCGTGCGGGGCGGCGGCCTGGCCCGGCTCGATGCGGCCGCCCGGGCGCAGCTTGCCGCGCGCGCGCCGCCCGTGGAGTTCGAGGCCGATCTTCGCTATCCGGGTGCACCGGCGTCGCGCACCGCCGCCGGCGGCGAAACGGTGCGCCGGCTGCTCGATGCCTACGGCCGCGAGCCCGAGTTCGCGCGCTGGGCGACGGTGCCCTGCTTGCGCGAATGGATGGAGGCGTATTTCGGCGAAACCGCGCGGATGTCGCGCGCCCATCACAATTGCCTGATGACCAAGCATCCACGATACGGCAGCCTGACGAACTGGCACCGCGATATTCGCTACTGGTCGTTCGAGCGCGAGGATCTCGTCTCGGTCTGGCTCGCGCTCGGCGAGGAGAGAGTGGACAACGGCGCGCTGTGGTTCGTGCCGGGCTCGCACCGGATGGCATTCGATGCCGGCCGTTTCGATGAGGCGCGCTTCTTCCGCGCCGATCGCGCGGACAATGCCGCCATCATCCGCAACGCCGTGTCGCCGCGCCTCGAGCCCGGCGATGCGGTGTTCTTTCATTGCAATACCCTGCACTCGGCCGGCAGTAATTTGAGCGATGCCGTGAAATTCTCGCTGGTCTACACCTACCATGGCCGCAGCAACGCACCCACTGCGGGTACGCGGTCGGCATCCGTGACCGAGGTCGAACTCGGATGAATCCGTCATGGAGTTTGCTTTACACTGCCGCTGATCTTCCAAGGAGGTGTGAACGGTGGCAAAGATACCTGCCGGTGTGGGTCCGCAATTTCCGCAAGTCGTCGTTCTGGTCGGCGCCACCGGCGATCTGGCGCGGCGCAAGCTGCTGCCCGGGATGTTTCATCTGGCGAGTTCTGGATTCATTCCCGGCTGCCGGATCATCGGCGTGTCCCTGGATGACATCGATGCCGAGGGTTTCCGCAAGATCGCCCGCGACGCGCTCGCCGAGTTCTCCACCCGCAAGGTGAAGGACGCCGACTGGAGCGCCTTTGCCGGCAACCTGCAGTATGTGCCCATGGATGCCGGCCCCGAGGCACTGAAGGCGGCGGTACTGGAGGCGGAGGGCTCCTTCAACGGCGAAAGCCGCCGGCTGCACTACCTTAGCGTGCCGCCGAACGCGGCCTTGTCCGCGGTGCGCTTGCTGGGTGAGGCCGGACTGGTCGAGCGGTCGCGGATCATCATGGAAAAACCGTTCGGCACGGACTTGAAAAGCGCGGTTGCGCTCAACCAGAGACTGCACGAGGTATTCGACGAGGACCGTATATTTCGGATCGACCACTTTCTCGGCAAGGAGGCGGCGCAGAACATTCTTGCATTCCGTTTCGCGAACGGTTTGTTCGAGCCGATCTGGAACCGCAATTTCATCGACCATGTGCAGATCGACGTGCCGGAGACATTGAGTCTCGGCACGCGCTCCGCCTTCTACGAACAGACCGGAGCATATCGCGACATGGTGGTCACTCACCTGTTCCAGATACTCGGCTTCATGGCGATGGAATCCCCGACGTCCCTGGAGCCGAGCCCGATCAGTGAGGAGAAGAACAAGGTTTTTCGCAGCATGCTGCCGATCAAGCCGGCCGATGTGGTGCGCGGCCAGTACACGGGCTACCGGGCCGAAAAAGGGGTGTCCGCCGATTCCGATACCGAGACGTTCATTTCCCTGCGATGCTTCATCGACAATTGGCGCTGGGCCGGCGTGCCGTTCTACCTGCGCACGGGCAAACGGCTGGCGCAGGGGCAGCGGATCATCTCGATCGCGTTCCGCGAGCCGCCCAAGAGCATGTTTCCCGCGGATTCGGGGGTGAGCGCCCAGGGACCGGATCACCTGACTTTCGACCTCGCGGATGCCGCGAAAATGTCGCTGTCGTTCTACGGCAAGCGTCCCGGTCCCGGCATGCGGTTGGACAAGCTGAGCATGCAGTTCGCGATGCACGACACCGGCCACATCGGCGACGTGCTGGAGGCGTATGAGCGTTTGATCCTGGACGCCATGCGCGGCGACCACACCCTGTTCACGACCGCGGAAGGCATCGAGCGGCTGTGGGAGCTATCCTCGATCTTGCTGCAGTCCCCGCCGCCGGTTCGGCTCTACGAGCCGGGATCATGGGGACCCAACGCGATCCACCAGCTCATCGCGCCCCATGCCTGGCGGCTGCCGTTCGAGCGGGCCTGGCGGGATCCGAACAGCGTCGGCAGTTGAAGTGACCGCTCGAGTCCCCGGCCCGACCGATTGGGAGCCCATCGTATCCGGCAACGCGGAACTCGAGCTCTCGCCCGTCTCGACGGGCGGCGCCGCCGCGCTGCGCATGGATTTCGACTTCAAGGGGGCGGGAGGCTTCGTGGTCGCGCGCCGTGCGCTGCGCCGCGCCATGCCGGAGGAATTCGCACTGACCTTTCGCCTGCGCGGCCGCGGCCCGGTGAATAATCTGGAGCTGAAGCTGGTCGATGTCACGGGACAGAACGTCTGGCGGCACGTGCAGAAGGATTTGCGCCTGCCGCCGCGATGGAAACGAATGAGAGTCGAGAGCCGGGACATCGACTTCGCATGGGGGCCCTCGAGCGGCGGGCGCATCAAGACATTGGGCGGCATGGAGTTTGCGATCGTCGCGGGCGAGGGCGGCAAGGGCACCGTGTGGATTGCAGATGTGCAGATCGAGGATTGCACCCCGACGCAGGCTCCGAGAGCGGACGCGTCGAGTGCAATCCCGGGATTCGACGCCGCCGGCGCACTGCTCGGCTCCGGCTGGAAGCCGCGGCCCGAGGATGCGAAGCCGTGGATCGTGATCGATACGGTCGAGCCCCGGGTCATCGGCGGCTTGATCGTCGAATGGCTGCATGAGGCGCCGCCGAGCGGCTTTCGCGTGCGCGCCTCGAACGACGGGTCGCGCTGGAGAACCTTGCATGCCGCATCGCGTGCGGGCGGCAAGCGCAGCTACGTGTATCTGCCCGCGCTCAAGACCCGGTTTCTTCGTCTGGAACTGCATGAGCCTTCGCCGGTCGCGGCGCTCAAGCTGCAGTCGTACGAATTTTCCCGCTCCATCCACGCGTTCTGGAACAACGTTGCCAAAGGCGAGGCGCGCGGCTGGCATCCGCGCTGGCTGCACGGCGAGCAAACGCTGTGGACGCCTTTCGGCATCTCGAACGGCATTCACTGCGCACTGATGAACGAGGACGGCATGGTCGAGGTGGACCAGGGATCGTTCTCGATCGAGCCCATGCTGTGGATCGAGGATCGTCTCTTCACTTGGATGGATCTCGCCGCGCGCCAGGAACTCGAGGAGGATTGGATGCCGGTGCCCGCGGTGGTTTGGGAGACCGCGGATTGGCGCCTGCGCGTGCGGGGCGAGGCCACGCCGAGCGGCCTGCCGCGCGTGTATTACCGCTTCGAGAATCTCTCGGACCGCGCACTGTCCGCCCGGCTGTTCCTGCTGGTGCGTCCGTTTCAAGTCACGCCGCCCTGGCAGAACTTTCGCAACCTGGGCGGTGTCAGCCCGGTGAAGGACCTTGCGTGGCGCGACGGAGCGGTGTACGTCAACGAGACCCTGCTGATCGTGCCTACGGCCGGGGCAGGTGCCTGCAAAGCCATGGGATTCGGGGCCCTGAGTTTCGATGAGGGTTTCATGGCAGACCGCCTTGCATCCGGTAGGCTGCCGGGCCGTGCGCAAATTCACGATGCCTTCGGTTTCGCGACCGGCGCGCTCGGCTTCGAGCTGTCGCCCCCGGCTCATCAGAGCACCGAGAGCCGGCTGATCTGCATGCCTCAGGCCGCGCCGCGCACCATCGACGAGCGCGCCGTCGACGAGCCTGACTTCGACTGGCGCGCACGGATCGCCGTCGGCCAGTGGAGCGGCAGCGGCTGGCTGACCGACGTGGTGCATGCGGCACTCACCGCGACGGCACACGTGCTGGTCACGCGCTCCGGGCCCGCGCTGCAGCCGGGTCCGCGCCGCTACACACGCTCCTGGATTCGCGACGGCGCCATGATGAGCGCGGCCTTGCTGCGCATGGGACACGCGGCGGAAGTCCTGGATTTCATCCGCTGGTACGCGCCGCACCAGCGCGCGGACGGTTTCGTGCCCTGCTGCGTCGACAGCGAGGGGATCGATTGGCTGGTCGAACACGACAGTCACGGCGAATTGCTGGCGCTGATCGCGGATTATTATCGGTTCACCTCGGACGGTGCATTTCTCGAGGAGTCGTGGACCTTCATCGACAAGGCGGTGGTGTGCATCGAAGGATTGCTCGGCGAGGACGGCCTGCTGCCGATCTCGGTGAGCCACGAGGGCTACCTTGCACAGCCCGTGCATTCCTATTGGGACGACTTTTGGGCGCTGCGGGGGCTGCGCGATGCGGCCGATCTGGCCGCGGTGGCCGGCCGCGGGTCCTCGGCGCAGAAGTGGCGGGCGCTCGGCACGCGCTTCGAGGCCTCGCTCTATGCCTCGATCGAGGCGACCCGCGCGCAGCGCAAGCTCGACTTCATCCCCGGGAGCATCGAGTGGGCGGATTTCGATCCCACCGCGACGGCCAACGCCATTTACCTGCTCGATGTGCCGGACGGTCTGAACCGCGCGGCGGTCGAGCGGACCTTCGACAAGTACCTCGCCGACTGGCGCGAAAGGCGCAGCGGCGCCGTGGCGTCGACCAACTACACGCCCTATGAAATCCGCATCATCGGCGCCTTCGTGCGCCTGGGAAAGCGCGACGCGGCGCTCGAGCTGCTGCGCTTCTTCCTCTCCGACCGGCGTCCGCCGCCCTGGAATCAATGGCCGGAGATCGCTTGGCAGGATCATCGGGCGCCGGCCCACGTCGGGGATCTGCCGCACACTTGGATCGCCGCCGAATACGTGCTCGCGGTGCGCAGCTTGTTTGCCTATGAGCGCGAAGCGGATCAGTCGCTGGTGGTGGCGGCGGGTCTCGCGCCCGAGTGGCTCGAGGGCGCGGGCACGCAGGTGAAGGACATGCCGACGCGGTGGGGAACCTTGAGTTATTCGCTGCACAGAGTGGATTCCGCGACGCTGAAGTGCGAGATCGGAAGCACCGTCGCGGCCAAGATGGTGCTGCGTCCGCCGTTGACGGGCCCGCTTCGCGGCGTGGTGGTTGACGGCAGGGTTTACACGAATTTCGACGAGGAATCGGTGACCCTGCTTCACGGCCCGGCGCAAATCATCTGCACCGTCTGAACGGCTGAACGCCGGCCGGGGTAGGGAGGCCGGCGAGGGGGTGGTATCCTGCCCGATCAAAGCGTGGCAGGGTGCTCGGCACGGTGACAGATCGCTCGACAGACATCTCAGGCGTTGCTCACGAGGGTGAGATCGCCCATCTGAGCTTCGCGCGGCAGGTGGGCCTCATGAGCCGTACGATCTTCGGCTCGCCGGTGGGCAGGGCGGTCGCACTGGTGATTGCCGCCATCATTCTGATCGTCGCGGCCACAGCCTACGGACAGATCCGCCTCAACGGCTGGAACAAGCCTTTCTATGATGCGTTGTCGCGCCGCGATTTGCGGGATTTTCTCTTCCAGCTCGGCGTGTTCTTCCTGATCGCGGGGTTTCTGCTGGTCCTCAACGTGGTGCAGCGCTGGCTGGTGGAAACCCTCGAGCTGAAGCTGCGCGAGGGCCTGGTGCTCAGCCTGCTGCGCGACTGGATGCTGCCGCGGCGGGCGTTTTGGCTCGCCAACGCGGGCTCGATGGGCGTCAACCCGGATCAACGCATCCATGAGGACTCGCGCAAGTTCTGCGAGCTCTCCGCCGACCTCGGCATCGGGCTGCTTCAGGCGTCGATACTGTTTCTCACCTTCGCGGGCGTGCTGTGGGGTCTGTCGAAGGATTTCATTTTCCGCTTCGGCGAGCGGGACTACACGGTTCCGGGCTTCATGGTGTGGGCGGCCATCGTCTATGCCGGCGCCGGCTCTCTTCTGAGCTACTGGGTCGGACGGGGCCTCATCGGCCGCAACGCTCAGCGCTACGCGCGCGAGGCCGATCTGCGCTTCTCGCTGGTGCGAGTCAACGAGCATGTCGACGACATCTCGCTGGCGCAAGGCGAGGCGGACGAGAAGCGCCGCATCGAGCTGCATCTCGGCAATGTGCTCGCCGCGACGCGGCGCATCGTGAGGGGTCACGCCAATCTCACCTGGGTCACCGCCGGGTTCGGCTGGATAACCATCGTGGCGCCCATTCTCGTCGCCGCGCCTCTGTATTTCAGCGGCAAGGTGTCATTCGGCGGCCTGATGATGGCGGCCGGCGCGTTCACCCAGGCGCAGTCCTCGCTGCGCTGGTTCATCGATAATTTCAGCGCCATCGCAGACTGGCGCGCCGCCATGTTTCGGGTGGCGAATTTCCGCTACGCGCTGATCGCCAGCCATGAGCCGCGCGGATTCGAAAGCCGGATTACCTACAGCGAGGGCGATGCGGGCGCGATAAGCATCGATGACCTGCAGATCGTATCCTCCGCCAATGCGGACATGCTCAAGGAGCCGCGGGTGGTCGTGAAGAGCGGGGAACGCGTCCTGATCCTGGGGGCGCCGGGAACGGGCAAGACACAGCTGTTTCGGGCATTGGCGGGACTGTGGCCTTGGGGCGCGGGGCACATCACGCGTCCCGCAGGGGAGCAGATATTCTACCTGCCGCGCGGCACGCCCTACATGCCCCGCGGCACCTTGCGCGAAGTCCTCGCCTATCCCTTGAAGGCCGAAAGCTTCGGCGAGAGCGCCTTTACGCGCGCGCTCTTCCGGCTCGGTCTCGAGCGCCTTGCGCCGCTGCTCGATACGACCCGCCGCTGGGATCGGGAACTGAGCCAGGACGAGCAGCTGTGTCTCGCCATTGCCCGCATCCTGCTGCAAAATCCGCCCTGGGTGCTCATCGACGGCACATTCGGCTCTCTCGACGACGACGTCCTCGATCTGGTGATCGACGTCTTCACCCACGAACTGCAGAGCACCGGCGTCATCCACATTGGCGGACCCGCCCAGGCACATCCGCTGTTCTCGCGCGTGCTGCATCTGATCAAGGCTCCCCGGGCCCGCGCCGGCGCGGAGCCGTTGAAGGACGCGGGACGCCGCCCATGAGACACCCGATGTCAGCTGCGATGAGCAGGGTGCGGCAGGCGGCAGGCTGCCTGTCGTTGATTCTCCTGGCGGCGGCATCGCCTCTGCGGGCGCAGCCGCAGCTCGACTTCCGTTCCCCAGCCGCCGCGGGCGACGCGGCAGCCGCCGGGGCCATGCGTGATCTGGCGGCGCGCCTCGTTCCCGTCTATCAAGATGCCGATCCCGACCGCTATCTGACGAACCTGTCGGCGCTGCAAATGGTGGCGGGCAACTATCAGGCCGCGGACCTCTCGCGCCAGACGCTGCGCGATCGGCGGCGGCGCGCGGACGCTGCCCGGCCCGTCGGGCGCGATGTCACGTACGATCTGTACGCGCACGCGAGAGCCCTGGAAGCCGAAGATCACCTGACATTCGCGGATGCGTTCACGAAGTCGTTCCACGACGTGGTTCCGCGCCTCGGCGACCAGGATGCTTACGCGGCCGCCGAATGGCTCGGGACATCCCCGGCCGCTTACCGGGACGCGCTGCAAAAATTATTCGACCGGCAGCGGGCCGAGGACAGCATCGGCCAGTCCGAGGCGCTGGATCTGATCTGGGCCTACCTTGCCTTCGACGCCTATCGGAACGTCGGCCCCTTGGTCGGTTCGCTCGAGGCCGAGGATGATCGCCGGCGGTATATCTTCGACAGCGGCGTGCTGATCAAAACCCGCAGCGGCGCGAGCATCGCCGCCGTGCTGATCCGCCCGAAGAGTCCTGCCAAGCCGCTGCCCACGCTGCTCGAGTTCACGATCTACGATGTGGCCAACAGCGCCAAGGAATGTGCGGCGCACGGGTTCGTGGGGGTGGTGGCCTACACCCGCGGCGTGCGCACCAGCCCTCGCCATGTCGTCCCCTACCAGTACGACGGCGAGGATGCACGCGCGGTGATCGATTGGATCGCCAAACAGCCGTGGAGCGATGGCCGGGTGGGAATGTACGGCGACGGCTACAGCGGCTTCACCTCCTGGGCCGCGGCAAAGCGCCCGCCGCCCGCGCTCAAGGCCATCGCCACGTCGGCGGCAAGCGCGCCGGGAATCGACGTCCCCATGGGCGGCAACGTCTTTCAAAATTCCGCCTACCGCTGGTCTTCCTATGTGACCAACACCAAGGCGGCGGACGAGAAGGACTACTACGACGACGCGTTGTGGCGTGCGCTCGACCAGAAGTGGTACACGACCGGGGCGCGGTACCGCGACTTGGGCCGCCTGTACGGCAAACCCAATCCCATATTCATCCGCTGGCTGAATCATCCGAGCTACGACCGGTACTGGCAGGAGATGGTCCCCTATCGGGAGCAATTCGCGCACATCAATATCCCGGCGCTGACGATCACCGGCTACTATGCGGGCAGCGAACGGGGCGCCTTGTACTATTTCACGCAGCACCATCGATACAACCCGCACGCGGATCACACGCTGCTCATCGGCCCCTATGACGATGCCGTGATGCAGCGTGGGCCGCTGGCGACTCTGCAGGGCTATCAAGTCGACTCGGCCGCTCTCGTCGACCTTCGGGAGCTGCGCTATCAGTGGTTCGAGCATGTGCTCAAAGGCGCCGCGGCCCCGCCGCTGCTGAAATCGAGGGTCAACTACGAAGTCATGGGCGCGAACGACTGGCGCCATGCTGAATCGCTCGAGGCCATGGACAAGGGGTCGTGGAGATACTACCTGGACCCCGCCGCGTCGGGCGCCGGCCATCGGCTCAACCTGCGCAAGAATCCAGCGGCGGGGTATGTCCGGCAGACGGTGAACTTTCTCGATCGCAAGGACGCCGCGTGGATGCCGTCCCCCATTCTGATCAACACCGTGCTGGCAAGCCACAACGACGTGACGTTCGTGAGCGAGCCCGTCACGAAGCCGACCGAGCTCAATGGCTTGTTCTCCGGGCGGCTGGATTTCACGGTGAACAAGATGGACATGGATCTGAACATCATCTTGTACGAGCGGCTGGCGGGCGGGGACTACATTCGCCTGTTCAGTCCCAGCGAGGAGATCCGTTTGAGCTATGCGCGGGACCGTGTTCACCGCCACCTGCTCAAGGCGGGAGAACGCCAAGAGGTGACGTTCAGGAGCGAACGGATGACGAGCCGGCAGCTCCAGCCGGGCAGCCGGCTGGTGATGGTTCTCGGTATCGGCAAGCGGCCGGATCGCGAGATCAACTACGGCACCGGGAACGACGTGAGCGAGGAATCCATCGCCGACGGGCGCATTCCTCTCAAGATCCGCTGGCATGGCGACAGCTACATCGACGTCCCGATTCGCAGGTAGAGGACCGCTGCGGCTTTAACCCGCAACCGCGGCGGGCGAGCCGATCCATGCGACAAACCCATCCGATGTGCAGGCACCGTGCAAAATCGGGTTAGAGTGCGGGCGGTCGATGTATACGTAGGATCGCAGCTGGGCTTCGGCATGATGACCAAAAGCCTCGACCCGCGCCCGATGTTTCAGAGCTACGTGGGGCTGATCTCGCAGCGACCGGCGTACAAGCGCTTCAACGAGCAGAGCGACGCATGGGCGGCGCAGCTGAAGCACTGATCCACGATGAAGGGTCAATCGAGGATCGACTGATACACATACGCGTGGGATAAACCGCGCATGTCGGGTACGCCGGCGACGGTGGCCGCGCCGGAACCGGCGACCTGCTGGATCATGCCGATGACGATCAGGTCGTCGGTGGGATCGATCCAGAACCAGGTGCCCGCCGCGCCGCCCCAATAATAGGTGCCCTTGGGGTAGTAGCCGCCCGCGGCGACGGGATCGGTGTAAACCGCGAAATCGAGGCCGAATCCCGCGCCGGGCGAGAGGATGGGCATGCCCGGCGGCAGCACATTGGTGCGCATCAGCTCCACCGTGCGCGGCGAGAGCAGGCGCGCCCCGTCGAGCTGGCCGCCGTTCAACAGCATTTGACAGAAGCGCAGGTAGTCGGTCGCCGTGGAAACCAGGCCGCCGCCGCCGGATGAGAGCGCGGGCCTGGCGGAGAAGTCGTGGTTGATGCCGCCCCGCTGCACAGCCAGCCCGCCGTCCTTGTCGTAGTTATAGAACTCCGCAAGGCGCTTGAGCTTGTCGGCCGGAACATAGAAGCCGGTATCGGCCATCTTGAGCGGCTTGAATATGCGCTTCTCCAGGAATTCCTCGAACGGCATGCCGGAGAGCTTCTGCACGATGTAGCCCTGAATGTCGACGGAAATACTGTAATGCCATTCGCTGCCCGGCTGCGCGTTCAACGGCAATTTCGCGACGCGCTTGATCATCTCGTCCAGGGTGTTGTCGACATTGAGGACATCCGCCTCGCGCTGCAGCTTGTCGACCGGGGTGTTGCTGAAGTATCCATAGGTGAATCCGCCGGTATGCGACATCAATTCGAGCATCGTCAGCGGATGGATCGGGTCCTTCAGCACCATGTTGCCGCCGGCATCCGTGCCGAAAACCTTGAGTCCGGCGAACTCCGGAATGTATTTCGCCACCGGATCGTTGAGCTGCCAGCGGCCTTCTTCGAACAACATCATCATGGCGACGCCGGTGATGGGCTTGCTCATGGAGTAGATGCGGAAAATGCTGTCCTTTTGCATGGGAAGACCGGCCGCGATGTCGCGTTTGCCCGCCGCGTCGAACTCGACCACCTTGCCGTGACGCGCCACCAGGGTCACGACCCCGGCGATGCGCCCCTGCTCCACGAGACTCTTCATTCCATCGCGCAGCCGCAGGAGACGCTCGCCCGACATGCCGACCGCCTCCGGTTTGGCCGCCGGGAATCCTTCCGCAACGGCGGCGGTCGCGGGCGCGAGGGCCAGGGCCGTGATGAAGGCCGGAACGAGCAACGCGCGCATGCAAGGAGTCCTTGGTGAATGATTCGGTGTCGGCGCATAGTGTATGCGGGGATGCGGCGCGCGGGAACCGCCCGCATAAGTCGTAGATTGCGATCATGAGCGTCACTTTCGATCCCGTATCCGCCACCAGGCGGTCGGTCACGTTCTCCGGCGTGTTCACGGCCGGTGCCGTCGGTGTCATGCTGCCGAGCGCCGGTGTACACCCGACGCCGCCGCTGTTGGCCGGCGGTCGGTGGCCGCATGCATCCGTTGGGGACGAGGAATGTGGCCCGCCGTATTCGCCGCCGGCGTGGGTATCGATTTGTGGACGTCGAAGTCTGGACTCGCGCCATCGACCTGGCCGGCCGGCCGGACCAGCTGGTGGCTGACGCTATTTTTTGAACTGCGCGGCGATCGTGGAGTCTTAATCGTGGAGTCTTATATAATGATGATTCAGCGTCTGGCCGGCGGGTGATGTTATGAAAAGTCCCACACGTTCGCTTTCCCTCATTCTCTGCGGCGTCATCGCCGCGCTGGCGATGAATGTATCCGCGTTCGCGCAGCACGCGGGCGGCGGCGGCCATGCGGGGGCCGTCGCGGGCCACGGCGGCGCCTACGGCGGGTATCGCGGGGGCGGGGGTTGGCGGGGCGGTTACGGCTGGCGGGGCGGATGGGGCTGGGGTTACGGCCCGTGGGGCTGGGGCGGCCTCGGATTGGGCTTGTACTTTGCGACGTTGCCGCTGTACTACTCGACCATTTGGTGGGACGGCATCCCTTACTATTACGCCGACAACACCTACTATGTCTGGGATGGCAGCGTCAATCAGTACGAAACGGTGAGTCCGCCGCCGGAGGTGCTCGACCAGAGCGCGGCGCAGGCGCCGGGCGCCTCGGAACTGATCGCATATCCAAAGAACGGCCAGAGCCCGGAGCAGCTGGCGAAGGACAAGTTCGAGTGCCATCACTGGGCCGTGACTCAAACCGGCTTTGACCCGACGCTGGGCGCGTCGCAGGCGGCGCCCGCCAAACGCTCGGATTACACGCGAGCTCAGGCTGCCTGCCTCGAGGGCCGCGGCTACAGCGT
>Ga0181534_10001236_pt1 | contig 16901 bp, 11 predicted proteins | sample PEATcosm2014_Bin_37_FD_119758 | JGI IMG/M metagenome (GOLD analysis project Ga0181534, IMG submission 119758) | Peatland microbial communities from MTU Mesocosm Facility, Houghton, MI, USA - PEATcosm2014_Bin17_10_metaG | ecosystem: Environmental > Terrestrial > Soil > Wetlands > Peat | place... | reverse complement strand
TTCGACGAGGGGACAGTGGGTCGCGAGAACCGTCGCCCACTGTCCTACTCTACCTTTGATCTGCGGCCGGATGTGCTTTTCTGCCGGCCCAGCGGCAACCATCAAAACCCGAATTGGCCGCAGATGAACGCAGATGAACGCAGATAACACAGCGGGAATTGGACAGTCGGCGGCCTGAAGTACACGTACGCTAGGATCTAGCGGTTTTCTTTGAGTTTTTCACGGCGCTCGATTTTGTGTCGCACACCCAAGAGCAAGTTGTTACTTGACGCGCGCCGGCAATCCGCTATACTAGTTTGAATCTCAGTGGTCTAGAGACCATCTAAATGCAGCTATTCAGGACACGCATCGCTTTCGCGCGACTGCTAATCAGCCTGATGACGACATGCCTGGGCCTGGCAAGGGGCGCGGCGCCATGCCCTTCTTTCACGCCGGCCGGCGCGCCGCCCGCGGTGTTGACCTCTCAATACGACAACGCGCGGGACGGGTACAACGGAAGTGAGACGGTGCTCACGTCCCCCGCGCTAAGCGGCGGCGTTGAAACGCTATGTCAACCCGCGTGGTCTCCGCTGGCGGTTGAATCCGGGCCGGGGGGCGCGAGCAACGAGATCATGGCGCAGCCCCTCTATGTGCCGGGGATTGCCGTGGCCAACCCATCGGCCAGCGCGCTGTGCAACTCAGGCAGCGGGACGTGCAACATGCTGGTTTCGGTGACGCTGAGCGGCAGTATTTACGCCTGGAACGCCGATACCGGAGCCGCTCTGTGGAGCGATTGCCAGGGCGGGGGCTGCACGAACAATCCGCCGTGGGTGAACGACTGCGGCGCGAGTGGAAGCATCTCCTCCAAGTACGGGCTAGGGGGTTTGCCTTTCGCGGGCATGGTTTCGACGCCGGTGATCGACATGAGCGGCGCGCCGCCGGTGATGTATGCGACCAGCCTATGCCAGACCGCCGCGGGGGGGATGGCGGGCACACAGTGGTGGATTCACGAGATCGACCTGACGACCGGGCTGGACGTATGCGCCGGAGGCACTTGGTCGAGCGGCGTGTGTTCGGGGACGGAACTGCATACGCAAATTGCATACCCGCCCAGCGGCACCACGGGAGTGATCACGTTCAAGGCCTGGCAGGAGCTGCAACGGATGGCTCTGCTGGAGGTTCCGAATCCGGGCACGGGTGGGCTGAGCAACCTTATCTACGTGGCCTTCGCGTCCGCGCAGGGGGAGATGAGCAGCCCCTACCACGGATGGATTTTCGGCTATAACGGCACGCCCAACTCGCTGACGCAGGCATTCGGCTTCAATACCTCAGCCTCACCGGGCAATTCAAATTTGCCAGCGTGCAGCCAGGACTGCTATTTGTGCGTCGCCTCCAACCCCAAGAAGCCGGGCGCATGCAGCTCCAGTCCCACCTGCGTCCCGGGCTCCAATCCGCCATGCTGTTGCAGCGCCACTTGCGTGGCCACGGGCTATGGCGCAGCGGCGAACTTTTGCGGCCAGGGCGGGGGATCGTGGATGTCCGGCGAGGGGCCGGCGGCGAACACCTTAAACGGCGTTTCCCACGCTTATTTCGGCACCGGGAACGGCCCATTTCAGCAGTACAAATCGGACGGTGCGACGTCTTTGCCGCAACTCACCGGGGCAGGGCAGAGCATCCTCGATTTCACATTTTCAGGGAGCACATTCAGTTCCGGTCCCGCGCAGTACTTCACGCCTTTCGGCGGGCTCCCGGTGCAGGGGCCGACGGTGGGTGTGCCGTACACTTTCGAGGGCATGAACCAGAACGATTTCGACATGGCGGTGTGCGGCATTCTGCTGTTCAATGATCCGAACACCACGCCCCCTACGCCGCGTGGGGTGACGTGCGACAAGGCCGGCTACGGTTATCTGCTGACGCAGGGCAACCTGTGCGGTTCACCCACGTCCCAGTGTTTTCCCAGCGTTTCGGCCGCCAAGGGCGGGTCGCCCGGCGGCGCATTGGGCGACCCCGGGAACACTTTTCCGTTCGGAGCGAGTTATACGCTGTGCAAGGATAAGACCGTACCGGACACCTGCCACCGCATTACAAGCTTGGCGTTCTATCCGGATGGTGCCCCGCAACGCCTGTACTTCTGGCCCTTCCAGGAGGTGTTGACCTCCTTTCAACTGTCCGAGAATACGCCGCAAAGCGGAAACGGGACGCTCTCCACAGAAGCGTCTCTCGCCAGCGTTGACCTGAGTGTCGCGAATCAGGTGGTGGTAGGAGACCAGATCCGCAACATCCCCGGCCAGCCCACCCAGACGGTCACGTCGGTAAACATCGGGAGCACGGAAATCACGGTGTCTCCGGGTTTCACGTCGGCGCTCAGCGGCGTCACGGGATGGGAATACAACGGCTACTTCATCAACCCGCTGCAAGGCAGCTCTCCCACCAGCGGCGCGCCCGTTCAGTACCCTGGCGGGACCGTGGAGGTTACCTCGAACAGCGGGAGCGGCGGGATCGTCTGGGCAGTTGCCAATGTATCGATTGCCAAGCCGTGTCCCCCGAATTGTTCCGGTACGGTGTACGCTTATGACGCGGATACGCTGAGTTTACTGTGGTGCACCAATTCGCTGAGCTATTGCGACAACAGCGCGGTGTTCGTGCCCGCGACCTTCGCGCGGCCCACGATTGTGAACGGCAATGTCTACGTTCCCACGCATGGCGGAATCACCCTGGCCGGCAATGCGAGTTGCACGCCGGCAACGCCGTGCAACGGTGTGGTTGTGTACATTCACAATCCGTAACCTGCTGGGCATGGACCATTAGTACCGTTACCCGATGCCGCTTGACGCTTAACGGCGATTCGCTACAATGGTTGGAGTACTGAGCCCACTTCATATGCATTCCTATAGACTAAATCGTTTTCCGCGCTTGGTGTTCGGCCTGCTCGTGGCGGGCTTTGCCCTGGCGAGTGTACCGGCAACGCTAAATGCAACAACCACGTGTCCAACCACGACGCCGGCGGGCACGCCCCCGCCCGTGTTGACCTCTCAGTACGACAATGCGCGGGACGGGTACAACCCGAGGGAAACCGTGCTCACCTCCACCGCGCTAAGCGGTGGCGCCGAAAAGCTTTGCCAACCCACGTGGTCCCCGCTCCCGATTGAAACCGGGCCGGGCGGCGTGGCCAATGGAAGCCTGGCCCAACCGCTATATGTCCCGGGGATTTCCGTAGTCAGCCCCGCAGATACGGCGCATTGCAACGACCAGGGAACCGGAACGTGCAACATGCTGGTTTCGGTGACGTTGAGCGGCAGCATTTACGCCTGGAATGCCGATGCCGGAGTGGCCCTGTGGAGCGACTGCCAAGGTGCGCATTGCACCAATAGTCCGCCGTGGGTCAACGATTGCGGCGCGACGGGAAGCATCTCCACGCATTACGGGCTGGGGGGTCTGCCTTTCGGGGGGCTTTTCTCGACGCCGGTGATCGATACCAGCGGCGCGACGCCGGTGATGTATGCAACGAGCGTGTGCCAGACCTCGGCCGGGGGGCAGGGTGGCGTCCAGTGGTGGCTTCACGAGATCGACCTGACGACGGGACTGGACGTGTGCTCCGGCGGTACCTGGACCAGTGGCGTATGTTCCGGAACCGAACTGCACACGCAGATCCTGTACCCGCCCACCAGCGGTGGGGCCGTGGTACCGTTCCAGGCCTGGCAAGAGCTGCAGCGGATGGCTTTGCTGGAGGTGCCCAATCCGGGCACGGGCGGGCTGAGCAACTTAATCTACATAGCTTTTGCATCCGGGCAGGGCGAGATGGACAGTCCTTACCATGGGTGGGTTTTCGGCTATAACGGCACGCCGAGCGCGCTGACGCAAGAGTTTGCCTTCAACACCTCAGCCTCATCGAACAACACAAATCTACCGGCTTGCAGCAAGAACTGTTTCCTGTGCAGCGTTACGGCGCCAGACAGCCCGAACCCCTGCAACTCCAGTCCATCCTGCGTTCCCGGCTCGAATCCGCCGTGCTGTTGCAGCACCAGTTGCGTGCAATCGGGCTATGGCGCCTCTCCGAACTGGTGCGGACAGGGCGGCGGATCGTGGATGTCCGGCGAGGGAGTGGCGGCGAACACGCTAAACGGCGTTTCCCACGCTTATCTTGGCGTCGGGAACGGCCCATTTCAGCAGTTCCAGTCCGATGGCATCACATCCGTGAGCACGATGGGCAATACGGGCCAGAGCATTCTCGATTTCACTTTTTCCGGAAGCGGATTCACTAACGGCCCCGCCGAGTACTTCACGCCTTACGGCGGGGTGGCGGTGCATTCCCCGGCGGTGGGGGTGCCTTACACTTTCGAAGGCATGAACCAGAACGATTTCGACATGGCGATATGCGGAATTCTGTTGTTCAACGATCCGAATACGAATCCCCCTACGCCGCGCGCGGTGACCTGCGACAAGGCCGGCTACGGCTACTTACTCACGCAAGGCAACCTATGCGGCTCGGCCACCGCCAAGTGTTTTCCGACTTACTCCTCCGCTAACGGCGGGTCACCCGGAGGCGCGTTGGGCGACCCCGGAAACACCTTTCCGTTCGGAGCGAGCTATGCGTTATGCAGGGACAGGAGCATTCCCGACAACTGCCATCGCATCACCAGCCTGGCATTATATCCGGGTGAGACGCCGCCGCGCCTGTACTTCTGGCCCTACCAGGAGTTGTTGACGGCGTTTCAACTATCCAATAACTCGCCTATCCAGGGCGGCGGAACGATCACCACGGGCACGACGCTTACGAGCGCGACTCTGAGCGTAGGCAATCAGGTGGTGGTAGGGGACCATATCACGAACATTACGGGGCAGCCGAACCAGACCGTTACCTCGGTGAACATGGGGAGCACGCAAATAACCGTTTCTCCGGGATTCACGGCGGCGCTGAGCGGCGTGACGGGATGGAAATACAACGGATACTTCGTGAATCCGGTACAGGCGACTTCCCCCAAGAGCCCGGGTTCGGTGCAATATCCTGGCGGCAGTCTGGAAGTTACTTCGAATAGCGGAAGCGGCGGGGTGGTTTGGGCGCTAGCCAACGTGGAAGTGTCCTCGGCCCCCAGTTACTCGGGCACGTTATTTGCATACGATGCGACTACGCTGGATCTATTGTGGTGCACGAATTCGCTCAGTTATTGCGACAACAGCACGAACTTCATCCCGGCGACCTTCGCCCGGCCGACGATTGTGAACGGAAATGTCTATGTTCCGACCTTCGGCGGAATCACCAAAGCCGGCAATTCGGCCTGCACATCGGCGGCGCCGTGCAACGGCGTGGTGGTGTACTTACATAACCCGTAGACCGGGGTGGAAGCCCCACCGCACGCGACTTCGCTTCCGGCCACTCAGGTTTTGCTTCACGAACATGAATACCAACACGCGCCTCCGCCTGCACGCCGGTTTGCCGGTGGCGTTGTGGATCGCCGCGGCGGGCGCGCCGGCGGTGGCCGCGCCGCCGGTTTATCGAGTCATCGCCTATATGAACGATCTCGATCAGCCGGCGGGAATCCTGCAGGGGGATGCGGGCGTCTTCTACTCGGAAGCGGGACAGTCGGGCCCGCACGTGGTGCTGTCGATTACGCCGGAGGGAACGAAAACCACGCTGGCGACGGTGCAAAGCCCCGACCAGATTCCATCGTTACTAGTAAGCGCGGCTAACGGCCGGTTCTATTCCACGATCGAACAGGGCGCGCACCCCGCGCAGGTCTTCTCGGTGAGCGCCGAGCCTGGGAGCCAACAGATCTATTCAGGCCAGCGCCTGCATCCGATTCTGACTCAAAACCTGCCGGACGGCGACCTGCTAGCCCTGGCAGTCGCTCCCACCGAGAGTCTTTGGTCTCTGGCTAAGGTCGACTTACAAGGCAACGTCACATCCTTCTATCAGTTTCCCGCGGCCGTGCGGCCGGGCGCCGCCATCTACGGGAGCGACGGCAATTACTACGGCGTGGCCCAGGCGACAGACGCGTCATCCGGTTATGTCTACCGGGTGACTCCCGCGGGGGTTCTGACCAAGCTGTATACCTTTCCGGAAAAGACTTTCTCCGGGTATTTCGCCATGCCGCTCGTGGAAGCGGGCGATGGCAATCTATATGGCGCTATTCCCAATGGCGGTGCTAACGGGACGGGCGCTATCTACAAGGTCACTCCGGGCGGGCAGTACACATTGCTGTATTCTTTTCCGAAGGGGAATTTAGGCGGTCCGACGGCGTTAGTCGAGGGTAGCGACGGGAACCTTTACGGCGCAACGCTGGGAGCGGTCCGGCATGAGGGCTACAGCCAACTGTTCCGGATCGGCAAGACCGGCCAATATGCGACGGTGTACGACATGAAGGACGTGCGTAAGGATGGCGCTTGCCAGTGTTCGCTGGTTCTGGGCAGCGACGGCATCATCTATGGGACGGCCGTCGGCGGCGGCATGCAAGGCGGCGGACTCTACTTCGCCTTGGATGCGGGGCTGCCCAAGCCGCGGCCGCGGCCGCTGCGGTTCAATCCGCGAACGGGCGCAGTGGGCGCGAAGGTGACGATCTGGGGGTATCACCTGCTATCGGCTTCGGTGCGATTCAACGGAGTTGCCGCGACGGCGGTTTCCGACAGCGGGTCTAACTACGTGGTGGCGACGGTTCCGGCAGGAGCGGCCAGCGGGCCGATTTCGGTTACGACACGCGGGGGCACTGTTTCCACGCGGGCGAATTTCACGGTGCGGTAGCGGGAGGTAGGCGCGAGAGCCGGGCGCCGATTTGGCAATCGGCGCGCAGGATGCCATCCTGCCCCACACTGCTTGACACGACCGGAACAATCAGGTCATACTGGTTCACTCCCCCTCTTCAGAAGTTGCGTTACAAGGGGAGAATACTACCGGCATAGGGGAGGGCTAATGCAAATCGGGAGAATGTTGCTCGTAGTGTTTGGCGCGTGTCCGCTGATTTACGGCCAGGCTACGGGAATTATTTCGGGCACGGTTTCCGACGCTTCGGGATCCGCGATTGCAGGCGCGAAGGTGGTGGTGGCGGCCCCCGCAGTTGGCGTAACGCGCGATTCCAGGACCGACGAATCGGGGCATTATCTGGTTCCATTGCTGCCGGTAGCGAGCTTCACGGTCCGCGTGGAATTCGCGGGTTTCCAGTCCGCCGAGCAAAAAGAAGTCCGGCTGCAGGTGGACGAACACCGCGAGGTGGATTTCAAACTGGCGCCCGCGTCGGTGAAGGAGACGGTGGAGGTGACCGCGACGGCGGTGGCGGTGGAGACCGCCAACCCAACGCTGGGCCAGGTGATCACATCCCAGCAGGTGGCCGAATTGCCGCTGAACGGCCGCGACTTCGTGCAGTTGGCGACGCTCACACCGGGCACGATTACGGAAACCAACCCACAAAGCTTCTTCAATGGCGGGCCGAGCAGCGAGGTTTCGGCGCGCGGTTCGTTTTCGCTCTCGGTGGGCGGGTCGCGCGCCAATTCGACGGATTGGCTCTACGACGGCAACGACAACAACGAATTGACCGCGGGCGGCATCGCCATTCTGCCTTCGATCGACGCCATCCAAGAATTCAAGGTACTGACTTACAACTATTCGGCGGAATACGGGACGCGCGCGGGACCGACTGTCTTGGTCACAACCAAGAACGGGACCAACGACTTTCACGGCTCGCTATTCGAGTTCTTTCGCAACACGGACCTGGATGCGCGCAGCTTCTTCGCCGCCAACACGGAACAATTCAATTTGAATCAGTTTGGCGGCTCGCTGGGCGGACCGATCAAGAAGGACAAGACATTCTTCTTCGCCGATTATCAGGCGAAGATGCAGCGGCACGGGATTCCGTATGTGGGCCTGGTGCCTTCGGCCGCCATGCGCAACGGAGATTTCACCGACGATGCCTTCGGCAATCCGAATTCCGAGGTCCTGAATAACCCTTACGTGACTACGCAGACTTCCACCGGGACGCTGATAAACCACCCCTTCATGTGCGATGGCTCCGGCAACGCGCTTCCCGCGGCGGCCGACGGCAGCCAGTCTCCAGGCACACCGTGCAACAAGATTCCGCAGGGCCTGATCAACCCGATCGGCCAGGCGATGATTAACCTGTATCCGCTGCCCAATGCGAATAACCCGGCCCTGGGCTATAACTATGTAAACGAGCCCGTGAGGAAGCTGAACGAAGGCGAGTTCGACATCCGGCTGGACCACAATTTTTCCACCAAAGACTCCCTGTTCGCGCGCTTCAGCTACGATCAGGCGAAATCGTTCGTTCCGGGCGGTTCGCCGGGTTTCGCCGAACAGAGCGCCTTCGCCAGCACGGAGAACATCGACAACCACGGCCGCAACGCGGCGCTCTCGGAGACGCACATCTTCTCGCCGCAGACCGTGAATCAATTCAGCATCGGTTTCAACCGGATTCTGGACTACTTCACGTCTTACGGCAGCGGAACCTGCGAAGCCAGCAAGCTTGGGATTCCGGGCGCCAACTCGAGCGGGGGCAACCCCTTGGAGGGCGCGAACAGTTGCGGGCTGACGTCCACGGAATTGAGCGGCTACTGGTCGCTGGGCGATCGCGGGTATTCGCCGTTCCTGGGTGGGACCAACGTTTTCTCGATCTCGGACTCGTTCGATATGGTGCGCGGCAAACACGATATCCGCATCGGCGGCAACATCCGCGCCAACGAGTTGAATGTCCTGGCCGTGGGCTTCCAGGACGGATTCTGGGACATCGTGGGCGATTGGGGCGGCGATCCGGCCGCGTCGTTGATGCTGGGCTTGACGGACCTGGCCATTCACGACCAGGCGTTCGATGGGGATGTTACGGGGCGGCGCTGGAAGATGTACCGTCCGTTTGTGCAGGACGACTGGCGGGTGAGCAAGGATCTGACATTGAATCTAGGATTGGCCTGGGCCATGGTGACACCTGAAAGCGAAGCCTTCAATCGCCAGGCAAATTTCCTGCTGGGCAGCCAAACGTTTCTGATCGCGGGACAAAACGCCGGCAAATATGCGGGCGTCAACATGGATTGGACGGCGCTTGAGCCGCGCCTGGGTTTGGCCTGGAAACCCTGGGGCAGCCAGACCACGGTGTTGCGCGGAGGATATGCGATCTACCACGATTCCTCGTGGAGCATGGGGGCCCAGGGCCTATGGCAAAACCCGCCCTTTTCCTACGAATCCGACGCATTTGCCTTTGGGGGCGGATGTCCGTCCGCCACTTCGTATTGCGCGAACGTGCCGGTTAATCCGTTGACCCCTAACGGGATTAGTTTGTCGTCCGGGTTCCCCATTCAGCTCACTTCGCCGCCTCCCGGGGACTTCTCTGGCACGATCAACGTAATGAACACCAACTTCAAGCAGGGTATGGTGCAACAGTTCAACGTGAACGTGGAACACCAACTGCCGGGGCAGGTGGTGTTGACGGCCGGATACGCGGGGTCCCGCGCTTCGCACATTCTGGTGTATGGGAATAACTTGAATGTGGGATCACCCAGCGCTTGCGGGTCGACCCCCGGATATACCCTGGGCTGCGGACCGGGCGGAGCGGCCTTTGGGGTTCCGGAGACAAACTTCCCGTACTCGACCATAGATAACATGACCGACGACGGGAGGGCGCATTACAACTCTTTGCAGATCAAGGCCGAGACCAAGAGCGCGCGGCACGGCCTGTACGCCTTGATCGCCTATACCTATGCGAGAAACTTCGATACGGGATACACGGACGGGTTGGGCAGCAACTTAGGCGCAACATACTACCCATTGCCGGGGTGGCAACAGCTGGATTGGGGCCTGTCTCAGGTGAATCTCAATCACGACTTCAGCGCCAGCGTAATCTACGAGTTGCCGTTCGGCAAGGGGAAGGCGTTCGGCAGCGACTGGAACGGTGCGGTGAATGCGATCCTGGGCAATTGGGAGCTTACTGCGATCCAGAAGGTGACTTCCGGATTCCCGGTTTTCGTGGTGGCGAACAACGATTCCGGCGTCAACTTTGAAAACAACGGCAACAGCCTGAATCGCCCCAACCAGGTTTGCAACCCGGTATTAAGCAACCCGACAATCAACGAGTGGTTCAACACAAGTTGTTTCGCCGCTCCGCCTGGTGGGGAACTGGGGAACGCATCCCGGACGCCGCTCTCCGGTCCGGACTTCGTGAATACGGATTTTTCAGCGATCAAGCATTTTCTGCTGCCGCGCGAGGGAATGAAGCTGGATTTCCGCGCCGAGGTTTTCAACCTCTTAAACCATCCGCAGTTCGGCACACCTGGCAGCAGCATTTGCGCGGCCTGTCCGCTGCTGGGCGCGCCGGGATTCGGCTCGATCAACTCGACGGTGAATAACCCGCGCCTGGTTCAGCTTGCGCTTAAGCTGTTGTTCTAGGAGCATCGCAGTCGCGCTGCTGGCGGCGACCGCCGCGTGGCCGCAACCGCGCCGCAAGGTCATCGTCAACGAAGATTGCTCCGGACCCGGCGGCAGCAACATGCAGACGCTGCTAACGATGATCCAGGCTCCGCAGGTGGAGGTGCTGGGCATCACGGTAGTCAGCGGGGACCAATGGCGCGACGAAGAAGTCGCGCACACGCTGCGGCTGCTAGAGATCATTGGCCGCACGGACATCCCGGTATTCAGCGGCGCGGCCTTTCCCCTGATGCGCACGCGCGAGGAAGCGCAAATCTGGCAGGAGCGCTATGGCAAAGTGGCCTACGCTGGGGCGTGGGACGACCGGTGGTGGCACGCGCCATCCGTCGTGCCGGCGCTGGCGGAGGGCGCACCCACGGCCAAGCCGGCCGCCGAAGACGCGGTACGCTTCCTGTTGCGCATGGTGCATCGGTACCCGCACGAAGTAACTATTTACGAAGGCGGACCTATGACCAACCTGGCGCTGGCTATTTCACTCGATGCGGAGTTCGCCGGGCTGGCACGAGACCTGGTATTCATGGGCGGAAGCCTGAATCCGCAGACCGATTACCCGGAGTTCGCCACCAATCCGCGCCACGAATTCAATTTCTGGTTCGATCCCGAGGCGGCGTACATTGTGCTGCGGGCGCCGTGGAAGAAGATCGTCTGCACGCCGACCGACATTTCGATCAAGACCCGCTTGACGCCGGCTATGGTGAAACGCATCGAGGCCGCGGGGACGGCGCTGGCGCGGTACGTGGCACGCTTCTACCAGGCAGGCCAAGGGAACGATTTCATGTGGGACGAACTGGCGGCGGCGGCGTGGATCGATCCGTCGTTGATTACCAGGAGCGAAAGCCGGAATATGAGCGTGGATATCGACCACGGGGCGGGATACGGCAATACATTGACGTGGATGGATAAGGATAGGCCGAAACTGGCTGTGCAGCCGGTGGAGATTCAGATGGATGTGGATGCCGCGAGGTTCTACGAGATGTTCGTCGGGCTGATGACTGCGGCTACGCCATCCGGACACCAATAGGAGGGAATGCCTGCCACGCCGGCTGACTATATCCGATTTTGAATGCGACTGCGGCCACAGGTCGCTTTTCGGCATCGGCACGATTTGGGAAATCGAGGCGGATAGCCTCCGACGCCGGAAAGCGATCCAATTGTGGGATTCGGAACGCGAAGATCACGCGGTCGAGTTTGTGGGCGGGCGGCCCGTCGCGATGATTTGCCCGAGGCTCGGGCGTTGCACGATCGATGACGCCGGGTAGGCCGGTCGATTGGCGGCTAGCCCGCACGATCAATGGCTGTCGCCATCGTGGTCTACATCGCCTGCGGCGGCCTTGGCCGTGCTGCTCAGTTCGACGGTGTCCTCAGGTGGATTCGTTTTGTTCGCCTCCGCGTGCTTGGCTAAGGCTGTCGGGGGCGGTTGGTATGCGGCTTGTTGTACGTATGGGTTGTTGGTGCTAATAGTCATGCTGACCTTATCGGCCGCCTGCTTCCAAGTTTGCATCTTTTTTTGGATATCCTAAACGCTGGCGCTTCCCACCGCGTCAAAGTTTGTGGACAACCCGGAGGACTCATGAGACGTCTGGCCCTGTGGCTGCTGCCCATCGCTCTGTCCGGCGGCCAGGCGCGCTACGCGCGTTTGGGCGATTTCGATGGCGCCGTCCAGGTGCAACTCCAGGCCGCCGAGGATTGGCAGCCCGCGCGGCGGAATCTGCCACTGCGCGAATTGTCCTGGCTGCGCACCGAAGGCGCGGCGCGCGCGGAAGTGGAACTGGACGACGGCAGCGTGCTGCGGCTGGGCCCCGATTCGCTGGTCGAGCTTTCCGATTACACACGACTTTCCACCGGTCAACGGATCACGCTGATTACACTGGACCACGGGCTGGCCTATCTCACGGGCGCGGCTCAGGGTAAGGATTCGCTGGTGGTGGCGGTGCCTGGAGCGCAGGCCACCATCCACCAAGCCGCCCGCCTGCGCCTGGAAGCGCGCGACCCCTGGAGCCTGATTGCCGCCGCGGAAGGCGCGGCGCACTTCTCCACTACCGCCGCGGAGTTCGACTTCACGGCGGGCCAGATGGTCAAAGTCGATGCGCAGCATCCGGCGCGGTTCTTCATCAATCGCGAGATCCCGCCGCTCGAGACCGACCGCTGGGCGGAGGAGCGCGACAAAGTGCTGGCTTCGACCGCCTCGGCGGCGCACGTGCCGGGACTCGGTTACGGCAGCGCCGACCTGGATGCGTATGGGGTATGGGTGGAATCCGGCGAATTCGGCGCGGCGTGGAAGCCCAAGGCTCCGACGGGCTGGGCGCCTTTCCGCAACGGCAAATGGCGCTGGTACGACGGCCTCGGCTACACCTGGATCAGCGACGATGCGTGGGGCTGGCTGCCTTATCATTACGGCCGCTGGATGCAACAGGAGGGCGCGGGCTGGATCTGGGCGCCGGGCGCAAGCGCGGTGTTCAAGCCGGGCGACGTGTACTGGCTGAAGAGCGCGAAACTGGTGGGCTGGGGCGCACTGGCGCCGGGCGAGAACTGGATGCCGCCGGATAGGCCGCGCCTGTACGCGAACGCCAACACGACGTATGCCAGCTACGCGCCGGAATCGCTCGAAATCGACCCGGCGGGCTTTGCGGCGCGTCCGAGGGAGCCGCTGGCGGCGGCCGTCTTCGCGCAGGCGCTGCCGTCTCCGCCATTCCCGGCGGCGCGTTTGGAAGCGTTCCGCCCGCCCCTGCGCGCCGGCGCCACCCGCGAGGTGTCCATAGCAACCGATGCGACGCTCGACGGTCCGCCGGCGCAGACTGAAGCTTCGGCGAGTCCCGCGCCCGGCGAAGCCTATTCGAACGGACCGCCCGCGGAGCCTCCGGTAGTTATAGTGCAGACGGCGCAGGGACCCACGGAGGAAGTTCCGGTGGAGGTCGACGTTCCCGTGCCTGTCTATATGGGCATAATCGTGGTGTATCCGCCGGGATCCAAGGCACCCGCCATGGCGCCTGCGCCGACCAAGCCACCCAAGCCGGTTTTGCCGCCGGTTCTGCCCAAGCCGAAAGCGCCGGAGCCGGATAGGCCGGTGAAGTAGGGGGAGATATGCGCCGTTTCTTCTTATTGCCGCTTTTGACGCTGGCGGTGGCGCCCGCCTTCGCCGAATATCCTTTGGTGGTGCTGGCCGCCGACCAAGCCGGGCGGATCGATTTCTTCGATGCGGCACTGGCGCCGCTGGGCAGCGTCGGCATCGGCGCCGGCCAGCGCATTGAAAGCGTCGCCGCCAGCCCGGATGGCCGCCGGCTCTACATCGCCAAGGCCGAAGACCGGACGGCGGACTCCTGCGGCCTGTACTCACTGGATCTGGAAACGCGGGGGATGTGCCCGGTGGCCACGCCCGCGCTGTTCGGCGCGCCTTCGCCGGACGGCCGTTTTCTCTTTACGCAGGGCAAAGGCGGCGTGGATGTCTTCGATGCGTCCAACCTGGTTCGAATTTCCACCTTGAAAGCGCCCGGTGCGTATAACCTGCAACCTTCGCCCGATGGCCGGTGGCTGTTCGGCGTGACGAATTCTCCGCAGCCTTCTTTGGCTATCTTCGATATGGCGTCCGAAGGGACGGTCCGCCGGATTCCGCTGCCGCTGGGACCGGTCACAGGCGCTTGGGCTGGAGACCGCTTCTACCTATTCAATTACGGCGGCGATGGGAATCGCGGAACGGGCTGGCTGTGGAGCGTGAAGGCGGAGAACGGCGAGCTTTCGCCGGCGCGGCCCATAGAGCTGCCGGATCTCCACGGCTTGTGCAACGAACCCGTCCTGCTGACGTTGGCGGGAGCGCCGGACGAACTTTTCCTAGCGGAAGCGTTCGGATTCAAGGTGGACCGGCGGCTCACCTGTCCGGAAGCGGCGCGCGGCGGAGTGTACCTGATCCACCCGTCCACCGGCCGCTTCATTTACGAGGCCGCATCGGTGCGCGTCAACCGGATGGCGGCCAGTCCGGATGGCCGCGATCTGTACGTCATCGAGTCCGGCGGTCCGCGTGCGCCAGGCGCTGCCCGTCTGCTCCATATCAATGCCCGCACCGGCGCTATCCTGCATGAAAGCGCGCTGGTGTCCGGCCAGTGGAGCCTGACGCTGGCCCGCGTTCCGCCAGCCTTGATCGCGCGCTACGGGCCGCGCGGACACGTGCGCGCCACCGCCTGCCCCCGCTGATCCGATGCAGTTTCACCGGCACATCCCGGCCCCGCCGCTATCGGATTTCGTGGCACTGCTCTGGTTGTACGAGGGCTATGAGCAGCCACATGAGAAGGAGCGCCTGCTTCCCGACGGCTCCATGGAGCTGGTGATCAACCTCAAGGAAGACCTGACGCGGGTGTACGACCCGCACGAAACCGGAAAATACCAGACGCTGCGCGGGTCGGTGATGGTTGGCGCGCACTCGGAATTTTTTGTAATCGATACTGCCGGGCAGCATTCCGTGGCCGGCGTACACTTCAAGCTGGGAGGCGCGTTTCCATTTTTCGACCTGCCGGCCAGCGAGTTGCGCAACACGCTGGTGTCGCTGCAGGATTTGTGGGGCAGCCTGGCGGACCGCTTGCGGGAACGCCTGCTGGAGGCCGGCAGTGCGGACGCCAAGTTTCGAGTGTTGGAACAGACGCTGCTCGAACAAGCGGCTGAGCGGTTGGAGCGGCATCCGGCGGTGGCTTTTGCGCTAAACGAGTTTCGCGGCGCGCCGCACACGCGCACGATCGCGGATGTGACCGGGCAGATCGGGCTGAGCGCCAAGCGTTTCATACAGGTCTTCAGCGGCGAAGTGGGGCTCACACCGAAGCTGTTTTGCCGCGTGCGGCGATTCCAGCGCGCGTTGCGGCGCATCGGCGCGGGGCGGCCGGTGGAGTGGGCCGCGGTGGCGGCGGATGGCGGCTATTTCGATCAGGCGCATTTCATTCGCGACTTTCGGGCGTTTTCGGGGATCAATCCGTCGGCATACGTGGCGGGACGGACGGAACATCTGAATCATGTGCCGCTGATCGAGTGACTTCAATTTTGTACAATACGCTTCGGCGTGCGTTCGCCGACAATGGATACATGGCAAACACAGTGAAAGCAATACCAGAGGGTTCCGAGGGCGCGACCCCGTACCTGGCGATCAAGGGGGCGGCCGACGCCATCGAGTTCTACAAGAAAGCATTTGGCGCGACGGAAACGCTGCGGATACCAGGCCCGGATGGCAGAATCGGCCACGCCGAGATTGTGATCGGCAAGGCCAAGATCATGCTGGCGGACGAGCATCCGGCGATCAACTTCCTGAGTCCGCGTACGCTGGGCGGCACAGCGGTCCAAATTCATATTTACGTGGAAGATGTGGACGCTTTAGCCGCCAAGGCGGAGGCCGCCGGCGCGAAGGTGCTGCGGCCGGTGGCGGATCAGTTCTACGGCGACCGGACCGGCGGGTTCGAAGACCCATTCGGACATTGCTGGCACTTCGCCACGCACAAAGAGGACATGTCCACCGATGAACTGCAGCGGCGCGCGGCGGCTGCCGGAGGCCACGCATAAGCAGAGCTTGCATCACAAGACGTAACTGGGTGGGCAGCCGCAGCGTCCAGTGGATTTGATGCGGTTTCACTTGCTGTTGTGCCTCGCGCCGATCTTCGCCGCGCAAGCCTCGGCGGAAGATCTCGAATTCAAGATCCCGCCGGTGACGGCTTCGCTTGACGTAAAGGGCCAGGCGGTCAAAATCACGGCGTGGGGAGCGGTTTCCAGCGGCGCTCAGGGGCCCTTCAGACTGGCATTGACGGCGGATCTGAGCGATCTGCAGGACAACATCGGCGCGCTGCTGGCCTCTCAACTGAATCGCTCGGACCGCTGCGGCGAGCGGCTCTCAGTGGATAGCGCCACGCTGGTACCCGCCTCTCCGGCCGCGATCCTGACCGCCCACGTGCACTACGAGCGTTTCGCCTGCGCCAGGGCGTTCGGGCGGGAAATAGTCAAGAGGCTGGTGGGCGGCAACGCCGTGATGACGGTGCAATTGACGCCGTCGGTTGGCGCGGACGGGATCGCGATGGCGTCGGAGGTGCAGAAAATCGATGCCGATGGGTCGCTGGGAGAGGTGTTGCGATCCGGATCGCTGGGCACGACCGTGAAGGAGAAGATCGCCGGCAGCATCGAATCGTCTATTCGCAAGGGACTGGATCTCAGGTCCGCGCTGCCGCCGGAGGCCGCGGCCGCCGCTACGCTGGGGAGCGCGCGGTTTTTGAGCGGCAGAGAAGGCCGGCTGTGGTTTTCGGTGGAGGGAGAGGTTCACATGGCAGCGGCCCAGCTTCGCGCACTGATCCCCAAAAGATAGGGCACGCGAATTCGAATATACTACGCGGATGGCCCGCATCCACACAGTGCAAGGACCCCTCGATACGGCGGAACTCGGGGTCACCCTGATGCACGAACACGTTTTCGTGCTTTCCACCGAAATCCTGCAGAACTATCCGGATATCTGGGGCGACGAAGAGCAGCGCATCGCCGACGCGGCCGC
>Ga0181534_10001233_pt1 | contig 16927 bp, 14 predicted proteins | sample PEATcosm2014_Bin_37_FD_119758 | JGI IMG/M metagenome (GOLD analysis project Ga0181534, IMG submission 119758) | Peatland microbial communities from MTU Mesocosm Facility, Houghton, MI, USA - PEATcosm2014_Bin17_10_metaG | ecosystem: Environmental > Terrestrial > Soil > Wetlands > Peat | place... | reverse complement strand
GTGCAGTCCGGCTCGTATCTCGGTGAAGATGACATCGTGCGGTTCGATGATCGCTACGGTCGCAAAGGGACCACGAATTGATGAATTTGAATGCTTTCAAGGCCTACGATGTTCGCGGGCGCATTCCGGATGAGCTCAACGAAGCCCTCGCGTATGACATCGGGCGCGCCTACGCGGCATTCGTGCAGGCGCGTCGTGTTGCGGTTGGATACGACATTCGTCTGTCGAGCCCGCAGTTGGCGCAGGCGCTGAAGCGTGGACTGATGGACAGCGGTTGCGATGTGCTGGACATCGGCCTGTGGGGTACCGAAGGCGCGTACTTCGCTGCGTTTGCCGAGAAGCTCGATGGCGGGATCATGGTGACCGCCAGCCACAACCCTCCCGACTACAACGGCATGAAGTTTGTTCGTGAAGACGCCCGGCCCATCAGCGGTGATACGGGCTTGCAGCAGATGAAGGCGCTCATCGAAACCCGGGCGTTTGCGGCGAAGGCGGCGGTGCCGGGTGTCGAGAGGCCATTGGATCTGCGTAGGAAATATCTGGATCACCTGTTGAGCTACATCGACCGCTCGAAACTCGCGAAGTTGAAGGTGGTCGTGAATGCGGGTAACGGCGGGGCCGGGTTGATAGTCGACCAGCTCGAGCCGTTTTTGCCCTTCGAGTTTGTAAAGGTTAACCACGAGCCTGACGGAACCTTTCCCAACGGTATTCCCAACCCGATGATCATCGAGAGCCAGGCGGCTACCGCGGACGTTGTCCGCGGCACCAAGGCTGATGTCGGGCTCGCCTGGGACGGCGATTACGACCGCTGCTTCTTCTTCGATGAGCAGGGTCAGTTTATTGAGGGGTACTACCTGGTTGGTTTGCTTGCGGAAGTTTTCCTGAAGCGCGAGCCGGGCGCCCGCATCGTCCACGACCCGCGGTTGACCTGGAATACACAGGACATCGTGAAGAGGGCAGGTGGGGTGCCGGTGCTGTGCAAGTCCGGACACGCCTTCATCAAGCAAAAAATGCGGGAAGTCGATGGCGCCTATGGCGGTGAGATGAGCGCCCACCATTACTTTCGCCAGTTCTCTTACTGTGACAGTGGAATGATTCCCTGGCTGCTCGTCCTGCAGGTCATTTCCGAGAGTGGCAAGAGCCTTTCCCAGCTCGTCGGCGAGCGGATGCGGCTGTTCCCGGCCAGCGGCGAGATCAACCGGCGCCTGAATGGTGACTCCAAGGCCATTTTGTCCAGGGTGCGTGGCCTGTATGAGAAGAACGCGACCGCGGTCGACTTTACGGATGGGCTGTCCGTGGAATTTCCTGACTGGCGCTTCAATCTGAGGGGCTCGAATACGGAGCCCCTGGTGCGGCTCAATGTGGAGTCGCGCGGCAGCGTAGGGCTCATGCAGGAAAAGACCGCGGAACTGCTGGCCCTGCTGGATTCCTGAACACAGGAACGCTACTTGCTCAGCACGCGATAATGGAACAAAAGTCTATACGTGTTCTGATCGCTGAAAACCATCGCGACCTCAGTGAGGTGATGAGTCAGCTCATCGATACCGAGCCCGATATGCATTGTGTCGGGCAGGTCACTGATGCTGCCGAAGTACTGCCGAAGGCGCGCGAATCCTCCGCGGATGCAGTCATCCTCGACCTCACCCTGCAGGGCGGTAGCGGCTTCCCACTGATCGAGCAATTGACCACGGCCATGCCCGAACTGCGGGTGATCGTGTTCAGCGGGCTCGCCAATAGCGAAGAGGTCTCACGCGAAGCCAAGCGCCGCGGTGCGGCCGCGTATGTCTGCAAGGGAAGCGATATTCAGGTTCTGTTCGACGCGCTGCGCATGCCGGCGACCGCGAGCTGAGCTCCTCCAGGTGGGGCCAGTCGTTATGGATAATGATACGATTGTGCGGTATGCATCAGTTTTCAAATCCCAGCGCGTGGTACAACCGCCCGCGGGCCGTGCTGCGGCCCTGCAATCAAGTAGTTGATCGCATCTGTCTGCCCGGGGACACACTGGTCGCTCGTGTCTTCGGCAGGTAATTTTCCCGTCCCACACTGCAAAGGGGCTACTCATGGCGCTCTGGAAAGATACGACCTCTCAGCCCGGCACGACGCCGGCGCAAAGCTTCACCAACCCGGCTGCCGCGCCGCAACCCCGTGAGCCGGAAAAGACTAACGTCGCACCGCTTAGCCCGGATGCGGCCCGTCGTCCGGTGAAGGAAGCTCAGAGGCTCGACATGAAAGAATCAGTCATTGCTTCCGATCTGACCATCGAAGGCAAAATTGTCGGTACCGGGCACGTCCGTATCGCCGGCCGTTTCAAGGGCGATGTCGCCGTCGACGGTAACGTGACTCTGGATACGGGTGCTCATCTCGAAGGTCTGGTCAAGGCACAGGTTGTCGTGGTCGGCGGCGAGCTCATCGGCAACATCGAGAACGCCAAGCGCGTCGAGTTGCTCGAGGGCGGCGTCATCAGCGGCGACGTCAAGGCAGGCTCGCTCACCGTCGCGGCCGGCTCGCGCATGCGTGGCCAGGTTGAGTTCGGTTGGGATAACGAGGGCCGTAGCAGCTCTGCCCGCACCGGTTCATGAGTGTAGCCTCTCGCCCGGTTTCCACGGGCAAGACGCGCACCTGTCCGCATTGCAAGGCGACGATCCTCGAAAGCCTCAGTATCTGCCCGGGTTGCATGCACCACCTGCGCTTCGACTCAGAAGCAGCGAAGCGACAGGTGGCGGCTGCGCCCGCGTTACGTGTGGAGGGGATCATCCGGCATCCCCCCAACGAGCAGCCGCTCGAGTATTTCGTGATCATTGCCATTCGAAACGACCGTGGCGAGGAAGTTACTCGCCAGGTCGTCAACGTTGGAGCACTTCAGGCCGCTGAGAAGCGGACCTTTACGATGTCGGTGGAAGTTCTGCCGCCATCGGCTCCAGTGCCTCCGCAGAAGCAGAATACGTCCACGGGGACGTTTAAGACTCCTGTGATTCCATCGCCACCGCCGCAGCCGGCACCTGCGCAGGCGAAGACGGTTACGCCTCCTTCGGCTCCTGCTCCCGCGGCTTCTGCGCCGCCAGCTGCTCCGAAGGGCCCGACGCCGAGTAGCGCTGGCGCGGTTAGCCCGGCTAATAAGCCTGGTGTGGTCAACCCCAGCTCAGCCAAGCCTGCCGCTCCGGCAGCAACCCCTACGAACCCAGCCGCCACGCCGGCCAAGCCGCAACCGCAAAGCGGCTACGTCCTCAAGCCACCCAGCCCGGGCGGGCCCAAGCGCCATTAGCTAGCCACTGGCTGGCAAACGCTGACGCGGCCGGCCAGCGCCTTCGGCGGCCCCAAACATCATGAGCAGCCACCGCGCTTGCGACCTCGGACGCGAGCACCGGCGGCCCCCAGCTCCACTAGTCACCGCATCGTTACCTCGTCCGCGTTATATTCTGGCGAATATATCGAGGAGGGTGAGTATGCGTTTGTTTGCGTGTCTACTGGCCGCTGCCTGTCTGGTCACCGGCGTCGCCGTTGCTGACGAAAACCCCGTTTTAGTGTTCGACGCTGCGTCACTGACGAACGTCATCGACGATCTGTCGAAGGCCTTCACCGACAAAACTCACGTGCCCGTGAAGTCATCACCGGCAGCGAGCTCCGCGCTGGCCAAGCAGATCGAGGCCGGTGCGCCCGCGGACGTGTTCTTCTCCGCCGACCTCGAGTGGATGGACTACCTCGATCACAAGAAGCTGTTGAAGCCCGGCACTCGCCACGACGTGGTGGGCAACTCGCTGGTTTTGATTGCACCCGCCGACAGCACGGTGGCCATCAAGCTGAGGAAGGGTGTCGACTTCGGCCTGGCGAAGATTGCGACCGGCGATCCGGACTCGGTGCCGGTGGGCAAGTATGCAAAGACTGCATTGGAAAAGCTCGGCGCCTGGGACAAGGTGTCAGGGCAGATCGTCCGCGCGGAGAATGTACGCGCAGCGCTGGCGTTTGTTGCTCGTGGTGAGGCACCTCTGGGCATCGTCTATAAGACGGACGCGCTGGCCGAGAAGAAGGTGCGGATCGTTGCCGAGTTTCCCGAAGACACGCATCCGCCCATCACCTATCCCATTGCTGTCACCACGCACGGTGGCGCTACTGCACAGCAGTTCGTGGACTTCGTCCGCACGAAGGCAGCTGGAGAAATCTTCAAGAAGTACGGATTCGAGCCACTGCATTAATGTACTGTAGGATTTGCGTCCAATGGACGCTCCCTCACATCGCGCGCCGGCCTCGCCCGCGCTGCCAGCCACTCCCTTTCGTTTTGTTCTGTACTTTGCCCGGCAGTACCGCAGCTGGTACCTGTTGATGATCGCTCTCGAGACCATCAACTCCACCTGCGGTATTCTGATTCCGTACGCCACTGGACAGATCATCAAGGCAGTCACAACTGCCCACGAACAGTCCCTTTCGCTGGTCGAGCATCTGAAAGGTCCGCTGTGGTTGTTCATTGGACTCGCGATCGGCGAGGTGGTGTTCGCTCGTGCCGGTGGCGGCGTGCAGATCGTCATCGGTCCACGGCAGCGCCAGACAGTGACGCGCGCGATGTATGCCTACCTGCAACATCACTCTCACCGGTTCCTGAGCAATGACTTTGCGGGTTCGCTGGCCCACAAGATCAGCGAAACCTCGATGGGCTACTCGCAAACCATCTGGACGCTCATTTTCGATTTCTATCCCATGCTGATCGTGTTCAGCGTGGCGATTTTCATGCTCGGCAGCGCGCATCGCGGCCTCGCCGAGTTTGTATCGATCTGGGCGGTGTGCTTTGTGTTGTTGTCGTTCTGGCTCGCCACCCGCACGCGACCGTTCGCAGTGGCGGCCTCCGCGGCGCGCAGTGAGACCACCGGCAAGGTGGTGGACGCGGTGACCAATCTCACCAGCACGCGCCTGTTCGCGCGGTTGGATTACGAGCGGGAATACCTCGACAACCAGTTGAAGAAGGAGTTGCAGGCGGTCCGCCGCTCCAACTCCTATTCCGAACGGGTACGGTGGTTTCAGTATTCAGCGGCGGCAGTACTGAAAATAGGAGTGCTTTACTACGCGTTGCAACTCTGGGGCCGTGGCGAAATTACGGTGGCCGAGTTTGTCGTCGCCAGCACGACGACGCTGCTGATCATCAATGAAGCCCGCAACCTCAGTCGGCGGTTCCTGGAATTCTTCGAGTATATCGGCAACGTCGCCAACGGCGTGAACACCCTCGTGAAGCCGCACGAAGTGATCGACCAGCCCGGCGCGCAGCGGATGCCGATCGAGCGGGGCCGGATCGAGTTCAGCGATGTGTCATTCGGATATTCGAGTGAGCAGCTCATCTTCCAACATCTCAATGTGACGATTCCGGCGGGGCAGCGGGTGGGACTCGTCGGGTTTTCCGGCTCGGGGAAGTCGACGTTCGTGAGCCTGATCCTGCGGTTGTATGACCCGCAGGGCGGGAAGATCCTGATCGACGGGCACGATATCCGGATGCTGACCCAGGATTCACTGCATTCGCAGTTGAGCCTGATTCCGCAGGATCCGAATCTGTTCCATCGCACGCTGATGGAGAACATCCGTTACGGGCGGTTGGAAGCCACTGACGAGGAAGTTGTCGACGCGGCCCGCAAGGCGCATGCCGATGGGTTTATTCGCAATATCAAGGGCCAGTACGCATCGCTCGTGGGCGAGCGGGGCGTGAAGCTTTCCGGCGGTCAACGGCAGCGCATTGCGATTGCACGGGTGGTTGTGAAGAACGCGCCGATTTTGATTCTGGATGAAGCCACCTCGAGCCTGGATTCGATTACGGAGCAGGCTATTCAGGAGACACTGAATGAGGTGATGCAGGGAAAGACGGTCATTGTGGTCGCGCACCGGTTGTCTACGATTGCTCACCTCGATCGCATTCTGGTGTTTGATCAAGGGCGGATCGTGGAGGATGGCACCCACGAGGAGTTGCTGGCGCTGGGCGGTTCGTACCACCGCCTGTGGAGCCGCCAGGCCGGCGGTTTCGTCTTTGACGACGGCGCGGCCGACAAGTCCGCCAAGGATGAGGAGCCTGCGGACGCGGACGACGCGCCGGAAGAGGTTGTTGGAAACGACCGGAGGCGCATTCAGCGCCGGATTTACTAATCCCCGCTGCCGGGGACCTCGCTAGGTTGAATTGCTCCAAATGCAGCCAGTACGCGGGTGACCGCCGAAGGTGGGCAAAGCAACACGCATTTGGCCAGCGCGTCGGCGACGACCGCTGTGTTGGCGATCACCGCAGCATATTTGACGGCCAACCGTGTCGCTTGTTGGTTGCCGCTGCGGACGTAGTAGCCTCGATGCTCCGGAGGTCGCTGCGGGAAGGCTGCGTCGCTTACGGCTAGCGCAGCGTCTGTGAGCTCGATGTTGGTTAGCTCCCCCTGCGGGCCACGCACAAACAAGGGCTCTGCGCGGTGACCAAAGACTCGCAGGTCACCGCCGGCATTGACCAACCCGGCAGTGCACCCGCCAGCCATCAGCGCCTCAATGGCGCAGTCAACCGCGTATCCCTTGGCAAACCCACCAAAGTCCAATGCCACCGGCGCGTGGCAAACAACCTCAGTCTCATCCGCCGATACTTCGATGTCGCTCAACCGACCGGGTAGGGCAGGAGTGCATGGATCAAACACTCCATCCGTGAGCGTGTTGATCCGCCGCGCAAGATTCAGCAGTTGTCCCACGCTGACGTGAATCTTGGTCGGGACATACAGTGGAGCGCTGTTGATCCGGGCCAGGTCGCTGGCTTTAGCCCGGGGGTGCATCAAGCTGTTGATCTGCTCGATAGCGTCAAACGCCCGCTCGATTGCAGCCTCGGCAAGAGCGTGTGACCGAGCGTCGATGTTGGCACCGGCGGCCTCGGGAGCGATGCCGCCATCAGCGAGCCATGCTTTCGGGTTCGGTGCCGGCGTGGCGACCATTGTGCACGTCATCGATACCGCGCCAATGTCGGCTACGAGCGCGCCGGGCAGGGCGCCTGCAGGACCCACGGGCTCTGTGGCGCACGCCGTCGCCTCAATGGCAACCAGCGTACCGAGTGAAACCCGAAGTCGCTTGACCGTACACACAGAACCGTTGAGACTGATTCGCATTCGCGTTACTGTCAAGGCACCCCGTGTCTCGCATCCCTTTCCTAGCTGCATCAGGAGTCGCCGCCCTTATCACGCCACCCGCCCAGGTGGCTATTGCGGCGGATTACATGTCTGTCGAGGCTGCGCAGCGCGGGTATTTTGCACAGGCGGAACGCTTCGATGAAGTGGTTCTGGCGCTGAACCCGGATCAGAAGCAGGCGGTAACCCAGCTGGCGGGCCCACAGCCCCCGCATCGCTCGCTCCGTGCCTGGAAGGCGATGCGCGGCAGTGACGTCCTCGGCTACGTGTTTGTGGACGAGGTACTCGGCCGGCAGGACATGATCACCTATGCCGTCGCGATCGACGCCTCAGGCAGGATGACCCCCATAGAAGTGCTGTCGTACAGGGAAAGCCACGGCAGCGAGATCCGCGGTACCGCCTGGCGTCGCCAATTCGACGGCCGCCAGGGCCTCGACCACCTCCGTTTCGGCACCGACATCAAAAACATCGCCGGTGCGACCCTGTCCTGTGAACACGTGACTCAAGGCGTCCGCTGGATAAGTGCCCTCTGGCAGGTCACCTTGCGCACTGCTCCTACTGCCGCCAGCGCAGCCACGCCTGTTCGCGCCACGGTTGCCGCCGATGTCACCGCTGGCGATGGCCGTGTCACCGATGTCACGGTCGGCGATGTCACTGCTCCCGCGGCCGCCAGCGCAGTCAGTCCTGTTCGCGCCCGCGTTGCCGGCGATGTCGCTGCCGTCGATGCCATCCGCGCCCTTACCCATGTCGCCGATGCTGCAGCCGTTGGTGTCATGGCCTCCCACGTCGTCCCGGTCGCCGATGCCACCACGGTGGCTATTCGGCCGGCGGTCGGCCCGGTCGGCCCGGTTGGCTGATTCGGCATGGCCACGGTCTTTCCACAGCGTATGTCCCTGGGGTTGCGAACAGCAGTGATCGTGGCCTTTGGCGCGCTGTGGCTCACCGGCTGCCTGTGGCTCGTACTCCATTACTTCTTCGCCCAACCCTCCGATTTCGGCCCCCTGGAAAGCCCCTGGAGCCCCGTCGTTTTGCGCATCCACGGCTGGATCGCCGTTTCCGGGGTGTTCCTGCTGGGCTGGATCACCGCCCGTCATGTAAGTGACCGGTGGCCTCAGATGGTCAAGCGCGCGTCGGGCATCTCAATGGCCACAGTTGCGGTGATATTGGCCCTGACGGGATACGCGCTCTATTACACGACCGATCGCATTCACGACTCAGCCGGTGTCGCTCACGAGATTATCGGCGTAGCGGCCTTCCTGTTCGCCCTAACGCACTGGCGTCGCTACCGTCCCAAACGCCGCTGAGGAACGCCCGGCGAGCACTACATAATCCCCTCGAAACCATGCATGCGCGTTCATGCACTATTCACTGGTTCGGGCGTTATATAACGTAGCAGTGAAACCAGTTTGGAGTTGAGGGGGCGCGACGCATGAGCATCCGATCGATATTCCTGGGCCACCGAGCGACGCTGGTCGCACTCGTGTTGCTGTCGGTGCTCGGCATGTCGGTGGCCCTGGCCGACGACGAGTCTGACCCGCCCGGTCGCGTTGCTCGCTTGAGTTACGCCGACGGATCAGTGTCTCTCCAACCAGCCGGAGTGGAGGATTGGGCGGACGCAACCATCAACCGTCCCCTGACGACCGGCGACAAGCTCTGGGCAGACCAGGGCTCCAAGGCGGAGCTCGATATCGGCTCGGCGGCTATTCGAATCGGCAGCAACACCGGTTTGTCCTTTCTCAACCTGGACGACCAGGTCACTCAGCTCAACGTCACCGCCGGAACTGCGATTGTTCACGTACGTGACATCGGCGAGAACCAGTCTTTTGAAATCGATACCCCCAACGTGGCCGTGTCGGTGCAGAGTCCCGGTGACTATCGGGTCGAAGTCAACGACGCGGGCAATGCCACGGTAGTGAAGGTTGCCAATGGCGACGCGCAGGTGAGCGCGACAGGTCAAACCGTGCCGATGCATACGCAACAGGCCTTCGCATTCAGTGGCACTGATCAGGTGAACGTTGACCAGGCCTCCGTTGGTGCTCCTGACGCGTTGGATTCGTGGTCCATTGAGCGTGAGCATCGATCGCAGCAGGCCCGCGAGCAGAACAGCCAGTATCTGTCTCCGGATGTGGCTGGCGCTGACGATTTAGCACAGTACGGTTCGTGGCAGGACACGCCTGACGACGGCCCTGTCTGGACCCCGGCTGTTGTCGCAGCCGGTTGGACGCCGTACCAGGACGGCCGTTGGGTATGGGTATCTCCCTGGGGCTGGACCTGGGTTGATTCGGCTCCATGGGGCTTCGTGCCTTTCCACTACGGTCGGTGGGCTTATCGTGGTACGCGCTGGTGCTGGGTGCCGGGACCGCGCCACGTTCGACCTGTTTATGCACCTGCACTCGTTGGCTGGGTGGGGCGTCCCGGTGCCAGCGTGTCTGTTACCGTTGGGGGTGGTCCAGGAGTTGGTTGGTTCCCCCTGGGTCCCCGTGAGGTTTACGTGCCTGGCTACCGGGTGACCCCTGGCTATGTCAGGAACGTGAATATCACCAATACAACGATCGTGAATAACACCTATATCACGAACGTTTATGAGAACCGTGTAACGAACATCACCTACGTAAACCGGGACCGGCCGGGGGCAGTAGTGTCGGTTTCACGGGACGTGTTTGTATCTGGTCGCCCGATCGCGGGCCGAATTACGCGGATACCGGCGAATGACATCGCTCGTTTCGGGACGCAAGGCGCGGGACCGGCGATTCTTCCGTCACGTGAAAGCGTACTGGGTCATCGTCCGGATATTAATGTGCGTCGGCCGCCTGCGGCATTCATGAACCGGCCAGTGGTTGCCCGTACGGCGCCTCCGCCGGCTCCGGTGTCGTTTGACCGGCAACAGGCAGCGATCCGAGAAAATGGTGGCAGGCCGTTGGGTAGCGCTCAGCTCAATGCCCTGCGGCCACAGCAGGCTGCGGCGTTGAATCAGCAGCGGGTGCGCGTGGTTGCGCCGGGGCCGATCCGACCCATACAAGGCGGACAGCGCTTCGGCACGGCGCGGCCTGATGCCGGGGGCCGGCCGGCCGAACCCAACATGCAGGAGCGTGAGCGCACATTGCATGCAACGCCGATCCCGCCATCGCAGCAGAATTCGGGACAGGGGTTCCGCAACGACCGCCCACCGGGGGACATGCGGAATGATCAATATCGGATGCAGAACAACGAGGAGAGTCGGCGCCAGGCAGAGCAGGCGAGGCCAACACCTCAGGCGACGCCTGTTCAACCGGCTCCCCGGCCGTTCCAGGGTCGGCCTGACGAACAGCCACGCGCTCAGCCTTCGCGGCCTGCGGAGACAACTGCGGCACCCCGCCCGATGCCGCAGGCGACGCCTGTTCAGCCGCAGCGTCCCGTTGAGCAGGGTCGGCCGTTTGAGCAACCGCGGGCAGTGGAACAGCCTCGGGCCGTTGAGCAACCGCGAGCAGTGGAGCAGCCCCGCGCTGTTGAACAGCCGCGTCCGCAAGTACAAATCCGCCCCATGGAGGCCCCGCGCCCGGTCCAACAGGCCCCGCAAGCGCGGCCCGTCGAGCAGCCTCGCGCGGCCGCACCCGCACCGCGACCGTCGTCACCCCCACCACCGCAACAACGCAACGACGACCACCGCGGCAACCGCCCCGACCAACCCCGCAACCGCTGACCCCAGGAGAGGCCCATCCCGCAAGCGCTGACGCAGGAGCGCCCCATCCCGCAAGCGCTGACCCCAGGAGCGTCCCATCCCAGCGACAACGCGCTAGCCGCCTACGTGTGACGGTGCGTTGGCCTTCGCCGGTGGATAAGATCGGCGCATCGCGCGCGCATACCACGGTGGCTAAAGTCAGCCGGTGGGCGGTGTCTCGGGTAACGTCAAGGTAAACACCGCCCCTCGCGGCTGGTTCGCCGCAGCTTCGATTTGGCCGTGATGGGCGTGTGCAATCTGCCGGGCCAGGCTCAATCCGATGCCTGACCCGCCCGGCTTGGTCGTGAAGAAGGGCACAAAGATCTGTTCCAACGACTCGCTGTCCAGTCCCTTTCCATTGTCACTGACACTGATAGTGCACTGCTCATCCCGCACCTGACATCGCACTTCAATCTGAGGATCCGCCGTGGCGCTCAACGCCTCCATTGAGTTGTGCAGAAGATTGATCAACACCTGCTCGAGCAGCCCGCCATCCGCTCGTACAGTCAAATCCTCCGGCTCGACGCAACTCGAATACGCAATACCCCGCGCTTCGAGAGTGGGGCGCATTAGTTGGTCGATCCGGTGAATAAAGTCAGTGCCCGATAGCAACTCCAGCGCGGGCGGTGGCAGCTCCGCCATGGTCCGATAGCGTTCGACAAAGCTCATCAACCCCGTACTGCGGCGCGCGATGACATCAATAGCGTCTGCCACATCCCGCAACCTGCCATCAGGTTCCGCAGCAACCGCCGCACTCAGCAACGGCCGTACACTCTCTGCCAACGATGAAATAGGCGTCAGCGAATTCATCATCTCATGCGCCAACACACGCAAAAGATCCTGCCATGCCTGCGTCTCCACCGCATCCAACTCGCTGCCGATGCTCTGCAGTGAGATCACTCGAAGTTGGTGGCCCGCCGCCGAGAATCGCGCCGCGGAAGCCAGCATGCGCTGGCCACTTGCGAGTCGTACGACGCGACGCTGTCCGGGGGCAAGTTGCGCGAGCGACTCGGCCCCGAGGGTGCCCAGATGCTCGACCCGGCTCATTGCCCGCCCGGCCAATCGTCGCGCGGCATGATTCGCCAAACTGACTTTGCCAGTTTCATCCACAGTAATGATGGCTACCGGCACTGTATCAATCAAAGTCTGCAGATGATCAATCTGTTGCTGGGGCCGAACCCTGGCGGCATCCAACGCCGTAACCGCCCGGTCGATGGCGCCCCTGAGTCGCGCAAACCCATTCACTCCCCGCACGGGCCGCTCCAGCTCGCCGGCCGCCAGCCCCTCGACGAAGCGCTCCAGCATGCGATCACCCCTGGATACATATCTCGCCAGGTCAATCAGCAGCAGCGCGGCAATGGCGCTCAACACGATGGCGGTGGCATACAGGTGTTGCGTTGCCAGCAGCTCCAGGATCGCGAACGCGAGCGCCCCGACGAGCGCTGCCCTGACTCCGATTCCAACAGCAAACACTTTGTTTACCCCTCAGATCCGGTGTTTGGTCATCCGGCGGTAGAGCGCGGGCCGCGTCAGCCCGAGCGCCGCGGCGGCCTGTGAGATATTGCCATCGTATAACTTCAAGGCCCGCTCGATGGTGCGCTTCTCGGTGCGCTCCAGGTCGAGATCCTCCTTGGGATCGATCATGGGCTCCGGGCGGTGCAGGGCGAATGGAAAGTCTTCGGGCGTGAGGCGGTCGGACCGGGCGAGAATGGTCGCTCGCTCCACCGCGTGGCGCAGCTCGCGAACATTCCCCGGCCAGGAATATCTCTCCAGCAGGGCCAGCGCATCCGCGGACAACTTGCGGCGGGAGACATCGTACTTGCGCGCGTAAACTGACAGGAAATGCTCCAGCAGAGCCGGTATGTCCTCGGTGCGATGCCGCAACGGCGGCAGCGTGATTTCCACGGTCCTGATGCGAAATAACAGGTCCTGTCGCAATACCTCTTCGTCCTCCAGATCCCTGGCGGAACGGTTGGTGGCGGTGATGAGCCTGATGTCGATGGGAGTCGGGTTGGCCGACCCCACCGCGATCACTTCCCGGCGCTCCAGCACGGTCAGCAGCTTGCGCTGCAGATGCAACGGGAGATTGCCGATCTCATCCAGAAATAGTGTGCCGCCGTTGGCCGCGACGATCCGTCCGGCGCGATCGGCATCGGCGCCGGTAAACGCGCCGCGTTTGTGCCCAAACAACTCGCTTTCAAACAGTGAGTCAGGTAATGCTCCCAGGTCAACACTGACAAACGGTTGGCGGGCGCGGCGCGACTGGCGGTGGATTTCCCGGGCGGTCAGCTCTTTGCCTGTGCCGCTTTCGCCGAGCACGAGCACGTTCGCATCCGTAGGAGCCGCGCGACTGATGATGTCAAACACGTGGCGCAACGCGATGGCGCTGCCGATCAGTTCTCCCTTGGGGGGCGCCGACTCCGTAACCAGGATGTCGTTACGTGTTTGCAACTCAGCCGCCCTGTTGCGGGCCTGTGCGAGGGCTACCGCAGCTGACATCGTGGCGACCAGCTTGTCGTTTTGCCACGGCTTCAACACGAAATCGACCGCACCGTTTTTCAGTGCCTCGACAGCGAGTGACACTCCGCCGAACGCGGTCATGAGCACGACCGAAGCAGTCGGCACTCCCATGCGCAGGCGCCCCAGCCAATCCAGGCCCTCACGGCCGGTCCGTTCGCCGGGCGCGAAGTTCATATCCAGCAGGATGGCGTCGGGGATGAAAGTGCCGAGCGTGCGTCCCAAATGGTCGGGATGCTGGAGGGTGACGACCTTGTCGAAGTGCGGTGACAAGGCGAGTCGCGCCGCTGTCAGCACGTCGGAGTTGTCATCTATTACCAGGAGGGTGCCTGCCTGAGCCATGTCCGGAAACGTACACTGAGTGTCCGATTTCGTACATATCTGGAAGCTTTTGTTTATACAAACCATTGATTTATATGAATTCAGAGACTGGCCTCGTCTTTGCACCGAGCCGCCTATGCGCCCGGCCACGGCATTTACTCAAACCCCAGCCTCTGGCATGGACGCCCCACTGCCTCAGAGGAAGTGGCGGCGGCGGGCATGGATCATCGCTGGGACGATTCTGGGAGTCGTTCTGATCGTTCTCGCGGCCCGGACCTTACGTACCGGGCGAACGGTCAGAATGTCGGCGAGCGCTGTGACCGTCGCGACAGTCCAGCGCGCGGTCTTCCGCGATTTCGTGCCGCTGCGTGGCCGGGTGGTCCCGCGCGATATCGTGTATTTGGATGCCCAGGAGGGAGGTCGGGTGGAGCGGGTGCTGGTTGAGGCGGGCGATACCGTCACCGCGGGCCAACCGCTCCTCGAGTTCGGCAACACCGAGCTGCAGCTCGAAGTGATTGAGCGCGAGGTTCGGATCATCGAGCAGATCAACAACCTGCGCACCACGGAGCGCTCGCTGGAGCAGGATCGGCAGAGCAATCAGCGCGCCTTGGCAGAGATCCAATTCAATCTGACGCGCCTGGGCCGACTGACGGAGCGCCGGAATTCACTGGCTACCCGGGGTGCTGCCTCCGTCGCGGAGCGGGAAGACGCTGCCGATGAGTTGAGTTACTACCACGCGCTGCATCCCATCGTGGCCCAAAGCAGTGCCAAACAGGAAGACTGGCGGGTGCAGCGCATCCCCGAGATCCGCGACGAGTTGGACAAGCTTCAGCAGAATCTCAATATCGTCCGCGGGAAGCTCGACAACCTGATTGTCCGCGCGCCGGTAACGGGCCGGCTCACGGACCTCGATCTGAAAGTGGGGCAGAACTGCGAGCGGGGCAAGCGGCTCGCGCAGATAACACCTGAAACGGGCTTCAAACTCGCGGCGGAAGTGGATGAGTTTTATCTGCCGCGCGTACGCAAGGGGCAGCGAGCCGACATGGAATTCGCTGACGCGACCGTGCCGGTCAAGGTCAGTCGCGTTTATCCCCAGGTGAAAGACGGGCAATTCACCATCGACCTGGCGTTTGATACCGCGCCTCCCACGGGGTTGATTCCGGGTGAGGCCAGTCAGGGTCGCCTCAGGCTCGGCGAGGATGTCAGTGCCGTGGTTATTCCCTCCGGTGCGTTTCTGGAGCAGTCCGGAGGAGATTGGATATTCGTAGTGGCGCGTGACGGCCGGAGCGCGGTCCGTCGTCGCATCAAGCTCGGCCGGCGCAATGCCGAGCAACTCGAGGTTCTCGGCGGCCTCGCGCCGGATGAGCGCGTGGTCGTCTCCGACTACCGCGGGCTGGAGCATCTGGACGGAATCGAACTGACTCATTAGGAGTGTTGTCGCATGTTGAAGCTGGAGACCGTGTCCAAAAAATATCGCACCACGGAAGTGGAGACGAGCGCCTTAAACGGCGTCTCGCTGGAGATTGCGCCCGGGGAGTTTGTGGCCATCATGGGGCCCTCGGGCTGCGGCAAGTCGACCCTGTTGAACATACTCGGATTGTTGGACAGCCCGGACCAGGGGGCGTACTGGTTCTTCGGTGAAGAAGTCGCCAGGCGGTCCGAGCGCGATCTCACCGCTCTGCGGCGCACCGGCGTGGGCTTCATCTTTCAAAGCTTCAACCTCATCGACGATCTGAATGTGGCCGAGAATGTGGAGGTGTCGCTGCTGTATCGCAGGATCGGCGGCAGCGACCGGCGCCGGCGCGTGGCCGCGGCGCTGGAGCGCGTAGGTATTGCCCACCGGGCCAAACACCTGCCGCATCAGTTGTCAGGTGGTCAACAGCAGCGTGTTGCGATAGCTCGGGCGCTCGTTGCAGAACCCAGGCTGATACTCGCGGATGAGCCGACGGGAAATCTCGATACTGAAAACGGCACCGCCGTGATGTCACTGTTGACTGAGATCAACGGCGCCGGCACCACAGTCGTGATGGTAACCCACTCGCTCGTGCATGCCGGCTATGCGAAGCGGACGGTGAAGCTGCTCGACGGGCGCGTCGTCAGCGAAACGCAACTGGCCGCCTGACGCATGTTCTCGAGCTACCTGGCCGCGGCCTGGCGCAGTTTTCTGCGCGATCGGCTGTACGCCCTGATCAACATCATCGGGCTCGCCATCGGGCTGTCGGCTGCGCTGTTGAGTGGGCTATACATACGCAATGAGATGACGTTCGAGCATTTCCTGCCGGGATACGAGCACATTTACCGAATCTCGGCCGGATTCGCCGGTCCCGGCTCACCGCTGTCGCCGGTGGACACGTCACCAACCAATCTCGCGCCCTGGTTGAGGGGGCACATGCCTGCCTTGCAGCCGGTAGCGCGCTTGAACGGCGGGGGCGATGTTGCTGTTCGGATCGGGCAGGTTGATACGCTGGAGCATCTTTTCTGGGCGGACCCGGAATTCTTCGAAATATTCCGCTTTCCGGTGCTGCAGGGCGACCTAGCGACCGCCTTGCAGCGGCCGGATGCGATCGTGCTCACACGCTCGGCCGCCCGTCGCCTGTTCGGTCGCGACCGGGTGGTTGGAGAGACCTTCCTCATGGACCACCTCCACACCATGCGAGTGGCCGCGGTGCTCCAGGATCTGCCGTCCAACACCCATCTTGATTTCTCCGTGGTCGGCTCGTCGCGGGCTGAGTTCAGCCAGGTTGCGATCGCGGACCGGGCGCCCGGCGGCACGCCCTCCATGTGGAACGCCAACACGTATTTCCGGTTGGGTCCCGGATTCACTCTGCAGGGCCTGCGCACGGCGCTCGACACGTACAATCTCGAGACCTGGGGTGCACCCGGAAAACAAAACCAGATTAAACGCTTCCTGCCTGTCATGCCGATAGCGGCCATTCACCTGGCCCCTGAAGGCGCGGCCTCCATGCGGGCGCACGTCAGTATGGAAATGGTCTACGCCATTGGCGGCGTCGGTGTGTTGATTCTCGCCGTCTCGATCATCAACTTTGTCAACCTGTCGACCGCCCGGGCCGCGCGCCGCAAGGTGGAGGTCGCCATTCGCAAAGCGGTTGGGGCCACCCAGGGGCAACTGATTGTGCAGTTCATCGGCGAGGCCTCGCTGTACGCAGCGCTGGCGGCATTACTGGCGGCGTGCCTGGTAGAGCTCACGCTGCCCGAATTCAACCGGTTGGCGGGGACTGAATTTACTTTCGATTACCGGGCTCGCCCCCTGCTGTTG
>Ga0181534_10001231_pt1 | contig 16945 bp, 14 predicted proteins | sample PEATcosm2014_Bin_37_FD_119758 | JGI IMG/M metagenome (GOLD analysis project Ga0181534, IMG submission 119758) | Peatland microbial communities from MTU Mesocosm Facility, Houghton, MI, USA - PEATcosm2014_Bin17_10_metaG | ecosystem: Environmental > Terrestrial > Soil > Wetlands > Peat | place... | reverse complement strand
CACGGCGAATGTTCAAAGACCGGGCCGATGACGCGGACAAATTCCGTTTGGCCGAATTGATTAAGTTGTGAAATTGTCAGACTCATTTCGGCTAAACAAACAAACTTGTTTTTTTCAATTTCACGGCGTCAATCAAACCCTGATCGGTTAGCTTCAATTCGGGAATCGGCGACAGCGCCAGAAATGAAAGCGTCATGAACGGCGCGGCCAGGTCGCAGCCGAGCGCTTGCGCGGCGGCGTTCAAATCGTCAATCAACTTCATGGCCTTGGCCAGCGGCTGGTCGGTGACGAGTCCGGCGATGGGCAGCGGCAATTCCGCCTTCACCTTTCCATTGGCGACGCAGACCTGGCCGCCTTGCAATCGTCCCAATTCCTGAATCGCAAATAAAATGTCCGCGTCGTTCGTGCCGGCGACGACGACGTTGTGCGCGTCGTGCGCGACGGTCGAGCCGATCGCGCCGCTTTTCAATTTCAGACCGCGCACGAAGCCAACACCGACGTTGCCGGTCGCGCGATGACGTTCGACGACGACGAGTTTCAAAATGTCGCGCGCCGGGTCGGCAACGACTTCGCCGTTTTCGATTTTCGGCGACGCGACAATTCCTTTCGTCACGATCTGGTTCGGAACAATTTCGATGACGCGGATTTTTTTCGTGCCGTTCGCCTTCACAATAAAATTTTTTGGCACGTAACGCAGATTCATCGTGCTGCGCGGCAGGGAAATCTTCGCGGGCGGCTTGGCGAGATATTTTCCGTCCTCGGCGACGAGCACGCCTTTTTTGTAAGTCTGGCGCACCTGGAAATTTTTCAGGTCGCCGAATACCACGAAATCCGCCCAGAAACGTGGCGCGATCGCGCCGAAATTCCGCAGGCGATAATGCCGCGCGGTGTTGATGCTGGCGATTTGCAGCGCGGTGATCGGCGGCAGGCCGAGCTTGATGGACTTGCGGACGCAATGGTCAATGTGGCCTTCGTTCACGAGATCGCCCGCGAGCTTGTCGTCGGTGGCAAAGGAACAATTCTGCGCGTTGTGCGAATTGATGAGCGGCAGCAGATGTTCGAGATTCCGTTCCGTGCTGCCTTCGCGCAAAAGAATGTGCATGCCGAGCCGCAATTTTTCGCGCGCCTCGTCGAGTTCGGTGGATTCGTGGTCGGAACGCACGCCGGCGAGCGCGTAGGCGTTGAGATTTTTTCCGCGCAGACCGGGCGCGTGGCCGTCAATGCACTTGCCTTTGCCCGCCTCGATTTTCGCCAGCTCGCTTTTGAAACCGAGGAACACGCCGGGAAAATTCATGAGTTCGGCAACGCCTGCGATGCGCTCGTCGTGGATCATCAATTTCAAATCATCGGCGGTAAGTTTCGCGCCCGCAGTTTCCAAATGCGTCGCAGGAACGCAGCTCGGCAGCATGATGAAAAAATCCAGCGGCAGATTTTTTGTGGATTCGAGAACGTAACGAATTCCATCCAAACCCAAAACGTTCGCGTATTCGTGCGGGTCAATCACCACCGCGCCCGTGCCATGAGGGACGACGGCGCGCGCGAATTCCGGCGCGACGAGCATGGAACTTTCGACGTGAAAATGCCCGTCAATCAAGCCCGGCGCGAGATATGCGCCCTTGAGATCAATGGTTTTTTTCGCGCGATAATCGCCGATGCCGATGACGCGGCCGTCGTCCACGGCGACGTTCGCGGGGTAAATTTCACCGCTCAAGACGTTGACGAGCTTCGCGTTTTTGAACAGCATTTCCGCCGGCTGTTCGCCGCGCGCGATGGCGAGTTTTTGATGGACGTTCCGCATAAATTCTCCTTCCTCGTCAATTTAACTCGTGCGGTTTGCGACGGAAACAAAATAAATCAGCCGCGCGAAATCCATCGCATCGTTTTTTCCGCGAGCTTGTCGAATGCGGTGACGCAAAGTTCGAGATGTTCTTCTTTCGTGTCCTCGATTTTATTGTGGCTGATGCCGTGCAGACTTTGGACGAACATCATCACGGTCGGCACGCCCGCGCGCGCGACCTCGGCGGCGTCATGCAACGGACCACTCGGCAGACGATGAACCTTGCCGCAGGTTTCGCGAATGGCTTCGTCGCACAGCGCAATGAGTTCATCGTTGAACGGGCGCGGGGCAATTTGCCAGAGGCGTTCCCAGGAAACCTTGATGTTGCCTTCCTTCGCAAATTGCTCGCTGGCGTCCTTTGCCGCCTGCAACATTTTTGCCAGCGCGGCGGCATCGAGATGGCGTTGATCGAGCGTGATGAGACATTCAGCGACGACGCTGGTGACGATGCCGGGCCTGGTCGCGCATGAGCCGATGGTGCAAACGCCGCCGTGGCTGCGTTCGGCAATTTTGTAAATTTCCGGGCTCATTTTCGCGGCGGCGAGAAAGGCATCCTTGCGGCGATTCATCGGCGTGCTGCCGGAATGCGCGGCCTGGCCGTGGAATGTGACGGCATGCCGCTCCACACCGAACGTGCCGAGCACCGCGCCGAGCGGCAAATCCAAATCCAAAAGCACCGGGCCTTGCTCGATGTGCAATTCCAGATACGCGGCGGCATTTTTCAATTCCTTGCCGCTGTCTTTCACGCGCTCAAAATTAATGCCGACATTTTTCAGCGCGTCGGGCAATTTGATTCCGTCCTTGTCAACCAGACCGCGCGCCTCGTTCATGTCGAGATTGCCGGAGCAGGCGGACGAACCGAACAAGCTTTTGCCGAAGCGCGCGCCTTCTTCATCGGCCCAATCCACGAGGCGCACTGTGACGGGCGGCTTGCCGTGGTATTGCGAATTGATGCGACGAAGAATCTCCACGCCAGCGAGCACATTGAGGCAGCCATCCAGCCAGCCGCCGTTCGGCACGGAATCCATGTGACCGCCGATGAGCAGACACTTTTCCGATTCGCCGCGCAGCGTCGTCCAAGTGTTACCCGCCGCGTCGGTGTGGATTTCGACCGGGAGAGCTTCGAGCTTTTTCTTCAGCCACGCATGTGTTTTCGTCCACGCCGGTGTGAACGCGACGCGCTGGGCGCCGTTTTCGTCGCCGGTCAGCGCGCGCAGTTCCTTGAGTTCCGCAACTGTGCGTTTGGGATTTAGAAATGTGCTCATATTGCTTGATTTTAATCCTCTGATTTGGGGATAAATTTATTGTGGCAATTAAATCCAATGCGAGTTAAAACTTGATAAGCGAAGAAACCAAGCGAAAAAGGAGCCGAATCCCATGCCAACCCTAGCCACCACCGTGGATGGTCTCAAGCTGCCGAATCCGTTCGTCATCGGGTCCGGGCCGCCGGGCACGAATTTGAACGTCATCAACAAGGCGTTCACCGAAGGCTGGGGCGCGGTCATCGCCAAGACCGTGAGCCTTGACGCCTCGAAGGTCGTCAATGTCACGCCGCGTTATGGCAAGCTGCTTGCGGGGAGCGGTGAAGTCATCGGCTGGGAGAACATCGAGTTGATCAGCGACCGGCCGTTCAAGATCTGGGAGGAGGAATTCAAGAAGTGCAAAGACCAATTCCCTGACCGCGTGCTTATCGCGTCCATCATGGAGGAATATAAAAAGGATTTGTGGATTGAGATCGTCGAGCGCTGCCAGGCGTGCGGCGTGGACGGGTTTGAATTGAACTTCTCCTGCCCGCACGGCTTGCCCGAACGCAAGATGGGCGCGGCGATGGGCGAAAACCCGGACATCCTCCACGAAGTCTGCGGCTGGGTGATGAGCGTCGCGAAGAAGCCCGTCTGGGCGAAGATGACGCCGAACGTCACGCACATCGAAGACCCCAGCCGGGCCGCGTTGCGTGCTGGCGTCGCGGGCATCAGCGCCATCAACACCATCCGCTGCGTCATGGGCGTGAACCTCGACACGCTGCGTCCCGAGCCGACCGTGGAAGGCTACACCACGCCCGGCGGTTATTCGTCGAAGGCCGTGAAGCCCATCGCACTCCGCATGGTCATGGAAATCGCGCAGGTCATCCGGAAGGAATTTCCCGGACGCTCGCTCTCCGGCCTTGGTGGCATTGAAAGCGGCAATGACGCCGCGCAATTCATTTTGCTGGGCGCGGACACGGTGCAGGTCTGCACCGGCGTGATGAAATTTGGTTACGAACACATCAAACCTTTGTGTGACGGCCTGCTCGCGTTCATGGCCAAGCACAAATTTGAGACGCTCGCCGATTTCAAGGGCAAGAGCCTCGATTATTTCACCACGCACGCCGACCTCGTGAAACGTCAAACTGACCGCAAGGCTGCACAAAAGGCTGCGACCGCAACTAAAGTCATCAAGGCCGACGGCGAGTGGCGCGGGGATGAATTCGTGAAACAATCCGACGCATTGTCGGGGGGATAAATTTTTCCATGATGATATGCCCTGTCTGGTTCGGTGGCGAGTGGCGCGAAATCAAAGACGTTGCCGCGACGCCAGTTCACAATCCTTCCACTGGCGAAGTCATTGCCGAGGCGCCGCTTTGCACTGCGGCTCACGTCAACGAAGCCGTCGAAGCCGCCGCCGCCGCGTTTCCGGCGTGGATGGAAACGCCGCCCGTCGAACGCGCGCGGATTTTTTTCAAATTCAAGATGCTGCTCGACGGGAATTTCGACGAACTCGTCCGATGCAACACGCGCGAACACGGCAAGACGCTTGCCGAATCGCGCGGCGACGTGAAGCGCGGCATCGAGATGGTCGAGTTCGCCTGCGGCGTGCCGTCGCTGCTGATGGGTGAGGTTCTGGAAAACATAGCGCGCGGCATTGATTGTGAGGCCATCCGCCAGCCGCTCGGCGTTTGCGCCGGCATCACGCCGTTCAATTTTCCGTGCATGGTGCCGCTGTGGATGTATCCCGTCGCCATCGTCTGCGGCAATACGTTCGTGCTCAAGCCGAGCGAGAAAGTGCCGCTCACCAGCATCAAGGTCGCGAAGCTGCTCGAACAGGCCGGCCTGCCGAAGGGCGTGCTGAACATCGTCCACGGCGGACGCGAGGTCGTGGACGCGCTGCTCACGCATCCAAAGGTGAAGGCAATTTCATTCGTCGGTTCCACGCCGGTGGCAAAATACATCTACGAGACCGGCACGAAAAACGGCAAACGCGTCCAGTCCAACGGCGGTGCGAAGAATTTTACCCTGCTCATGCCGGACGCGGACGTGGAAAACTCCGTGCGCGGCGTGATCGAGGGCGCGTTTGGCTGCGCCGGTGAGCGTTGCATGGCCGGCTCGACCGCCGTTGTTGTCGGCGCGGCGGAGAAAAAGATTTTGCCCTCGCTCATTGAAGCCACGCGCAAAATCAAGGTGGGCCCGACCGATCGCGACCCGCAGCCCGACATGGGTGCGGTCATCACGCGCCAGCATCGCGACCGCGTCTTGGAATTGATCGAAACCGGGGTGATGGAAGGCGCAAAAATTCCCGCCGACGGTCGCGGCGTGAAAATCAACGGTGCGCCGAACGGTTTTTTTATCGGCGCGACGATTCTCGATCACGTCCAGTCCGGCATGACCGTGGCGAAGGAGGAAATTTTCGGCCCGGTGCTGAACGTGATGCACATGGAGGATTTGGACAAAGCGATCGAACTGGCCAATAATTCCGCCTACGGCAACGGTGCTTCTATCTTCACGCGCTCCGGCAAGGCCGCGCGCGAGTTCAAGCACCGCATCCAGTGCGGCATGGTTGGCATCAACATCGGCGTGCCGGCTTCGATGGCTTGGTTTCCATTCAACGGCTGGAACGATTCGTTCTTTGGCGACCTGCACATGCAGGGCAAGGAAGGCGTGCAGTTTTTCACGCAGCAAAAAGTCACCACCAGCCGCTGGTTCGGTTTTGGTGAAGGTGACGTGTGGCATCGGGGGAAATAAACCAGAGGAGCAATTATGAGTTTGTTGATCAAAAACGGTGAAATCGTCACGGCCAGCGAACGTTACGTGGCCGACATCCTTTGCGAAAACGAAACCATCACGCACATTGACCGCGGCATCACGCCGCCGAAGGGCACGGAGGTGATTGACGCGAATGGGAAATATGTTTTCCCCGGCTTCATTGATCCGCACGTCCACATTTATCTGCCGTTCATGGGCACGTTTTCGAAAGACACCTACGAAACTGCCAGCAAAGGCGCGCTCGTTGGCGGCACGACGACCATCATTGAAATGTGCTGCCCGCCGCGCTCGGATGACACGCTGGAAGGCTTCAAGTTCTGGATGGCGAATGCCGTTGGGAAATCAGCCTGCGACTTCACGTTTCACATGGGCGTTTCAAAATATGACGACAAGACCGAAAAGCAATTACGTGAAATCGTCAAGTGCGGCGTCAGTTCGTTCAAGGTTTTTCTTGCCTACAAAGGCGCGTTCGGCGTGGATGATACGGAACTGTATCGCACGCTCAAACTCGCGAAGGAACTCGGCGTCATCGTCACCGCGCATTGCGAAAACGAAACGCTCGTGGCGGAACGCTCGAAGGAATTGCTCGCCGCCGGCAAAACCGACCCCGGCCAGCACTACGAAAGCCGCCCGCCGCAGGTGGAAGCCGAAGGCGTCAATCATTTGATGAGTTTTGCGGAATTGACCGGCGCGGAAGTTTACATCGTGCATTTGAGCTGCAAGGAAGCGCTCGACCGCGCCATCGCCGCGCGCCAACGCGGCGTGCGCGTCAGCGTGGAGACGCTCATCCAGTATCTCACGCTCGACAAGACTTATGCCGAGTTGCCGAAATTCGAGGGCGCGAAATACGTCATGTCGCCGCCGCTGCGCGACAAAAGCAATCAGCCGGTTTTGTGGAACGGTTTGCGCGACGGGCTGATTCAAACCGTCGCGACCGACCATTGTCCGTTTGATTTCAAGACGCAAAAAATGATGGGCAAAAATGATTTCACCAAGATCCCCAACGGCATTCCATCGCTCGAAGACCGCATAAATCTGCTCTACACCTATGGCGTGAAGTCGGGGAAGATTGACCTGCACGCTTTTGTGAACGTTGCCAGCACGCAGGCCGCGAAAACCTTCGATCTCTTTCCGCGCAAAGGCACGATCCAGCCCGGCGCGGACGCCGACCTCGTCGTGTTCGACCCGAATTATCGCGGTAAAATATCCGCGAAAACTCATCACATAAACGTGGATTACAGTGTGTTTGAGGGCTGGAAAATTGAAGGCCGGCCGAGCGTGGTGACTGTGCGCGGCGAAGTCGCGGTGCGCGATGGAAAATTCGTCGGCAAAATCTGGCGCGGAAAATTTCTACAGCGCAAGCCGAGTCATTTTTGATTTATGACGGACCCGTTTTTGCAGGCGGCGATTGACGAGGCAAAAAGAGGTTTGGCTGCGGGTGGAATTCCCATTGGCTCCGTGCTCGTGTGCGATGGCAAGATCATCGGGCGCGGCCACAACCAACGCGTGCAACACGGCAGCGTGATTCATCACGGCGAGATGAATTGCCTGGAAAATGCCGGCCGCCTGCCTGCCAAGGTTTATGAGCGTTGCACGATTTACACGACTCTTTCGCCGTGCCCAATGTGTTCCGGGGCGATCAAGCTTTACAAGATTCCCCGCGTTGTTGTTGGCGAAAATGTCACCTTCATGGGGGATGAAGAACATTTGCGCCAGTCGGGCGTGACGGTGGAAGTTTTGCAGAATGAGGAGTGCATCCGGCTCATGCGCGAATTCATCGCAGCCAAACCGGAGTTGTGGAACGAAGACATCGGTGTTTGAACTGAAGCGCGCATGAATCCAATCACCTCCGGCCTTGCCGCCAACGCACCCGATGTCGAAGTGGACATCGAACAGAGCCATCTTTGCAATGCCGACCTCGCGCCCGTGCCGCCATCGCGGCGCAAGTGGGGCATGTTGAGTTTCGCCGCGCTATGGATTTCCATGTCCGCGTGCATCCCGACCTACATGCTCGCGTCGTCGCTCATCGGAGGCGGCATGAACTGGTGGCAGGCCGTGCTTACGATTTTTCTCGGCAACCTCATCGTCCTTATGCCAATGATCCTCAACGCGCACGCCGGAACGCGTTACGGCATCCCCTTCCCTGTCTATTGCCGCGCGTCGTTTGGAACCAAAGGCGCGAACTTGCCGGCGATTCTCCGCGCGCTCGTCGCGTGCGGCTGGTTCGGCATCCAGACGTGGATCGGCGGCGAGGCAATTTATAAAATCTGCGTGACGATTGCCGGGCTGCATCCCGAACCGGCGGCGAACTGGCTCGGCATCACCGGCGGACAATTCCTTTGCTTCCTGTTTTTCTGGGGCATCAACATGTGGGTCATCTATCGCGGCATTGACACCATCCGCTTTCTGCTGAACATCAAAGCGCCGCTGCTTATCGCGCTGGGATTGCTGCTGCTGTGGTGGGCTTGGCGCAAGGCCGGCGGTTTCGGGCCGATGCTCTCGCAGCCGTCGCAATTCGACGCCGGCCAGCCGCAGGCCGGAAAATTCTTCGGCTATTTCTTCCCGGCGCTTACCGGCATGGTCGGCTTTTGGGCAACGCTCTCGCTGAACATCCCCGACTTCTCGCGTTACGCCAAATCGCAGCGCGACCAGGTCATCGGCCAGGCGCTCGGCCTGCCGCTGACGATGGCGCTTTATTCGTTCATCGGCGTCGCGGTCACGTCGGCGACGATCATTATTTTCGGCCAGACCATCTGGGATCCGGTGGACGTGCTGACACGGTTCCAAAACCCCGTGGTGCTGGTCGTCTCCATGCTCGCGCTGTGCATCGCGACGCTGGCGACCAACATCGCCGCCAACGTCGTCAGCCCCGCGAACGATTTCGCGCATCTCGCGCCGAAGAAAATTTCCTTCCGCATCGGCGGACTCATCACCGGCATCGTCGGCATCCTGATGATGCCGTGGAAACTGGTCGCCGATCCGACGGGCTACATCTTCACCTGGCTCATTGCTTACAGCGCGTTGCTCGGACCCATTGGCGGGATTCTGATTGCGGACTATTTTGTCTGCCGCCGGTGCAAACTGAACGTCACGGCTCTTTACCAAGCCGACGGGGAATACCGTTTCACGAACGGCTTCAGCCTGGTGGCACTCATCGCCTTCGTTGCGGGCGCGCTGCCGAGCCTACCCGGTTTTCTGGTGAACGTAAAAGCCTTGTCCCCCGAAAGCGTTTCGCCATTTCTCGCCCACCTCTACAACTACGCGTGGTTCATCGGCTTCGCGGTGGCGTTCGCCATTTATCTTGCCTTGCGGAAAATTGCGCCGAAACTTTGATTTAATTTATGAAAAGCATCCCGCTGCCACCGACAACTCACCAACCGCAAAAATACACCGGGCCGTCCGCCGACGCAGTGCTGGCTCTGCGCAAGCAGTTCATGAACCCCGGCATTTTTCTCTACTACAAAAAGCCGATCATGGTGGTCGAGGGCTCGATGCAATATGTCTGGGACGATTCGGGCAAGCGCTATCTCGACGGCCTTGGCGGCATTGTGACTGTCAGCGTCGGGCATTGTCATCCGCACGTCGTCGCGGCGGCGAACAGACAAAATCAACTCTACCAGCACTCGACGACGATTTATCTGCACCCGAACGTCGCGCAATACGCCGAGAAGCTCGCGTCGAAAATGCCCGGCGACTTGAAGGCGTGTTATTTCGTGAACTCCGGCTCGGAGGCGAACGACCTCGCGCTGCTCATGGCGCGTGCTTACACGCAAAGCTACGACGTGATATCGCTGCGCAATGCCTATCACGGCGGCAGCTCTGGAACGATGGGTGTCACCGCGCACAGCAACTGGAAATACAATATCCCCCACAGCTTCGGCGTGCATCACGCGCTCGCGCCGTATCAATATCGCGGGCCATTCGGCTACGACGACGCGGACGCCGGGAAAAAATATGCGAACGATGTGAAAGAGGTGATTGATTACGCCACACCCGGCAAGGTTGCCGCCTTCATCGCCGAATCCATCCAGGGCGTCGGCGGGTTCGTCGAATTTCCGCAGGGCTATTTGAGACAAACCTACGAATACGTCCGCGCGGCCGGCGGCGTGTGCATCGCGGACGAGGTGCAGACCGGCTTTGGCCGCACCGGCACGCATTTCTGGGGCTTCGAGACGCAGGGCGTTATTCCCGACATCGTCACGATGGCCAAGGGTATCGGCAACGGCTGTCCGCTCGCTGCCGTGGTCACGACGCATAAAATTGCGCAGTCGCTGGTCGGCAAGGTTCATTTCAACACGTTCGGCGGCAACCCGGTCGTCACGGCGATGGGCAAGGCCGTGCTCGAAGTGATTGAAAAGGAAAATTTGCAGGCGAATTCGCACAAGCTCGGCAATCATATTCTGGCCGGGCTGAACAAACTGAAGGAGAAATACAAAATCATCGGCGACGTGCGCGGCAGGGGCTTGATGATTGGCATCGAAATGGTGAAAGACCGCGCGACGAAAGCGCCGGCATCCGCCGAGTGCGCGCAAGTCGTCGAGACCGCGAAGGACCTCGGCCTGCTCATCGGCAAAGGCGGCTTGTGGGGTCAGACCATCCGCCTCGCGCCACCGATGTGCATCACGCAGGCCGATGCAGATTTTCTGCTGGCCGTCTTCGACGAGGCATTTTCAAGTTTGTAATCGGTCGGAAGAAAAGTTGTTTGACGAATTGGAATTCTTATTCAGCCCGCCGCCCGCGCCAGAGATTGCGCCAGAGCCCGCACGCCCGTTTCAATCTGTTCCGGCGAGGAAAATTCATCCGGCCGGTGGCTGACGCCATCACGACATGGAATAAAAATCATCGTGCTCGGGCAAACCTGTGCCATGAACAGCGTGTCGTGATAGGCGCGGCTGATCATTTTCTTGTGCGACAGGTCCAATTGCCGGCAAACGCCGGCGACGGTTTCCACGAGCGTCGAGTCACAAACGGCGGGAGGATCCACATTGAGCCGCTCCGACTGCAACGTCACCTGGCGGCGTCGGCAAATTTCCGCCGCGGCGGTTTCAATCTGCGCCAGGGCCGCATCGCGGGTCGCCATTTTTGTGTCGCGAACGTCAATTTCCAGCAACGCGCGACACGGCACGCTGTTCACGGCGCCGGGTTCGATGCGGAAAACCCCGGTCGTGCCCACGGTGTCCGGACTGCCCGTGCTGGTCACGGCCCGCTCCACCGCCAGCGCGATTTCCGCCCCGGCCAGCAAGGCGTCGCGTCGCCCCGGCATGAGTGTTCCGCCAGCGTGTCCGCCCACGCCTGTCAACTGCATCCGCAGCGTGCTCGGCGCGGCGATTTTTTCCACGATACCGATGGCGATATTTTCCTGTTCCAGAATCGGTCCCTGTTCGATGTGCAGTTCCACGAAAGCCGCGTAACGATCCTTCGGCAAACGGACGGAATCCAACGAATCAGTGCATCCAGCGCCCTGACGCCATTCGTCCAGGCTTTTCCCGTCACGATCGCGGAACGCCGCCGCATTTTCCGGAGACAGCACTCCGGACAAAAGCCGGCTGCCGATGCAGCCGATGCCAAATCGCGTCGGTTCTTCCGCCGTAAAAACAATCAGCTCGATGCTCCGCTGCGGCCGGTAACCGGATTTCTTCAATGCGCGAACGGCTTCGATGGCCCCGAGCACGCCGACCACGCCGTCGTATTTTCCGGCGTTCGGAATGGCGTCAATGTGCGAACCGGTGGCGACCGGGGCGAGATTCCCGTTGGCGCCGTCCCAACGCGCAAAAATGTTGCCGACGGCGTCCGCGCGCAGAGCCATGCCCGCCCCGCGACAAAGTTTTTTCACGAACTCGCGTCCCCGCAGGTCGGCTTCGGAAAACAACACCCGCGTGACGACCGGCGGCTCGGCTTCGGTTATCAATGCGAGTTCGTCTATCTCGCGCTGCAATCGTTGAACGTCAACCTTGATGGAATTCATGCGGAAAAAGTCCGGGCACCAACATCCAAACTCCAGAGAAACCTCAAGCTCCAAACATCAAACCGGCATCGCGCAAAATTGTTGGAATTTGATTCGTGGAACTTCTCTGGATGTTGGAGCTTTGAACTTGAACCTTTCATTTCACATCGGCGCGCGGTTCACGTTCTTGTAATAAATGTAACTAGCGGGCGTTTTTCCCATGGCCACGAACCATTGCGGGCAATACGGCGCCATCCAGATGACGTCGCCCGCCTGCACCGGATGCCAGTCCGCGTCCAGCCGGTAAATTCCCTGGCCGCGCAGCATCTGCAGCCCATGTTCCATGACATGCGTCTCGACGAATGGCAGGGCCGCTCCCGGTTGATAGGTGAAAATGTTCACCGCCAGGTCGAACTCCGGTTTGTCCGGCAACAACACCTGCAACCGGGAGTCGGCATTGCCCAGGAACGGTCTGGCTGGGACTTTCTTTTCATGGCCGATGACGACACTTGGCTGTTTTGCGCCAACCAGAGGCTCGAATTTTTTTTGGAAAATCAACAATTGGGTTCCGCTGGCCGCGCCCTTGAATTGAAAATCCGTTTGCGGCGGCAGATAGGCGTAACCGTCTGCGGTCAACGCCTGTTTTTTCCCGGCGATCGTGGCCGCGCACCGGCCGGAAACAAGATAAACAAAATATTCGACCGCCCCCGTGTTGCCGCGCCCTTCGCCGTCCGCGCCCAACGTGACGAGCCATTGGGAAAAATCCGCGCCCATGGCCGGCGAGATTTGCACGATGCAAACCGCGTTTCTCCAGCCCGGCAAAACACTGGGCACAAAGCCCGACGGGGTGCGCAGCGCGTAACGTTCCTTGACGACATCGCGTGTAAATCCAAACAGGTCGTTCATGACTCAGGTTTTACCAGATGGCCGGCGGGTTTGACCACAATTTTGTTGGCCCTGAAAATGGCCTGGCGCAATTGTAGTTCGAACTTACTCCTAATCGTCAACCAGCAGCCGCAGAAAATCGTTCATCACTTCAAAAGCCACGCGCACGTCCGGGCCGCTCACCGACTCATCCGGATGATGGCTTACGCCGCCTTTGCAGCGGACAAACAGCATCGCCGCCTGGGTGATTTGGGCCATGACCGCAGCATCATGTCCGGCGCCGCTGGGCAGCTCGATAACCTTATGCTGATGCTTCTTTACGGCGCGTTTCAGCCGGCCGGACAGTTGAGGCGAACACTGGACCGAGGCCGTTTGTTGAACGGGCCGCCAGGCAAGTTTCGTTTTGCGCGCGACGGCGATTCGCCGTGCAAGTTTCTGGAGTGCCGCACAACTGCCGAGCCGGACGGTATTCTTCTGGTGCCGGACATCGAGCGTCAGCGTGGCCTTGCCGGGAATCACATTGCTCGCGCCGGGCTCGGCGCGAATCTGGCCGACGGTGGCGACCAAGCCGTTCGTTTTGCGGGCGAGATGTTCCACGGACACAATGAATTCCGCCGCCGCGCACAATGCATCCTGCCGCAGGCTCATCGGCACCGTGCCGGCGTGGCCGGCGCGCCCAGTGAACGAGATGCTGAATCGCGATTGCCCGGCAATGGCGCTGACGACTCCGACGGCGAGATTTCTTTGTTCCAGCACCGGTCCTTGTTCGATGTGCACCTCGACGTAGCCGAGCAGTTTTTTGGGATTCAGCCGAGCGGATTTTAATTGTGCCGGATTGCGGCCAAAACATTTGATGGCGTCCGCCATCGAAATGCCGTCCTCATCCTTCCGACGCAAATCTCTTTCATCAAAGCAACCGGCGAGAACCTTGCTGCCAAGATAACTGGTTTGATATCGCACGCCTTCCTCGTCTGCAAATCCAGCCACTTCAATGGCAAACGGCAGCCGGATTTTCTGGCGATGCAATTTCTCGACGCAGGCGATGGCGAGAATAACACCCAGCGGGCCGTCAAATTTCCCGGCATTGCGGACGGTGTCGAGATGCGAGCCGAGCAGAAGAATTTTTGCCTCCGGTTTCCGGCCGGCGTAATGGCCGATCAGGTTTCCAATTGCATCCGTGCGCGTTTTCATTCCCGCCCCGCGCATCCATCCGCCAACAAGTTCGCTGGCCCGGCGCATGGCCGGCGAGGCGAACGAGCGGGTAATTTTTCCCGGTTCGTCGGAGATTTTACCGAGCGCGTCGCAACGCCTCATGATTTCTTCCGCGACGCTCATTTTCAACTTCCGCGATACGTTGAATACGCCCAGGGCGAGCACAGCAGCGGAACATGGTGGCTCGCGCCGGCATCGGCGATGGCGAAACGAACGGGGACTTTGTCGAGGAAACGGGTTTTCGGCAGCGTCGTTCCCCGGGCCGCGAAATAATCGCCGATAAAAAAGACGATTTCATACTGGCCGGGCTTCATTTCATCGGCGCTCAACAGCGGCTGGTCGGTCCGGCCATCCGCGTTGGTTTTTACAGTCGTGACCAGTTCACGCTCTTCACCATCAAGCGACCAGAGTTCGATTTTCATTCCCGAAGCCGGGCAGCCGTGCGCCGTGTCGAGGACATGCGTGCTTAATTTGGCGGCCATATTTTAGTCTCAAGCTGCTGTTTTGCTGCTGCGGCCTTTTCGTCAGACTCTTTGCTCATTTTAGTTGCCGGCTGGCGATCAAGTCTCGCAGACGAAGTTCGGCGATTTTCAAAATTTCTTCAAGCGCCGTTTTGATTTCCTGCTCGCGCGAATTTTTCAACCGCTGTTCAAAACCGGCGAGAATCGCCGCTTTTTTATTCAACCGCGCGCAAATCACAAATGGAAAACCGAATCACTTTTTTGCGTGTCATCCTCAACTGAAGCTTTAAGATAGTCCCTCAAAAGCGGAAGGCGACATGAAACTCATCCAGCATCACTACGGCAAGGCGCGGGTGCGCGTGCTGAAGGTTTTCCGCAACGGCCCGCAACATTCGGTCAAGGAACTGGACGTGCGGGTCATGTTGCAGGGCGATTTTGACGCGTCATTCACCAAGGCCGACAACCGGCTGGTCGTGGCGACGGATTCAGTGAAAAATATCATCAACGTCCTGGCGAAACAAAAATTGGGCGCGGACACGGAATCGTTTGGCCTCGTGCTGGGCGAACATTTCCTTAAAAGCTACAAACACGTCAGCTGCGTGGACGTGAGCCTGACGGAACATTGCTGGGGAAGAATCAATGTGAAAGGCAAGCCGCACGCGCATTCCTTCAGCGAAAAGGGCGCTGCCAGGCCATTCGCAAAAATCGTCTGCATGCGCAAAGCCAGCGTCGTGGAATCCGGCATCAAGGACCTGCTCATCCTGAAGACGACCGCCTCGGGATTTGAAAAATTTCTGCGCGACAAATTCGCCACGCTGCCGGAGACGAACGACCGGATTTTGGCGACGAAACTGGAGGCGGTCTGGACCCATCGCAAAAGCCCCGCCAGTTATTCCCGGACGAACAAAAAAATCCTCGACGCAATGCTCGCGGTGTTTGCGAAAAATTTCAGTCCGTCGGTTCAGGTGACGCTTTTCCAGATGGGTGAGGCGGCCTTGAAAGCCGCACCGGAGATTTCGAAGGTTCACATCGCGATGCCGAACAAGCATTGCCTGCTCATCAATCTCAAGCCATTCGGTCTCGAAAATAAAAATGAACTGTTCGTCCCAACCGACGAACCGCACGGACAAATTGAGGGCACGGTTGCGCGCTGATTTACTTCTTCAGAATTTCGCGCAATGCCGCCAGGATCGCATCCACGTTTTCTTTTCGGGACGATTCACCCATCAGCCCGATGCGCCAAATATTCCCCTTGAGCGGGCCGAGGCCGGCGCCGATTTCGATATTGAATCCGGACAAAAGTTGTTTGCGCACCGCCGCCTCGTCCACGCCCTCGGGCACGCCAACGGCATTGAGCTGCCAGAGCTGGTGACCGGTTTGCGACACGATTTTCATGCCCATGGTTTCCAAGCCGCACGCCAGTGCCAGGTAATTTTCCTCGTGCCGGCGCCACCGGTTTTCCAGGCCTTCCACCAGCACCAGCCGCAGGGCTTCGTGCAATGCGTAATTCATGCTGATCGGCGCGGTATGGTGATACACGCGTTCCTGTCCCCAATACGACGACAGCAGATTCACATCGAGATACCAGCTTTGAACCTTGGTTTTTCGTTTGGCGGCAACTTCCAAGGCCCGCGGGCCTAATGAAACCGGCGACAGTCCGGGCGGACAGCCCAGACATTTTTGCGTGCCGCTGTAAACGGCGTCCACGTGCCATTCGTCCAGTCGCACCGGACACCCACCCAGCGACGTGACCGCGTCGAGCGCGAACAGCGCACCGGCGGAATGCACGAGCTTGGAAATCTCTTCAACGGGTGTGAGCGCACCGGTGGACGTTTCGGCGTGGACGATGGCAACAAACTTGGGTTGGGGAACTTTTTTGAGCGCGTCGGCGATTTGCTGTGGGGTGATGATGGTGCCCCACGCCGATTCAACCTTGGTGACCTTTGCGCCGCAGCGTTCCGCAACATCGCACATGCGTGTGCCGAAAACGCCATTCACGCCGACGATGACTTCGTCGCCGGGTTCAATCAGGTTGACGAAGCAGAATTCCATCCCCGCGCTGCCCGTGCCGCTCACGGGAAAGGTCATCTCATTTTTTGTGAGAAAAACCGCGCGCAACATCGCCTTGATATCCTCCATCATTTTGACGAACACGGGGTCGAGATGGCCGACGAGCGGCTGCGCCATGGCGCGCAGGACGGACGGCGCGACATTGCTCGGTCCGGGCCCCAGGAGCAAACGCGGCGGTGGGTTAAATGCATCTGGAATTCGCATGAGGAGCGATAATACCGCAATCGAAGCTCAAGACAACGATTTCAGATGTTAAAGTAACCCGGGTGGAACAAGGCTGCCGACAGGCCGGCTCGCAGGAAATAACTCATAGATTCTTTTGGCCAAGTTGGAAAATAAACGACAGTGTTTTTTGACGTTAATTAGTGTGAAAGTCGGAAATTCCCCGATTTGACGAGGTTTCATGGAAAATTGAACATCTGGCACGCCCGCTGCTGAAACGGGTCTTGAGGGGGACGGGCAATGTCAATGATGACAAAGTTTTTATCTCGGATGTTGAAGAGGCCATGTGCGGGCT
>Ga0181534_10001230_pt1 | contig 16945 bp, 8 predicted proteins | sample PEATcosm2014_Bin_37_FD_119758 | JGI IMG/M metagenome (GOLD analysis project Ga0181534, IMG submission 119758) | Peatland microbial communities from MTU Mesocosm Facility, Houghton, MI, USA - PEATcosm2014_Bin17_10_metaG | ecosystem: Environmental > Terrestrial > Soil > Wetlands > Peat | place... | reverse complement strand
TTCAAATCCTGGTCCCCGCAACTCAGAGGAAGGATCACCGACCAGGTGGTCCTTCTTCGTTTTGCACCGACGGCAGGTCACCTGCGGCGGTGGGCAGCCGTAAGGCGGGCACCGAGACATGGCGAAGGCTGCATAACAACCGTGGCGAGAGGCCGCCGGTGGTTCCCTGTGAGGTTCCGTTGCAACTATTCAACAGATGCTCCAGTCATCACAGCCCCAGTTCCAGCAGTGCGCCCGATATTACAACTTGCAGCTCGTAGCAACGGTAGACAGGAGGGAGACGAGATGAACAGTTCAACGGTGACCGCGGCGGCAAAATATTTGGTGCTTTTGGCGGGATTGTCGATGGCCCAGCTCACCGCGCAGCAATGGCATCCGGTGGACATCCAGCTTTCGACAAAGACCGCCTACGCAAATCCATTCATGGATGTCAATGTGCAGGCGAAATTTTCGGGACCAGGAAACACCAGCCTCACGATCCCGGGGTTTTATGCCGGAAACAATGTTTGGAAAGTCAGGTTCGCCCCAACGAAGATCGGGAGCTGGACCTATACAACGACGTCAGGCGACGCCGCGATGAATGGTCAGACCGGGACCATCACTTGTACCCCGAACACCCAAAACAATGTCCATGGCCGGTTGTCTGTTGACCCATTGAATCCGCACCACTTCCGGTATGAAGATGGAACTCCCTATTTCATGATGGGTGCGGAAATCGATTGGCTTGGCGTTATCCAGTGTTTTGATACCACCATTGCAAAGCAAAAGCAAATTTTGGACATGTATTCCGCGCGTGGCTTTTCGGCCATAAATTTCAGCGCTTATGTTTGGATTTGGCCAACTTTGCCAGCTACGACGCCGGATCTTTGGGGTCCCCCTGACATGTTTGCTTGGGCCGGAACGAACCCAAATCCGGATCAGACCCGATTGAACCCGACCTATTGGGCGCATTTCGATAAAGTCGTTGATTATATGTTCCAAAAGGGCATGGTGGCTTACATATTCTTCCATTGGTTCGTCAGTAGTACTTTGACCGGTGATCCAAGCCAAGTGTCTTGGCCAGCGAAGGGATCGGCAGCAGACTCTTTGTACTTTACCAGCCTAGTTGCACGATACCAGGCCTATCCGAACATCATCTGGAGCTTTGGGAAAGAAGTCTATTACGAACCGGATCAAGCCTACATTCACAACATGGTGAATCTCATCCAGTCCAAGGACGCCTATCAGAGGCTCCGCACCTTGCACGACGATGTGGGCAGAGGGAACACCAACGATTATTCCGCTGACCCCAAGCTGAATACCAATCTTGATTTTCGCACGATCCAGCAGCACAACCAGGCACCGAATATCTACACCGTTGGCCTCAGTTTCCGCAATGCCAAAAATTGGCCAATTTACAATGCGGAATATGGCTATGAAGTCGGCAATGACGGAGGTCATACATATAGTGTTTACCAACCCAAGGAAGAAGTGCTGAATCGCACCTACAAGGTTCTGATGACAGGAGCCTATCCCACATATTACTACACCTACCACGGATGGGATGTTGTTCGGACTGCGGAAGAGCCCAATGGTCTGAAGTTTTACCAGTATCTCACGGGATTCTTCACCAAAACCGATTGGTATAACTTGGCTCCAAACGACAATCTTATTACGGCCGATACGAGCAATCACTGCCTTGCCAAACCAGGGTCGGAATATATTGTCTACTTGAGCAAAGGTGGGTCTACTGCATTGAATATTGCGGGCGCATCCGGACAACTATCCGCAACATGGATGAATTGCCTCACTGGTGTGCAGCAGGCAGCGGGACCCTTCGGAAATGGGTCCGCAAAGCTGACCTCCCCATGGCCCGGCACGTCAACCATCATTTGGATCCACTCCCCAACAGCGTCCATTGCCGAAGGCGCGAATCCGCCAGCGAGCAATGATCTTCTGCGGATATCCAACAACAGCGTTGAATTACAGCTAAATCACGAGGCGAATATTCGCCTTGATCTTGTGGATCTGAATGGGGCTCACCGATTGAATGTCTATTCGGGGCGATTGCCGGCGGAGAATCGTTCCTTTGATCTCAAACGACTTGCCGTCCCGGCGGGTATGTACTTGGTGGTGTTGAGAGAAGACAATATGGTAGCCCAAACAAAGGCGTACATTGTTCATTGATTGCACATCGTGACATGAACTCCAGTCGACTCTGGAGTCGACTGGCTTGTGGAAAGAAGTAGTGGAAAGGAATTTTCATGAACTCAAAGTCCAGCGTCTGGTTTCTTCTCTTCGGGACGACGCTACTGCTTCCAAACAGTCTGTTTGCCTCCACCGCCACCCTATTTTGTAGTACTGGTGACTCGAACTCGGTCTTCGCTGCACAGGAAATCAGCAACGCCCTCACTTCAAAAGCCTATGGCGTGTCTCCTGTCCAAGACGTCAGCACCTTGGCAGGAGGAACGGAAGACACTCGTGTCGTTTTGGCGAAGAGGGGAACTGCGAATGTCGAGGCCGCCTTGGCAGGTGAAGGTGGGAGTGCCGTAGGGGCGCTCAAGGCACAAGGGTATTCGCTTCGCAAAACCACATCGGGGGCGCGCACAACCTATTGGGTCGTTGGTGCAGATGCCACTGGGACCATGTATGGTGGTCTGGATTTGGCTGAAGCGATCAACCTGAATAACCTGGGATCCGTGGCCAATGGTGATCATGCACCGTATATCTTGGAACGCGGGATTAAATTCAACATTCCATTGGATGTGCGAACTCCCAGTTATTCCGACAACGGAGAAGCGGCCTGGAAAAACGTTCCTGTCATGTGGGACATTAATTTTTGGATGGATTTCCTAGATGATTGTGCCAGGTACCACTACAATGCCCTGACGCTTTGGAGCCTACAGCCATTCCCCTCGCTGATCAACGTGCCGGAATATCCTGCGGTTGCCCTCAGTGATGTCAAGATGAATCCTGGAATCAATACAGGCGCGAGTCTTACGGGGCCAGGCATGTGCCCAGCGAACGTATTGAGTGCCGCTGTCACTGTCAAAACAATGACCATTAACGACAAAATTGCTTTCTGGAAGCAGGTCATGCAATATGGTAAAAACCGGGGCGTAGACTTCTATATCTTCAATTGGAATATCTTCACCTATGGGGCTGACGGGAAGGATGGCATCACCACGACTCCCGGTGCCGTAACTACCGACTATTTCCGAAAAAGTGTTCGTACCCTGTTATTGACGTACCCACTTTTGGCCGGCATCGGTGTAACCTATGGTGAGAATATTCAAGGACAAACGGAAACTTGGCTGTGGGACACCTACGGGCAAGGGGTCAAGGATGCAAAGGCCGATCCTTCGTGGCAGCCAGGACGGAAAGTCAGGTTTATTCATCGGGCAGTTCGGACGAGTGTGGGTGCAATCAATTCCGCATTTGGTGGATATCCAGACACTTTGGATTACAGCTATAAATATTCAGAGGCGCATATGCTTTCCTCTGCCGACCCCACACTGATCGACTCTTGGTTGCCGACGGTTCCTGCGGGCAAGAAAACATGGCTGACGGTTCGCAATGACGACATGTACATGATGCGTTGGGGAGACCCGGAGTTTGCCCGGGCCTACATCGCGAATATGCCCCAAACCGCTGGTAAACTTGAGGGGTTCTATATGGGTCCGGATGGATATACGTGGGGAAGAGAATTCATCAGTACCGAACCCGATGCTCCTCGGCAATCGATCATCAGGAAGATGTGGTATAGCTTCATGGCATGGGGACGCCTAGCTTATGACAACAACATCCCTTCTGCAACTTTCACTCAAACAATCGCGAATCGATTCCCTGAAGTCAATAGCGCCGATCTGTACGACGCATGGGCATCGGTCTCAAAAGTTCTTCCCATGGTTACGCGGTTCCATTGGAGTACGAGTACAATGGATTATCAATGGTACCCGGAAGCATGTGCGAAAAGCGTGAACGGCTTTCATACCATCACAGATTTTGCGGGCAGCACCCCCTTGGGCCCCAAGATGATGAGTATTTCCCAGTACAAGGCCACTCCCACTGGCAGCGATACCACGCCAGTGCAGGTTGCACAATATCTACAAGGCTGGGCCACGTCGGCGTTGCAAAAGATTGCCGGCATGAATCCCGGAAATGATAAAGAACTTCGGCTGACCATCGGAGACATCCGTGCGATGGCGTATCTGGGGCAATACTATTCGGAGAAGATTCTCGCAGCCACGTACAAAACCACTGGAGCCACCAGTTCTGCCGTCACACATGCGCAGCTCGCGGCGGGCTATTGGAGAAAGTATGCGAGTACGATTTCAAGCCAGTATTTGCCCCAAGTATTGACGCGCATTGGTCCGAAGGCTGTCGACGTCAAGGCATTGATGACGAATGTTCTCAGCGACATCACTCTTGCAGGTGGATCTGCCCAGCAAGTGTCAGCCCAGCCAACCAGTGGTGGCTCTATCCTGGAGGCGGAAGCGGCACAGACCCAAGGTGGTAGTACGCAAACGGCCACCAATGGCTTCACCGGTACAGGATACGTGAATTTGAATGCCAATGGGGTAATCACTTGGACATACACAGCCCCCAAAGCGGGGATCTATTTAATCGAGTTTCGCTATGCCATCAATAGCGGGTCTGTTCCTGTTACATTGAGCGTGAATGGCAATGTCGTTGACCAGTCGCTCTCTTTCTGGACGACTGGAAATACCTGGCAGGCAGAATCGCGATTTGAACCACTTGCTGCGGGTGTGAATACGATTTCCATTAAAGTTGCAACGGCTGGAAGTTCGATTGACCATATGAACATCGTTCCCCAGGTATCCAGCACCTCGGTGGTCGCTTCGGTGGATTCCAAGCCGAATTCCATGTATGTGAACAATCACACGATCTATGCGAATGTCACCCTAAGCGCTCCTTCAGCGGTCTCGATGAGCATTTTTGATCTCAAAGGACGGGCAATAAAGCAGACCGTGATTTCAATGAGACCGGCTGGAGAATCCACCTTGAAGTTTGATGTGGGGAATGTTTCGCACGGGTTCTACGTCGTCAAAGTCTCTTACAATGACCGCAGTTTTCTGAAAACGTTCTTTCTGGATCGCTAAGGTCGGGGAGGGACGGATCGCCTGTTCCGGAAGAGTTACCGTCTTTCGTCTTTACCCATCATTTGAGCCTACCAAATCGGAAGCCAGCGTGTCACTAGTTCTGCGCCACTGGCTCCCTTCGCTTGCACTCCCCCTTCACACCTTGTTCCACTTCTGCCGCGTAGACTTCCAGGAGACGAGTGCCTACCACCGGCCCCCACGATATGTCCGGCCAGCCGAAGGCCGGGATCGGTGGCGGCAAGGCGACTGCCGCACTTCTGACCATGGGTTAACTCAAGTGGAGTCTAAAGTGAGAAATTGGAAATTTTCGACGCTGCTGTTTGTTTTTGGTTTGACGATTTTCGGACGTAATCTCTGCGCTTTACCCGTCCACCCTGGAGGCTATCTTACACAAGATGCGCTCACCCGGGTTCGGACAAACGTTGCGAATGGAAAGCAACCTTGGGCAAGCGCTTGGGCGGCTTTGAAAAATTCGTATGTAGAAACCAATGTGGGTCTGAGGTTAGGTGCAGCCACGAATGTAACCGATGCATATGCCATGCAAGAAGATGGATGGAAGGCGTGGGTACTTACCATCAAATGGGTCGCGTCAGGGGATATTGCCTACGCCAATAAGGCCGAAAGTATCATCGACACATGGGTTAATCAGGTCGTAAGTATGAATACGGATGGCTTGCGAACGGGGCGCGGAGGCGATCAAATGGCCAATGCAGCAGAGATACTAGCATATGGGTTTAATGGATCTGCAAAATGGCCTTCTCCAAATATCGCCAAGGCTAAGGCATGGTTTAAAAATGTGCCCCTTCCACGATACGATACAGCATATTCAGCAAATTGGGGTACTTCCGCGCTATGCGGGGTCATGGCAACAGCCATATTTTGTGATGATCAAGCCTTGTTCAATCACGCTGTAACCATATATAAAAATGGATTTTCTCCTTTGAAGGATGGCTGTGCTGGAGTGACACAATACATTGACGCGACAGGTGAAGATGCTGAAAGTGGGCGAGACCAGGGGCATAGTCAGGGGGGGATTGCTCATTTGATGGAAACGGCGCTCATGGCTTGGAACCAAGGGGTAAATTTGGTGGCCTATACGGACACTTTTGGAATCCGAAAATATGGGGAGAATGGAGCCAATCGCATATTTATCGGGCTTGAATACACGGCGAAGTATAATCTAGGCGGGACGGTTCCATACCATCCATTTTTTGAATATTGCAACGATGTTACAATATATCCCAATGGCATTTCTGCAACGGGACGTGGTAACTATTCTCCGATATGGGAAATGTCAACCTATCTCTTCAATAAAGCTGGGCTCAATCCCGTGTATTCTTCCAAGGTTGTTGCTAGCAATGGTTATCAGCCTGAATACACAAATGCAGATCACACAGGCCTTGGAACCTTGCTATATTCGTTGTCTCCGGGCGACGCGATTGAGCCCAGATTAGATGGCGCCAAAGAGATATCTTCCAGATTGGTTGGGAATGCCCTTAGAATCAATGTGCCTGGATCGGGCGTCGCTCAAGTCAAGTTGCTCTCCGAATCTGGAAAATCAATGGTTGTGAAGCAATTCAATAGAAATATTGAATTGGACTTGGGTAATTTAAAGAATGGCGTATACGTAATGCGGGTGAACAGCGGGATTGTTTCAAACACAAGCAAAATTTTATTGGTGAGATAGGCACAGTTCCGAACTATTCTACGGGCCTCTCCTCGAAAGATGCCTCCCATACTGAATTGATTTTTGGTTCCATGAAAAGCAGCAGAAATGGTCTCTATGCATTCGTCAAGTAGAAACGGCGACAAGAGTCAATTCCACAGAAATCCAGTACTGGAGTTTCTGCGGACTTGGTATATGCGTGCAGGAAAAATCGCATTCAACGATTGTTGATACAGGAATGACACGTATGGGGTGTCTGGTTGTGCTTTTTGCCACGGTTACAACGTTCTTTGCAACCACGATAGTTGTCGACCCTGGAGCGCGGTACCAAACTATGAGGGGTTGGGGTAGGTCGCTTTGCTGGTTCAGAATGTTTCGCATGGGTTCTACGTCGCGGGAGGGACGGATCGTGTTCCCTGTTCCGGAAGAGTTACCGTCTTTCGTCTCTACCCTCATCCTTTGAGCCTACCAAATCGGCAGCTTGCGTGCCAGTGGTTCTGCTAGTTCTGCGCTTTGGGTTCCCTCGGCCTGCACTCCCCTTTCACACCTTGCTTCACCTCAGCCGCGCAGACTTCTAGGAGGCGTGTGCCCACCACTGGCCCCCACATTGTCCGGCCGGCGGGGCGTCCTTCCAGGCTGTTTGATGTCCCCGAAGAGTTTCCTGCGCCCACGGCCCGTTCCCCGCAGGCGGCCAACACCAATGCCGCCAAGCCCAACACTGCAACGGTGTTGGGCGAACACTGGAATTTTGTGCCAATCAGGTTTCCGCGCATGGGGTGAGTTTACGCCGTTGGCAAACCATTCGCAGCTGGTTCCACAGGGTGTTGCAATTCTTCAACACCTCCGAGGACCTGTCGGGCAAAGCCAGTATTCCCAAAGGCCCGGTGCGCGGGTGTCTTCCCGGAAATTCAGAACCACCGGGGCCGCCGCGCCTCCCGCTCGGGGAGGCGGACCCTTCAGCGAACGATGCCGACCAGAAGGCCCTGCGTCGGCTCTCCCTCGGACGTCCATTCCAAGCGGTAGACTCCCGAGCGCAATCCCTGGATTCCACGTGCCTTGGAGAGAAGCAGGCCAGGGTCGTCCGTGCGCGACTCGAAGGTCGCGAGGAGCCTCCCCGCCGGATCGCGGACCCGAACTTGGCGGGCGATGTCCGATGGGGCCTCCACCCGAGGCGGGGAGACCACGCCCGCGGTGCCGGAATGGAGCCAAATCACCGAGGGCTGCGCTCCGGGGGGGGATAGAGTGGCTTTCCCATTGGAAAAGGTTCCGGCATCGGTCTTCGCGCCCGTCTGGATGTTCATCCAAGACCCGTGCAAGGCGCCCGATGCCCCCGAGATGGTCAGGGAGACCGGTTTGCCGTCGGAGGAATAGACGATGTATTCGACGCCTGGGTTGGCCAGGCAGTGTCCGTTGGAGGGACTTCCGATGGAAGCATCCGATGGCTTCAGGGTGAACCAATTCGTCGACAAGAAGAAGTTCGTGTAGAACGCGTACATGTTCAGCGAGGCGGGTACTTCGGCGTACCGTACGACGTCCCAGGCGTGGTAGGTGTAGTAGTAGGCGGCGTATCCACCCGCCATCGCGATTTCGTAGGTGTTCAGCAGGCATTGGAGCTTGGTGTTGATCGAAGAATAGGTATGGCCGCCGTCGTTGCCGATCTGGTAGCTGTGCTCGGCGTTGTAATACGGGTCGTTGGCCGCGTTGCCGAGCTTCACCGCGTCGGAGTAGTAGTTGGCGTGGTCCTGGTCGGTGTAGTAGTCGAGCAGGGAGTTCGCGCTCAGGTTGTAGTCGACGTTCCCGAGCCCGTGGCCCGGGTTGTAGCTGTCGTGCATGGTGCGCAGGCGATGGTAGGCGTCGGTGGAATCGATGAGGGCGAGCCGACCGTGGAACCACGCCTGGGGGTTCGTTCCGGTGTAGGAATAGGCCTCCTTGTCGAGATCCCAGGAGACGTTGGGATAGGCCTGGTAGCGGGAAACCAAATATTTGATGTAACGCGTTTCGTTGGCGCTGTTTTCAACGGGCCAATTCACCTTTTTGTTGTTGACGAACAGGAAGATGTGGGCCACGACCCCGCTTTTCATGAGTGCGTCCATCACGTGGTCGTAGTTGAGGAAGAACGCGGGATTCAGTCGGGTCCAGTCGGGTGCGGCATTGGTCCCGCCGGCGATGAAGACCTTGGGAGGGCCGAAATCGTAGGGGCCGGTGATGCCCGGCTCCCAGTTGGTGTCCCAGGCGTAGGCGTTCATGATCACTTGGTTGAAGCCTTGGGCGGAGTACATGTCGATGATGGATTTCGCCTTGGGTACGGTCGTGTCGCCGAAATCCATCAGGCCGAGCCAATCGATCTCGAAGCCGTTGAGGAAATATCGGGATCCGTCTTCATACAGGAAGTGGCGTGGATGTTGGGGATCGATGCCCAACCTTCCATGGACGGTCGGCAGGGTGTTCGCGACGCACGAAACCGACCCTTGCAGCCCGTTGAGCAGCGGGTCGTCGGAAGTTGTCGAGTAGGTCCAGGTGCCCACCTTCGTTGGCGCGAACCGGATCTTGTAGGACCCCGTGCCGTCGCAGAATCCCGGAACCGTCAGAATCGTGTTCCCTGGGCCGGTGAATTGCCCGCTCAAGGTCACGTCGAACGGGTTGGAGTGGGCCGTCGTCGAAGTGAGGGAGATGTCCACGGGGTGCCATTGCTCGGCCACCAGGCCTGCCCTGGCGAAGGCCGCCAGGAAAATGGGGAGCACCGCGAGCTTGTGCACTTCGTGGAGAAGCCAATGCCCACGGGAGATCGTCTTGCCGTCTGGTCGCATGTGTCCGTCCTTCCATGAATGATCCATTGGAGAAGCTACCGAGCATACCTGGATTATCCCCTTGCTTCCGCTATTTGGCCAGGGCAAGCGTTGGAATCTTTCAACGGGATGCTTTCGACCCCGGTGGTGATCGGGCAGCAACCCCGGCTTCCCTCCAGTATCTTCAAAGATGCGAAAACCCACAAACAGGGATTATCGGATCGATGAACAGACCTAGATGGGAGAACTTGGATGGAAACGATATCCGCCACCCTAAGAGGCTGCTTCATCGGTGTTTTGGCCCTTTCGCTTCGTGCTGCCGCGGGCGACCCGCTGGACCATGTGCTTTTTGGCAACGGACCGAGCGAGACCGCGCATGCCTACGCCGACAGCCTGTGCCAATCCTACGTCGGGGACCAGAACCAGACGGCGCGCAAGCTGCTGCCCCAGACGCCGGCGGGCACGATACTCCTAGCCTATCCCGCGGGCATCTACGGCGGTTGGATGCAGGTGAAGATGGCCGTGGATCCTGTCGCCCAGAACTACTTCACGATCAAGCTCTCGGGCAACGAAAATCCCAAAGTCGACGGAGGTCGGCTGATTCTGGTTTGCGAGGGCAAGGAAGTGGGGATGCGCTGGGGGGATGGCGAAGAGGTCTTCGTGGATGCGTCGGACAATCCATTGTCGATCGGAAGCTTCGTCTACCGCACCGCGATTCTCCCTCTCAAGCTCACCAGGGGGAAGACGGCAGTCACGCTGCGCATCCGCTCATCGGGAAGATTCTACGCCTACGGCACCACCTGGGTGGATTCCACCTACCAGCGCCGCCAGTTGTACCCCACCCGGGGCGTCTACCGGGCCTATACCCACACCAACCCGGACTTCGCGCTGCCTGCGGACGACATCCAAGGTGCCATGCCGTCCTACACCACGGCACCCGGGCGGATCTCCGACACCGCCCTGCGGACCCAGGTGCGCGCCCGATGCAACAGCCATATCCTGTCGCTCCTGTCCGGGACGAACGCGCTGATCCCATACGCCAACAACAACTACAACGACGTCGAATACCTCGCCCTTTCCTACTCCATCCCATGGACGGCGCGCTACCACAGCGATTCCATCGTCGCCAAGGTGCAAGCCGCGCTGGACAGCAATTGCGTCCGATTCGTCAATGACACCACCTTGGCAAATTCCGGTTGGGGAGGGTTGTACGGAAGACTCGGCTATGCCGTGCATCTCCTCTATCCACAGCTATCCCCGTCGCTTTCGGACTCGGTCGACTTCGGGAAGGGCAAGCGCACCAGGAGGGACTATTGGGCCTGGATGATCTTTCGGAGCCGGGAGTATGGTCGATTCAGCAAGAGGAGCATCACCAACCAGGTGCTGGAAGCCGAGATGTCGATCTATTGCGCGAACCTGGGTCTTCGCGACCTGGATTCCGCCTTGGCGTTCCCGGAAGACAGCGCCATCATCTATCTCCACGAAGGGCTCGGCGTTTCCGAATGGCGCGGGAACGATCTTCCGCGTGGCGGATACGACTACTGGTTGGGCCGGGGTTACACGATGATGACCGCCAAGGGCACCTCCCACGAGCCCGGATGGGTCTCCCAGGATTGCTACGGCAATCTGGGACCCAAGATCCTGGACATATGGCGCATCAATGGATCCAAGGACACGGCCATCTTGGGACGTGCCCGCGACCTCGAGCACATTATGGCCTATTTCCGGTATCCGTCGGTGGATCCATCAGGCTACCGGGCGATCCTTGCCGAAGGGGTGATCTGCTGGCGCAACGAGTACATCCCCGGCACGGTGATCTACGGCAATCCCTGGGTGGCCGCGGACACGAAGGACCCGAAGATCGTCGGGTACGTGGAGCAGATGCGTTCGGACGGTCAGCTTTCCGCCATGATCGAGTCCAACTGGGGATTCATCCAGGAATCCAAGTCCCTCCGCCTGCCGGATGCGCTGGACAGCCTTTCGAAATGGAGCGGTTCCGCGACCAATCCCACCACCCCGGGGCAGCCCGACTACGCCGTTGCCGACGAAGAGAATGGCATTCTGGCCGTGAAACGTGGAGACGAACGGTTCTTCATCGCGCTCTACCGGCGCGCCTACGAGATCAACCGGCTCGCCCGGGCCCACGTGGTGAGTCCCGCCAACCAGAGGATCGTGGAGTTCCGGGAGGACGACGTCCGGTACACCAAGAGCGGGAAATTCGTCGTCCGCGACACTCTGGTGCAGGGTGTGACCGCCGGGGTGCCCCCGGATCGTCCCTGTCTGGCATTCGGTGGGGACACGCTGGACATCCCTCTCCTGGCCGACGGGACCTTGCCCGACCAGAACCGCCGCATCGCGTCCTACTACGGAGCGGTCTTCGGGGACTACGTGATCGGGATGAACACCACGAACAACGCTTCCTACACCATGACCCTGCCGCAGGGGTTCACGGGTGGGACGGATCTTGTCAGCGGCAGGACGCTTTCCGCTCCGGTCACCGTGGGACCGCGCAGCACCGTGGTGTTCTACTTCGGAGGCTCGAATTCCAGCGTCCTCCCTTCCGTCGCCAGGGCATCGCTGTGGCAGTCCGGCGATCGGATCGTAGGTGTGGGAGGCTCGGGAAATCTCCGGCTGAGGGATGCCCGCGGGCGTCTCCTCCGCGAAGCCGATCCCGCTGCGGGACGCGTGGAGATGCGCCTGGACGGGATCCGGTGCGGAATCTATTTCGCGCAATGGGGTCGTTCCGTCCTGCGAGTCGTCGTGGCCGGTTCCTGAAAGGGGATTTTCCGAGATTCGACCGGACCTTCGCCCTGTCCGGTGCCGGGGATTTCCCGAGTCGGGAGATCCGGCCAGGTCGCACGCTCCCGGATCCATGGCAGGGAGCCGTGGCTACAGGGGACGCTCGAAGGAATCCAGGGAATGCCGCCTTCGCTTCTTGTCCTGGTAGAGATCCACGTCCGCTTCCGAAAGGACAGCCGGCAGTATGCGGCCGTCCGAGGGATCCCACACGCGGATTCCCAGGCTGGCGCACACCGACCAAGGGCGAGAGAGTTCGCGATTGCGCCGTTCCAGCGCCTTCCGGATGCGTTCGGGCAATTTGGTCGCAGGCTGCCACTCGCCGAGTGGGAACAAGGCGACGAACTCGTCGCCGCCCAACCGCGCCACCGTGTCCGAAGCCCTCAGGGAATCCCGGAGGGCCTCCGCCAGCGCGATGATCGCGCGATCGCCCTCGCCATGGCCGAACGCATCGTTGATCGCCTTGAGTCCGTCGAGGTCCGCCATCAGCACCCCGATGCACCGGCCTTCGCGCGTCGCCCTGGCCACCATGCGTTCCCCGATTTCCACCAGGCCGCGCCGGTTGTAGAGTCCCGTGAGGGAATCCCGGACGGACAACGCATGCAGCTCCTCCATGTGCAGCCTGTCGACTTCGCATCGCCAGAGGCCGTACACGAAGCTGGAGACCACGAGCCGCAGATGTTCGATGAACGATTCGCTGTGGAACCACTCGTGGAAGAGAAGAACGCCGAAGTTGTGTCCGGCGTGCTCCACGGGCAGCCCGATCCAGATCTCGCCGTTTCCGCTCCAGGGCGGAAGCGGGCCTTCTGTCGGCGGAAGGAATGCCGCCAGCCCGTCGCGCAGGGACAACCGGACCGCGAAGTCGCATTTGGACAGATCCTGCCCGGACGTCGGCGCCAGGTCGGCGTTGAAGAGGAACAGCCGGGTCTCGCCGCACCATGGCTTCAGGGCTTCCGCCAGCCGCGAAGGGTACCCCTCCAGGGAAAGGTCCGAGTTCAGCGCGTTCACCGTGATGTGGAGCTGCCGGACGAGCGCGTCCGTGTTCCGCCTGTGGATGCTCTGCGTGCCTTCCCGGGCCTCCGAGAGCAGCACGTGCGCCTGGAGGATCGTCTCTTCGATGTGCCGCCCCTTTTCGCGGGATTCGCGGAGTGCAAGGCGGGAGGCGGAGAAGAGGATCTCCTGCCATTCCTCGAGTTCCCCCTCCCTGGAATCGCGCAGGATGGCCCGGAAGTCGCGAATGAAACGATCCTTCTCCGCTGGGTGCTCGGTGGCCATCAGTTCGGCGATCCCGGACACCGTCGGCATTCCCCGAAGGACGGCTGTTTCCGGAAGGGAATGCTGGGGGGACGCCTTCGCGAGGCATCCGCAGGATTTCCGCACCACTTGGATGGTGGAATGGGTCTCCACCGCCGCGAGTCCGGGTTTCCCTTCGAACTCTTCCAGGCAGCGCTCCACGCCCCGGAAGCCGATCTGGTAGGTGGGGCTGCGGACGGTGGTCAGGGGAGGCTGATGCGTGCGGCTCTCCTCGCAGTCGTCGTAGCCCACGAGTCGGACGTCTTCGGGAATCCGGATGCCTCGCCGCTCCAGGACCAGAGCGGCACCCATCGCCATCGCGTCATTGGCGCAGACCACGGCGTCGAAGGGAATCCGCCGGTCCAGGATCCTCTCCATGGCCGCTTCCCCGCCTTCCAGATAGAAGTGTCCCACTTCGCGCAATCGGGGATCGGATCCGATGCCCGTTTGATCGCAGGCGAGGACAAAATCCGAGAGGCGTCGGACGCTGTCGGCGTTGGTTTCGGGGCCTCCCAGAAAGGCAAGGTTCCGGCAGCCATGTTCCCCCACGAGATGATGGACCATCCCACCGATCCCCCCTCCGTCGGGGACGATGGATGGAAGATCGGGCCACTCCTGTCCGAGGCAGATGGCGGGCTTGCCGGGGGGAAGCCAGGAAAGGATCGCCTCCATGGCAGCGCCACCCTCCCAGAAGGTGAGAGGGCCCGCGGACAGGAGGGTCCCATCGATTTCCGGACGCGCCGCGAGACCACCGATCCCCTCCGGACCCGTGGGGATCGGACTCGATGGCCGGGAATACCCCACCAGGCACAGGAATCGACACCCGTGGACCCGACAGGCGGCGACGGCACCCCTCCACAGTTGGGTCTGGTACCAGCCATCCAGCCAACAAGCCAGCATCGCTATCGTCATCCAAAGTCCCCTGACGAGTTCGATCCCGCTCCGTCCGGGAGACGGGCATTTCACCAATGCGAGAGTCTACCATGAACGGGAAACTGGAGAGCGGATCGCAGGATCCAGCGCGTTGAAGTCTTCCAACGCTTTAGGAGTTCCCGGGCGCAATCGCGCCGTGGATCGGGTGCGGCGGCGGTAGCTTCCCGATCGGACCGCTGTCTAGGCCAGGTCATGGGTGCTCACGTCCGAGAGGTGTTGCTATGATTCCACATCGAAGCTGGTTCGCAATCCTCGTCCTCCAAGGACTAGTATCGGCCCAAGCGGCCGAGAAGGCCGGGAACTGGGGCTCTTTGGTCCTTTCGTACACGACACCAACGGACACGACCGAGGCGAATTTCGGCGGCGCATTGCCCATCGGGAACGGTCGCATGGGTGCCAAGATCTACGGCATCCCCGCCGCCGAGCATCTGGACATCAGCGACGCGACCTTCTGGTCCGGCGGGCCCTATGCTCCCACCAGCACCGCGCACCGCTCCAAGATGCAGGCCATCCAAGCGGCCGTCGCCAAGGGCGACTACATCAGCGCCACCAATCTGGTCGTGGCTTCGCCGGCCCTCTCCGACGGCGACACGCGGGTGTTCCAGCCGCTGGGTGCCATCGACCTCGCCTTTTCCGGTACGGGAGGTTACACCGGATATTCCCGGACCTTGGAGCTGGACCGCGCCGTGGTGACCATCAAGTACACGGTGGGGGGCGTCACCTACACCCGGGAGACCTTCGCGAGCTATCCGGACCAGGCGATCGTGATGCGCATCTACGGAAGCAAGGCCGGAAGCGTGGGCTTCACAGCAGGCATGAGCACCCAGCAGGTGGGGAGCGTGTCGGTTTCCGGCAACAACGAGATCGTGATGACCGGACGCGCGCCTTGGAACGCCCGGGCCACCCCGGTGGTTTGGGACGCCACCAAGGGGATGAAGTTCGAAGCGCACTTGCGCGTTCGCGCGAGCGGAGGTTCCGTGGCGGCGAACGGGAAGAAGGTGACGGTTGCGGGAGCCGATACCGCGGTCCTGATCTTCTCGGAGGCTACGAGCTTCAACGGGTACGACAAGGAGGCAGGGACTCAAGGAGTCGACCAAGCCGCACTGGTGCAAAGCTACCTCGCGCTCACGGCCAACAAATCCTACAGCCAGATGCTTTCCACCCACCTTGCGGATTTCCAGGCCATTTTCCGCAGGCTTTGGCTGGACATCAACGGCCAGTCGCCCAACTTGTACGCCAAACTGTACCAATGCGCCCGCTACAGCCTCATCGCCTGCTCCCGTCCCGGATATCCCGCGCCCCGCAACGAGCAGGGCATCTGGAACCGGGACATCCAGGCCCACTACGCATCCAACTACACGCTCAACGAGAATCCGGAGAAGTTCTACGCCCTGGCGGAACCGGCCAACATCCAGGAGACCACGAGTCCGCTCATCGACTTCGTGGGGGAATTGGCCCAGGCCGGGGTCTCGACGGCGAAGAACATATACGGTGCCCGCGGCTGGACGACCCACCACAATTCGGACATCTTCGCCATGACCACGCCTGCCACCGGTCGGGCCGAATGGGCGCTTTGGCCCATGGGTGGAATATGGCTTTGCGAGAACGTCTGGGACCGCTATGCCTTCGGGATGGACAAGGCGTACCTGCGCGACACGGCCTACGCCATCCTCAAGGGCGCAGCGCAGTTCGCCTTGGATATCTTGGTGGATGACGGGAAAGGCCACCTGGTCACCTCGCCCTCCACCTCGCCCGAGAACAAGTTCATCACTCCCCAGGACAACAAGACCGCGGTGTCCGTCACCTACGGTTCCACGATGGACATGAGCCTTTTGCGCGAGCTGTTCGGCCATGTCATCACCGCAACCAAGGTGCTGGGCACGGATGCCGCGTTCGCGGACACCTTGAGCAACGCGATGGCCAAGTTCCTTCCCTACCAGATCGGGAGCACCGGGCAACTCTTGGAGTACCCCGGCGACTGGGGTCAGTTCGAGGCCATGCACCGCCACGCCTCGCACCTGGTCTCGGTCTGGCCGTTGGCCACCATCACCCAACGCGGAACGCCCACGTTCTTCGCGGCGGCGGCGGTCGCACTCACGCAGCGCGGCTCGGGGGGGTACCACCCGGACAAATGCGGCATGTGGGCTCGTCTACTCCAAGGAGACAAGGCGCTGGCCAACTACGGCGCGGGCAATGCCGGGACCACTTGGCCGGCCCTCTACGAGTCCCCCTCCGGTGGAATCGCGGAGATGCTGATGCAGAGCCAGACCGGAGACATCGACCTTCTTCCGGCCTTGCCCACGACCTGGACCAGCGGCAATGTGTTGGGCCTGAGGGCGCGCGGCGGCTACGAAGTGGACATTTCCTGG
>Ga0181534_10001229_pt1 | contig 16946 bp, 12 predicted proteins | sample PEATcosm2014_Bin_37_FD_119758 | JGI IMG/M metagenome (GOLD analysis project Ga0181534, IMG submission 119758) | Peatland microbial communities from MTU Mesocosm Facility, Houghton, MI, USA - PEATcosm2014_Bin17_10_metaG | ecosystem: Environmental > Terrestrial > Soil > Wetlands > Peat | place... | reverse complement strand
TTGTTGCGCGATGGCGACCGCCTTATCGTTGGCGCCCGATTTCTGATAGGAGACGAACAGCGTGTCCATGGCTTTGGCGAGGTACTCGCTTTTCGGATTGCGTTGTTGCAGGGCCTCGATCAGCGCGCTCTGCTTTTTCGGATCGGCGGTGGCGAGCGCCATGGCGTATAACGAATACTCGGTGTAGGTGTTCACCTGGCGGGCGTAGTCCACGCGCGCCTTCCAGTTTTCGACTTCGTCGGCATCCGCCGGCTGGGGAGAGGAAACCACCTTCTGGGCCAGTTCCGAGGTCTTTCCGGACCACTTCAGAACCAGGTCGGGATCTTTCTTCAACTCGGCCGCCTTGAGGGTCTGCTGAGCGTCTTCCACGCATTCCGGAGGCATGGCGGCCAGCTTATCGGCCACGGCAAGAGCCTTATCGGCGTCGCCGGCCTTGACGTAGGCGGCGAGCAGTTGCTCATCGACCCAGCCGGCGGCCTCGTGCTGCGGATACTGGCTGACGAATTGCTCCTGCAGGGCCAGTTTCTTGGCGGCGTCCTCCTCCTGTCCGGCCTGCTGCAGCAGTTGCCCCTCCGGGGTGGCGCTGTTGACTTCCGCGAGCTTGTGACACTGCGTCCACCCAGGCGTCGCGGCGAGGGTGATGGCAAAAAGGGCGGCGATGGTTTTCATGCGTTCCTCCTCGATCTGCGGAATGTTAGCACAATTCGCCGGTCCGTTTCGTGAGATGCTAAGGGTATGCCCCGAGCGGCAGCGAAATACCTATTCGCCGCGCTGCTTGCGTTGCTCTCGACGCAGGCTGGCGTGCCGTCCGTGCGCGCCGTCACGGCCATCGAGATCGTCTGCCGCACCGAGGCCGAACAACAGGTTCCTCGGGGAGCGCGGCGCGCTCAGGCGACGCCCATACAGTTCCGGCAACCCGCTACCTACGCGTCGCGGATCAGGCCCGAGCCGGACTCCGCCATTCTGTTCCAACGCCCACCTCCCATCTCCTCCCTTTTCTCTTAATCACAACCTGTTTAAAACGAAAACCGAAAAGGAAAGGAGAGGACCGTGTCTTTCAGAAACTTATTGCGTTTTTTGGGGCTCACCGATGGTGGGTCCGAGGATCGACTGCGGGCAATCGCCCGGCGGCGGCAGGAGCTATCCGGCCTGCCCGACGACAAGCTCAAATGTGCTGCCAGAAGCATCGGCCGGGACACCGACGCGATTGAAACATTCGCGCTGGCCGCGGTAATCGCGGCTCGGGTGCTCGGGTTGCAGATGTTCGATGTGCAGATGCAGGGCGCAATGGCGCTGCATCGCGGCCAGATCGCGGAGATGCAGACTGGCGAAGGAAAGACGCTGGCGGCCGTGCCCGCCGCGATCTGGTACGCGCGCCAGGGCCGCGGCACACATGTGATGACGGCCAACGATTATCTGGCGCGCCGCGACGCCGCATGGATGCGCGGAATCTACGACTGGTTCGGCCTTTCCGCCGGGCATATCTCGCAGGACACGCCGGCCGCGGATCGCCGCGCCGCGTACCAGTGCGACGTAACTTATGCGACTGCCAACGAGATCGGCTTCGACTACCTGCGGGACGGTTTGGCGCGCAACGCGGATGAACTGGTGCAGCGGCCATTTGCGTTTGCGGTCATCGACGAGGCTGACTCGATCCTGATCGACGAGGCGCGCATCCCGCTGGTGATCGCGGGCGGAGTGGCCGAGGATTCCGCGCTGGCATACCGCGTCGATTCCGTGGTGGCCGGATTGCGGCCGCCCCTACACTATTCGCTTGATGAGTTCGGACGCAACGTGCAGTTAACCGATGCCGGTATCGAGCGCGTCGAAGGATCCCTCGGCTGCGGCAGCCTGTTCGACGAACAAAACTTTCGCATTTTGACCGCTGTGCAGGACGCGCTGCACGCGCACGCGCTGCACGCGCACGCGCTGCTCAGACGCGATGTGGATTACGTGGTCAAGCAAGGATCGATCGAATTGGTGGACAATTTCAAAGGCCGCATCGCCCAGAACCGCCGGTGGCCGGCGGGGCTGCATTCCGCCGTGGAAGCCAAGGAACGCGTGCAATTGAAGACGCAGGGGCGTATCCTGGGTTCGATCACGGTGCAAAGCCTGGCTGGAATGTACGAGCGCATTTGCGGCATGACCGGCACCGCGGCGACGCAAGCCGAAGAATTCCGCAAGGTGTACAAACTGCCGGTCACTGTGATCCCGCCGAACCGGCCGGTCATTCGCCGGGATCTGCCCCACGCCGTGTACGAAAACAACGAAGCGCGCGACGAGGCGCTGGTGGAAGAAATTCGAAAAGTTCACCAGACAGGCCGCCCGATACTGATTGGAACGGCCAGCGTGCGGGAGTCTGAGCTGCTGAGCCGCCACCTGCGGATGGCCGGCGTACGGCACGCGGTGCTGAACGCCAGGAACGACGAGGCGGAAGCGGAGATCATCGCCCAGGCCGGCGCTCCCGGCGCGGTGACGGTTTCGACGAACATGGCGGGCCGGGGAACGGACATTCAGCTCGGCGGGAATCCGCCCACAGAGCGCGCCAAGGTAGTGGAACTGGGCGGCCTGTACGTGATTGGCACGACGCGTCACGAGGCGCGCCGGATCGACAACCAACTGCGCGGCCGTGCGGGACGGCAGGGCGATCCGGGCACGTCGCGCTTCTTCATCAGCCTGGAGGGCGAACTGCTGGCGCACTTCGGGATCGCCGGGAATCCGGACATCGAAAGCGTGCAGCGTACCGCGGAAGGCCAGAATCTCCAGATTCGGCAGACCCTCTGGAAATACGATTGTGCCGTTGAGCATCATCGCCGTGAAGTGTATCGCTTGCGCCGCGGGATGCTGCTATCGCCTGGCTGGAGCGTCCGCTCGCTCCTGTGCGAAGAGCAGTACGGTGAGTTGGTCCAAGCCGCCGGTGAGGAGGCGCTCGAAGCGGCCGGCCGGCGGATAGCGTTGGCGGTAGTTGACGATCTCTGGGCCGATTATCTGGCGAATGTCGCGGAATTGAAGGGCGGCATGCATTGGGCCTCCTGGACCGGTGGCGACCCGCTCCATAAATTCCTGATTGGCGAGCGGGCCATCTATGCCGATTTCCATGAATGCCTGAAGGAAGAGATTGCGGGCGCTTTTCGGACGGCGGAGATCCGGGACGGAGCGATTCATTTCCGGAATGAAGAGGGCCTGGACCGCGGCGCAACCTGGACGTACGTCTCGACCGGCCAGCCGTTCGGAACCCTTGCCGAACGGATCAAGAGAGGGGTCCAACGCAGACTCGCGAAGGCATAGGATGAGCGCGCCGACGCTTCTCTCCCTGGCCGGATGGTCTGTTTTTTCTCTCTATTGGAGTGCCGCCGCGAAGAATTCCTCGCCGGCCATATCCGCGGAATCGCGGCGGTCGCGGCGCATCCACCAGGTACTGGTCCGGGGCATACCGATTGGTAAGGCATCCGATCTACACCGCGATGCTGGGAATGTTCGTTGGTTCGGCGGTGGTGTCCGGCCAACCGCACGCGGCGCTTTGGTTGGCGATGGCGGCCTTCGCCTACTGGCGGAAGATCCGATTGGAAGAGGCCAACTTGAGGCAGGCCTTCGGTTCGGCTTACGACGCCTATAGGCGCGAGACGGGGTCGCTCGTTCCGCGGTTGCTCTAAGCGAACTGGCACCGCTACTTCTTCTTTGGAATGCGGGGCACAAAGCCAATGGCGCGCGTGATGGGCGGATTCTTGAGCTTCGCGATGTCCTGGACTACCGATACCAGGACAGACGCGTGCTGCTGCAAAGTGTGAGTCTGCTGCTCCTGCGTTTGCACGTGTTGATTTTGGGCGGATTCAATCTGCTCGATCTTGCGGGCCAGCTCTTTGTTGCTGGCCAGCAACTCGCGCAGTTTGACGAAAGCGCGAACGATCAGGATGCTCATATGTACGGCGCGCTCGCTGTTCAGCACGGCGGAGAGCATAACCACGCCGTGTTCGGTGAAAACGTAGGGCAGGTAACGACGGCCGCCCCGTCTTTCGTTTGAGGTTGCAGATTGCAACCTCAAAGAGGCGGCCTCGTCATTCGTGAGTTGAAACTTGAAGTCCGGCGGAAAGCGGTTAGCGTTGCGGCGGACGGCCAGGTTGAGGTTCTTCGTCAGCACCTGGTATAGCTCGGCCAGGTCGCTGTCGAGCATGACCTTCTCGCCGCGAATGACGTAGATGCGGCGTTCGATAAATGGTGCGGGTACCCGGATCTGGGCGGGGACGGCTTTGGGCATATAGTAAGACGTTGCAAAAGCGCTGAAATTTCTCAACGAAATAGTTCAGTTCGCGGCCAGCGCGCCCGCCAGCACGAAGACCAGCGGCGCGTTCCAGTTGATGGCCACCTCGTTGCTCGCGTAGGAAGCCTGCTCATCCAAGTACATCCTGGCGGGCGGCCCATTGGGTAGCTTTCGCATCGCCGCATCCTGGCGGCCGCGGTTGGGCCCTCCCGAAAGCAGTCCCGGCCAAGGCTCCGCAAGGCCCACGCCCGCGCTGGGGCGGTGGTGTGGATGATGATATGGATTGTCCCCCACCTGCGTGACCCAGGATAGCGAGAAGGTGTTCCGGCCGAGCAGATAATGAAGGTTGTCCAGCGCCGTTTCCACAAAGCGCCGATCGGGCCGCAGCGCATTGGCGACCAGAAGCTGCAGGCTGTAATTGGCGGCCACGCCGTTCGATCCCCAGACGTAATCCGCGGAAGTGAGGCTGATGCGGTAAGGATGCCGGCTGGAGCGCTCCACGATCTGTTGGGCGGCGCTGACAGAGTCCTGCTCGATGGCGGCTACCGCCTCGGCGTTCTTGCCGTGCCCCAGCGCGTAGCTCCACAGTGCCAGCGGCGCCACGTTACCCCAATCCGGAGGCCCGTTTGGCTTTAGCGTTTTGCGGAATGCGCCGAAATGCTCCAAAAAATAACGTTCGAAGGCCTGGTCGCCGGAGGCGCGCCACAATTCGGCGGCAGCCCACAGATGCTCGTCGGCGCAGTCGCGGTCTCCGTAGTCTCCGGTAGACACGCCGGGAGGGTTGTGGAACAACACGTCGGGATTCTTCTCCAGCCAGGCCCACGCCTGGCGGGCGGCGCGCAAGCACTTCTCCGCATAGGCGGCATCGAAGGGCCAGTAAGCGCGGGAGGCGATGGCCATCACGGCCGCGAAATCGCCCGTGGCGCAAGAGCTTTTATACGGCTCTTTCCCGGTGCCGATAACATAGCTGATCAGCGTATCTTTCTCCGGAAGGATGAAATCGCAAAAGCGCTCGCTGGTTTGCTTGTGCCAAACGCCGCCGTCTTCATCCTGCATGGAGAGCATCCAGTCCAGGTTCCAACGGATTTCGTTCAGGATGTCGGGCGTGCCGTTGCCGGACTCCGGAAGGTCGAGCTTCACCTGCTGCAAGCGGCCGCCGAAAAGCTCCCAGGTCCACAGCAGCGTGCCCGTGGAGATGCCTGAGTTGACCACGTAGCGGCCGTAGTCGCCGGCATCGTGCCAGCCTTTGGCCGAGATGTGCGGGCCGGTCTTGCCCGAGGAGGTATGATAGGCGCCTTCCAGGTGACAGGCGGCGTGCTTGTATCCGGGAAACTCCGGCCCGAGGTCCACGGCGGTCCCGCAACGCTGCCCGTAGTACGACCGCATGGCCAGATAAAACGGGCGGGCGAACACATCCGGGCCAATGGCGAAATTCCAGCTCCGACCGGCGCCCGGCACTTCCAGATAATACTTGCCGGGCTTATCCAGCTTGGTGAAATCCGCGGTTTGGATGAGATCGCCGGAGTCCGGATCGTTGGCGGGCTCCGCCAACTTGCCGTGGAAGACCACCGCGTCGTTGGCGGCGCGGTGCACGGAGAAATCCTTTGCCAGAGTATGGGAAACGACCATTGCCAGCTTGGGGGAGCGGGGCAAGTAGCCTGCCTGATCCACCTTGATATCGGTGGTGGGCGACCCGCCAAAGGCACAGCCCGATATTACCGAAATTAAGGATATGGCAGCCAGTTTCATCGACACTGAGTATAACGCCGCGCGTGCTGTGAGATAATCGCCAGACGGGTTGGCCGCTCTGTACCCCTTGCACGCGACGCAGCGGGTCTGGTATAAGGGCTTACTGACCGAGTCGATGGCCTGGGGCTCCGCGATGCCCTTGAAGAAGATGAGATTGATGCCGAAGAGCGCCGAAACACGCAACGTCCCGAAAGCTTCCAAGGGCCAGGAAAGCAAGAATGGTGAAGCTGGGCCGGCCGTGCCCAAGCCCGAAACGGGTCCCAGCCAGATGGAATCGTTCGAGGAGGGCATGCGCCAGTTTCATGCGCGCCGGTTCCAACCTGCCAGTGAATCTTTTCTGCGCGCGATGCGCGGGCCGGATCGCGCCGTAGCGCATCGCGCCGGGTTGCACGCGCGCATCTGCGAACAGCGCCTGGCTTCCGCCGGCCCCGTGCTGCGGACGCCGGAGGAGCATTATAACTACGCCGTCACGCTGATCAACTCCCGCGAGCTTGCGCCGGCTCAAGAGCACCTGCGCGCGGCTTTGGAAGCAGACGCCGCGGCCGATCATGTGCTTTATGCGCTGGCCGCCTGCCAAAGCCTGGGTGGAGATTTGCACACGGCTTATGAGAACCTGAAACGTGCGATCGATTTGCAACCTCGTAATCGGCTGGCGGCCCGCCAGGATCCCGATTTCGCAGCCCTGGCCGGCCACCCGGCGTTCCACCGGCTGCTCTATCCGGACAAGAAGACAGACATCTAGTCCCCCCACCTTGCGCAGTCTGCGTATGCCATCATGACTCGCTCCGAACCCTTGCGCGTTGTCGCCATTGGCGGAGGCACGGGTCTTTCCGCCCTGCTGCAAGGGTTGAAATACTACGCCACCCCGCGCCGCGCTCCGCTGCTGGACATCACGGCGGTGGTCACCGTCACCGACGATGGCGGCAGCTCCGGCCGGCTTCGGCGCGACTTCGACGTGCTGCCGCCGGGCGACATTCGCAATTGCCTGGTGGCGCTTTCCCAGGATGAGGCCTTGCTCTCGCGGCTTTTCCAACATCGCTTCCAAGCTGGACTGGGGCTGAAGGGCCACAGCTTCGGCAATCTGTTCCTGACGGCCCTGACGCAGCTCATGGGCGACTTTCCGGAGGCCGTGAAGGCATCCTCGGAAGTGCTCAAGATCACCGGCCGGATTTATCCCGCCACGGCCGCCAATGTGGCGCTCGAGGCTACGCTCGAAGACGGCACGCGCGTGACTGGAGAAACCAACATCAGCAAGAGCCGCCGGACCATCCGCACGGTCCGGCTGCGGCCCCGCAAGGTGAAGCCCATGGCCGATACACTGGCCGCCATCGCCCAAGCCGACCTGATCACGCTGGGCCCGGGTTCGCTGTTCACCAGCGTGATTCCCAATCTGCTGGTGGAGGGAATCTCCGCCGCCATCCGCCGATCGCCCGCACTCAAGGCGTACTTTGTGAACCTGATGTGGCAGCCGGGCGAAACCATGAACTTCACCGCCTCCGACCACATTCGGGCCATCCATAAGCATTCCGGCGGCAAGCTGATCGATTGCGCGGTGGTCAACGTCGCGCCCATGGAGATGGCCGCGCGGAAGCGCTACGAAAGGCAGCAGGCGCTACCTGTCGAAAACGACTTGGATAGAATCGTGAAAATGGGAATCCGGGTGGTGAGCGGTAAGCTGTTGCAGGAATCCAAAAAGGTGCGCCACGATCCCGAACAGACGGCCGCCGTGGCCGTGCGGCTGGCACACGAGGGCCGGCGGCAAAGGCTCAAAGCCGGGAGGAAATAGTGGAGACATCCCTGACCGTAGTGGTTCTGGCAGCCGGCCTGGGTACCCGCATGAAGTCGCGCAAAGCCAAGGTGCTGCACCGCGCCGGTGGCAGATATCTGATCGAGCACGTCTTGCGCACCGCGGAGACCTTGGCGCCGCCCGAGCGGATTTTCGTGGTGGTGGGCCATCAATCCGTCGAGGTGCGCGCGGCCATTCACACGCCGGGAATCGGTTTTATCGAGCAGAACGAACAGAAGGGCACCGGTCACGCGTTGATGGTCGCGGCCGGCACGCTGTCGGGTCTGGACGGCCGGCTCGTGATTCTTTACGGCGATTGCCCGCTGGTCCGGCCGCAGACGCTCGAAGGCCTGGTCGCGGCCCAGCAATCCTCCGACGCTGCCGGAGCCATCCTGACTGCCGAGATGGACGATCCCACCGGTTACGGACGCGTGCTGCGCGATGCGGATGGCCAAGTCACGGGCGTAGTGGAGCAGCGCGCCGGCACGCCGGAGCAGCTCGCCATCCGGGAAGCCAACATGGGGCTGTATTGCTTTCTCGCGGCGCCGTTTTGGCAGCACATTCAAGACCTCCGGCCGAACAATCCTGCGCATGAATACTACCTGACCGACATGGTCGAGATCCTGCACCGGGCCGGGCACGCCATCGCTGGTTTTCGCATCGCCGACCCGCGAGAGGTGTTAGGCATTAACGACCGCGAAGAACTGGCCGTGGTGGACCGCCTGCTGCGCCAGCGCAAGGTGCGCGAACTCATGCTGGCCGGCGTGACCATTGAGAAGCCGGAAACCGTGACAGTGGACCCGGATGTCACGATCGGCATGGACACCATCGTGGAGCCGTTCGCCCAAATCCTGGGCCACACTACCATCGGCGAGAACTGCCGCATCGGCGCGTGCTCCATCGTGCAGGATTCCGAACTGGCTGACGAAGTAGAGGTCGGGCAATTCACCATCATCGGGACGTCGCGGCTGGAGCGCGGCGTGCACGCCGGTCCCTACGCCCGCCTGCGCATGGAAAATCACGTCGCCGCGGGGGCGCATGTCGGCAATTTCGTGGAACTGAAGAAGACCCGGCTGGGCGCGGGATCGAAAGCCATGCATCTGGCATACCTGGGCGATTCCGAAATCGGCGCGGGGGTGAACGTAGGCGCGGGCACCATCACCTGCAACTACGATGGGTCTCGCAAGCACCCCACCAAAATCGGCGCGGGAGCGTTCATCGGCAGCAATTCCACGCTGGTCGCGCCGGTGGAAGTGGGCGAGGGCGCTTATCTCGCGGCGGGGTCCGTCATTACCAACGATGTTCCCGCGGACGCGCTGGGGGTGGGGCGCGCCCGGCAGGTGAATAAGGAAGATTGGGCCAGAAAGCGGAGAGAGCTGGGGAAGCGCCGATAAAGCGCCTGTCTGCCGTCCTCTAGAGGCGCAGTCGCGTAGACAAGAGAGCGATATAGTCCGGCACGATGCCGGTAAATGGGATGCTTACTAAGACAGCGAACATGTGGGTGGATAAGAGCAAGCTGCTCAAACTGAGAACGCTCCAACCCCAGAGGAGTACAGGCCAATACGTTAGGCAGAACACTATAGCTATCGTTGCGACTGAGGCCACTGACGTACTCCACGGGCGCCTCCATGAAAAGTGCCTTTCACCAAGCACGCGTTCAAACAGTTTGACAAATGTAGATGGCCACGGTTCAACCTTCTGCCCGACCTTGACCTCCAACAGCCAAAGCGCAATCGCTAGCTTGGTGTCATCGTTCAGAATGCTCTCGACACCTTTGAAGGGTCCCCACACGACGCCAAACAAAACGACGCCAGCAGCCAACGGGCCAGTTGGCTTCAAGATGAATTGTGTGATGCCGTCTGTCGTTGGTCAACCCGCTCAAAGAACTTCCAAACAGACCGCCCGGTACGCCGCCAGCCGCCAGTTGCCCTGGTGGGGAGTTGATGAGCTTCGCGATGGTGCTGAGGGCGCCGGCCATCGTTCAGGAATAATGGTAATACAGGCCGGGAGGTGCCCTCCCTCGCCTTTCGCTGTGGTGGCCCACCGCCCGGCAAGACAGCACAGGGCTGCTGGGGCCGAATGGCAGGTATCACTGGAGCGCGGCCCAAGCGGCGTCGCTGAGACTACCAATTGCTACTTACCCTTGCACACTTTGACAAAAGCGATCCGAGAGCTGTCATGCGGTACACTTCGTCGCGTTCGGCCACGGCTTCTCCGCGCAGGAAGTCATCTCGGTCAATGGCTGCTATCTCGCCTCCGATCCAACGAAATCGCAGTAGACTGTCCATATCGACACTAAAGGCTGCAGCGCTGAAACCGGCCATGAGGTACACGTCAGCCCACTCGCCCCGGGCAAATGGCTTCGTGAAGGCTGAGGGAGCCGTAAGGGACCATAGGCGAGTCAGAAGCCGAAGAATAGCGGTTCGAGCGCCCTTCCGCGGAGATGCCAGAACTCTAACTAAGACTCCCCGCCGGCGCGGAGAACAACCGCACTCAGCGGAGCTTAAGCCTTCTCTTCGAGGTGTTTGAGGCGGGCGTCCAGGAACTCTTCCACTCGGCGCAATTCCGCGCGCCACAGGTCCTTCAAGTCGTCGAGCCGCTGGTTAATCAAGGTCACGGCCAAGGTGAGCATGGCGGCATTCATCACAACTGGTATGCCGATGGCGAGATAAAGCTGGGTATCGCTCAAGTGTTTATCCTGCCCGGCGGGTTCGGGCTACAACCATCATGCGCCTGGGAACCCTGCAAAATAAACCGGGCCGGAAGTGCTTGGACAAATATCGTTACTCGGATGCGATCAGCGTGACCAGCAGATTCGGGCCAATGAAACTGCCCCAGCCAGTCACCAGGTCGTAGCCGGCGACCGCCGTATACTTGCCGTTGCTGCCGCTCACGATGTCGTGAAAATCGCTGTCGTAAGCCGCCGAGACGCCGATACGATAGAGGTATGGATTGAGAAACCCAATTGTGGCTTTGCCGTCGGCAACAGCCTGTTGGTTCATCAGCGCGGTGAAGCCGGCCCACTGTGGCGCGGCGTAGCTGGTCCCGCCATTTCCTCCGCTGCAGGAACCGTCATAGCAGCTGTATTGGTTGGTGTTGGCTTCCGCCGCAACATCCGGATAGTTGCGCAAAGTGGTCGACCCCTGATTCGCCGCGTCGATCACGCCCGGCAGCAATTGATAAGCGGGAATCGGAACCCCGTTCTTGGAGGGCCCGCCCGCGCTGCCGCCCCAGCCGGTTTCCGATTCCCAGGAGCCGCCCGGTCCATTGGTGGTCAAGTCCGTGCCGCCCACGGCGGTAACCCACGGGTCGTCCGCCGGCCAGACGGTGTCGCCGGGTGTACCGGAACCGTTATCGCCAGTCGCCACGAACACGCTCTGCCCCTGCGCGGCCATCTCCCTGAAGATCGGGTCCAGGCTGCTCTCGTTGTCGGACCAGCCCCAGGAGCAGCTGAGTTGCTTGGAGGTGTTGTCCGCCGCCATCTGGTTGAAGATCGATACATCGCTGCTGCCCACGTAAACCACCACCTGGCTCAAGGCCGGGGCCATCGAAATGGCCATTTCTATGTCCAGAACCTGTTCGCTGTCGTCGCACTGCGCGGGCGGACACTGGAGGGGCACGTCATTCAGCCTCACGCCCACAACGGGCACATTCAGCGGCTGGTCCAGGTTCTTGAAGTATGTCTGGACATCGCTGATTTCATACCCGCCAAATTCAAATAACCCGACCGACTGGCCGACCCCAGTCAGCGGGCCAGACCCATAGTAAGCCGCGCGCATGTCGCTGCCGACAAATTGTCCGCCGGGACCCGAACCGGTCGTCTTGCGGACGCCGTCCCGCCCTAGCGAAGACGTGACGTGCTTGGCCTGCGGCAGCGTGAAGTTGTCCAAACCGGAGATATGCAACACGGGCACAGCCAGTTCGAGCGTGGGCTCCCGGTCGGGAGCGTAAAAGGTGCGATTCTCGGCCGGGTGCTTATAGACGCCCATGGTGACGTGGAGCGCTTTCTCGATGTTCTCGACCGGCCCGTCAATATCCACCACCAGTCGATTCACAGGGGCCTCGGTCACCCTCAGGCCATGCGCTTCCGCGAAATGAACCACTGCCTCCCGATCGTCCAGGCTCGGCCCGAATCGCTCGGTAAACTCCGCGACAGTGAGATAGCGGCGATAGTTGGGACTCTGTGGATCGTAGAGCTCCCGCAACAGATCGTCGAGATCGGCATCATTGCGGAGCGGGAGCGAGACCGCCAGGCTCATGTGCGCCGTCCCCTCCATCCCGCCAACTCGCACGGCCTTCCCGTTCACCACCGCCGCCGGTACGTGCGTGGTCATGGTCAAGCGTGGCTCGGCCATGGCTGGGGCGGCCAGAAAAAGCGCGCCCGCCAATGATGCGGCGGCCAACCGCTGGAACACGGCGATTTCCGAAGAATTCTTCATGGGTTTATTCCCTCCTGTTTCGTCGGCTTACGGCCCAATTATTACGAGTCTAACACGGGTGTTCGCGGGACTATTTGCCGGACTGAGTGTCGCGCACGAAGCTGGCCACGTCGTCATGAAATTGTTTCAGCACGCTCTCCTTGAGGTACACCATGTGACCCGACTGGTAATACTTGAAGCTGAAGTTCCGCTGCAGCCGCCGCGGGATTTGCAGATGGCGCATCTCGTAGTAGCCTTCGAAAAACGGCGTCGCCAGGTCGAAGTATCCGCCCGTCACCAGCACGCGCATTTTCGGATTCAACTTCATCGCCGTTCCCAAATCCGGCATGGTATTCAAAGGCCCCGCGGACTGATACCCGTGGCGCAGATCCCAGGTGAAGCCGCTGTTCGCCCAAGCGGTGGGGAAATAGGTCTGGTCCTTTCCGTACTTCAGGTCCGTGCGCAGGTATTGATTGATGGCCGCGGTGTAAGCGGCCGAAATTCCATTCATCAGCGGATCGTACTCCGCTTCTTCCGAGAGCCGGTCGAGGTCCGGGCCGACGTACCGCGTGTCCACGCGGCCGGTAGTGATCCCATCGGGATCCTGCAAAGTTTTCGAGAACGCGCCCCCGCTCACGCGCAGATTCGACTTCATCAGATATTCCACGGTAAGCCCCGTGTATTTGTGCAGCTTCTCCGCGATGGCGCGCTGGCGGTCCTCCGGCAGTTGCGCTCCCTGCATCAGCGCGGTCTGATACTCGCCCAGCGCAAAGTCCTCCACCTCGTGCAGAAAAGGCTCTAACGCCGGCGGCTGCGTGGGGAGTTTGCGATGATAAAAGGCCGTCGCCGCATAGGTCGGCAATGCCAGCACATAGGGTTGGTCGATGCCAGGATTCCGGCCGGGCCCATCCGGCGAATTGTCGAAGTCGAGGATGGTCGAAAGCAGCACGATGCCATTGAGGTCCACACCCTGCAGCATCGCGCTCAGCACCGCGGATCGGGGCGTCCCGTAGGATTCGCCGAGGAGATACTTGGGCGAATTCCAGCGGTCGTATTTCGTGAGGAAGCGGCGGATGAAGCGCTCGAACGCATGCGCATCCTGGTCCACGCCCCAGAAAGCTTTCTCTTTGTCTTTACCGAACACGCGGCTGAAGCCGGTGCCCGGCGCATCGATGAAGACCAGATCCGCGGCGTCGAGCAGCGTGTTTGGATTCTCCCCAAACTTGTACGGGGCCGCGGTCTGGTGCTCGGGATCGGGCGTCACCACGCGCCGGGGACCGAACGATCCCATATGCAGCCACATGGTCGACGATCCGGGCCCCCCGTTATAAAGGAACATCACCGGCCGCGCCGCCTCCGGTTTGCTCTTGAAGTACGCCGTGTAGAAAATGCGCGCGGTGGCAGGGGCGTCTTCGGGCTTGGCCGGATCGGGCGGGTTAATGCCCGCGTCCGGCAGCAACAACCCGTCGAGACCCAGCATGGCATCGAAGGAGTCGGTTCCGCCGACCGTGATTGTTCCGGCGACCGCCCGATACGCGATCGTCTGTCCGCCGGCCGTTACCGTACTTTCGGTGCTGGAGTCCGGCGGCGGGCGCCGCAGCGCGGCCTCCGCGGGCTTTCCCTCGACCACCACTTTCTCGTCCTTGGCCGGCTCCGGCTTTCCCGTCTGTTGCGCATGGCCTCCGGCAATGGCCATGCCGAAAACAAGAACTCCCGCAATTGTTGCAGCCCGCATCCTCACCATCCTTCCTGAATCAGGTCGTAGTATAGCAGTGCGGGCGTCACGCCAACATGTCGACCGCAATCGCGTCGTGGTCCGACAGCGGTACCGCTCGCCCTTCCCGGACGTCGTGAATCACCACCGGGTTCCGGCAGCGCACCCCGCGCGTGGCGAACCAGTCCAGCTTCACCGGGCATCGCCCGCCGTGGTTGCGCAGCGCCCAGCGAATGAAGTGGAAACACCAGCCGGGCACCCAGTCGCGCAGGGCTTTGGTGGCGCGCAGGTCTTCCACGTCGTAGGAAACCGTATGCTCGCCCAACCGGTTGCACTCCCGATAATCGAAGCCGCGCTCCTCCAGCAGCCGGAAAAGATCGCGCTCGAAATGCCGGTAAGGGTGCAGATAGTGGTTGCGGATGACGTTGTCCACGCCCATCATGACGCGCAGCCAGAATCCCAGGATGGCGTGCAGCGCGCGCGATGAATTGTAGGTGCTGGTATTCCAGTCGCCGCCGACCACGACACCCTGCGCGCCGCCGATCGAATCGAGCACATCGCGCAGCTGCAGGTAGCGGTGCCGCTGCGTGGATTGCGCATCCAGATGCACCGAGACCGCGGTCACCGTGGCGTTGGGGAAAAGGATATCGGCCGCCACCGCCGCCTGCCGGCCGATGCGCTTCTCGCGCGAAGCCATGATGTCCACGCCGTTTTCGAGAAAGATGGGCCTGATATTGCCCATGGGATAGCGGCTCAGCAGCGCGTTGCCATGCAGGCCCAGATCGTTCGAGCCGGGCAGATCCTGCTCGATCCCCGACCCATTGGTGAGATTCAGGTAGCAGGGCACAAAAGCATACTGCATCCCCAAAGCGCCGGCCATGGCCCGCGCCACGTTGCGGTTGCCGGAGCGGACCATCCCGGAGTCGGTCTCGGTCAGCAACAGGACGTCGGCTTCGCGCAGAAATGGGTGCGTCCGCAGGGCTTCGACTTGCCCTTCGAACTGGGCGCCGCGCTCCACGTTCCACGCCACGAAGCGATATTGCCGGCGCGCGGGCGCGGCCTCCTGGAATTGCCTGAAATTGCCGATTTCCGGCGTGTCCAGCACGCGGCGAATATCCGGCTCCAGCACGCGGTACAGATCGAGTCCCCACAGTTCGGCGCTGTTGCGGCAGGCGGCCAACTCGGGCAGGTGCGGCGCGATTCGCTCGCGAAGAATTTCGTACGGGTCTTGGGTTTCGGCCGAATGCACTGCTACGATTGTAACGGTTTCGCATGCGCACTTCGTTATTTCAAAAACTGTTCTGGGGCGTGCTGCTGCTGGCCTCGATCGAGCTGGCGCTGCTAAACGTTTCGGTCATGTCGTTGGCCGGCTTGGCGGACGGCGTGGCCGCGGAGCTGCGCTGGCGAATGGCGTTAGCGACCCTGGCGATGGCGCTGGCGGGAGTGGCCGGCGCTTTCTTGTTTTCACGACGGCTCCGGCGGCGCATCGTACGGCTGCGAGTCTTTGTGGAGGGCCTGGTCACCGGACCGTCACAACTACCCCCGCCGGAATCGCAGGACGAATTGGGCGCGCTGGCCGAGTCGCTGAGCCGGGTGGCGGCGCAAGTCAACGAACTGGTGGACAAGGTGCGGCTGGAGGGCGCGCGCCGCGACGCCATCCTGACCGGCATGGTGGAGGGCGTGCTCGCGGTGGACAAAGAACTGCGCGTGACCTTCTGCAATGCGGCGTTTGCCACCGCGTTCGGCGTGGACGGTCCTGCGCCCGCGGGCTTGCCGGTGCTGCGGCTGGTGCGCGATCCGGATTTTCTGGAGATGCTGCGCATCGTGGTCAACTCCGGGGAGTCGGTGAAGCGGCGCATGCATCTGGCGGGCGCCGACAGCCGATCCTTCGAAGTGCAGGCAGCCCCGCTGGCCGGGACTTCGAGCAGCGGCGCGATGGCGATTCTGCACGACATCACGGACCTGGAGCGGCTGGAGCGGGTGCGCAAAGACTTCGTGGCCAATGTTTCGCACGAGTTGCGCACGCCGCTGACGGCTATTCGCGGTTACGCGGAAACGCTACTCGACGGCGCGCTGGACGACCCCGACAACCGCCTCCGGTTCGTCGAGATCATTCAATCGCATGCCATCAGGCTGAACAACATCGCCTCGGATCTGCTCACGCTTTCGGAGCTGGAGTCCGGCCGGCCGCCGCTGGCGCCGGGCAAACTGTCCGTGCTGGCGACGCTCGAAGCCGCCATGCGCACGGTCGAATCCGAAGCGGCCATGCGGAAGGTTCAATTGGGTTGGGGCACCGTCGAGGACCTGCTGGTGATGGGCAACAAGATCAAGCTGGAGCAAGCTTTCGTCAACCTGCTCGATAACGCCGTCAAATTCAACCGCGGCGGCGGAGAGGTCTGGGTGGAGGCGAGCCGTCTGCCCGGAGGCAAAGTGGCCATCAGTATCGCCGACAGCGGCATCGGAATTCCTTCCGAAGACGTGCCGCGCATCTTCGAGCGCTTCTATCGGGTGGATAAGGCTCGATCACGGGAAGTGGGCGGCACGGGTCTGGGGCTCTCGATCGTCAAGCACGTGATCGAGCAGATGCAGGGCACGGTTTCGGTGGAGAGCCAGTTGAACAAGGGATCGAGATTCACGGTAGTCCTGCCGGAGGCTTGAGCTTAGCAGTACCAGCCGCCCAGTACAAAGTTCTAGAAAAATTTCTATCGAATCGCTGGATAAAGCTTGACAAGGTGTGTCTAGTTGAGTAATTCTATCTGAATTAGGCTTAGAGACTGAGGTCGCTCCAATAGACTGAAAGTGAGCCATTTTGAGGTTGGGCGGAAGCTTGCCTGAAGCCTGGTTGGAGCTCGGCACACGTCAAGTCTAGTATTCAGATTGCGAATGGTATATTTAACTGTTTTGAACAGATTTTCCACAGATTCATGGAGGAATTTGCAATGACGAAGTTGATGAAGCTCGGGCTGACCGCCCTGGTGGCATTTGGCCTGACGGCGACCGGCGCTTACGCCCAACAGGCGG
>Ga0181534_10001228_pt1 | contig 16951 bp, 15 predicted proteins | sample PEATcosm2014_Bin_37_FD_119758 | JGI IMG/M metagenome (GOLD analysis project Ga0181534, IMG submission 119758) | Peatland microbial communities from MTU Mesocosm Facility, Houghton, MI, USA - PEATcosm2014_Bin17_10_metaG | ecosystem: Environmental > Terrestrial > Soil > Wetlands > Peat | place... | reverse complement strand
GACATCGTTGGCCCTGGGCCACCATTTGCGTCCTTCGCCGGGACCGACGGACTCCGGTTTCGGGTTGGGTATCGCATCGGGTACCACGCCCGGCCAGATAGGTACCTGCACATGGCCGGATGAGGGTTGCCAGCCGTCCGCCTGAGCGAAAGAGCACGCGATAAACAACCACGTGGTGACTAGGATGGCGAGGGACCAATCAAGTTGACGCACCATGTTCTCCGACTTGCAGCGTGGACGTTAAGGGTAGGCGACGGACGCAGCTTCCGTCCTCAATTATCGAACGGGTTGACTCTCACTTCGCCATCCTCCCCCCAGCGCCTTGAACACGGCGATCTGGTCCTGAATCAAAGCGGCATCGGACGACGCGACCGCCGCGTCAATCGCGATCAGGGACTGTCCCGTCGTGAGCAGGTCGAGATTGCTGAGCGCACCGGCGCTGAATTGATCTTGTCCTGGGCATCGCCGAGCGCCTGCCGGTTATCCAGGGCGGCGCCGTACAAGGACAGCGCCTGCTCGGCACCGGTTCCAATCGATGCCGGGAGCAGTCACGGATGTCCATGGTTTATCGACTCCCGGTGGCTCTTTGTATTCCTTACAATTGATGGCCTAGATAGAAATCAGACGTAGGCTACACAACGGACGCGCGATTGGGCAGAATGACCCGAATTTTGCAAAAAGACAAAACCGCGCAAAAATAAAAGGGGATCTTCAATGACTTCCAAGGGCACCTTGGTTTCGGCGCTACGAACTCGCCGACAGGAAATACTGGTCAAATGGCTGGCGCAGCTCGAGCAGGTATCGGCTTCCGCGAAAGGCCGTCTGTCCTCGAAGGATCTTGGCCAACAAGCCGCGGAATTCCTGAACATCCTGGCCGCCACGGTTCAAACGTCACCCACCGCGGATATTGCCACCGAAGGCTGGCAGCCCGTGAAGGCGTTCTTGGAAGATCTTTCGCGTCAGCGAGTACTCACGGGCTTCTCCTCCGACGAGACGGCGACCTTTATTTTTTCGCTCAAACGACCGATCTTTGAAGCACTCGCGGAGGAATGCGCCAAGGACGCGGAAGAATTCTCGCGCCAGATCTGGGTCGCTAGTGCGCTGTTCGACGCGCTCGGCCTGCATACCGTCAAGACGTTTCAGGTCTCCCGCGAGGAGGTCATCGGCCGTCAGCAGATGGAACTCTTGGAGTTGTCGACCCCGGTGGTGAAATTGTGGGACGGCATTCTGGCGCTTCCGATGATCGGCACGCTCGATTCCGCACGCACGCAAATCGTCATGGAATCGCTGCTGCAGAAGATCGTCGAGACCGAATCGCAGATCGCCATCATCGACATCACGGGGGTCCCAACCGTCGATACGTTGGTTGCCCAGCACCTGTTGAAGACAGTCACGGCCATACGGTTGATGGGTGCCGATTGCATCATCAGCGGCGTACGCCCGCAGATTGCGCAGACCATCGTGCATCTCGGCGTGGATCTGCAAGGTGTTACGACGAAAGCCAACCTGGCGGACGCGCTCGCCCTTGCGCTCAAGCGCAGCGGCATCTCCTTCGTGAAGCAATAGAGCATGGAGCGCATACCGATTCTGCGGATGGGCGAGTTTTTGCTCGTCACCATCCAGGTCGACATGCACGATCAGCTGGCGCTGCAATTGCAGGACGATCTCACCCGAGCGATTGAAAAAAAGGGCGCCAAGGGAGTGCTCGTCGACATTTCTTCGCTCGAAATGGTCGACTCCTTCATAGGTCGCATGATCGCCGATATCTCCGGCATGGCGCGCATCCTTGACGCCAAAACCGTCCTGGTGGGCATGCAGCCCGCGGTCGCGATCACCCTGGTTGAATTGGGGTTGTCATTGCCGGGTGTCGCGACCGCGCTCAACGTGGAGCGTGGAATGAAGCTGCTGCGTCAAGCGCTGCATGAATCGAACAGTGATGCAGATTTCATCAAGCGGTGAACTTCCATTGGCGACCGAACACGACATCGTGCTCGCGCGCCAGGCCGTACGGCGCATGAGTCAGCAACAGGGCTTTTCGCTGGTCGATCAAACCAAAATGGTCACGGCGGCGAGCGAATTGGCACGCAACACGTTGATCTACGGAGGTGGCGGCAATCTCAAGTGGTCCTTGATCAATGACGGCATCAAACGCGGTTTGCGCCTCACGTTCGAAGATCAGGGTCCCGGTATACCTAATCTCGAACTTGCCATGACGGATGGCTGGTCTTCGGGAACCGGCCTCGGGCTGGGACTCACCGGTACGCGGCGGTTGGTCAACGAATTCGAGATCGACTCGACCGTTGGGGTCGGAACCCGCGTGGTCATCACCCGTTGGAAATAACATGCACCTGCTGGAAGCCGGATCGCAAACTCGTACGTCGGTGGAGGATCCGAGTCATGTCGGCAGCTGCAGGCGCGCGGCTCAGCATCTTGCAGAAGCGTGTCAATTCGACGAAACGCTCGTCGGGCGCGTCGGTATCGTTGCCAGCGAACTGGCTAATAACCTGGTCAAACATGCCGGCCGCGGCGAACTGCTCATGCAGGCGATATACGACACGGGATCGATCACCATCGAACTCGTATCGATCGATCGGGGACCCGGCATGCAGGTCGAGCGCTGCATGCGCGACGGGTTTTCCACGGGTGGTACGGCGGGAACCGGTCTCGGGGCCATCTCACGTTTGTCCAGCTTGTTTGATGTATATTCCGCGGAAGGGCAAGGGACGGTTGCGGTATCCCGCATCGACAAACAGCCGCAAGGCCGATCTGCACTTCCAAAACAAGAACGGGGCGCGCCGGAATTCGGGGCAGTCTGCCTGGCGCTGTCCGGAGAGATCGAGTGCGGCGATGCGTGGAGAATCGCCAAACACGGCGCCGAGATGGCCATGATGGTGGTCGACGGACTCGGACACGGCCCGCTTGCATCGAACGCCGCACGGGCAGCTGCCGCCGCCTTCTTGCAGCGGCCCTTCGAGTTGCCCGGGGAGACGATCACGCACCTGCACCGTGCCCTGTCGGGCAGTCGGGGTGCAGCCGCGGCCTGCGCGCTGCTGAATATCGAAAAATCAACGCTTTCGTACGCGGGTGTCGGCAATATCTCGGGATCGATCGTATCGACCGACAAATCCCGCGGCATGGTTTCCCACAATGGGATTTTGGGTGTCCAGCTGTTGCGCAAGCAGCAGTTCGAATATGACTGGCGCCCGGGCAACTGCATCGTGATGCATTCGGATGGAATGTCGGCTCGCTGGTCCTTGGGCGCCTATCCCGGCCTGTTCTCGCATCATGCCGCCGTGATTGCCGGCGTGCTGTACCGCGATTTCGGGCGACCTCGGGATGATGTCACCGTCCTCGTAACGGGCGCGCGTCCGTGACCACTGAGCCCGAATTGCTGCGTGCCCAGGTCGCCCGGCTGCAATCCGAGCTGAGCATCATGGAGGCGGAACTGGCCGAAACCAACAAGGGTGTCGTGGCTCTCTACGCCGAACTCGATGACAACGCCGTGCAATTGCGCGAAGCCGCGGATCTCAAGAGCCGTTTTTTGTCCTACATGAGCCACGAATTTCGCACTCCGCTCGCTTCCATCACGAGCATTGCCGACATTCTCATCAGCGGTCTGGATGGTCCGCTGACATCGGAGCAGAACCGTCAAGTGCAGTTTGTACGCGGAAGTGTGCGCGAACTCACCGAGATGGTCGACGACCTCCTCGATCTCGCCAAGGTGGATGCGGGCCGCATATCGATTTCCCCGGAATGGTTCGAGATGGTCGACTTGTTCTCCGCGCTGCGCGGAATGTTCAAGCCCATCGTCACCAGCGGTGCTGTCTCCCTAATATTTGAGGAAACCAACGCCATCCCCCGGATCTACACCGACGATAAAAAACTCTCCCAAATACTTCGAAACTTCATTTCCAATGCGCTGAAATTCACCAGCGCCGGTGAGGTACGGGTGAGCGCAGCGCTCGTAAGCGACGGCCGGGTCGAATTCGCCGTGAGCGACACCGGCATCGGCATCGCGAAGGAACACCTCCCGGCGCTGTTCAACGATTTCGTGCAGATAGACACCCGCATTCAAAAGCGATTGAGAGGGACGGGACTCGGGCTGTCGCTGGCCAGGAAGTTCGCCGAGCTGTTGGGCGGGCATGTCGGTGTCACCAGTGAGGAAGGCCGGGGGTCGCGCTTTTACGTCGTCATCCCAACCCACTACGCGGACCAACCGAAATAGGACATAGGACTTCCGTCTGGACACGCCAAACAAAAGCGGCCCGATCAAGATCTTGGCGGTTGACGACAACCCGGCCGCACTTTATGCCACCGCGCGTGTCTTGCGATCGGCCGGCTACGAAGTGCTGGAAGCCACGACCGGGCACGGCGCCCTCGCCATGGCGCGTCAGGCCGACCTCGTGGTACTCGACATCAATTTGCCGGACATCGACGGATTCGAAGTCTGCCGGCGCCTGCGGGCCGCCCCCGACACCGCCCAGCTCCCGGTGCTGCACCTGTCGGCCACGTTCACCCATTCTGCGGACTTCGACGTGGGGCTGGAGGCCGGCGCCGACGGCTATTTGACGCGCCCGGTGGAGGCGCCGGTTTTGCTCGCGACCGTGAGAACCCTGCTGTTCGCCCGAAACGCGGACCTCATCCGACGCACGCTCGACGCCAAACTGCGCACGATTTTCAAGCTGGCGCCCGTCGCCATTGCAATGACCGACAAGCAACTGCGATACGAGAGTGTCAACCCGGGCTTTTGCGACCTGACCGGATACTCGGCCGAAGAGCTGATCGGGCAGCCCGCGGCGCGAATGTTCGGCGACGCGGCGCGGCTGCTTGAAATGGCAGAACTGCGGGCCGTGCCACGGGAAGGCAACGAACAGGTCGGCATCACGCGCAAAGACGGGTCGTTGCTGCAAGTGGAGCTGCGGTTGACCTTGGAGGAAATATCCGGCGCTCGCATCATCGTCATGTCAGATATCGCCCAGCATTTGCAGGCGCAGCGCGCGCGCGAGGAGTTGTTGGTGCGTGAACGCGCGGCACGCGCTGCGGCGGAGCGCAGCAATCGTCAGAAGGAGGAGTTCCTCGCCACCCTGTCGCACGAATTGCGCAACCCGTTGAGCGCGATTCTGGGGTGGGCCACTCTCCTGGCCCGTACGGAAGGTCTGACGGCGCCGGTCAAGCGCGCCGTCGAAGCCATCGAGCGTAACTCACGGCTGCAATCCCAGATGATTTCGGATTTATTGGATTATGCCGGCATCACGTTCGGCAAAATGCACATGACCCCCTCCCGCATCGACCCCTACCCCGTCGTGCGTTCGGCCATGGACGTGGTCGGTCCATCGGCGCTTGCGCGGCGCATCGACCTGAGATCCACATTCGACCACGAACGGATCACCATAGAGGCGGATGCCACGCGCATTCAGCAGGTCGTGCTGAATCTATTGACCAATGCAATCAAGTTTTCGCCCGAAGGCGGGACGGTGGAGGTCAGCGCATCCCGGCTGGGCAGCGACTTTCGTTTGGTGGTTACCGACCATGGGCTGGGAATCAACCCGGAATTTCTTCCACGCATATTCGAGCGTTTCAGCCAGCAGGACGCGAGCAGTTCAAAACGGTTTGGCGGCCTTGGGCTGGGTCTCGCCATCGTCAAACAGATCGTCGAGTTGCACGGCGGTTCCGTTGAAGTCGCGAGCGCCGGCGAAGGCCTCGGCGCCACATTCAGCATGACCATTCCGCTCGCCGAGAACGCAAGCTCCGCGGCCGTCGGTGACAGTCAACGATTGCGGTCCCTCGATCTTTCCGGCGTCGTGGTCCTGGTGGTCGAGGACGACAAGGACGCGCGGGAATTGACGAAGCGGATACTCATGGATGCCGGTGCCCGGGTCATTGAAGCCCACAACACCGAATCGGCCCTGCGCAGCATCACCGCTTCGGGTGCCAACTTCCTCATCAGCGATATTGGCATGGCGGACCTCGATGGCTACCATTTGATCCGCTCGTTGCGCGCGCAGGGACTGGGCGCCGACGTGCTGCCCGCGATAGCCCTGACGGCATTTGCCCGCTCGCAGGACCGGGAGGACGCCCTGGCGGCGGGTTTCCAGGAACATTTGGTCAAGCCCATCGATCCGTCGACACTCATCATGAGTATCGTCGCCATCCGGCATCAGCCCTTGAATTGACAGGGAATCGAACCGACCTCGATCTGTAAGTTGCGGTTTTCATTTGCTCAATGACTCGCCTGCATCGGCTCACCTTCAGCAGCTGACACGCCGTTTCGCGCGAAGCCACGGATCACGATCCACAGCACCACCAACATGAGTGCTCCCGCGACGGCAATATTCACGGATTCGCGCATCCAGCCGCCGGTGGCTTGCGAAGCAAACGCGGCTGGCGGCCCAAGCAGCACGCCGAATAGCGTGACCTGCGTGACCAAACCACTTGTGGCTCCCCGGGTCTGCGGGCCCGGAGCAACTTGCGGCAGCAGCGCCCAAAGTCCGGAGACCAGGCCAGAGGCAAAAAAGAAAATGCAGGCGAACAGGATCGCGATCGGGACCGAGGGAAGCTCAAGCCCCACCGGTATGCCGCCTGCCAACACTCCGAGCGCCCCCCACGCGGCAATCGCCAAGGGCTGCCCGCCCCGGTTCATCATCGGGCCGACCACCACACAACCGATGACATTGAACACCATCCCAAGCGTCAGGATCGAGGCCGCCACGGGCAGCGTTAGACCGTACAAATGCGCGAGGACATGTGGAAGCGTTGAGACGATGCCGGTTTGAATGAAGGCGTGGCAGCCAAAACCCAAACCGAGCAAATACGGCCCCGGGGCGCGCAGCACCACGCCCAATCCGGTCGTTCTTTTCGGTGCCGTTTCCCCGCCGCCCGCGCTCAACGCGAACAGCGCGACCACCGCGAGGACGGCAAGGACGACCGCATGCCCGGTGAATGCCCAACGCCACTGATCGGTGCCCGCGAGCCGCGACGTCATGATCAGCGGCAATGCGAAGCTCATCGGAATGAAGGATGACCAGAGAGTCATCGCGATGTTGCGTCGTGCCCCGTACGTAATGCGCATCATCATCGTGACGGCCGACACGGCGACACACACGTAACCCAACCCCTCGATTACCCGCATCAGAAGAAATGCCGTCAACGTGGCCGCGAATGCGATGCCGACGTCGCCGGCAACGATGAACAGGCTGCCTATGATCAATATACGCTTGTCACCGCAGCGATCGACGAGCGACCCGGTCAGCAGCGCTCCGACAGCGGTCAGCGCGGATGGTGTGGAGATGATCCAGCCGGCCTGCTGGTGTGGCACATGCAGAAACTTCACGATGTCGCCCGCCACCGAGATGGCTTGGCTGACGGTCGTCGCCCCTAGAACGCCCAGGGCGTATATGAGGATGATGGAAAACCAGGATCCCTGGGCCCGTTCGCCGTTCGCCGGTTGCATGATTGATGATTTCCTGTCCATCCCGTCGCCCGTACTCTATCCCAAGGGCGCACTTTTCGGGCTGCTTGGAACCAGCCCCATTGTTCAATCACATGCATCCTTGTATTGCGGGATCGAGCAGCCCCGGATGCAGGTGAGATGTGATTTGATGGTGATTGGATCATTCGAGGAATAACCCGATGGAAGCCGAGAAGGCGATGGCGCCGCCGAACCTTCGACAGGCCGCCGAAACAGCTGGTTACCGCAGACGGCAGCCCAGTGGGCTTCCACACGAGGCATCTAGCGCGAGATCATGAAGCCGTTCCGCGTCGGTGAGTACGAAGTATCCAGCATCATTGAACGGGAAGGCCCGATCAGAACTCCGGCCGTCATGTTCCCGACCTCCGATCCGGCGCGCGTCGCCGAGATCCTGGCCGGCATGCCGCCGTCGGTCTGGTCGCCGACCTCCGGAATCCTGTTCAATACGTATCAGACGTTCGTGCTGCGCTCGCCCAAGCGAACCATTCTGATCGATACCTGCGTGGGCGAGCACAAGGCGAGACCGCCACACTTTAATTTTCCCAAGCAACCCTGGCTCGATGGGTTCGCCCGGCAAGGCCTGCGCTTCGAAGCGATCGACACGGTCGTCAACACGCACCTGCACGTGGATCATTGCGGATGGAATACGCGGCTGGTGAACGGACGGTGGGTCGCCACGTTTCCGAAAGCCCGCTATTGCATGGCGGAAACCGAATTCACCTATTGGCGCGATCAGACCGCCCTCGGCTGGGAGTTGCCGGGTCGCATTTGGACCGACAGCGCGCTGCCCCTGGTCGAAAGCGGCCATGCCAGCCTCGTGACCATGGATTCGCAGGTGGACGATGACGTCACGTTGATCCCGACGCCGGGACACACCCCGGGCCACGTCTGCGTGCGTCTCCGATCCCAGGGCGCTGAGGCGATATTTACCGGTGACTTGATGCACCACCCCCTGCAGTGCGAGGAACCCGCCTGGAGCAGTTGCTTCTGTGTCGATCCGCAATTGGCGGCGGCGACGCGTCGGAAATTCTTCGAGCAGGTGGCCGATTCGGCAACCATCATTGTTCCGGAGCATTTTCCGTACCCGACCGCCGGCCGGATCCGGGCCCATGGTCAGGCCTTCCGGTGGGAGTTCCTCTAGGCCCGAACCAGTTTGAGGTCCGGGCGCGGCGTCTCGGACTTCAGGATCGGGTGGGTTCTGAACCATTCCGCAATGAAGTCGACGAACACCCGCACTTTTCGAGCCAGCGGCCGACTCGGCGCATAGGCGGCGTATAAAGGCCGCTCCGGCGCCGCGTACTGCGCCAGCACCGGCACCAGCGATCCGTCCTCAATTTCATGGTAGGCGGAGCGCATCGGCAACAGCGCGATACCCATGCCGCGAATGGCCGCCTTCTGCAGCACCAGGTAGGTATTTGACGAAAACACGATGCGATGAGACTTGAAGATGAGTTTCTTGGCGGCGCGCGTGAAATGCCAGACCGGATCGTTGACGTGGATCAGCGAGTCATGTTTGGCCAGATCTAGCGGTGTGGCCGGTATTCCGTGAATATCGAGGTATCGCGGGGCCGCGCACAACACGAATTGCAGCGGCGCAATCTTCTTCACCATGATGGAAGAATCGCGCAGGTGCTTCGTATGAAACGCGATGTCGTAGCCTTCTTCAATGAAGTTATAGGTTCGTTCGGACAGGCCGCCCAACTCCAGTCGCACATGAATCCGGGGGTGTTCGGCCGCAAACGCCGCCACCGCATCGCCAAGGTCGAGACTGCCGATCCATTTCGGCGACACCACGGCCAGCTCGCCTTCGGCATTTTCACTCATGCCCATCGTAGCCGCATCTTCTGCGGCTATCTCAGCCAGAATCCGCCGCGCAAACTCCCAATAGCGCTTGCCGGCTTCGGTGAGGTTGATCGAGCGGGTGGTTCGATTGACCAGCCGTGCGCCGACTTGACGCTCCAAGTCGGCGATGTGCCTCGAGACCAGCGTACGCGAGATGCTCATGGAGCGCGCCGCGCCGGCGAAGCTCTCATGGCGAACGACAGCAACGAAGCTCTTCATGACAGTAAACCTGTCCACCGGTATCCCCTGCCCCGAGGCTGCTATTGTTTCAAGATAAGCAACAATCAATCTACTTGAGTCACCGCGAGGTGCGCAAGTTGCCGCCACGGGAGCGGATCCGAGCGATCAACCCATCCACCTTGCGCCACACCTCCCCCGCCACGATGGCCTCGCACTCCTCCACTTCCTCCGACTCGAGGTCCAGGTGCGACTCCACACCGTCCACGGTCACGGTGAGGCGGGCCGTGTTGCGATGCGTGTCCATCCCGCCCGATTTGCAGCGGATCGACTGCGCCACGAGCCCGACGCGATCGAGTTCCTCGCGCACGTGAGCCGCGATCTTCAACTTACCCTTCTCGAATGGCGAGAGCGACAACGGCCTAGCTCCTTCCGGCAGCGGTGTTCTTGTAGTAATTCAACCGGGTGTTCATTGGCGATTTTCTTACACGATAACAGCCCCTCCGATCAAGGCCGGCAAGCGGCGCGGTCGGCAATATAAGAGCCTGGTTGAGGCAGTCTGCGCCTTCCAAGGGCCCGGCCGAGAACAATGTCCCAGTCGATCCGCATCATCTGTTTTTCCGCCTCGCAAAAGAGGCATCTGGCGGAATTGATCCGCCGCCGCGGCGGGCTGCCGCGCGCTGACCAGCCGCGCTGCGTGCAATGGCGGGTGCGTGAGCTCGATTGGCAGGCCCTGCGATACGCCGAGCTGCTGGCGTGGCAGCCGCGGCTGGCGGACCTGGTGCATGCGGGAAAGTTGCCGATCGCGGATGCGGTGATTCTGATGCGGCTGAAGATGAATCTGTACGACGATGAAGGTCTCGTCGAGAGCGTGGTCGATCAGTGGTACCGGGACCCGCTTGCGCCGCTCAAATATCTGGGCAGCGAGCGGGCGACCGCGTATCCAGCGGCGATTTGCGAGGAGGTCGACCACCTGATTGCGAAGTTCAAAGCGAATGCACGTCACATTCGCAAGGATTCGGGGCGTCGGCTCAGCGGCAGGATTCCCAAGGGATCTTCCCGGGAATAGTAAGCATAATCAATCCGTTATGTGACTTACGCGGCGGTCCCTCGAAACGGCCGGGCAGCGCTCGCGTGACCGGCATCACCCTGCTGATTTGACTTATTACCTTCCCGTTTGTGCGCCCAGTCAAGACTGGCGCGGTTGGGTTTGCGTCGCTGCGCGGCAGGTCCGATGCTACGGCCTCAAGTCTCGTACCAGAGGTTTCGCATGCACGGCAAAGTCACGGCAATGGTTGGATTGGGAATGTTGGCCTTCGCGCCGGCGGTTTTCGCCCAATACAACTTGGAACTGACCGGGATCGGCAACGGCACCGTGGCGGACGGTGTATACGTCAGCCCCTACCAGGGCACCGTCCAAGGGCCGGGCGTCAACTACGCGGGTTTCATGATTTGCGATGACTTCAATACCGAGTCCTACCTCAACACGCCGTGGACGGCCTCCACCACGAATGCAGGCGCCCTCAACGGGTCGGAAAAATTCACCGCGGGTGTGACCTTCGATGGAGTCACGTATTCCGCGGCGCAGTCCTACGACGCGGCGGCCTGGTTGGCGAATCAGCTGCTCGCCAACTTGAACAATCGAACCGCTCAAACCAACTATGCGTTTGCGATCTGGAACGTGTTCGACGGTGCGCAAAACGATCCGGCCGGCGGCGCGGCCGCGGACGAAAAGGCCGCCTTCGCCGCGGTCAGGGCGGGCTACGTCGGCAGCAACGTGAGCGTGTATACGCCCACGGGCACTCCCGGCAGCCCCGTCAAGAACATCAATGCGAGCCAGGAATTCCTGGTGGTCACCGCAGCCCCGGAAATCGATCCGGCCACCGCGGCCAGCGGCTTCACGCTGTTGCTGGGCGGCATCCTGGTGCTGCGCAGCCGGCGGCGCAACGAGATCCGCTGAAACCAGCGGCTCACCCGGCGGACGGCAGCCGGCAGCGCTGCGCGAAGGCGCTGCGCTCGGCCTCGGAATCGAGTTCGCCCGCCAACCGTTCGATCAGCTCCTGAAGACCCCCGGCCTGCGCGGCCGCGCGTCTGACCAACACCGCGGCGATCGGACCCACGTAGGGAGCCAGTTCACCTTCGATGTGCCGCAATTGCGCGGCTGCGAAGCTCTGGCGGCGTTCATCCGGCGCTGCTGCGGCCACGGCCGCGTGGACCGCGCCGGCGGGCGCCGGCAATAGCGCCAGCTGGCTCTTCAAGTAGCTGCACAGCCGTTGGTAATGGGTCTCGCGCGGCGGCGTGAAGGCATCCATCCAATGCTGCGTGCTCAGAAAGAACTCCAGACTCTTCGACGGCAACACGTCCTCGATCCGAAACGGCAGGATGCTCACCTGCTTGTGCACCGCCCGTTCGACTTCGCGGCGCACCTGGGGCGAATGGTTGCTGGCGCCGGAAAACACCAGCACCATGATGCGGGCGGCGGATATCGCGTCGATGATTTCAGCGGCCCAATCCGCGGACGGCGCGATGTCCCGGGGCGCGATCCAGCAGCTCATGCCCTGCCCTTCCAATCGCTCCACCAGATCCCGGGCGCAGGCGGCATCGGGTTGGGAATAGCTGATGAAAACGTCGCTCATGCAGGTCCTTCAGCGCTCGAGCAGGCGCATCGCCTTCTCGAGACTGGTGCGCATGCGATTGAAGGAGCGGCCGAGCGAAACGATCTCCCGCGGCCCGGCTTGCGCAAAACTCCCCGCCGACGCATCGCCCACGCTCAAGCGGTCGGCAACCTGCACGATGCGCCGCACCGGCCGCACCAACCAGACGTACAGCAGCAGATTGACCGCCAGAAAGACCGCCGCCAGCACGCCGCCGAGCGCGAGCAGGATCCCGCGAAATGCATGCCCGGCATTGTCGATGGCGCTCGCGAACGGCACGGCCACCACCTGTGCACCGATGATCTCGTCGGTCTGCCAACCGAACCCATTGTCGCTGCCGTATCGCGCGAGCAGACTGGGCGGCGCGATCGCAGGGCTGCTGTGGCAGCTCGCGCACTCCGCCCCGGCACGGATCGGTCGCGCCAGATACAGCGAACGGCCCATCGGGGTCTCGCGCTCGCCGACAACCTCCCGGGCCTGCGCATCGTTTCTGAAGCGCTGGATGATGTCGGCCTCCCAATCGGAGGCCCGGTCGCGCGGATTGGTCGGGTTGAGCGTCGCCTCCTTGTAGGTGTACTCAGGATGCCGCTCGCGCAGCGTGAGGAAGTTCTGGGTGGCCGCGTAGAAGGGCACGCTCTGCGGCGGGAACGCATCATGCACCCGCTGATCGAGCAGGGGCAGGATCTCCCGCGCCGTATAAGCCCGGATCGCCAGGGCGCTGTCCATCATCAGCCCGGCTTCGGCCAGGACGTCGCGGCGCGCGCTCGCCTCGAGCACCTCCCAGCACGCATACCCGGCCGCACAGCCGGCCGCGGCGAATACCACGATGAGTGCCGCATTGATTCGAAGCCACAAGCTCATTTTGAAACAGCCGCTCCGACGCGAACGTGCGCACCCGATATAATAGAGGATTATCTCAATGGCGAGGAATTGCCGGCATGCCCGCTCCCGTGCGCATCGATCACATCGAAGTCGATTCCCTTCTGTACGACTTCGTCACCCGGGAGGCGATGCCGGGGACCGGCATCGAGGCAATGCCCTTCTGGCAGGGCTTTGCCGCCCTCGTGCGCCGCCTGGCAGCACGCAACGCGCAGCTGCTGCGGCGTCGCGACCTGCTGCAGTCGCAAATCGATGCGTGGCACCGGGAGCATGCGGGCGCGGGTTTCGACGCGGCGCTCTACCGGGACTTTCTCGCGCAGATCGGCTACCTGGTGCCAGACACCGGGCCGTTTCGCATCGGCACCGCCCACGTCGATGAGGAAATCGCGCACGTTGCCGGACCGCAATTGGTGGTGCCGGTCAACAATGCACGCTACGCGCTGAACGCCGCCAATGCGCGCTGGGGCAGCCTGTACGACGCCTTGTACGGCAGCGATGTGATCCCCGCGGAGGCGGATGCGAAGCGCCCCGGCGGCTATGATCCGAAACGCGGCGCCCGGGTCATCCGTTTCGTGCGCGATTTCCTCGATGCACATTTTCCGCTCGGCACCGGCTCGCATCGCGATGCGGTGGGCTATCGGCTCGGGACCCACGGTCTCGAGGTGACGCTGCCCCACGGCACGGCGGCCGGGCTCGCCGATGCGCGCGCACTCGTGGGCTACCAAGGCGACGCCGCGGCGCCCTCGCGAATATTGCTGAAACATCACGGTTTGCACGTCGAGCTGTGCATCGACCGGGATCATCCGATCGGCCGCGACGATCCCGCCGGACTCTGCGATGTGGTGCTGGAATCCGCCGTCACCACCATTCAAGACTGTGAGGACTCGGTGGCGGCGGTCGATACCGCGGAGAAGGTGCAGGTCTATCGCAACTGGCTCGGGTTGATGCGCGGCACGCTGCAGGCGCAGGTCGCGAAGGGCGATGCCACGATGCTGCGGCGTTTGAATCCCGACCGGCGCTACCGCTCGCCGTCCGGTTCCGAGATCTCCCTGCCCGGCCGCAGTCTCATGCTGGTGCGCAACGTCGGACACCACATGTTGTCGGATGCCGTCCGGTGCGACGGGGAGCCGATTCCGGAGACCTTCATCGATGCGGCGGTCACCTCGCTGATCGCCCTGCATGATCTGCGCGGGCCGCATGCCGGGCACAATTCGCGCACCGGCTCGGTGTACATCGTGAAGCCGAAAATGCACGGGCCCGAGGAGGCGGCCTTCGTCGATGAGCTGTTCGGCGCCGTCGAAACGCTGCTGGCGCTGCCGGCTTACACGCTCAAAGTCGGCATCATGGACGAGGAGCGCCGCACCACGGTCAACCTCGCCGAGTGCATCCGCGCCGTCCGGCAGCGGGTGGTGTTCATCAACACGGGATTTCTCGATCGCACCGGGGATGAGATTCACACCTCGATGGAAGCCGGCCCGGTTCCGCGCAAGGGCGACTTGAAGAAGGCCGTTTGGCTGGAGGCCTACGAGCGGCGCAACGTCGACATCGGTCTCGCCTGCGGCCTGCCCGGCCGCGCCCAGATCGGCAAGGGCATGTGGGCCATGCCAGACCAGATGGCGGACATGCTGCGGACCAAGATCGCCCACCCGCTGGCGGGCGCCAATACCGCCTGGGTGCCTTCACCGACCGCCGCCGTCCTGCACGCCATTCACTATCATCAGGTTGACGTGCACGCCGTGCAGGCGGGACTCGCCGGGCGCACCCGGGCCCCGCTCGACGACATCCTGACCCTGTCGCTCGAACCGACGCCACGCTGGAGCGCGCGCGACATCGAAGAGGAGATCAACAACAACGCCCAGAGCATTTTGGGTTATGTGGTGCGCTGGATCGACTTCGGCATCGGCTGCTCCAAGGTGCCCGACTATTACGATGTCGCACTCATGGAGGATCGTGCCACGCTGCGAATCTCGAGCCAGCACGTCGCGAACTGGCTCCGCCACGGCATCTGTTCACGCGCCGAGGTGCAAGCCGCCTTCGAGCGCATGGCGGCCGTGGTCGACCGGCAGAATGCACACGATCCCGCGTACCGTCCCATGTGCCGGGACCTCGAGCGCAACATCGCGTTTCGCGCCGCCTGCGCACTGGTGTTCGAGGGCCGGGAGCAGCCGAATGGGTACACCGAGGCCATCCTCACCGCGCAGCGCCGTGCGCGGCTGCTGCAGTCCTAGGTAATGGACCGGCATTTCGCTATCGGCGGGTTCCTACGCGCGATCGGGGAATTGAAAAGCTAAACCCGGCGGGTACGGGGTGTAGGCTCCCGCCTTATGCCCCGGGACGATGAAGCGCCGCAACATGACCCCCCCGAACCGACCCGGCAGCGCGGTGATTTCGAGGTCGCGCTCGCCAGTGTCGCCGACGCCGTCATCACCACCGATGCCGCCGGACGGATCGCCTACTTCAATCCCGTGGCCGTGGCCACCACGGGGTGGTCGGCGAACGAGGTGATCGGCAAGCCGCTCACCCGCTGCTTCGCGGTGGTCTACGACGACACCGGGGCCGGGCTCGAGAGTCCCTTCGAGACCGTGCGCCGGCTCGGCGAGAACATCGAGCTGTCCACCCACAGCAACCTGATCAGCAAGAACGGCGCGCGCGTGCCGATCGAATGCCATGTGGCGCCGATCCGCGATGCCGACGGGCGGTTCAGCGGCGCGGCCATCGTGTTCCGCGACGTGGGCCGTCGGCGCGCGGCCGAGCGCGCGCTGCAGACCAGCGAAGAATCGCGGGTCGAGCATGCCGAGGCGCTGTTCGAGGAAAAGGAGCGCGCCCAGGTCACCTTGCAGTCGATCGGCGATGCGGTGGTGAGCACCAACTTTTGGGGCCGCGTGCACTTCCTGAACGTGGTCGCCGAGCGAATGACCGGCTGGCAGCAGGCCGAGGCGGCGGGCCGCGGACTCGACGACGTGTTCCGGCTCATCGATTCGACCACACGCATCCCGATACCGAATCCGACCGCGCTCGCCATCATCGAGAACCGCACGGTGCATCTCGGAATCAACTGCATGCTGATACGCCGCGACGGGACCGAGATCGCGGTCGAAACCTCGGCGGCCCCGATCCATGATCAGCAGGGCGGCGTGATCGGCGCCGTCATGGTGGCGCATGACGTGACCGTGGCCCGCGAATTGTCGAACAAGCTCGCGCGCCTCGCCTTGCACGACAGCCTCACCGACGTGCCGAACCGCACCCTGCTGAGCGACCGGCTCGACCAGGCCATCGTGCGGGCACAGCGCAGCGGCGCCTCCATTGCGCTGCTGTTCATCGATCTCGACCGCTTCAAGCACATCAATGATTCGATGGGTCACGATGTCGGCGACCAGCTGCTCAAATCCGTGGCGCGGCGTCTGCTCGCGTGCGTGCGCAGTTCCGACACGGTCAGCCGCCACGGCGGCGATGAATTCCTGGTGCTGCTCGAGGAAATCGCGCACGCGCAGGATGCCGCGGGGTGCGCCGAAAAAATCCTCGCCAGCCTCGATCTCCCGCACCGGGTCGGCGATCACGATCTGCGCCTCACCGCGAGCATCGGCATCGCGATCTTCCCCACCGACGCGCCGGACGCGGAGACCCTGCTCAAGCACGCGGACTTCGCCATGTATCAGGCGAAATACACCGGACGAAATACCTTTCAGTTCTTCAAGCCGGAGATGAATGCCAACGCCCTCGAACGGCAATCGTTGGAGACCGACCTGCGCCACGCGGTCGAGCGGCAGGAGTTCGTCCTGCACTATCAGCCCAAGGTGAATCTCGTCAGCGGCGCCATCGTCGGCGTCGAGGCGCTCATCCGCTGGCACCGGCCGATGCGCGGCATCGTGCCGCCCGCGCAGTTCATTCCGATCGCGGAAGAATCGGGTCTCATATTGCCGATCGGGCGCTG
>Ga0181534_10001225_pt1 | contig 16969 bp, 8 predicted proteins | sample PEATcosm2014_Bin_37_FD_119758 | JGI IMG/M metagenome (GOLD analysis project Ga0181534, IMG submission 119758) | Peatland microbial communities from MTU Mesocosm Facility, Houghton, MI, USA - PEATcosm2014_Bin17_10_metaG | ecosystem: Environmental > Terrestrial > Soil > Wetlands > Peat | place... | reverse complement strand
CAATGCTGACGGTCTTTATGGATTTCGCCGGCTTGCTGGGCGGCTTCTTCTCCGAGAAAATGGCTTCCCACATTTCGCTGCAGCTCTACATTCACCGCGCCTTCAGCACCGTGAGTGGGGCCAACTTCGTTGCTCCCACCCTGAAGACCTGCGTTTTTGGATTCATCATTGGAGCCGTCTCATGCTTCTACGGCTACACCGTTAACGAGGGATCGGCGGGGGTGCGCCGCGCGGCCACCAGCAGTGTAGTGCTGTCTTCGCTGCTGGTGATTATTTCCGACGTTTACCTGGTCAAGCTCATTTTCTTCCTCTTTCCGGGGAAAGCCCTGTGAGCGACGCCATTGCAGTCGAGTTCAAGAATGTTTCCAAGTCGTTCGGCGACAGGAAAGTGTTGCAAGACGTTTCCTTCAAGATCGAGGACGGCAAGGCGCTGTGCATTCTGGGCCGAAGCGGCACGGGGAAGAGCGTCACCCTCAAGCTGATGATTCGGTTGCTCAAGCCAGACAGCGGGTGCGTGAGCATTGAGGCGGAGGATATCGATCAGCTTCCGGAAAAAGAGCTATCGCGGATAAGGAGAAAGATCGGATTCCTTTTTCAAAGCGCGGCTCTGTTCGATTCCTTCACGGTGGCGGACAATCTCGCGGTGCCCCTGCGGCACTTTGAGAAAACGATGTCGCCCGCGGAGGTTCAGCATACCGTGGAGGAATTGCTGGGCCAGGTCGGCCTGGAGAACGACAAGGGCAAGCTTCCCGGGGAGCTTTCTGGAGGGATGAAGAAAAGGGTGGGTTTGGCCAGGGCGCTGATTCTGAAGCCAACGCTATTGCTGGTAGACGAGCCCAGCAGCGGGCTGGATCCGATCACGGCCGCGGAGATCGATGCCCTGCTGCTGAAAGTAAAGCAAGAGCGGCACACCACGCTGGTGATTGTTACGCACGATGTTCGTGAAGCCCACAAGATCGCCGACACTGTCGCGGTACTCGACCAAGGCTGCGTGGTCGGATACGGCACGCTGGAAGAACTGAAAAGCAGCGACAACGAAGTCGTAAGGCAACTCATTGCGGAGTCCTGACTATGAAAACTAATCTCGCCGCCACCGGAGTCTTCGTTATCTCGGCGGTGCTGCTGTTTGGCGCCGCCTTGTTTTTAATCGGAAATCGCCAGGACGCATTCAGCCATCACCGCGATTTCTACACGGAGATGGCGAATGTGAATGGGCTGGCGCCGGGGTCCAAGGTGCAGGTCTCGGGTTTTGATGCCGGCGACGTCACCAGCCTCCAAATTCCCACGCATCCAACCGGGAAGTTCCGGATCAGGCTGCACGTGGATGAAAAACTTAACCACCTGATCCGCGAGGACTCGGTGGTAACCGTCGAGTCCGACGGGATCGTGGGCGACAAATTCCTTCTGATCCACGATGGGAGCGACCAATCGCCGGAGGCGAAAAGCGGTGACACGCTCCCGAGTAAGGAACCGGTCGAGATCTCGGCCATGCTGGAAAAAGTTAACGGAATTATGGATCAGGCCAAGGGAGTTATCGACCAGGCCAGCGCAACCATCGGCGACGTGCACGTCAAATTGAATCTCGCACTAAACAATGCGAACGGCATTCTGGCGGAGGCCCGCAACGGCAAAGGCACCATCGGCATGCTGCTCAACGACCGGGTCGCTGCCGCCCAGGTCCAGCAGGTAGTGGCGAACGCGGATCAGGCAAGCGCCAATCTGAACCAGGCATCCGTGCAGGTGAAGCAGATCGTCGCCAACGTACAATCGCGAAATCTTCCGGCCAAAATGGACGATACGTTGATCAATCTGCGGCACGCGTCCGGCCAGATAAACGATACGCTCACGGAAGCGCTTGGCCCGGACCACTCCGGCACGGATGCGGGAGGCAACATTCGCGATTCACTTTCGAACGTCAACCTGGCAACCTCGAATCTGGCGGACGACACCGAGGCGCTTAAACACGAATTTTTCTTTCGGGGATTTTTCAGGAAACGCGGCTTCTACAGCCTTCAAGGCCTGACTCCCGAGCAGTACCGAAGCAATGCCTTCTTCGAGAAGGACAGTAACGATCGTTCCTGGTTGAGCGGAGCCGATGACTTTGTTAAGGACGCCAAGGGGAACGAGATTCTTTCGCCCGCGGGACGGGTGAGGATTGGTCAGGTTCTGGGCGGCCTGGACGATTCCGCGATCAATCAGCCTATGGTGATTGAAGGCTACTCGACTCAGGCTTCCCCTGTGGAGCAGCTTGTTCTTTCCAGGGCGCACATGCTCCTGGTCGCGCATTACCTCGAACTTCACTTCCATCTGAACTCGAAGAACATCGGTGTAATGCCGCTCAACGCGACTCCCCCGCCATCAGCAGGCAAGTCCACATGGGATGGCGCTTGCATCGTGATTCTGGCGGGCAAAAACCACCTGAAACGCCTTGATGCCAAGCGCAACCCGGAACAACATGGTGGGGCGGCGGAGCCCATCGCTAACTCTGCGCCGCAACCCCGATAGGAATGAAGCGCTTCCCGCAGCTCGCAACGTGGACGGTCCAGCCCGAACCATTCTGACCACAAAAACTCCCGCCCCGCCGCACAAACTGCGACAGCAAACCTCAAAGAAATCCACAGCCCTGTTGTGACATCTGACCTTGAAGATGGTCCCGGTTCGTTCCATCATTGTCCCAACACGGGTTCTAGACGCAACCAGCACCGCCGAGCCCTCAGCTTAAAACAGCGCTAACCCCATTGCTTTCAGGATTTTGACTGTTAAGATGTTTGTTATGAGGATTTTACGAGGAATTTCGCCAGTCGAAGTCGGTAAAATGCTGATTCCAGAGATTTTAGAAAAATCGAGGGGAGGGGGAGGGGTACCCTGCTGGAAGGTCACGTCGCTCCTTCTCTGAGCCTTTCCTTGCCGTTTTCCATCCGGCATAAAGCATGCATCCAGGAGCTTGGCTGCCCGACCCGGGACCGAAACGAAGGTAATCGCGCGGTATCAAGCACAGGACGGTATCTTTGGCATACTCCGTTTCTATGGGCATTGTTTGCGTTGTGATTTAAGGTTGGTAGCGATCTGAGTTTTGTGAGATAATAAACATCCCCCCAGTTGTACGTTGTAGCTGCCAATCCTGCTAAGAATCATGCGTAGCGTCCTGTTAAACCCTTGCCTGTTTCTCGTTCGCCTTTTGGCGGCAGCGAGTTTAGTTCTTTTCCTTGGCGCAACCGCTCAAGCCGGGAGCCCGGCGGTCAGTCTGTCAGTCACCAGTCTTACGTTTGGCACACAACTCCGCAATACGACGAGTCCGGCTCAGAATGTCACCTTGGCCAATACTGGCTCCGCGACCCTGAAGATATCGAGTATCAAGGCGAGCTCAACTTTTTCCGAAACCAGCACCTGTGCTGCGACGCTCGCGGTTGGAGCCAGTTGCGTCATCTCGGTGGAGTTTACTCCTAACCGCAACGGCGCTATAACCGGCACGGTTACGGTAGTTGATAATGCGGCCGGAAGCCCCCAAACCGTGGCTCTGGCAGGCACAGGAACCGTTGCCAGTCTCATCCCGGCAAGCCTGAACTTCGGTAACCAGTCGATTGTTATCTCCAGTCCGGCTCAGGCCGTCACGCTGGCGAACTTGGGTGCCAGCTCGCTGCACGTAACGGGCATAACATTTTCGGGAACGAACCCGGGTGATTTCTCTGAAAAGAATAACTGTACGACCATTGCCGCAGGCTCGAGCTGCACCATTAATGTGGTGTTCTCTCCGGCTGTAACAGGAGCCCGAAGCGGGTTGCTCAACGTGAACTTCTCCTCGGGGGGAGTGTCTCCGCTGCCGGCGAGCCTCGCGGGTGTTGGGGTGAGCCTGCCGCCGGTGATTCTTTCCCCCCTTTCGGCGAACTTCGGCAGCCAGCCGCTGCATTCGAGCAGCGCGGCGCAGGCCGTGACCCTGACCAACAACGCACGCGCCGCTCTGTCGATTTCCAGTATTGCCATTGGGGGCACCAACCGCAACGATTTCCTGGAAACTAACACCTGCGGCGCTTCCCTGAGCGGTGGAGCTTCGTGCACCATCAGCGTCCGGTTTCAGCCTACAGCTCCAGGGTCCCGCTCAGGTTCGGTTCTAATCACTGACAATTCGAGCGGAAGCCCACAGAGCGTTGCCTTGTCGGGTCTCGCCCCTGCTCCCGTCCCGTACTTGCAAGGGCCTTTGGTGCCGGTGACGGTTACGCCGGGCGCTGCCGGATCTGCCCTCACTCTGAATGGCACGGGATTTGTTCCCGGTTCTTCGGTTCTGTTCAACGGCAGTGCCCGAACTACGACGTTCGTCAGCCAAAGCCAACTGCAAGCCGCTTTGCTATCGGCGGATCTGGCCACGCCGGGAACAGCCCAGATGGTGGTCACGAGTCCAACGCCCGGAGGCGGGATCTCCAATCCGCAAGCTTTGCAGATCACCAATCCCACATCCACGGTCGCGACCGGGGCCAACATTATCGCCGTGGGCACAGACCCACGGGGGGTTGCAGTCGCCAACTTCGCGGGAGATGCCGCGGTGGGCGTTCCCGATATTGCGGTGCTGAACCGCGCTTCGGACTCGGTCTCGATCCTGATGGGCAACGGCGACGGCACCTTTGCGGCGCCTGCCAGCTTTGCCACCGGGGTCGATCCCATTGCGATCGCGGTCGGCGATTTGAATGGCGACGGAATACCGGACCTGGTCACCGCCAATCGGGCTTCCTATACGATTTCCGTTCTGTTGGGCAATGGCGATGGTACGTTCCAGACCCATGTGGATTATGCCGCAGGCACGGAACCGGTGGCGATCGTCGTGGCTGACTTTAACGGCGACGGCTACTTGGACGTGGCCGAAGCGAATAGCGCCGACAATACCATTTCTGTCTACCTGGGCGTGGGAAACGGCACGCTTCAATCCCCCGCGGTGTATTCGGTTGGATCGGACCCCATTGCACTGGTGGAGGGAGACTTTAACGGAGACGGAATTCTCGATCTGGCGGCTGCCGACTCCGGATCCAATAATGTCGCGATACTTTATGGCTCGGGGAACGGAATATTCCAGAACGCCGTCTACTATGCGACGGGCACCAATCCGGATGGCTTGTTCACGGCCGATCTGAACGGGGACGGCAAGCTCGACCTGGTGGCCGCTAACAGCGGCAGCAACAACCTCTCCGTGCTTTTAAACAGCGGTAACGGCAGCTTCGCCAGCGGTGTTCCATATGCTGCAGGGGTGCTGCCCTTCGGCATCGTGGGCGGCGATTTTTACGGCAACGGAATCATCGACGTGGCGGTGGTGAACAATGGCGGCAACAGCGTTTCGCTGCTGCCGGGCAATGGCGATGGCACATTCAATGCCGCCGGCGCCTTGACCTACTCCACGGGCAACGCACCCATCAGCATTGCCGTGGGGGATTTCAACCTGGATGGCAGGGCCGACCTGCTGGTTTCGAACTCGCAAGACAATACGATCTCGGTGATGCTGCAAGTTCCCGTTGCCTCTCTCTCGACCCCATCCCTGGCGTTCGGGACGCTGAGCGCCGGCGGCAGCGCGGCGCAGAATGTTGTGTTGAGCAATACGGGCAGCGCGGCGCTCTCGATCGGCAGCATCGCGATCACCGGCGGCGCCGCTTCCCAATATAGCCAGACGAACACTTGCGCGGCTACGCTTGCCGCCGGGAATAACTGTACGATCACGGCGACCTTCGCTCCGAACACCGCCGGCACAATGCAGGCGAACCTTACGGTCACGGATTCTGCCGGAGGCGGTCCGCAAAGTGTCAGCCTGCTGGGCACGGCGGTAGCCCCGGCGGTGGTATTGACGCCTGCCAGCTTAACCTTCGCTCCGCAGATCGTGAATACCACCAGCCCAGCCCAGGTCATCGCGCTGACGAACAGCGGCAGCGCGCCACTCACCCTCACTTCCATCACCGCCAGTTCCGGCTACGGAGAGAGCAATACCTGCGGCACTTCGGTTGCGGCGGGGGCCACCTGCAACATCAGCGTTACCTTCACGCCCGGGGTCACGGGCTCGCAGAGCGGCAGCATCACCCTCATCGATAACGCCGGCGGTTCCCAGACCATCAGCCTCACTGGTTCGGGCGTTTACGCGCCGGCAGTGACTTTGTCGCCCGCTTCTCTCGTATTTCCCAGCCAGGCAATTGACACCACCAGCGCGGCGCAGACGATTACCGTTACCAATACCGGCCTTGGTCCGCTCACGGTGAGCGGCATAGCTACCACGGGCAGTTATTCGCAGACCAACACCTGCGCTGGTCCGGTCGCTCCTGCGGCGAGTTGCACCATTAGCGTATTCTTCACTCCCACGGCAACCGGGAGTGCGCCGGGAAACGTGCAGGTGAACGACAACGCAGGGAACAGTCCGCAATCCGTGACTCTTACCGGTACCGGAGCGAAAGATCCGGTGGGCCTCTCGCCGACCAGTTTGTCTTTTGGCAATCAGCCGGTGAACAGCAGCAGCTCAGTACAAGTGATCAAGCTGACCAACAATACCGGAGGCAAGCTGACGATCAAGAACATCGCGGCCTCCGCCAATTTCTCGCAGACCAACAATTGCGGTACAGGCGGCGCCGCGGGCGGCACCTGCACGATCAACGTGACCTTTACTCCAACCACCTTTGGCAATGTCACCGGCACCCTTACTTTAACGGACTCCTACTCGACCAGCCCGCAAACGCTTCCCCTCACAGGCGTGGGGGTGGTGGCCGGGGCTGGATTTTCGCCAGCGAGTCTGACGTTTGCCGACCAGGCGGTAGGCACCTCCAGCGCGATGCAAGCGGTGACGATGACCAACATTGGCTCCGCCGCGCTGGCCATCACGAGCGTTTCGGTTGCAGGAACGAATGGCGGCGACTTCTCGGAAACCACGAACTGCGGAACCTCGCTGGCAGTGGCCGCGTCCTGCACGATCAACGTAGCTTTCGCTCCCACCGCTTCCGGGGCGCGCAGCGCCAGCATTACGGTCGCGGATAGCGCGCTTGGCAGCCCGCAGGGCTTTCCGATCAGCGGGACTGGCATTGCCCCGGCAGTCGGGCTTTCTCCGGCCAGCGTTACGTTCGCCAGTCAAGCCGTGGGAACCACCAGCGCGGCGGCGGTTGTGACCCTAAGCAACTCGGGCAGCGCCGCACTGACGATCGGCGGCGTCAGTATCACCGGCAGCAACAGCGGAGATTTCAGCCAGAGCAACTCGTGTGGGGCCTCGCTCGCTCCGGCAACCAGTTGTGCGATCGATGTGACCTTCACTCCTCTGGCCGCGGGGACGCGTCAGGCCACTCTTTCGATCTCGGATAACGCGACGGGGACGCCGCAAACCATCGCGCTTACTGGCACGGGAGCGGTGCCCGCGGTGAGCTTCAGCGCTGCAACTCTTACGTTTGCCAACCAGCCGGTGGGAAGTCCCAGCCCGGCTAATGGAGTAACGCTTTTCAACACCGGCAGCGCGCCCTTGTCCATTTCGAGCATCAATATTACGGGCGCGAATGCGGGAGACTTTTCGCAAACCAACAATTGCGGCGCGAGCGTCGCCGCCGGATCCAACTGCACCATCAGCGCCACCTTCACTCCTACCGCGCCCGGAACTCGCAGCGCGGCACTCAGCTTTGTCAGCAACGCGACTGGCAGCCCGCAATCGGTCGCGCTCAGCGGATTTGCGACCTCGGGCGGGCCCACGGCATCGGTTTCGCCGCTGACTCTGAAGTTCGCTTCGCAAAACCTGGTGACCACCAGTGCCCCGCAAAGTGTGACGCTTACGAATACGGGCGGGGCCGCGCTCAGCATCACCAGCATCGTCGCCAGCGGCGATTATGCGCAGACCAATAATTGCGGTTCATCCCTCGCCGCGGCAGCCAGTTGCACGATCAACGTCACGTTCTCGCCGTCTTTTACCGGCAGCCGGACTGGCTACATTACTTTCGCCGACAGCGATCCTTCGATCCTGCAAACTGTGAGTTTGACGGGCACCGGCGCCGCGCCGAGCACCACGGTCGCAATCAATCCGATGCAAGCTTCTGTGACGCCCGGGCAGAGTACGCAGTTGCAGGCATCGATCAGTGGCGTGGCGAGTTCCAGCGTCACCTGGTCCGTGGATGGGATCAGCGGAGGCAACAGCACGGTGGGAACCATTTCCCCGGGCGGGCTTTACACCGCTCCCAGCACCGCGGGTTCGCATACCGTCACCGCAACCAGTATCGCGAACACCACACAGAGCGCCAGTATTCCCGTGGTGGTGACCGCATTCGCCGGCACCTTTGTCTACCACAATGACAACGGCCGAACCGGGCAGAACCTTAACGAAACTGTGCTTACCACCGGCAACGTCAATTCGCAGCAGTTCGGAAAGCTTTTCAGCTGCCCCGTGGATGGCCAGATTTACGGCCAGCCGTTATACGCGATGGGCGTCAATTTCCCCGGCAATAATACCGTCCCGGCGGGAACCTATAACGTGGTGTATGTGGCCACGGAAAATGACAGCGTCTATGCTTTCGACGCCGACGGTTCCTCCTGTACTCCACTTTGGCAGGTCAGCTTCCTCACCAATGGAGCTCAGGTGCTGAACACCACCGATATTGGCGGGTGCTCCAACATCACGCCGGCCGTCGGCATTACGGGAACTCCGGTCATCGATCCGCTCACCGGCACCATGTTCGTGGTGGCCCGGACCAAGCAAGGGTCGGCCGGCAACTATTCGTACTACCAGAATCTCTATGCCCTGAATATCGCATCCGGGCAGGTCAATCAATCCACGCTGATACAGGCGTCGGTCTCCGCCTCCAGCGGCACGGACACCTTCAATCCAATAACGCAAAATCAGCGCGCGGGATTGTTCCTCAGCAACGGCGTGGTCTACATCGCCTGGGCCGCCCACTGCGACATCCAGCCTTATCACGGCTGGCTCATGGGGTATCAGGAAAGCAATCTGCAGCAAGTCGCGGTCTTCAACGCCACGCCCAATGGCGTGGAAGGAGGCATTTGGCAGAGCGGCGCAGCGCCCGCCGTGGATGAGTACGGTTACATCTATCTTATGGTCGGCAACGGTACCTTTGACGTAAACGCGGGTGGGGTGGATTATGGGGAGGGCTTGGTGAAGCTGAGCCCGAGCGGCAATGCACTCAATGTTGCCGACTATTTCGTTCCTTCGAATTACCAGACGCTCAACGCATCCGATCTCGACTTGGGATCGGGCGGCCCTCTTCTCATCCCGGCCCAGGGAACGCCTCCCACTCAGTTGTTGGTCGCGGCCGGCAAGCAGGGAATGGTCTATCTGATCAACCAGACCGATCTTGGCGAGTTCGATGCCACCTCGAACAATGTTCTGCAGACTTTGCCGGCGGGGACGGTGCCGACGGCCCACAGCATGCCGGCATACTGGCAAAACAATATTTATTTCGCGGGTGTGGGTGTCCCGCTGTCCTCCGACTTGCTGTCCAATGGACTGCTCTCGACTTCTCCCACATCCCACTCTCCGGACAATTATGGCTATCCGGGGGCAACGCCGGCAGTGTCAGCCAATGGAGCGGGAAATGGGATGGTCTGGGCATTGAGCACGGTATTGGGGATTCCGGCGGTACTGCGGGTCTACGACGCCGCCAACGTTTCGCGGGAACTGTATACCAGTAATCAGATCGCGAGCCGCGATCAGGCTGGCATGGCGGTGAAGTTCGCCGTTCCCACGGTCGCCAACGGGAAGGTCTATGTGGGGACCCAGACCGAACTTGATGTATATGGCCTGCTACCGCAGCCTTAACCGCAAACGAGTATTTATTCAGGCGTGTAGGGGCTGCGCTGGCCCGCTTGATAGAAAAAAACGCCGATCTTGACCGCGACGGCGCGCTTCGTGGGCCCAAATCACTCCGGCCGAATTTCGAGCGCAATTGAAATTGAGATTAAGTCCTGATCAAGGACGCGGTGGCGACCGTGACGCAGTCCCTTCCGGACGCTTTGGATTGGTAGAGGCATTGATCCGCAATCCGCAGCAGTTGCTCCGAGTTCGAGCCATGCTCCGGGAAGGTGGCAACTCCGATGGAGAGCGTGACAGAGTTAAGGACCTTGCCGCGGTGTTTCAGGATAAGTTTCTTAACCTCAGCTCGCAGCGCGTCCGCCCGTTCTAAAGCATCGCAGGAGAGCGATTCCGGCAGGATGACTGCGAATTCCTCTCCACCCCAGCGACAGGCGACATCGTCTCCGCGGAAGAATCTGGTCAGCAGCTCGGCGACGGACTGGAGCACGAAATCTCCCGCCTCGTGACCGAAAGTATCGTTGAACAGCTTAAAGTGATCGATGTCGAGGAAAAGAATCGAGAGGGGGCGGTCTTTTCGCCTCGCCCGGATCATCTCTCTCTCCAGGGATTCCTGCATAAAGCGCCGGTTGAATAATCCCGTAAGCGGGTCGCGAATGGACTGGGTGCGGAGCTCCTCGCGCGACTGCAAGCTGGCCACGGAAAGGGCGACTTGGGTTGCCACCGCAAGGCCCAACTGTTGCCGGGAATGATGTAAGCTGGACGAATCTTCGCCCTCCAGGCAAGCAAAACCGAGGCTCAGAATGCCGAGAAACTCTCCTCGCGCCACCATGGGGACGCACAGGTGCGGGTGAGCGGCTGCTTCGTTCAAATGAGTGCAGGCGATGGATTCAGCGCCCGGATTGCTCCAGTACGGCACACCTCGGCGCAGCCCCCAGCAGGCTTCAGGGCCAAAGCTCGATTGCGATGACTCCGAATCGCCCCACGAAGTGGCTACCTCCACCAGATTGCGTGAAGCGCGAAAGGTGTACAGACCTACAAAAATAGCCTCAGGGAAGAGCTTGCGAGTGGATTCCTGGACCACTTTGCAGGCTTCCTTTATATTCGCGCAACACGCCAGCATGCTGGCCATATCGTTGAGCACAGTCATCTGATCGGTCTGCTGCTCCAACTCTTTTACCAGCCCATTCAGGGCAGCGGCGTGTTCCCGCTCGGCTTGTGAGGCCCGAACCTGCTCGGAGATATCTCGACAAAGGGCATAGGCCCCACGCACTTCTCCATCCACCACCAAAGGCACAGCCTGCATTTCGAGGTCGAGGACTTTTCCGTCCCGGCGCTGCCTGCGCAAGACGCGATGCAAGGATTCTCCGGATACTACTTGGGCCGACCAGGGGCGATCCTGCGGTTGTTCCGCCGGAAACAGTTCCTGCAGCTGACTGCCCATGAGATCGCTTTGCTCCTCAAACAGAAAGAGATTGATGAACGCGTCATTCGCGATTTCCACCCGGCCTTCCTGGTTGAGCACCACAATGCCCAGGGGGCTGTTCTGGATGAGGGAATGAAGATAGGCGCTGCGCTCGCGGAGTTGCTGTTCTGTGCCCAGGCGATCCGAAACCATAGATCCTACAACCAGTCCTGCCGCGGAAACCACAAACATGAGCAGTCCGATTCTGCTGAGAATGTTTGCCGGCTGCGGAACCAAGTGCATAGCGACCACGATGCCAAAGTTCAGGGCTAAGATGCCGCTGCTTACCCGACCGATTCCCTGACGCACCGCCATCCAGAGAACCGGAATGAAACAGACGAAGATCAGATGCCCCATCGGCGGCCAGAACATAATGCACAGCGCCGCCAGCAAACATACGTACTGTCCAAGGGTTTCCGGCAGGGACAACAAGAAAGACTTGGCATCGAACTTTCTCGCTTCAGGACGTATCGTGTCGCCGACCGGAGCCTGGAGCCGCCACCAATGCTTCTTCTGAATCCAGGGAAAAACGTGGATCAGCAAAAAAGGGGCTAGTCCGACCAATCCGATCTCGTCGCCGACAAACCAACGCCAGCCGGAATGCCAATACTCGTTCCAGGCGATGGTGTGATCGGCCACCAGGCATGCCACTCCAGTTGCGGTAGCCGCCAAAGCTGCGGCGGTAGAGATGGCAAGGTAATCGATTACGTCGCTTCCGCGCCGGAGAGCGCGGTCGATGTGCAGCGGGCCGCGCAGAAGGTAGGCTGCGGCGGCGTAACAGAACGCCGCGCCGGGAGCGCCCAGAATAACTCCGACGGAATTCAATGGCGCCTGATAAATCAAATGCCTGGCAAGGATATCGGAAAGGGCAGCCAGCAACCCGTACCATGGGCTGAAGCACAGCATGAAGGCCAGTACCAACCCATTCGCCGGATACCACGTGGAGGAACCAAGGTGATCAAAAACGATGGTTTCAGGCAGGTTGAGCAACAGGTAGAGGAGTACGAACGAGATGGAAAGCAGGGTGTGGCGGAAAATCGCGCGGCGGTGGCGAATCAGCCATGACATGACCCACGCCACTGGCTGCTCGGCCTTCTCCCCCCCACGCTGTTCAAGGTCCGCCATGTCCTATGCCACTCGTCGTTTACCCAAAAAATCCCGACTGCCTTTGGATCGCTTGTAACCAACGCAGAAGGCAAGAATCCCCTGCGGCATCGCAACTTTTGGCAAGTCGGCCACTGCCTGCACTTCATGAAGGCCCTTTCGCCAGACAGATGGAAAACAGATCTAGGTGCCCCGCTCCTCAGGGCAGCTTCACGATGGAAAACCAGAAGCCCTCAATCGCTCTTACCACCTCACCGAATTCATCAAGGTCCAGCGGTTTGCTGATGTAGCAGTTACAGTGCAGGGAATAGCTCTGCACGACATCACGTTCCGCCTGGGAACTGGTCAGGATAACCACGGGAATCATCTTTAGCTTAGGATCGTCCTTGATGAACGAAAGAACCTCTTTGCCGTTTTTCCGCGGCAGGTTCAGGTCCAGAAGAATCAAGTCCGGCTGACGCACGGATTCGAACTTCCCCTTCTTGGTCAGGAAGTCGATGGCCTCCACGCCGTCCCGTACGGTGTAAAGTTCGTTCAGAACCTTGCAGTCCTTGAGAGACTCCTGCGTCAGGCGGGCATCCGCCAGGTTATCTTCAACGAGAAGGATTGCAATTGGCACTGCGGCAGAACTAAGCATGGTACCCCCGCGCTCCGTGATTTCAGTCACGGCCATGTGAAATACACGACCGTGCCCTTTCCTTGATTTGACTCAACCCAGATTTTCCCGCCATGTTTCTCGACGATCTTTTTGCAAACTGACAGTCCGATTCCCGTTCCCTCATAAGCCTCCCTCGAGTTCAGGCGTTGAAAGATCACGAAGATCCGTTCCCAGTATTGTTCTTCAATGCCAATTCCGTTGTCCGCCACCGAGAACACCCAGGTGCTGCCCTGGGGGGTGGCCGAAACGTGCACCTGCGGATCTTCATTGCCGCGGAACTTCATGGCATTGTCGATCAGATTCTGGAGGAGTTGAGAGATTTGCAACTCATTGGCCACGATCTTAGGCAGGGGATCATGAGTGACCGTAACTCCCGCCGCCAGGCTCTTTTGACCCAGGCTGAAAAGAACCTGCTCCAGAACCTTTTCGCAGTCCACCGTCTCCTCCGATATTGTTCCCCGTCCCACCCGGGAATAAGCCAGCAGGTCGTTGATGAGCCGGCTCATGCGCTGCGCTCCTTCAGTGGCGAATGCGATGAACTCGTCCGCCTCACCATCCAACTTGCCCTGGTAGCGCCGGGCAAGGAGCTGCACGTAGCTGGAAACCATACGCAGGGGTTCCTGAAGGTCATGCGCTGCCACATAGGCGAACTGTTCCAATTCGTGGTTGGATCGCTCGACTTCTCCCGCCTCCGCGGCCAGCGCATCCTTCATATCCTTGGCAAATGTGACGTCACGAAAGGTGGAAACCGCTCCATCATGCCCCCCTGTCAAGGGACGGGCGGTGACGCTGATCCAGAGTCCCTCGGGTTGGGCCTGATTCTGTATCCAAAGTTCCACCTCATCGCAAGGTTCTCCTCGCAAAGCCCGCGACAGAGGTAATTGCTCGACGGGGAACGGGGTGACTTTGTCGGGCAAGAAAATGCCGATTTTTTCCGTCCACTGCTCTTGTCGAAGAGTTTCGGGATTCAGGCCCAGAATGTGCGCGCACGCGGGATTCCACAGAATGCAATTTCCCTGCGCATCTGCCACGAAAATGCCATCCCCACTGCTTTCCATGATGGAACGCAGAAGAGCCATCTCGCGTCGCTGCCCCGCTTCTTGAGCCGCTCCGGTTCCTGCCTTCCGGGAAGGACTACTGCGGCCAGGTTGGCGGTCGGTGACATCGGCGATGCTCATGAGGATCTGCTGGTGACGGGCAGGCCGCAAGGGATTGACATTGATTAAGAGCGCCCGTTTCCCCAAGCCCGCGACTTCGCAATCGGCCTCAACATCGCGAGCGGCCAACCCCGCCTGAGCATCGCGCAAGAGGCCGGGAATCCTCGCGCTGCCCAAGAACCGGTCCAGCACCTGACCCCGCACTTTGCGTGATGAAACCCCCGCCCAGTCACAGAAACTTTGATTCGCGAAGGCGATATGCAACTCATGGTCCAGGACCAGAAGGGGGTCTCGCCAGAGGTCCACGATATCCCGCGCAACGGCGGCCGGGAGCCGGGGAGAGACGGAACGGAGTTGTGCGGCGGTGGCTGTCATTTCCAGATATTTGAATCGTAAAGAGGACGCGCCTGCGGGCTCACTTTCGAGGCCTCGGGTTTGCGCGAACGCATTTGAATATCGTGAAGCGTATGGAGCAGCAAGCGGTGGTTCACCGGCTTCTCGAGAAAGGCATGCGCCCCGGCATCGAGAGACTTGTGTTGCGTAATCGGCGAGCAGTCTGCACTCACCACAATTACCGGCACGGAAGAGAGCTCGGAATGCTGGTGGATCTCTTGCATCAAAGCGAGCCCGTCTTCTTTTTGCAAATGCAAATCCAGAATGACAGCGAACGGTTTTTGTGCCGCAGCCTGGGAAACCGCCGAGGCCCCATCGCGTGCCACCAATACTTGATAACCATTCGCCCGCAAGCGAATTTCCAGAGCGTGCGTAAGATCCTCGTTGTCGTCGACGATCAAGATTTTCTCTAGTTCCACAAAGCTCCTCTCAGGAACCCACGGCTTGGCCGATCGCCTTCTCGATCTCCCGGCAAATCCAATCCACCTGCTGACTCAGTTCCTTCATGCCGGGGGGGATTGGGGGAAGAGGTAAGCAGGATGTCCGGTACAGACAGGTGCTCTCAATCTGGGGGGAGGCAGCCAATTGGCCGGCAATCCGCTTCTCCAATATGGTTGCGCCCGGCTGGTCGGCGCCGGCTAGAACGAAAATCATCTCGCGATTGGCAAAGTGCATGGCCGGGAGCAATAGATCCTTGTCGGGAAGAATGCAGCGCTCAACGATTCCGCGACAGCGTTGTTGGGTCGTCTCCCAGACTTCGTCCGGCAGACTCTGGTTGCCGCGTGCGATTTCTATGGCAATGACCGTTGCTTGCCGGACCTTCCCCTCACGAACCATCGCGGGGGAAACGATGGCTGGCAGGGAGAAAACGGGCACGGTGAAGTAGAACACGGTGCCTTTCCCCAGCTTGCTCTTGACCCAGATTTTTCCCCCGTGTTGTTCCACCAATTCCTGGGAGATCGCGAGCCCCAAACCGAGGCCTCGCCGGGTGGAGACCGCATTCTCCTCCTGGTACAAGCGGTCAAAGACCCTTACCACATTGTCCGGATGAATGCCTCGTCCGGTGTCCGCGACGGAAAATTGAATAAAGTGAGGATCGTCACGAGAGACGCTGGCTCGCAAAGCAATCTCACCGCCCGCTTCCGTAAACTTGAGGGCATTTTCCACGAGATTGATCAAAACCTGCAGCAATCTCCGCTGGTCGGCATAAACGTAGGGCAGGGACTTGGCGACTTTGGCCTCCAGTTTTATTCCCTGGCCTTCGGCTTTGGGGCCGAGCATCTGGAGTAACTGGTCGACAACCTCTGCAACCTGGACGCGCGCCGGTTGAATGGTCAACTTCCCGACGTTCGCGGACGCGGCATCGAGAAGATCATTGATGAGCCGGTTCAACTGGCCCGTATTCCTCATGATGTTTTGCAGATATCCCCGCTGTTTCTCGGTGACCGGTCCAGCGAGCCCGTCAAGGAATAACTCGGCATACTGATGTATGCAGGCCAGGGGCGAGCGCAGTTCATGGGAGACATGGGAAAGGAACTTGTCTTTGAATTCGAGTTGCTTCTGGCGGCTCTCCCGCAAGGCGGTGAGCAACTGGTGGCGTTCGATTGCATAATGCAGGGCGCGCGTCAGCGCCTGAGGATCAATATGCCCTTTGACAATGTAATCTTGAGCTCCGGTGCGCACCGCCTCCAGCGCCAGAACGTCATCGTCCGCCCCGGTCAGCACGAGAATGGGGATGTCGGGAGCTTGATAAACCACTTTCTTCACGGTTTCCTGGCCCTGGCTGTCCGGCAGGTTCAGATCCAATAGGACGACATCCGGCATATGCTTGCCAAGTTTCTCCAGACCTTCGGAGAGCCGCTCCGCAAAATCCAAATTGTAGACGTTGCGCGATTCCTGAAGAGAAAGACGCACTAGATTGCGATCGGCGGCGCTATCATCCACGACGAGAACCTGGGTTGCCTTCATCACCACCGTCGATAAGCTCACGTCAACCTCACAAAGCGAAGCTGAATCAATTCTTCCCGATATTTGCAACGCGGTTCGCGCTCGAGAGTCATGCTGGGCGAGCTCCATGACGGTCGACGACTTAGAGAGCGATCAACAACCCGTTGTGAGTTGAGCTTGATGTACGTCCTCAGAGCTTGGGTCGCCACTTATTCATTCCGTGGACAATGTATGTTAGGTCCTCGGCAGAATCATTGGATGCAATTCATCAGCCAATAACTAATCTGCGAACCTGAGCCCTGTAACCGTAGGTAAAACAAATCGATGCAGAAAAAACGTCGATTGTATGTGCTGGTTATGTCCGCCCGGACTTGTACGGTTGCTGAACATCTGTGTCCGGAATCTGGAGCAGTGCTGTCCGCGACGGGACAGTCGCTCCGACGAATGCGCTCCGTACAAAAGTAAAGGTTCCGGGACAACGGGCTTGGTTG
>Ga0181534_10001224_pt1 | contig 16978 bp, 15 predicted proteins | sample PEATcosm2014_Bin_37_FD_119758 | JGI IMG/M metagenome (GOLD analysis project Ga0181534, IMG submission 119758) | Peatland microbial communities from MTU Mesocosm Facility, Houghton, MI, USA - PEATcosm2014_Bin17_10_metaG | ecosystem: Environmental > Terrestrial > Soil > Wetlands > Peat | place... | reverse complement strand
GGCAGCCAGAATTCGACCAGCACTCCCCTGCCCTCGGTCGCCTGCATCGACAATGTGCCGCCCAATCGCTCCACGGTAGCATGCGACAGAGCGAGGCCGATTCCCATTCCATGCGGCTTGCTGGTGCGAAACAACGCACCCGGCAACACCGGCTGGGCCTGATCAAATCCAACTCCATAATCGCGTATTTCCCCGCGAAGTCCGGTATTGTCGGAAGCGAGATGCAGATCCACCCGAGGCACGCCGGCCTGCTCGCCCGCATCGGCGGCGTTGTTCAACAGAGCCTGCAGCAAGTGTCCGACGGCGGCGTCCGCTCGTTCGAATCCAACTATGGAGCCGGCACGATGCAGCTCGATCGTAGGTCGCACGAGCTGCCATCGCTCGATGACATCCTCGAGGTCGACCGCTGGATCCGGCTCCTCCCCGATTCCGACCCGTGCTGGTGCAGCCAGTTCCCGCACCCGGTCGCGACAGACTTCCAATAGCTTCTTCATGGATGCAAAGACTTTGCGCTGCCCCTCCGTCCCGCCATCCTGTATGAGATCATCCACCATCAACGTCATGGTGCCGAGCGGTGTGTTCAGTTCGTGCGCAACTGAGGCTGCATGAGTTGCCAGCGCCACGATCCCTTCGTTGCGTGCGAATTGCTCCCGCAAACGCGCGACCTCGCGTTCACTTTGCCTCCACGCGGCCGCCATCCGCGTGAAGAAAAATAAAACGACGGCGGCGGATACGGCGAAATTCGCCAGCATACCGACCTTGTGCAGCGTGAATGCATCTCCAGCGCTTGCATGAAAATGCTCCAACTCACGTCCCGCGAGGGCGGAAATTGCGTAACCGGCGGCGCTGGCGGCCGCCGTCCACCAGACCAGTCGGGGCGGGAGAGCCAGAATGGATAGGGCGATGGGCAGAAGAAATAGTGAGGAAAACGGGTTCTGAATCCCCCCGCTCCAGGCGATCATCCAAGCCAGCACCGCGATATCGACCAGCATATGCAGGTAAATTTCCAGGACGCGGGCTTCGGCAAGTTGCCGGGTCCGAAGCGTTGCCAGAGTGTTAAAGGCCGTCAGCACGAAAATCCCAGCCCAAAGCGGGGCCCCGGGAATCGGCACCCCCATCAGCCGCGTGACCAGCGCGACGGTCACAATCTGCCCGGCAATCGCAGCCCAACGCAGGTTGCATAGCAATTTGAGGAAGGACAGAGACGCGCGGTCTTTCATGGCCCGACTGTATCCAAGGACTTTGGATGGGGAGGTGCGACACTTTGTCGCGCCCCGGCCAAGGATAATCCGCTTTGAGGCCTTACGCATCGGACGGCAAGGCACCGAAGAGCTCCACTCCCGGTGCCGGCAAGTAGCAATCGCTCACCGCGTCGCCTGATTCTGGCGACGCTTTGTTGTCAAGGGGATTGATTACCTAAGCGATGCGCTTGTTAGGAATGTTGGGATCGGCCGGTGGATCACCGACTGGAACGTGCTCGCGTGGATCATCCGGTGTCGGATCCGGATCATCCGGCTGTGGCGCATCGGGCAGCGGAGGTTCTGGGGAAGGCATTTCTAAAGAAATTCGCATCAGTTCCCCGCTGCATCCTCGAGAGCTGCATTGGGCCTGGGCTGCGCAGCCGCGTCGTTATTCTTACCGTCATCCGAAGGGCGATCGCGGTAGCGTATTTCGGTGTCGATAGTGCCCTGCGCGGGCTCCTGTCGATCCGACTCTGACTGGGTCGCAGTGTTCATGTAACTCTCCAGTGAAGTGGTGCCCGCAATCAGCCCTTTACACCCGCATCCGCGGCGATTTTGTCAATCTTGTCCAGATGCGCCTTCACTTTCGGCAATGTTTCAGCGGCGAACATTTTCGCGTCAGGATCCTTGCCACTGTCAATTTCCTTCTGCAGCAGATCTACAGTGTCCTTGTGAGCCTTGATCTGCTCCTGAATGTAGTCCGTATCGAAGGAGCTGCCCGTCGAGTGAAGATCCGTCTTCTTGTTCATAGCCCGCTGCGTCAGGCTCGGTTTGTCCGGTAGCTCGATGCCCTTCGCCATCGCAATCTTTTTCAACTTTGCATTGGCTGCGCTGTGATCCTTGACCATCATGGCGCCAAAGTCCTTGACCGCCTGGCTGGTGCCCTTGGACTGCGCCAGGTGTCCGGCGGCCACTTCGGCCATGCCTGCCTGCGCCGCGTCCTTGAAAAAGGACTCGTCGGGATTGTCCGCCGCCAATGCGACGACTGGTAGGCCGGTAAGCAAGATTGCCATCAAACGCTTCATGAAATTCTCCACTGTGTGTGTGTGTTAGGGCAGCTTCGCTGTGCCAGTCGTGTCCCGGGCACCCGGTGCTGCCAACACCTTTCCCATCCAGGTTATGACCGGAGTCTCCTTCTCCGCCGCCGCGTGCTCCATTGCAGAATTCTCCAGATCCGCACCTCGAATTCCGAGCGGCTCACTGTCATTGAGCAGTTGCGCAGCGCGCTGAATTTCAACGTCTCCGCGCGGCTGCACTACGAGAACGCTCTTGCCATCCTCAACGGCGCGCTGCAACAGTTGAGAGGGTTCATCCGCACCGGAGCCTTCAGACTGAAGCACCTTCTGGAAATACGCGATCAACTGTTCACTCACGGAATCCCGTGGCACGAGCTTGGCCGGCCCGAGTTCCCGGGAGGAAATCAGGTCTACGCGGTCTGTGGGAAATCCATCATTCACCAGCAGTACGCGGGCTTGGGCGGCGGATGGATGGTCTTTAAAAACTGCAACGAGGACTGCACTCATGGCGTCAGCTTGCGCCAAAGCAGTTGGTGGAGAAGTCAGTGGCGAGCGCATCGACGTGTAGGATTCCGCCCGACGGCCGCCAACGTCACGGGCAAATCGCCCTCCCAGTCACAGGGAGGGCAATCTTATGCTATGCCACTACTTGCCGAGCCCGAGGCTCCCAAGGGTAGCAACCCACTGCCAGGTGGCACCTCCATCCGTGGTCGTTTTGATATACCAGGTGGCCGGTTCCGACGACGGGACCGCGCAAACACTGGGCGTCCCGGAGACGTTGGCGCTCACATTCGCCGCTGCGGAGTTCGACGGTTTGATGACTTTGTAAGCGCTGCCGCCAGGCGTACAACCGAGCACCTCAGGTGCCAGCTGGACCTGCGCTTCAATGCTGGTGGAGTCTCCAAAGTAATCCGCTCCCGGTCCGACGACGAAATCAATGACGTCACCTTGGCTCAGGGCGACACCACCAGGACCGGTAGAGAACTTATCGACAACACCGACCTGACTAACCGTGCCGTTGAACAGGCTGACGTGGTTCCGTTGCACATGGACGTCGGTGGTCGCGCTGACAGTGCCTCCTCGTCCTCCGCACTAAAGAACGATGCGGAAACCACATATGTCGCCGACTTGGCAGCAGTCCATCTGATCACGCTGTACCCAATTCCCGGCGGGGCAGGATGCATGACAATTCCGTTGGCACGACTTTGGACGAGGATCTGTTCGTCATCATCCTGCTGAGCGTCTCCGCCCACCACGCTGACAGTCGTTCCCGGGTCTCCGTAGTACTTTGCAACGTACGGGTAATACTGCCCGCCGACCACATAAGTGCCGACCCACTGCCCCACGGCGCCATCGAGAACTTGAAAGGTGATCGTGCCGGTCTGACTGAACGGCGCAAAAGTGGCGCCACCGAGGGTCTGAGTAGATCCGTATCTCCACGGTCCCGCTGGATTACAGCTGTTGGAGAAATCCTGGGAGACATCCCAGAATGTCTTGTGCGGATCGATTGCGCTGTTGCGCGCCAAACAAACGCTGAAGGTTATGTTTTCACCTCCATACATGCGCGAACCGGGCCAATTCCGCGCTCATTGAGAGCCGACACCCCCGTCAATACGAAAAAGCCGGCGCTGGTGCGCCGGCTTTATCCGATCCATCGTCGTTTCGAACTAGTCGTGAATCGCCGGGAGCGACAGCAGGCTGCTCGTGCAGTTGACCGGAGCCGCGGAGCCGGTGAAATTGCCGGAGTCGACGCCACCACCGATGGTGCAGCTCTTCGTTCCCGCCGGGCACATGCGAATCCAATCGTTCACCACGACACCCGAACCGTAAAAAGACGGGTCGGAGCTCGAAAAGCTGAACGTCAGCACCTTCCCGTCGCTGGACAGGCAACCGCTTCCAGACGTTGACAGAATGGCGCTGGAGAAGGCCTTCGTGAAGCCTGCCCAGGGTGAGCAGGTCCCCGCCGCGGGAACGGCGAAGCCGGTTCCGACAAATGTGGCGCCGCCATTTCCAAAGCCACCACCGACTGCGATGCAGTAGTTGGAAGCGTAGCTCGACAGAGGGGCCAGTGCGCCTAACGCCAGAACGGCCAGATGGGTCTTCTTGAACACGATTCGAATCTCCTCACAGGGGTTTGGTTAACAACTGGATGCAACCTTACCCGTAGGAGATTTCGTACTTTAGTGTCGAAAGTAATGTCGTAATCGCCCCAATGGATTCAACCGCAACCATCTCATGAATCCCCGTCTTTCCCGACCGAGCCGCCGGTAGCCTCGAACTTCCTTCTGTACTTCAATCCGGCACGCAATAGCCCTCTCGATGAAGCCGACCGACTCGGCGAACCGGGAGATGACAGGAGGCTGATTACGGGGGCGCTAACCGGGCCTACCCAACAACTGGGGATGCCTGGACCGTGCTCATGAACCGCGCCTTTTAATCACTGCGCGCAACGCAATCGTCTGCGCAGCACCGAACGTGTTAGTCGTAATCCAGTACAGGGCGATTCCGGAGGACAGATGCAGCGCTGTCATCAGACAAAACACGGCGGGCAATAGAATCAGGAGCCAGCGCAACTGCTCAGGCATGTTCGGCGCAATCGCCATAGCCACGGCCGTCGTCACCGCAGCAAGGATTGCCAGAAAAACATCGGGGCGTCCCAGGTTGCGAACCCACAGGAACGCTGCCGTACCCACCCCGGTTCTCAGCGTCTGATACAGCCCTAGTATGAGCGGCATCTGCACGAGCGCGCCCAGCAGGCTTTTACCATCGGCCATGCCGAGCCCATGCTGTTGATAGAGCTCGAGCGTCTTTTGCATTTGCAGTTGCCGGTTGGTCGCGTACTTCTCCCGCAGCGCCTTCATGGGGGCTGCGATCGCTGCCAACTTCGCCTGACGGGCGGCGGCTCGAAGCGCGATGGACCAAGTGATGGGCAGGAGCGCGGTGCGCATCGCCAACGTCAAGATCACAATCGCCAGCCCTGCGCCCAGTCCACAATCCGTGGCCAGCAGCTGCAAGATCTGCTGCAGCAACCCGGTCCATGCATGCCACAATTCCATATTCCTTCACTCCCGTGGGTGTGCGCGCCATCGCGCGACGCCACTATAGCTCACCGACCGGCCGGCCAGTCCGCGAGTCTCGACTGCGTTATCGCTGCTTGGACGCCGCTGCCAGCGGCGGCCCGGTGAATTCCGCTTCGATCGAGAAATCAATCGAGTCACCAACGCCAATCGTCGTACCCGGAGCAGGCACACCGTAAGCGATGCCAAAATCTGAGCGCTTAAACGATCCGTGCGCGGAGAATCCGACGCGCGCATGCGGGTCCATGTTAGGCATGCCGGCGTAACCACCGTTATAGGTCGCCAGGAGCACCGTCGGCCGCGTGACACCATGCAGCGTGAGAGTGCCGGATATCTCCATCGACTTCGCCCCGGTCATTCGGATCTTGTCAGACTTGAAGACGATCCGCGGATACTTTGCGGTATCGAGCATCTGCGGTCCCTTCATGATGTCCATACACATTTGCGGCGCGGCGTCCATTTCGAATGACGCAGCGTCGATGGTCGTCACCACCTTGGCGGCCGATAGGTTATGAGGGTCCAACGTCAAGTCTGCATCGAAGCGGCTGAAGCGCGTCGTGTAGGTCGAGAAGCCCATGTGGCTGACGCGTAGAATCAAGCTGGCGTGCGATTTGTCGAGTTTGTACTCACCTGCCGGAGGTGCTGCCATCGGCGCCATCGCAGGCGGCCCGGACGATTCCGCCCCCTGACACAAGCCACTCATCGTTGTGGCAACCAGCGCAGTGACCAGCACGCGCAGCGTGTTGAAGTGGATCGTCATCGGCGGTGCTCTCCTCGTTGTTGATGTAGCAAGGACGGGCGAAGTCGGCGCAACCCGACATCGCCACGCAGTTTATTTTATTCTCAAATTCAGATACTTATCGCGTTGCCAATCCCGCGCCCGTGCAGTGGACGTTCAGCCTGCGGTGGGATTCGAGCGCGACGAGGCAGGGAAGCCAGTGCCACATTGAGCCCAAATTTGCTTCCTCCAAATGGCCCGCCATACTCACCCAACAGCGCGATATGTCAATCATCAGACAATGCTGATGGCTCCCTTGCCACCCATCCTCCGCTCTGCTATGAAGCCGCTCCTAGGGACGAGCTGAAACTCAAACCAAAACAGCGGCGCCAGCCCGCGAGCGCGCCTACAGGGACTTCAAAATGCGGTTAATCCGATGGGGTGTCTTTGCACTGGCCACCTTGGCGTGCGTGGCGCAGGCCGGGACCAACAGTTGGTCGGCGCGTGGACCGCTCGGCGGGATCGCCAACGATCTGGTCATAGATCCCTCCAACCCTGCCATCGTATATGCCACAGCCAGCTTTGCCATGTACAAGTCGACCGACGGCGGCGCGACCTGGTCCCTGCTGAATCAAAGTTTCGGTCAGACTACTGTTGGTCCCATCGCCCTCGACCCCTCGAATCCGGCGAAGCTTTATGTCGCATCCCCGGATGGCGGCATCTTTCGCAGCACGGATGGTGCAGCCACTTTCACCCGGATCAGCGCCATACCGACCGACCTGAACGTGGATGGCCCCGGCGGATTCGCCATCTCCGCTGATGGCAACACACTTTATTACCCCACCTTCAGCGGAAAGTTCTTCCGCAGTACCGACGGCGGTGCGACTTTCTCGGAGCGTCAACCCACTCCTTCGAACGTCGCAAAGCTCATCGTCGATCCCGACAACAGCGCCGTCATCTATGCCGCGAATGGACCAAAGTTGCTGAAGTCGACGACCGGCGGGGATAGCTGGGTCGAGCTGCCGCAGCCCGGATCCAGCACGTTCGCCGCGAGTATCGTGCTGACACCTGGATCACCCAAGACACTGTGGCTGAGCACCGCGACTGGCGTTTACAGCTCTCAGGATGACGGCCAGACGTGGATACCCGCCTCAACGTCGCTCGGTCTGCGTGTGTTATTCGCCGATGGAAGCTCTCCCGGCGCCATCTACGCAACGCTGGAACAAAGCGGCGGCGACATCTGGCGCTACTCGGCCGGATCCTGGCAAAAGCTGTCTGCCGGCATACCGGCTGTCGTCAACATGCTGAAAGTTTCTCCCAACAACTCGCAAACCGTTCTGGCGGCCACAACGAGTGGGATATACATCACGACCAATGGCGGAGGCAGCTGGGCCCGTTCCGACAATGGCTTCAACGGCGCGAGCGTGCGGGTACTCACCGCAAACCTCGGGCATTTGTATGCAGGGACGCAGCAAGGCGAAATCGGCATTGCGACAGATGACACCACGCTGCAACGGATCGATTTGTCTCCGGGTCTCACCTCCAACCCGGCCGCGGTGCAGGTCGCGTCCATTGCCACTCACCCAACGGACCCAAACAAGCTGATCGTAGGATTCAACGCCCTCGGTTACCAGGTAACGAACGACGGCGGCATGACCTGGACGGCTGGCTCGGCATATCTCAGCACCGCGTGGATGGACGCGATTGCAATCGACCCATCCAATCCTCTGCTAGTCTACGCGTCCGTGCGCCCGTCCCTACCTGCACCGCTGGATCCGATTCAACACAGTACCGACGGCGGGGTGACCTTCACCCCACTGGTCACCAGTCTTACGAACATACAGGCTACGCGCCTGTTCGTCGATCCGCATAAACCATCACGTTTGTTTCTTGCCTCGCAAACCGACAGCTTGGGCACAGACGGCCTCTTCCGCTCGGATGATTCCGGTGCTACGTGGACTAACCTGCGCGCGAACACAACCGTGTTCGATGCCATGATCGACCCGACCGACTCGAAACGCATCTACGCCGCCACTGGAAGCCAGGTACTCATCAGCGACGATGGAGGCGACACTTTTACAGCTACGGCAGGGCTATCACAGGCGGCGCAAGGAAACCCGTTCTCACTTGCGCTGGATCCAACGCTGACCGACGTCGTGTACGTGTTGTCGGCGCAACACAACCCCAGTCCTCCCTCCACCGAATACTTCATCATGCGCTCAGTGGATCGCGGTGTTTCCTGGGAGCGCATTATGAGCAGCCCACTGCCAAACTGGGCGCCGTTCAAGTTGGCGATCAATTCTGCGATTCCGACCGTCGTGTTCGCTTCTACGGACGGGTCAAGCGTACAATCGTTCGAGATTGCGCCGGACCTGGCCGCAAGCATCGCGAATCACTCGGGCCCCAAACCGCTCGGCATTCCGTCATTTTTCGATGTGACCGCTCAAAACGCCGGCCCGCTCGCGGCGACGGTTCTTACGCTGAACGTCACGCTACCCGCGGGGTTGCAGAACGTCTCGGCAACTATTCCAAACGGGTCGTGCACGGTCGTTGCGACCAGCGTGCAGTGCACCGCACCGTATCTGAAATCCAACGAAGTGGCATCCGCGCGCGTCACCTATACACCGAACTCTGGCGGTCCGTTGCCCGTCCAGGCGACAGTCAGCGCGCGTGAACGCGATCCAGTTACAACCAACAACACAGCGACGGCTACTGCAACAGCGATGGAGACGGTGGACCTCGCAGTGAGCGGTGGCGCATCCACTTCAACGGTAACTACTGGCGCTGCCTTCACTTACACGTTCCAGGTCCGCAATGCAGGCCCGAACGACTCCTCAGCAACGAATCTGACCATTGCGGTCGCACCGGGAGTCACTATTACGAGCGCCTCCCCTGCCGGTTGCACCGTTTCGGGAAGTACTATTAATTGCAGTCTGGGCGCGCTGGCCAGTGGCGCTGCCGTGTCCGTGACTGTAAATGCAACGGCAGCTCAGGCGGGTACGCTACAAACAACTGCGACTGCCGGTCACGCGGCCATGGCTGCGGACACTGATCCATCGAATGATGCCGCAAGTGTCAGCGTAGTCTCCAACGCGCCGCAGAGCCCCGGCAACAGTGTTAAAGGCGGGGGCGGCGGAGGTGGCAGTGTGTCAGCGGATTTGCTCATCGGCCTCGCTCTGCTGGCATTCGGGTCAGCGCGCCGACGGCGGGTACCGGTGGCGGCGTGAGCCGCCACCGGTGCTCCGCTCAGAGCGAGTCGATAAAGGCAAGTAACGCGTTACGGTCATCCGTACTCAGTTGAATGAAACGGTTCTTGGCCGTCGCGGCTTCGCCGTCGTGCCACAAAATCGCTTCCGTAATCGTGCTCGCGCGGCCGTCATGGAGATATCCCATCTGGATGGCGGGCGCGTTGGTCCTTTCATAACCTCCAACCCAACGGGTCATGCCGATACCCCACAATGCCGGGGTCTTGAACATGCTGCCTGAAGCCTGCCCTTCGACGAAGCCGTCGGCGAGCGAGGTACCCATATCGTGCAACAGCAGATCGGTGTACGGCCAGATCTTCTGGTTACGCGCCTCAGCCAACTCAGTGTTGCTACCGGTCGTCTGGGTCTCCTTGTGACAGCTCTGGCATTTGAGGGTCTCGAAGACCTTCTGGCCGGCGGCAATCAGTGGCGGGTTCGGATTCAGATACGGCAGCGGCGCGACGTTCTGCGGGAATCCGAGCGTGTATTTGCGCTGCGCGGGGACCGTCAGCATGCTGACATAGCGCGTGAGAGCGACCAGGTCAGACTCGGGAATCCCTTTGTCTACCCGGAAGGTTGAGTTGCAATTCTGCGGCCCGAACAGACACTCCCGGTTCGGGTAGAGTGACGAGGTCACCGACATGTCCGTCAGGAGCGCGCCGGCAACCTGATGTCGCAGGGTACACTTGGCGGCCTTCCAACCAAATCGTCCGACACAGACGTTGCCGTTGTCAGGATCATACCCATAGGCCACCGTGCCCTTGACTCCGTCAGCATCGGCCGTTGCACGAGCACTTGCGATGATGTCGGCATCGGGAATAGCCGCGAGCAGGCCGACACCGATGACCGGCGGCGCGTTGCGCAACGAAAAGACTTTGGGCACTGGCCCTTCAAACCCGAGGATGGGCTTTTTGAGTGTGACGACCGTGCCGTCCGCGAGCGTTACGTTCTGGGTCTGGATGTTCGCGACGTAGGCGCCACTCCCCCAGTTGGTCATCACGCCGCTGGCAGAAGGCAGCGAGTTCATCAGCATGGTCACGCCATACGTCGGATCCGGCACTTGATTGCCGTTGCCATCCAGTGCAGCCGTAAACACCGCCATCGTGTCGAGGCGCTGGTTGATGACAACCGGAGCCAGTGAGCGGGCGTTGTTCTGATGACATTGGAAGCAGGTCGGCTGCTGGAAATGCGGGCCCTGGAGACCCACCAGGGGGGTGTTGACGTCGTTGCCGGTCTCAGTGTGCGCTCCGGTCTGCATGCTGGTGTGGAAATCGCGGCGCCCTTCCACGAAGCGCTGCATGTTCTGGCCGCCAATGTTGTTGAACGCCTGCTGGAAGTTGAATTCAGGATTATCCGCAACGTCATACGACAAGGTTGCAAGTCCCGCTTCCCGGGCATCCTCTGGAAGGACAGCGTTATTCAATCGCGGTTGCACGAAGGTCTGAGGCACTACACCCGTACCCACCTGATAGGTAATTTCAGTGGTGTAGTAGCGATGTCCACCGGTCATGCCGACCGCTGCCTGCGTCTGCGGAGTCGCAAAGAACGAAGGCGTGAACTCGATTGCATCGCCGAGAGCGAGATTACGCGCCGCGATATTCTGACCGTTGGGGACGAGAACGCCGTTGGCATCCGGGCTGAGGGCCTGGTGACCGGGATAGTTGTCGAGCGTTACGCTGCAGCCGTTGTTGAGTCCGGTGCCGGGGGTCGTCAATGCGGTATCCGGCGGATACGGCACAATCGGACAGCTCGCGGAGTTGGGGTCGAGATCGTTGTTGTAGAGCTGTGGGTTGACCAGCTGACCTGAGGTCATCCACCCATAGCCGGTGACCGGTGGCCGGTCGATGGCGCGCCAGAATGAATAACCACCGGCTTTCTGTCCCACCTGGTAATAACTGTTGATTCGCACCGTCGGTTTGGTGACTCCCGCCACATGACTGTTGTCGATGAACTCGACCTCCCAGGTGCGGAATTTGAAGTAATTCTCCACGAACGAGAGGTAGGCGCCAGGCCCCAGGTCCTGCGGCTTGCCACTGGCGTCGACCGTCTCATTCACGCCGTAGCCGATCTCGTTCCAATTTTCACCCCGCTCACGGCCATGACGCCCACGGCCCACGAAGCCCATGCGGGTGACGAGAGTCCCGTCAGGCAAAGAGAACTGCACAGTCTCGAGAGGAGCTGCGACGGGTGGCGGCGCTGCAAGCTTGCTGCCATCGGTCGGGAAGGCGAAAGCGGTACTCGCCCTGGCGACACCGCCATTCAGCGAATTGTCACTGCCCGGACTCTCGAACGTGGTCTCGTATATTGAATACCCAAAGGTCGTCGTGCGTTTGACGCCCCTGATCCGAATGTAGCGGGCATTGGAGTTCAGGTTCATGAACTGCTGGGTGCCCCCGGTGCTGCCCACGATATAGCGCGCCTGGTAGAAGGTCTTCGCATCGTCGGACAGCTCGATCGCGAATTCCGCGGCTGCGGCATTTTCCCAGGTAATCTGCATGCCATTGACCATGGTCTTGGCACCAAAGTCATACATGATCCATTCGTTGTCGTTGCCCTGCTCACTCTCCCAACGGCTTTTCAGATCACCGTCGTCGGACTTGTCGGGAGTGTTGCCGCCGTTGGAGGACGAGGCCGTCACAGCAGAGGCTGTGACCGGTTTGCCGGGGTTACTCATATCGACGCCCGCCGGCAACTGCTCCGCAGGCGGGGGCGAGTTCACGGGAGTCTGAGATCCCGAGGGCACTGAGGGAGGCAGCACCGCGGCTGGGGTCGGTTCAACAGGTGGATTGTTGTCCACCGGGGGCGCACTGGACTCATCCGTTGCCGATCCGCTCGTTGTGGACCCTGATGAATTCGCGGGAGACGTCTGGGCAGTCTGGTCGCCACCGCTTCCGACGCTATTTCCGGCACTACCGCCGGTACCACCACCGCCACCACCGCAAGCCGTCAACAGCATGGCCACAGCCACGCCGACTATCTGTTTGTTCCTGTCGTTCACGCTCATATCCGTACGAAGACCTGTTGCCGATAAAACTGTCCAGTATTGTGCGAACGAACAGTCCCACCCGCGCTTGTCGGAAACTGGCGACGTCAGACTTTAAAGACAGCCGGGAACGGGAACGGCTTGCGCTCCAACATCGACTAAAGTCGGGAAGTGGGTCAGGGGCGGCGCGCGGGCGCGAATACAAAGCTCACTGGCGCCGGGACCGGCACCGGTGAGCCCGTGCGAGTCAATGCTCCTGAAGCGGGATCCACGGCAAAAGACACCAGATCTCCCGATCCCTGATTGGCCACGATCAGGAAGTTTCCAGACGGGTCGATGTTGAAGAATCTCGGGATCGTGCCATACGTGGGCACGTGACCGGCCGGCACCGGCAGACCCTCATGGTCGATGCGGAAGATCGCGAGGGTATTGCTGTTGCCTCGATTCGAGACATACAGAAATTTGCCGTTCGGATGCAGCACGATCTCCGCTCCCCCGTGCTCGGCGGCAGCGCCCGCCGGCAGCGAGGAGACCACACCCAGTTGAGTCATAGAGCCGAGTTGTGCGTTCCAGCTCAGCGTGATGACAGCCGGTGTGAGCTCGGTGACCAGATAGATCCTGCGCCCATCCTTTGCGAACACCAGATGCCGGGGACCATAGCCGGCAGGCAACACCACCGTCTGTTGGTTGTTGGGTGTCAACTCACCGGTCGTGGCGTCAAAGCCATAGACAAAGATCCGGTCCGCACCTAGGTCGACTGACAGGAGAAACCGGCCGTCGGGCGACAGCACGACTTCATGAGCGTGAGCACTTTCCTGACGGGAGGCAACCGGCCCGGAGCCCTTCTGCTGAATGACGCTGCGGGCCTCTCCCAGCCGTCCATCGGCCTGAATCGGGTAAACCGCTATGGTCCCGCTGACGTAGTTGGCAACAAACAGCCATTTGCCACTGGCATCGATGCTCAGATGGCACGGTGCAAGCCCGTGTGAGGATACGGCTCCAATGTTTCGCAGGCCCTCAGGGTCGACGGCCAGCGCAGTGATGTGGTCGGTCCCTGAGGATGGCGCATCCTCGTTCACGGCATACAGGTATCGCCCGTTGGGATGGACGACCAGGAAAGAGGGATTCGAAGGGGTACCAACAGGGTGGATGCCGCTCATCACACCCTGTTGGGTATCCCAGTGAAACGCATAGATTCCAGAGCTACCCGTGCTCGTGCCGTTCGAGCTCGTGTAGGTTCCGATCCAACCCGTCAGGGTGGCCGCCGCAAGAATAGTAGGAAGCATGAATCATTGTTCCGTCCCTAGCCGATGAAGGCAAGCGCCGTTTCGGCGGGATCCGACGACTGCTGACGATTTTTTTTCGCGCCATCCGCTATACTCTGTTGCAACAGCTGAGAATTGCAGCGGCATGCGGCAATTCCTTGCCGCGCAAGCGGCAAGAGACTGCCGCACTATTGCCGATCAGACAACCGACATGTCGATCAACCCGATCTCCCGCTCTCTGCAGCCGTACCAGGGCCCGTCGGCCGCCGCGAACCGCTCGCCCACTGCGGCGGCGCCGCCGCGGGGGGACACTGTCACCCTCGGAAACTCGACCAGCGGCGAATCGAATTCCGACAGCGGCCGCTACGGCCCGGCAATCGGTCTTTACCGGCGCGTCAGTCAATACAAGGACGACCGATCTTCCGCCTCGGGCCTGATGAAGAGCTGGAACGAGATCGTGCGCGAGAATCAATTCGAGCAGCCCGGCGTGGCGGGCTATGTGAAAGCCGTTGCGCAGAACGACGCGGTGGCACTCCCGTCGAGCGTTCTGCACCTGACCGTTTAGCGACCCTTCCCCGTGATCAGCAGCCGTGTCAGCGCCTGCGCGGCTTTGATGGAGGCCGCCAACGGGTGTGAATCAAGCGGCTTTCTTGCGAGCCAGGCGCGGGTCTTCGAGGTCGTTGAGCAGCCGGCTCCACATGCATTTCAAGTGAGCCGGTGACAGCCCGGCCTCGGGCAGTGACAGCCGTACTGTCGCGTCATCAACAATCGAGTTGGTATGCAGGACGGCCAACGCGCCGGCGGTGCGCCCGAAGCGCAGCGAGCGGCCCAGCGGCGTAGTTGGCTCGGTCGCCAACGTCTGTTCTTCCAGAGCCGCCACCATCAATTCGGACAGCTCCCACTCGACGCCGAGCCGCCAGGCGAATACCGGCGCCTGTGATGCGAGCAGAGCCGCGATCAGTTGGGGCATGGGGCGCTGTTTCTTCTTTTCAGGATTGTTCTGACAGTGATCGAGTGTGGCGCGGAACAGAATGATCTCGGCCAATCCGGTAATCAGGCACAGCAGCTCGGCCCCAAACGCATCCGTCCGCTCAACGAGTGCGGCATGCGGAATGGCGGCATGAGCCGATCTTTGCGCATGTTCCCAGACCAGCTCCGGAAAGCGCGAAAACACCTTGGCACTGTTGATCTGGAAAATCGGCTGCAGGATCGAGCTCGCCACGAGCGAGCGCAGTCCATCCGACCCAAGAATGACCACCGCTCGCTCAATCGACTCAACCCGGCCCACGGCCACCCGGTAATAGGCACTGTTGGCCATTTTCAACAGGCTGCCCACCATGGACGGATCTCGCGCGATGATGGCTGACAACTCGCGACGGGAGACTTCCTCGTCATTGATGGCGCGCATGAGCTGTGGCAGCAGATTGGGCCGGCGCGGCGTCAGCTTTTTCTGTGTCGTCGGATCACTGATGGCAGCCAGCACCGAGGCGACGACTGGATGATCCTCAGACAGCGGCGGGCCGAGGTCATCGAGTCCCAGCTCCAATTGCCGCAGGCGCTTGGTAATTTCGGGTGGGTCCAGGATCTCCACCGTAGCCGCCTCGAGCAAGGGTGGCTCCGGCAGATGTTGCAGCTCGGCGGGCAACTCGACCGTGGGCGGGGCATCGGGCGCCGCCACTTCCGATGCCGGGATCCGGCGGGCGGCAGCCAGCAGCAGCGACCTGCGCAACACGGGACGCAGCGCAATTCCACAGCCCGCCCCGAGGGCGGTCAAAAGCAGTACAAAGAAGTAGCTCAGCATGACGCCGGTTAACCTTCAGACCAGCCATTTTTTCCGGGAAGTATTATGTTGTCGGCACCTGCAGCAATGACTTTAGTCGTGTCTCAATGTGTGACGTGGCGCACACCCCATGGGGGCCGTTGCGGCCCCCAGGTCAAAAGCGCGGATCAGCGAACCAGCTTGCTCAGAGCAGGAGTCAGGAGCAGCGAGCCGACCGGAACGAAGCTGTCCTGGTCAGAGTCGTTCGACTGAGTGGCGTCGTTGGCAATCGCAACCGGGCCGTTCGAGGCGATGTTGAACGCCTGCTCCAGCGCGTTGCTCTGCACGTTCGTGGGAACAACCTGACCGGTGAGGGCAGTACCGCCCTGCACTTCAGTCATGTCCGCGGCGCCCAGGTCCTTGCTCAGGTTCTCGATCTTCATGGTGCATTCTCCAAAAGTAGGTCGTTAGTGAGTTGGCTTACATCTATGAGCCTCGCGATGTGCTCGGCTCCATGGATGGGTACGTTACGCACCCTTCCCTGGCCGCGCAGGTGCCAAAAGTCACTACGGCTACTTCACCGTCCCGGTGCGAGCACACCCGACTTGCCCTCATTTCCGGGTGTTAAGATCGTCCGTAACGATAATTGCACTACGGCGAGGCTCACGATGAAAGCAGTTCGAATTCACGCCTATGGCGGACCTGAGCAGTTGCAGTTCGAGTCCGGCGTACCCGACCCGCAGGTCGGTGCCAATTCGGTGCTCATCCGCAGCGCTGCGGCCAGCGTCAATCCCATTGACTGGAAAATCCGCTCCGGCGCGCGGCAGAAGGACTTTCCGCTGGCGCTGCCCGCCATTCTCGGCCGGGATGTGTCCGGAGTTGTGCAGGCTGTAGGTTCCAACGTACACAACTTCAAGGTGGGTGACCGGGTGGCCGCATTCACCACTCAAACCTACGCGGAGTTGGTTGCGGTCGAGGCAGCCATCGTGACGCATCTGCCGGATGGAATGGACCTGAAGGCAGCCGCCGCGATTCCGCTGGCCGCACTGACAGGAGACCAACTGGTCCGTGTCACAACCAAGGTGAAGTCCGGCGAGACGATCCTGGTGTCAGGTGCTCTGGGCAGTGTCGGCCGCGCGGCCGTTCACAGCGCCAAGAAGCTCGGTGCCTATGTGATCGCGGGGGTCCGGGGCAAACAACTGGCCGAAGCCCAGGCGCTGGGCGTGTCCGGTGTTGTTGCGATCGACGACGACGCGGCGATCGCAAAGCTCGGTCCGCTCGATGCGGTCGCCGACACTGTTGGCAACGAGACCGCTGTAAAGCTGCTGGCGCGAATCAGGGCGGGCGGCTCATTCGGCTATGCCTCGGTTCTGCCGGAAGAGGCCAAGGCGAAATACCCGCACGTTGAGATCAAGCGCGTGTTCGGCAAGGCCGATCCGTCCAAGGTCCGCGAGTTTGCCGATGATATCCGCGACGGCAAGTACGTTCTGCCCATCGCCCTGCGACTGCCCCTGAGCGAAGCGGCGCAAGCGCATCGACTCGGCGAGCAAGGGGGCACCGGGAAGATCCTTCTGGAAACCTGAAGAGCCGGTAACCAATTGCGGGCGAGCCCGTGAAGAAATCTCCCGTTTTATCGACCGAAACCGCACACTTGGCGGTTCCCACGGTCGAACG